>Ga0247718_1000097_pt1 | contig 19525 bp, 17 predicted proteins | sample 21E_DmetaG_FD_189045 | JGI IMG/M metagenome (GOLD analysis project Ga0247718, IMG submission 189045) | Soil microbial communities from hillslope of Landscape Evolution Observatory, University of Arizona, Oracle, AZ, United States - 2-1-E_D | ecosystem: Engineered > Artificial ecosystem >...
GCTCCATGATGACGGAGCCCGGGGTACGGACCTCGTACGCGACACAGTTATCCTCGCTGCTGAGCGATGTGGGCGCACCATCAAGCTCTGAATCGATAGGAGGCGGCTGGCCCGACGTATCTCCGGGAGCATACTGCTGACACTCCCCTCTCCATGAGAGGAATCCGCGGTTCCAGGAAAGCTCCTGCATGCGGTTGTTGGTCGCGTTCGAAACTACCGCATCGAGCTCGCGGTTCAGAAGATCGTTCGCGCCGAACGGATTATTCTGCGGATTCATCACAGTCTCGAACCATGCGTTCCAGCCGCCCTGGCTGAAGTCACCCGCAAGGTACGACTCCGGATCCGGGCTCACCTCATAGAGCGTGTATGGGTAGCGCGTGTAGAACGACTCGGGGCTCGTGCGCAGGTAGTACGCGAGGCGCACTGCATCGAGCACGCGGTCCTGTCCCGGAGTTTCCGTAATATCCTGAGCAGCGAGCGAATCGAAGAACCGGCGCGCGACGGCATCCTGCACGCCGCGGAGGTTCTGGTTGAGGTCGGTGACGAACGCAGGCGAGCCCTGGAAGCCGGAATTGATCCAGTTCACGATGCTCTTCGTCATCGACTGGATCGCGAGGTTCCCTACTTCCCACACGAGCGTGTCGAGGATGTAGTCCTTGGTCACCTGCGCGGAGCTCTTGATCGCGGTGAATGCGTTCTCGATGAGGTTCGCCGCGTCGAAGACCGGATAGCCGGTTGCGCGCGCAGTGCCCGGGAATGAAACGCTGGCTACGAGGGTGAGTCCCAGGACGCCCGTGATGATTTTCTTTGAAAGGTGCTGCATACGCGTTGGCTACTCAGGAGCGATGTCTAGGTTGGTCGCGGAGTAATAGATCTCGTAGCCCGGCTCGTTCTCGCCGATCACGATGCCCTGCGCGCTGAAGATGCCGGCAAGGTTCACGAAGCCTGCGCCCATATCGCGCACCGCCTTCTCGTAGAGCGCGATGCCCATGAGCGCGCGCAGCGGATCGGTCTTGAGGGTGGCCATGTCGCCCGTCACTTCGCTCATGCGCATGAGGCCGTTGGCGATGGTGAGGTGCGCCTGGCGTACCTCAGACGGCACGGCAAGCGCCATCTGCGCGCGCGCCATGTCCTCGTAGGCGCCGCTGATCCGGGAGAGCTGCGTGAGCGCCGCGTCATTTCCCTTGAGCGCATCGGCGAAGTACGAAAGCTCGTTCTTCTCGCTCGGTACGGTATTCGCCGCGTACGCAGCCTCAACCGAAGCGGCGTACGCGCGCACCGCAGCGCTGCCGGAACCCGCGACCTTCACATCCGATGCGCTGTACACCGCAGGCGAGAGGCTCTGCGCCGAGAGGTTGTCCACCGCGCCTTTCACGAACCCGACGATCTCCTCCTGGGACGGCGGCGTGTCGCCGCGGTTCGTGAGGTACTGCTGCAGCAGCGCCTGCGAGAAGCGATCGGTGAGCGAAGACGGCGCTGCCACCACGCCCGGGATGCTGTTGGGGTCCGTAGGCTCGTCTTCGGGACGCACCGCGACCTTAGGGGCAATGAGGCCCTGCGCGACCGCTTCCCCGTCGGAGATGCCGGCCTCAAACGATTCAGGGTTGTTCGGATCGGTGCCATAGAGCGCTTCCTGCCAGTCCGGAAGTCCGTCGGTGTCGGTGTCCTTGGTCGCGTACTCGCGCAGCAATTCTTCTGAGGTCTGCGCGATGGCGAGGCGGCCGGCGCCGAAAAACGGATTCGGGCCCGTCGACACATAGGTACCTACGATCATGAGGAGCGCGAGCGCTGAGGCGGAAACGAGGCGGAGGGTGCGTAGAGAATGAGCCATATTTCTTGCCCAAATAGTATCACGCAGCCCTCACGAGCCCTTCATACGTAAAGCGCGCACGTGTGTATTGCCTTAGACGCCCGGGAGCGCATGCGCGAGCGCGCGCCACGCAGCAAGGGACAGCTCCTCGGCGCGCGCATCCTCCGAGAGGTCGGCTGCCTCCGCTGCCTCGCGTACCGCCTCCTTGGGCCAGTATTCCTCGAGATTCTTCAGAAGGCGCTTCCGCTTGTGCGCGAAACCAGCGCGCAGCACTGCGAAGAAACGCTCCTCCTCCCCCGCCTCAAAACCGCTTCTCCCGATATCGCTAATAACGAGCACGGCAGAATCAACCTTGGGCGCCGGACGGAAGGCGCCGCGTGGCACCGTGAATGCGTAGCTGGGCGTACCGAAAGCCTTGATGGAAAGCGAAAGCAGGCTCCCCTTCTTCTCGCGTGCCACGCGTTCGGCGACCTCCTTCTGCACGAGCAGCGTCATGGAACGGGGCTGGTTCGGCGCCGTGAGGAACTGGCGGATGATCTCGCCGGTGATGTAGTACGGGATGTTCGCGATGATGTGGTACGGCTCGGCGATGGTTTCGGTAGCGAAATTCCGGATATCGGCATGGAGCACCGTGAGCTTCCCGGCGGCGATCTCCTCCGAGAACGTTTCCTCAAGCTCCGGCGCAAGCGCATTGTCCGCCTCAACCGCAAGCACGCGCAGCCCGGCATTGAGGAGCTCGCGGGTGAGCATGCCCGTACCCGGCCCGATCTCAAGGACACGCGACCCTGCGGGAACGCCCGAAGCGGCAACGATGCGCTCGGCGGTCTGCCGATGCATGAGGAAGTTCTGGCCGAGGGATTTCTTCGCGAACATACCTATATATAAATGTAGCGCTCCCCGAACGGCGCCGCGTCGCTCTCGGAGTACTCGATGAGGCCCTCGTCGATATCCCGTATGAAGGACGAGGGCTCGGAGGCGTAGTCCGTGCCGTAGATGCGGCGGACACGCGCCAAGGAAAGGGAGAGCCTGCGCTTGGCGCGCGTCACCGCGACGTAGAACAGGCGGCGCTCCTCCTCTTCGTCGCGCTTCTCCCCCTCGTGTCCCTGATGCGGGAAGAGCCCCTCCTCGAGTCCTGAGACGAACACCGTATCGAACTCAAGCCCCTTAGCCGCGTGCACCGTCATGAGGGTCACGCCAGGGAGGTTCTTCTTGCCGGGCGCGTCCATCTCGTCCTGGTCTCCCGCGAGCGCGGACTCTGCGAGGAACGCTGCGATCCCCTCTTCGCCGGGCGCGTAGTCATAGCGGCTCGCGAGGGTCGCGAGCTCTTTCACGTTCTCGAGGCGCTCCTGGTCCTCCTCGCTGCCCTTCTCGAGCGCGGCCTCGATGCCGGACTTCTCGATGACAAGGCGCACGAACTCGGACGGCGGAAGGGTCTTCGCCGCCTCGTGGAGTCCTGCCACCACTTCATCGAACGCCGCAACCTTCGCACGCTCCGCAGGCCTGAGCGCCGCATGGTCTCCCGCCACGAGCTTGCCGAGCGTCACTTTGCCGATGCCGCGCGACGGATTCTGCGCCGCACGGATGCGGTCCGCTTCGCGCGAAGGATCAAGCGCAAGGCGCATCCACGAGAGCGCATCCTTCACTTCCTTCCTGTCGAGGAAGCGCGTACCGAGGACCTTGTACGGCACCCCTTCCCCGAGGAACGCCTCCTCGAGCGCGCGCGACTGGAAGTTCGTGCGGAACAGGACCGCGATGTCTTCAGGCCTGATGCCTGCGCGGATCGCCTTCATGGATTCGCGCGCGATCCAGCGCGCCTCCCCTTCCGCGTTCTGCGCGACATGCAACCGGATGCGGTCGCCGTCCGGATTGTTCGTTATCGCCCGCTTCTCTTTGCGGTTCTGGTTCTTCTCGATGATCTGGTTGCCCGCGGCGACGATGGTCTTCGTCGAGCGGTAGTTGTGCGCGAGCACGATGCACTTCGCGTCCGGATAGGTGTCCTCGAACTTCAGCAGGTTCTCGATGGTGGCGCCGCGCCAGGTGTAGATGGTCTGATCGATATCGCCCACGACGAACAGGTTCTGATGCGCGGCCGAGAGGAAGTTCGCGAGCTTTCCCTGGAGCTCGTTCGTATCCTGGAACTCATCCACGTGTATGTAGTCGAAGAGACTCGCCGCCTCGGTGCGGATGTCCGCGTGCTCCTTAAGGAGGCGGACCGGCAGGCAGATGAGATCGTCGAAGTCGAGCGCCTTCTCCTTGCGCACGATCGCCTCGTACCGCGGCCAGACCTCAGCCACGACGCGCATCTGGAAGCTCTTCCTGCCCTGGTCCTCGCGGAAGCGCTCGGGCGTGTTCCCCTCCCCCTTCTCTTTCGAGATGCGGCCGAGCACGAACCCCGGGGAGAGCTCCTTCGGGTCGATGTCCATCTCCTTAAGTACCTGCTTCACGGCATTCTTCGAGTCGTCGCGGTCGAAGATCGTGAAATAGCGCGGAATGTCGATACGGCTGCCGTACCGCTGAAGGATCTCCCTCCCGAGACCATGGAAGGTGGCGACGAACGGGAGCGTGCCGTCCCCGAGCCGCTCCGCAAGGCGCTCCCGCATCTCCCGGGCGGCCTTGTTGGTGAAGGTAACCGCCAAGATGCGGTCCGCGGGCGTTCCTTCCTTTATGAGGTGGTAGATGCGGGTGGTGAGCACTCGGGTCTTTCCGGATCCAGCCCCGGCGAGCACCGAAATTGGGCCTTTGGTCGCGAGAACCGCTTCTCGCTGCGCGTCGTTAAGGCCGTCCAAGTGCTGCATGCTCGCAGTACTATACCTCAAAAACCGCTCTCAACACCCTTCATTTTCGATGGTTGACCCAGCCTCAGATACGTTTATACTAGCTTCATCGAGTGATTGGCTGATACGCAAGAGATGGCTTATGTAAGCCATTTTTGTATTCTGAAGCACGACTGAAGACCCCTGGTTTCCCTATAATTGAGACTTCGAAACCTTCCCGTTCCCTCGCACTAGCGAACAACGAGAACGCATACTGGATTCCTGGCGCTCTAATCGCCGCAAGCCTCCTTCTGGGGATAGGAATCATGTTTCTGCCGCGCGCCGCTGGCGCATTCTGGCCATTTTCCGTAACCAACGCTGCCGGGGGTGCTTCTGCCGTACCTATGGTCCATGACAGCAGCCTCGACCTCCTTGAGGCGGCCGTGAATCCCGATCCGAACCCCGCAAAGGGCCGCGGCGGCGTCGCCGTGACCGGCGGTTCGGCCCTTATCGCCTACGCGGGCCCCGAGGGCACCATCGCGGACATCGACCGCACCTCTTCCGCGGGTCGCATTTCTACGTATGTGGTGCGCGAGGGCGACTCCCTTTCCGCAATCGCCGACATGTTCAATGTGTCCGGCAACACCATTCTTTGGGCTAACGGCATCGGCAAGGGCGATCTCAAGCCGGGCATGACCCTCGTGATCCTCCCGGTATCGGGCGTCCGCCACACGGTTGCCTCGGGCGACACGCTTCAGTCCCTTGCGAAGAAGTACGGCTCAGATGCCTCTGAGATCGCTTCGTACAACGGCCTCTCCTCTGCCGACGAGCTCGTGAAGGGCAACACCGTCATCATTCCGGGTGGCGAGCTCGCCGCAGCCCCTGCGAAGAAGGCTGCTGCGAAGAAGAGCACGGCTTCCAGTGCGAAGATCAAGACCGGCGGTTCTATGGGCGCTATCCGCAGCACCGGCAACACCGCGGACGCCTCGGTCTCTGGCGCCTTCACCAATCCGGCTCCGGGTGGCCGCCTCTCGCAGGGCATCCACGGCTGGAACGGCGTCGATATCGCTGCTCCGTCGGGCACGCCGATCTATGCGTCCGCGGCCGGTACGGTTATCGTCTCGCGTGTCGGCGGCTGGAACGGCGGCTACGGCAACTACGTCGTAATCGATCACGGCAATGGCGTGCAGACCCTCTACGCGCACATGAATACCGATGAGGTGTCCGTAGGCGAGAGCGTCTCCCGCGGCCAGCGCATCGGTACGGTGGGCAACACCGGCCAGTCCACCGGGTACCACCTCCACTTCGAGGTACGCGGCGCGAAGAACCCGTTCGGATACTAGTTCCTAAAAGAAAAGGCCCGCATCACGCGGGCCTTTTCTTCTATCCTTTCCCTATGCAGGGAGCGCTTCGGGAGTTTCCGGAGTCTCGGCGACCACCTCGCCATTCTCCTTGCTGAGTGCGCGGTACACGTGGACCGTTGCGAGGAACGATACCGGAATCGATACGAGAAGGCCCACAAGAAGCGCGAGCACGCCGACGAGATTGATGCCGATAAGCGCGAGGCCGAACAGGAAGAGCTGGAGACGGCTCCCTTCCGTCATGCGGGCGCTCTCCTTGAGCGCCTCGATCGGGCCCAGCCCCCTCTCGATAACGAGGTACCCCACGAACATGAAGAGGATGCTGAGGATGACGCCTGGCACGATAAGGAGGATGAAACCGAGCACGATCGCAAGGCCAGCGATAAGCGATGCGGCGGCGAACCGGAGGAACCCTTCCGGGTGCCAGAGGTCCTTGACGGTAACCTCCTTCACGGCGTCATGCGCGCGCAGGAAGAAGGACGTCTCGCCCATGCTGATGAGGAACGATGCGGCCATGCCAAGGAGCGTGGAGAGTACTACCGCGAGGAACGCGATCTGGTCTCCGCCCATGCGGCTCCCTTCCTCGAACACGGTCTGGAGGAGGTTGATGGCAAGATTGATGAGGAAAAGGAGCACGCCTACCTGCACGAAGATCCAGGGACGGCTCTTGAAGGTGTTCCAGCCGTAGGAGAGCGCCCCCTTAATCGAGAACCGCTCCATGCTAGTCGTTGAGGTGCGCCTTGCAGGTAGCGGCTGCCGGGTCGGCTTCAAGCCGATCCTCCTCGATAGCCTCGCCGGAAACGACGCAGGTGCCGTACGTGCCGTCCTCGATGCGCGCGAGCGCCGTGACGACATCGTTGTAGCGAGCCTCGAGGTCCTTGAGGATGGCGTTGTTGTTGCCGTACTCCTCCATGACGTCAGCCTGGTCATTCGGGTCCGATTCCTGCTCCGACTCAGGCGGCACAGCCTCCCAGTCCTGCGGGTTGCTCGGGTTCTTGCGGCCCACCGTAGAGAGCTCGGCCTCAAGCCGTGCCTTCTCCTCGGTAAGGCGGGTGCGGAAATGTTCGGTATTCATGTCCGGTACTGTACCACGAAACCTGGCGCCTCTACGGGCGCAGGGAAAAGGTGCTAGTCCGCCTTTACACGCTCAAGGAGCGCCGCGAACGCCGCTTCATCGCGGGCGATGAGCAGGGTACGCTTGTCGGCGTATCCGTAGACGATAAGCGCCTTGCCGTTCGTGTCCCTCAGGATGCGCACGTCACGGTTGGCAACGATGGCGTCTGCGAAGCGCGTAAGGGCGACGCCCGGAGCAAGCGGCTCCTCAAGCGCAACAGTGGTGGTCGCCGTGGTGGTGGCCGTTACGGGCTCAGGCGCAGCAGGCGCAAGGGCGTACAGCGGGTACAGGACTCCGAGGTCGCGCGCCATAAGCGGCTCCCAGGTAAGCATGCCGGCGTAGGTGCGCTCGTAGGAATCGACGCGCAGCGCAAAAAACGGCGTCCGCGAACCGCCCACGCTCACGATGCCGGCAGTGCTCTCCTCCCCGAGGTTCCGAAGAAGGATGTCGGGAGCGGGGACCTGCGCGCTTCGAAGAAGCGTCACGGCGCCTGCAGGTCCGGTGCTCGTGGTGCCGTCCTCGTTCGTGCGCTCCACGTTTATATAGGTCACGAGCACATTGCCCGGGACGATCGCTTCGTCCGTAAGCGCGGCAAGTGCCGTAAGGAGCCCCTGCCCCGCCCCGTCGATCTCGCGGAACTCGTCGGCATGCACCGTGGTCGGAAGCGTAAAGGAAGCTACCGGCGTATCGCGCATGGTCATAACGAACTGATAGGTCGCGTACACGCCGCCCGCGCCAAGCGCGATAAGGAGGATGCCGGAGAGAAGGGCGAGCACCATCCCCCCGCCGCCGCGCTTTTGCGCTTGAGCGACCGGCGCAGGAGTGCCTGCATCCTGTTCAGCGGCGAGCACCGTGAATGTCGAAGCGCCGCGCTGATCGATGCGGCCCGCGAAGTCGGAGGAGTAGGTGTGCATGGGCGCGGGCGCTGCAGCAGGGCGCGGGGGCGGCGCGGTCTCTACGGGTTCGCGGTACTGGTCTCCCCCAACAGCCTTCTCAAGCGGCGGAAGACGCGAAGGCGCGGGCTCCGCGAGCGGCGCAAACTCCGGCATGGGCGCCGGCACGTTCTGCCACTCAGGCGCTGCTTTCGGTGCCTCTTCCTTCCGTGCTTCTGCGAAGCTTGCAGGCGGTGTCGGGATTTCCGGCCACGACTTCTCTTCTGGCACTGCAGGAATCGGTTGCGGCATCGGTGCCGGCGACTCCTGTATGGACATCTGCGAGCTCTCGCTCACCTTCTTGCGCAGGCGCTCAAGAATCGCGTTCCGATCTTCGCCCGGCGCGGGTGGCGGTACCGGGATGGTTTCGGTAATCGGCGGCAGCGGTACGGGTTCGGGCTCCTTGGGTTCAGGACGCGAGAAGAACGGCTCCTCGGTCTTCGGAAGCCAGACGCCGGAGACCGCTTCCTGCTTGGGTTCTACCGGGGCTGGTGTCGGCAGCGGCGCCGGTTCCGGACGCGTGTTCACCGCTGCTCCGCCGGAGAGCGCGGCCATGTCTTTGGCCATGGTGCGGATGAAGCGGGAGCGATCCGCAAGCTCGTTCTTCATGCCCGCCGCAGTCTGCTCGGGTGTTATCTGCTTCTGCGGCTCGGTTGGGTTTGCCATGTCGCTCCTCTGATTATACCCGGCTTCATGGAGGCTGTTCCCCGCTTCCCGTGCATAGAGAAACGCCCGCATGAAGCGGGCGTTTCTCTAGCGATGTCCGATGACGAACTTTTTCGGGTTGTCGCACATATCCGTGAATGCGTGCGCGGCCTCCTTGAGTTTCTGCGAGGAGGATTTCCCGAAGGAGATCACTTCTACCTGGCAGCCCTGGTTCATATCGAGGTACTCGATAAGAGGGACGAAGTCGCCGTCGCCGGTCGCGAGGATCACGGTATCGAGCTTCGGTGCGAGCTTCACGGCGTCGATAGCGAGCCCCACGTCCCAGTCGGCCTTCTTGGCGCCGTCTGAGAACACCTGGAGCCCTTTCACCTTGGTCTCGATGCCGATCTTGGTGAGGGCATCGAAGAATGCCGCCTCTTCCCCGCTTTCGGTAGAGATGACATAGGCGATGGCACGCACGAGCACGCGATCGCCGACGGCCTCCTCGAGGACTTTGGCGAAGTTCACGCGCGCTTTGTAGAGATGCTTGGCGCTGTGGTAGAGGTTCTGGGTATCGATGAAGACCCCTACGCGCTGCGCCGGATGTTTGATAACTGGCATAGCGTTTTCAAGTATTAAAACAGATTGTAAACAGGCTCAGAGGAGCCCTCTTCCATTCTAGCACCTGCCTGAAACGAGAAATCGCGAGCGTGTGCTCGCGATTCCCTACTTCTTCAAACCGAGCTTCTTGATAAGCGCGCTGTAGCGGCGCTTATCGCTCTTCTCGAGGTAGCGAAGATGTGCGCGGCGGTCCGCGACCATCTGAAGAAGACCGCGACGGGAATGGAAATCCTTCTTGTTCTTCTTAAGATGCGCCGTAAGCTCGTTGATCTTGCGGGTAAGAATAGCCACCTGGACGTCCGGGGAACCGGTGTCCTCTGCATGGCGTGCCGCGTCCTTGATTACGGCGGTCTTCACTCGTTTCGTAAGCATTGGCTATACCCTACCACACCTTGATTAAAAGCGCAAGTGTTTCCTTATCACGGGACCCAATATTGTGCGAAGCACATGCTACCCTTTACGGGTATGGATGCCCGCCAGATGAAGCGTGAATTTCTCGAATATATCGAGATTGAGCGCGGCCGTGCGGTTAAAACGGTCGAGAATTACGACCACTACCTCACCCGTTTCTTCGATTGGGGCGACATCAAGGATGCGTCTGACATCACGGAGACCAAGGTGCGAGAGTTCAGACTCTGGCTCAACCGCCAACCGGGCACGAATAAGGACTCGATGAAGCGCAGGACCCAGAATTACTACCTCATTGCGCTTCGGGCATACCTCAAATACCTGCGGAAGCGGGACGTCCCGTCCCTGTCCCCCGAGAAGATCGAGCTCGCGAAGGTGCCGGAGCGCCATTTGGACCTTATTTCTACCGCTGAGCTCGATCGCCTCCTTTCAGCGGCAGACGGCGCAGATGAGCGCTCGTTGCGCGATAAGGCCATCCTGGAGCTCCTTTTCTCTACGGGGCTCCGTGTTTCCGAGCTCTGCTCCCTCGATTCGGACCTCGATCTCTCCCGGGACGACTTCTCCGTGCGCGGCAAGGGCGATAAGGTGCGCGTCGTATTTCTCTCGGAGGCCGCAAAACAGGCAGTCCGTGCGTACTTAAAGGTCCGAAAGGACATGGAACCGGCGCTTTTTGTGAGCATTCCGCGCGGGGCCGAGGGCAAGAAGAAGCCCCCCACCCGCCTCACTCCCCGCTCCATAGAGCTTTTGATCAAGACCTATGCGGCCAAGGCAGGTATCACCAAGAAGGTTACGCCGCACGTACTCCGGCACTCCTTTGCGACCGACCTCCTCTCAAACGGCGCAGATATTAGGTCCGTGCAGCAGCTCCTCGGACACGCCTCGATCAATACCACCCAGATCTATACCCACGTGACGGACGCGCATCTGCGGGAGGTGCATAAGAAGTTTCATTCGAAGCGCTAATCGCTTTTTGGCTATAGAATAGTTCCATGAGAATCGTCTCCTGGAACGTGAACGGCATTCGCGCGGTCCATAAAAAGGGCTTATTTGAGCCATTTATGAAGGAATTGAAGCCGGATATCCTTTGCCTGCAGGAGACGAAGGCGGAACAGCACCAGTCCCCTATCGACCTCATGGGGTACGAGGAGTACTGGCACTCCGCTAAGAAGAAGGGCTACAGCGGGACGGCAATCTTCACCAAGCAGGTCCCTGAGAACGTGCTGTTCGGTATGCCCGAGGACATCGCGAAGAAGCACGGGCTTGCGGACGATGGCTATGGCGACCCGAACGAGGAGGGTCGCATCATCGCCGCCGATATGCGGGATTTCTATGTAGTGTCGGTATATACCCCGAACGCCAAGGACGACCTCTCTCGCCTGCCCCTACGTCACAAGCACTGGGATCCGGCGTTTCTTGAGTACATGAAGCGGCTTGAGGAGGAGAAACCCGTTATTTTCTGCGGCGATTTGAACGTCGCTCACACCCCAGACGACCTCGCGCGACCGAAGCAGAATGTGGGCGTAAAGGGCTTCACGAACGAAGAGCGCGAGGGCATAGACAATATGATCGGCGCGGGATTCGTAGACACCTTCCGCCTATTTGCCGAGGGAAACGGCCACTACACGTGGTGGAGCCATTTCGCTAAGGCCCGCGAACGGAATGTGGGATGGCGCATCGATTACGTCTTCGTTTCGAAGAAGTTTGCGAAGAATGTGAAGAAGGCGGAAATCCACAGCGACATCATGGGGTCTGACCACTGCCCCGTGTCCATTACGCTCTAAAGGACGTTAAAAGACATTAATAAACGCGATATCCACACGGATGTCCTTTACTCTGTCCTTTAAGAAGCCTATTCTTACTGAAGACCTGGGGGTCGACAGCGCTCGCGAGAGACACGTCGCTCCTTCCAGGGCGACGAATGTTCTTTGCGAGCTCTTTCACCAATCAGGTGTAAGTAACGTGTAGCGTGGCAGCTGTCCAACGGTTCCGGAGCGTATCTCCGCTAATGAAGACTGGGTCCGGCTCGCCTAGAGTTCCACGTGAAAGCACATCAGTTCCCTCAAAGGCCGTCCGCCTTCCCCTGGCAACCTTCATTCCAAAGCCCCTACCCCCAACTTTGGTTGCCGTCTAGGACGGCCTTTCGTATTTCCATACCCTTTCACGTGGAACAGGCCGGAATAAGCAGAAAAGCGCGTATCTACGCGCTTTTTCATGTTCCACGTGAAAGGCGTCTAGCAGACGTGGTGCTTTTCGAGGATTTCCTTAATTTCCCGCTCTTCCTCTGCTTCCCTGCGCTTCTTGCCAGACTCGCCAAGCGCCTTGAGCTCTGTGTCGCCAAGCTGTAGGAGCTCGGCGGTGCGGGCATCAAGGTATTCGGGAGTATTGCGCTTGGGATCCTCAAGTACCTCCTCGAGCAGGGCATGAAGCACGTGGCCGATCCTGGGGCCCGGTTGCACGTGGAACTCAGCCATAAGGCGGTTTCCATCGGTCTTTAGCATCGATACGGAGATGGGATCGCGGAGCGCCTCTTCTACCATCGCCTTATAGCGGCGGAACCGAAACGGCTGCTCTTTAGGACGTCCGGTACCGATACGGTCGCAGACACGAAGATTAAGGAGGTCCCAGATGTTCTCCTCGCCGACATTCCTAATCATGCGGCGCACCGCAGAGAGGGTAATCTGCTCCGGGTCTGAGAAGAACATGTGCCAGCGAACCAGCTTTACGGTCTTTTCGATGGTTTCCCGTGAAAACCGGAGATCTTCAAGGGCCTTACGGGTAACCCTCGCCCCTACGACCTCATGCCCGTGGAAGGTCCAGTCGCGCTTCTCGTCGGACCAGCGCCTCGTTTCAGGCTTTGAGACGTCATGGAATAGGCCCGCGAGCCGGATATCAAAGCCCCAGTCCTTATCTGCTGCATGCTGCATGGTCCGCATAAGGTGGCCAAAAACGTCGTAACTATGCGCCTGGTTCTGCTCAACCCCCACGCCACGGGTGAGATCGGGAGCGATATACGTAAGTATTCCAAGCTGCTGAGACAATACGAGCGCCATCATGGGCTGCTTTGAGTTCAGGATCCTGACGAACTCGTCCCGGATCCTTTCACGTGAAATGTGCGCCAGGTTCGGACCCTTTTCCTTGATGGCTGCGGCAGTCTCCTCATCGAGGGCGAACTCAAGCTCTGCCATGAGGCGAACGGCACGCATAACCCGGAGCGCATCCTCTTCAAATCGCTCAGAAGGGGAGCCAACGGTCCTTAGAACACGGTTCTCAATGTCCTTTTGTCCTTTATAAGGGTCAACGATATGTCCTTTAGAATCATCAAGGGCAATCGCATTGATGGTGAAGTCGCGCCTGGCGAGATCCTCCTCGAGGTTATCCCCAAAGCTTACTGAGTCAGGACGGCGTTTATCGGAGTAGCCCGTTTCGGTGCGGTACGGCGTCACCTCGATAATCGCGAGGCGCTCGTCCTCGGACCCCGTCTTCACGCCGACGGTACCGAAGTCGTTCTCGTAGAAGGAATCAGGGAACACTGCCTGGATCTGGTCCGGTTTCGCATTCGTCGTCACATCCCAGTCCTTGGGCGTGCGCCCGAGGAAGAGATCCCGAACACATCCGCCCACGAGAAAGGCTTCGTATCCGGCCTCCCTCAGTGCAGAGGTTACGCGCGAAACCTCGAGCGGAACGGGGTATTTCATACCGAAAATACTAGTATGCAGGTGGCCATTCTCCTAGCTCTCGCGTAGTATGAACCCCAAGCTCTCGTGGTGAAATGGATATCACATCGGTCTTCGGAACCGCTGTTCCAGGTTCGAGTCCTGGCGAGAGCACATGATGCGTACCCATGAGCGGGAAGGACTCCTCAAGGCCGCAGCGCGGTTCGGTACCCCTGCCTATGTGTACGAAGAAGAGGCCATCGTACGCCAATGCGCGCTCCTTAAGGAGGCGTTTCCCGGATTCGCCATACAGTATGCCGCAAAGGTGAACAGCAACCCCGCACTCCTGAAGCGCGTGCGCCGGGAGGGGCTCGGGGTTGAGACCGTAAGCCAAGGAGAGCTAGAGCTTGCAGCGCGCGCCGGCTTCTTGCCGCGAGAAACGAGCTTCACCTGCTCGAACCTTACGGAAGACGAACTGATCGCAGTCGCGCGGACAGGCGCGCAGGTGCATCTCGACTCCCTGACGCAGCTCGAGCATTGGGGCAAAAATGCCCTTGGAATAAGGGTATTTCTGCGGATCAACCAAGGAATAGGGAAGGGGGCGCACAAGCATTGGATAACCGGAGGTCCCGATAGCAAGTTCGGCATCACGCTCAAGGATCTCCCGCGGGCACAAGAGCTCGCGAAGCAGTACGGGCTTATCATCGCTGGCCTCCACCAGCACATCGGTTCGAACGTGCGTGAGATCGATCCCTTCCTGCGCGCGACAGATGCGCTGCTGAAGACTGCACGCGCCTTCCCGGACCTCGAGCACCTCAGTTTCGGAGGCGGCTTCGGCGTGCCGTATCGCCCGCAGGAGAAACCGCTGCCCGTACAGCGCCTAGGGAAGGAGATGCGAAAGCGCATCGGCGCCTTCGAGGAGTCTATCGGGAAGAGGCTTTCGTACTCGATAGAGCCCGGACGGTTCGTGATTGCCGAAGCGGGAACGCTTCTGGTGTCCGTAGTAGACCGGAAGGAAACCGAAGCGCATACGTTCGTCGGCGTTAACTCAGGATTCAATCATCTTGTGCGCCCGGTCATGTACGATGCCCATCATGAGGTCGAGAATCTCAGCGAAAGGAAAGGGAAGAAGGTTCCCGTATCTATTGCGGGCAACCTGTGCGAGTCCGGTGACATCTTTGCGCATGATCGGCTCATGCCGGCGCCTCGTATCGGCGACATCCTGGCGATCCGGACCGCCGGCTCCTGCGGGTTCGCGATGGCGTCATACTTCAATATGCGCCGACTGCCCCGGGAGGTGCTTCATACCCGCGGAGGGACCCTGAAGGACATATCGTTCGATCCAGGAGACTACGCCCGCTAACCCCTGGAATTGTGGGCGGTACGTGTGCTATTATCCGTCTCACGCGGCCATGGTTTAGTGGTAAAACGCGTCCTTGCCAAGGACGAGTCGGGAGTTCGATTCTCCCTGGCCGCACCAAACGAGCAAAAGACAGCCCTCAAGGCTGTCTTTTGCTTTTGGGGACAACTGGGGATAAAGCTGTGCATTCAGTGGATAAAAGACAAAGGACAATCATGAATTTTTCTTCATTGTCCGCGAAAAACCTATATTTCATATAGATTCTGTAAGGGTCTCCTCTGAGACATGTCCCCAGCCGGTAGATGAACAAATCCCCATGGTCTAGAGAAAAGTGTGTAGCATGGGGAAACCTGCTAGGATGGCGGAGCGGGGCGTAGTGTAGTGGTAGCACGAGTCCTTTGGGAGGATTTAGCTCGAGTTCGAATCTCGGCGCCCCGACAAGATCCCAAACAGATGGCTTCTATGGTATTCTCGAAGCCGAAGCGGGCGTAGTTTAGTGGTAAAACACGACTCTTCCAAAGTTGAGTTGGGAGTTCGATTCTCCCCGCCCGCACACTGGCCAGAGACCGATTTTGAGACTGCGAGGCCTCGAAACCAGTCCGCAACCGTGAGGCCTATTCAAGCGAAAAGCGCGACTTGAAGTCGCGCTTTTCGCTTAGTCAGCGAGCGTCACTATGCCATCGTTCAGGATCAACCGATCCCGCAGATGCTCCAGAAGCTCGTGCTTCTCCTCCTTGGTTCCGTTCTTCAGCAGATATTTCGCATACTTCCGGATATCCATCTCCTTGATCTGCGAGTCGATGGAGAGCACCTGCTGTTCCTCGCTCTCGGTGCTCTTGCGAGCGTAGAGGCAGTATCGGACTGGCATTGCCTCTAAGAGGGGAGGAGCCGCCCCGAAACCGCCCTGAATCGTTGCTGTTTCCATTGGTTATTGCCGTTATTGCTAACAGCCCAATGGATGACGCAACCGCTCGTGGGAGTCCAGACCCTAGTCTGCGAGACCTCGTTTCATCAGGGTTACTTTATTAATAGCGAAAATGTCGACCAACCGGCTCGCATCTCCCTTCGCGCCGACGTGCCATAGGTTGACTTCCTCAACCGGTCGGCTCGTGATACTTGAAATGCTTGCTGGCCTCGATGATTGCCTCTATACCGTCCACCACTCAAGGGATGACGCCGTTTCCCTAGAAAGTCCAGATTTTACTGGTCTCAAAACCCGAGATAAACTTTATGCAAGTTTTCGCAAGGACGGCCAGATCGCCTCTAATTCACCTCTATAGAAATTATGCGCGTCGTAACCATTGAAGATTCAGAGTTGCTTCAATTAGCTAAAGAGGCTTCACTCAAAGGACGCGCTATTCCTTTTGAATATGGAGAGGACAGACTACTCATAAAAACCTGCCATCCAGATTTCCTAGAAAGGGAGATATCCGGCTACAAATCTTGTAGCGAATTTTACCCTGTTCCAGAAATGAAGGGATTTTTTGCTGACGAAGCAAACGGCTACCTCGTGTATAAGTACGAGGATTCGGTCGGGGAGAATACAGGTCTGCTCGTTGATTTATTTTCTGGAAATCTTTCACCAAGTGAAAGAGATTTCGAGAAAATAATCGCGATGTATGAATCAGGATTCCAGCGAAGCCTCGCGAGAAACAGGGGTAAGGCGGCGGATATTTTCTTCAAAGAAAGAATCAAGACGAGGCTGGATGTTTTCTATGATGCAGATTTTCTCGACCGTTCCTTCAGCTTTGTATTAAATGGAAGAAGGGTTTCCGTGCCTCTCCGAAAACGCGTAGACGAGATCCGGCACTTTTTCAGGAATGACCAGGAGACATGGTGCGTCATCAGCCAATGCGACCCGAATGATTTGAATATTGGCACAAGACCGATTCTCTTTGACTTCACTGCGGGCGGCTATGTTCCGCTCTGGGCCGAATTCGCGACCCTCTTTTGGTATCAGCTTGCGCAAGGAAGCCATCTCTCCCTAAAATACAATGCAAATGCCTTTCGAGGACACGAGAGAATTTTCGATACCGCAGATTCGGTTCTGCTTGAGAAAGATTCGTTAGTCCATATTCCTGCGCGATCCCGATTAGAATTCGTCAAGGCATATATCGAAAACGTCATCTTGCCGCTGTGGAATCGGACAAGGGACGATTTATGGTACGAACAATTTAAGCATTATGCCGCCATGAAAATCCTCTGCGTATTTGATGTAACCAAAATGGAGCAGGCGGACCAACTGCTTAGTCTGGGATATTTGGAAGCCATTTTTAATCTCACTCCAACTCATCCGCGCGACCTGATAAACTTGTTTACGCATGAACGATAGTCGCCGTCCTAGCCTAAAAAACTACGAGCAGATCGAAGAGCGTTTTTTCAACGTCCTATACTCTCAGCTTAAAGATAGAATGTTCCTCTACGTGCTGACCGGCAGTTTGGCTGAGGGATCGGCTATTCCAGGCTGGAGCGACATCGATGTTTTAGTCGGAGTGGATAGGCACGATAGAGATTCTTTTGCCGCCGTACAGCTGGCCTTGGAAGAAAATAAGGAACCGGTCAAAATCGGCGTCACCGTACTGTCGCGCGCCGAAGCCACGCACCCGTTCTTAAAACCCTCGAGAATTTACGACGTCTTTAGTTTGATAGCGTCTGGCGTATATAAACCGCGCATACAAAATACGGAAATCTTTAAGAGTGAAGAGCAATCAGAGTCTACCGTTCGAGCCGCCAATGTTGCTGAGTTCGGACTTTTCCTTCAGTTTCTAAAGAAGGGACTTATGCAGGGACCGGACCGGTTTGACGAGCATGAGGTCCACAAATACATGACCATTCTTCTAAAGATCCTCCTTAGGGAAAAAGGGATCAAGGCACGTTCCTACGCGGATGTGGCGTATAATATATCTGCGATACCTGACCTTCCTCTGGTATTTCGACTACCTTCTGAAATCGTTACTGCTCCGGAAAGCAGCACGGAGCGGTTCGGGCTTTACTTAGAATTCGTTCAGTGGATTGATAAAAACTCCGATGCTTTATTTCGATAGCATAAATCACAATCGCAAAACCGTCGCCGGATTCAATACCGGACACAACGGCGGGTGCTGCATTATCCATGAAGGGAAAATAGTTTCCATCTCCGAAGAGCGCCTCAATCGAAAGAAGAATTCGGACGGCTATGTCAACAGTTTTTTGTACTGTCTAAAGGCGCTTGGCATTAAAGCCAGCGACGTGGATCTTTTTGTCTCAAGCAGCTACCACAAGCGCCTTCCGGAAAATTTCATGGGCGATTTCGAAGCGCTCGGAATATCGCCAGAGAAATTCATCACCGTCGATCACCATCTATCTCATGCCTATAGCGCCTACGTCACCTCGCCGTTCGATTCGGCAATCGTGCTCGCGATAGACGGTCTTGGAAACGAAGCCGATACAGAATCGTACTATATCGGTGAAGGACCAACGCTGACAAAAATCGGAGGGAATGACCCTAAACGCTCTATCTATAAAGGCATCGGCCGCGCATATGAGTCGTTCACTAATTTCATCGGATGGAGCGCACAGGAAGCGGGAAAGACGATGGGCCTTGCGGCGTATGGCGAAGAGACTAATCCGGAACTCGACCTCTACAGCATTTCTCAGGACGACAGAATCGAGAGTGCATTGGAGGGCAAGTACTATCATGGGGCGCTTAATTTCGTGCAGGAGCATCAACTCGATTTCGGGAAACCTTTCAGCGGGTTTGAAAATAAGAACGCCGCTTTCTTCGTGCAGGATCGAACGGAAAAAATCGTACTTGATCTCGTGCGGCGCCTTTACGAAAAGCACAAGATAGAAAACATCTGCCTCTCGGGCGGGGTCTTCTTGAATAGCATAATCAACAAGAAAATACTCGATGAGACTCCTATAAAAAATGTATTCGTGCCGCCCTGCTGCGATGATACTGGTCAACCGTTTGGAAATGCGCTCTATGGTTATGTTGCTCATTTTAAAAACCCCTTCAGAATTGAGATGTCCCACGGGTATTTTGGAAGAGAATACGGCGACGATGAAATTCTCGACGTTCTTGAGAAGCGTCAGGAGAAATACACCCTTCCATACGAGACGAAGTCCTGCGATTTCGAGTTTAAGAAATGTGATGACGTTGCGGAAGAAGGGGCTCGTTGCTTGAGCGAAGGCAAACTAGTGGGCTGGTTCCAAGGCTCAAGCGAGATAGGGCCCCGCGCGCTCGGCCATCGAAGCATTTTGACTGCGCCTTTTCCTGAAGATATGAAGGAAACGCTTAATGTAAGAATCAAGCACAGAGAGAATTTCCGACCCTTTGCTCCGGCAATTCTTGAAGAGCGCGTCTCAGAGTTTTTCATGTTGGATCGACCCAGTCCTTTCATGCTCTTAATCGCGAAGGGCGTCGAGAATAAGCGTGGAGCAATACCGGCCGTGCTGCATGTCGATGGCACTGCCCGTTTGCAGACGGTAAACAGGGAGGAAGAAAGATTCTACAAGCTGATTTCATCTTTCGAGCAGATGACTGGAGTTCCAGTCATTCTGAATACATCTTTCAATGACAATGGCGAGCCGATCGTAGAGACGCCGCGTGACGCGCTGAATATGTTTTGTAAGAGCGAACTCGATTATCTTTTCCTTGGCGACTACATGGTATGGAAAAAATAACGGTACGATTTCCGCGCCTTACACAGGAAATCCATGTTGGAGACGGAGCGCTTTCAGAAGTCGTCCCAACGCTCAAGTCGTTGGGATATGACGGGTATCTTGTTGTGATTGACGAAGGGGCGTACCGGTCTGGTAAGGAACGTTTCGGAAATATCCTTTCAGAACTGTCCATAGGCCCGGAACGTGTGATCCGTCTTACTCCT
>Ga0247718_1000098_pt1 | contig 19492 bp, 20 predicted proteins | sample 21E_DmetaG_FD_189045 | JGI IMG/M metagenome (GOLD analysis project Ga0247718, IMG submission 189045) | Soil microbial communities from hillslope of Landscape Evolution Observatory, University of Arizona, Oracle, AZ, United States - 2-1-E_D | ecosystem: Engineered > Artificial ecosystem >...
TCACGCCACTGCCGACGACGCGCGAATCGGCACCGCCACCGCCCGCGGCAGCACCGTTGTCGCGGATACCCCCCTGGCCTCCGGAAGGCCAGCCTCCAGCGCTCCATTCAAGCCCGCCAGCGACGATCTTTCGTCCACCGCCGCCAACGCGGATCGTCAGCACCTGACCCGGCGTGACGGCGAAGGTCGCCCGCGAGAAGCCGCCGCCGCCGCCGTAGGTGTTCGGCGTGCCAACGATAGCCGGCCGAGAGGTGCCTCGCACACCACCGTGCCCACCGCCGCCCCATGCCTTGATCGTGACCTCTGTCACTCCTTCAGGCACGGTCCATTCTTGATTCGTGCCCGTGTAGCTGAAGTGCGTGTTGCTCTGGAAGCTCGCCAGAGTCGAAGCAGATTGGCCTTCCGCGAAGATCGGGACGGGCGCAGTCTCTGGGTACCACGCTGTGCCGCCATGCCAGCCCTGCAGAACGCGGGTCAGCGTGAAGGCAAAGGGCTTCACATACGGGTTGTTCGCGCTGATCTGACCGCGGTAGAAGAACGACAGCACCCCACGGAAGGCGGGCGACGGTGACGGCAGGCGCGCGGCCACGACATCAGGCAGGGTCTGCGCCGAGCCGCCCATGAGCACGCGCATCGAGCCGACGATGCCCCCCTCGCGCTCGTCGCCGCCGAAGAGCTGCGGCGCATTGACGTCGATCGCGCCGTTCGACTCGATGCTGCCGTTCCAGGCGACACGGTCGCCGACGAGGAATCGCAGGAAGCGGTCGACCGGGCCATAGCACGCCGCGAAGTGCAGCGTCATGTAGTAGCGAAAGCCGACCGTGACCCGCTTGCTGCTACCGCCCATCGGTAGCTCCCTTCGCGTACTCGACGAGCTTCAGAGCCATCGCATCGCCAGTGCGCTCAAGCTGCTCGGCCTGGATACCGACGCGCAGGAAGGCCGGCCAGTCGAGGCCGTGCCGCGCGAAGAAGGCTCGGGCGCCGCGGTTGCAGTAGCCGAGCTCGCGCAGGTGCCGGTGCAGAACGAGCTGGGTCACTTCTTGCCGCCCTTCTTGCGGATCGCCGTCGTGCGCAGCTCGCCATACCAGATGACGTTCGGCCCGGTCACGGTGACAGTGCCGAATGCGACCGGGATCGGGCGGCCCTCCTCGGCCGTCGGCACGTCGAAGTCCTGCAGGCTCGCGGGCTTGGGCGCCGGAGGCTTCGGCGCCAGCGCGGACGCAACGAAGCTCGCGACGACGATGACGAGCAAATAGGTGAAGATCTCCACGATGCGCGCCTCAATAGACGGGGGTGCCGGCGAACGGGTTCTTGATCGGGATGAACGGGAAGCCGCCGAAGTTCGGGACGTTGGCGTAGGTGCCGTCGCAGGTGGCCATCGTGTGGTCGCACCCCGGACTGACCGTGACCGCGGCGCCGATCGGGATGCCCTGGAACGGCTGTGTGAGCGTGAGGTTCAGGCTGCTGAAGCTGCCGATGAACCGGCGCTCGAACACGCCAGGCTCGACCTCCCATTCGACAAATCCACCGGCGAACGGGTAGGCGTCGAGCGCGGCGACCGACAGCACCAGGCCGCTGATCGCCGTGACGGTGGTCAGCGTGCTGACGCTGGCGCGGTTCAGACCGCAGCCGGGCCCGTAGAGCACATGCGGGCACCCCCGCTGGTACAGCCGCCGCAGTCCCGGCCTCTTCATCGACGAGGTGACCGGCTCGCAGCTGAGCACCGCCTCGAGCCCGTTGAACGCGCAGTTGAGGACACGGCCAGTCCAGATGACGGCGACGTCGACGTCGTCACGGTGTTGGCGCTTGACGACCACCCCGATGACGTCCGAGGGCGGCGCGACGCGGAACATCTCCGCGATCGGGAAGGTGCGCTCGCAGCTGATCTGCAGCGCGTTGCGGGCCCGCTCGGCGCTTGCCTCGATGCGGCCGCGGCGCAAGGTCCGGGCGACGTAGGTGTTGCCGGACAGCACGATGTCGCCGTCGGCGCTCGTGTAGCGCTGCGGCGCCGCGGAGCCCCGCGTGAACTCGTAGAACTCCACCGGCGCGCCGCCGGCAATGCTGGTTTCGCGGGCGTCGTAGCTCACAGGTCGTTCCTCGATCCGCGAGTGCTGATGCGCACCTCGACCGCGTTCCACGCCCACCAGGACAACTCGATGGCGTCAGCCTCGTTGCGCACCAGGTCCATGAAACTGACGGCCAGCACGTCCCCGGCGCCAACGTCCGCGCCGAGCGCGCTGTCGATCGCCAGCCGCTCGGTCGTGGAGCCGAGCACCACGCTGCCGGTGACCCGGCGCCAGTAGGTGCCCGCCCGGGTGAGGATGCGCAGGTCGCGCCGCCCCATGCCGGCGTTGACGGCGGCCGTGTAGCCTGCATGCTCCACGTCGATCGTGGTGGCCGCCGCGGCGATGGGCGCCACCACCTGCAGGTCCGTCGCGAATGTGGGCAACCAGAACGCGCCCAGGCAGCCCTTGCGCGCGTAGGCCCAGCGTCGAAAGGCGTCGATCTCGTCGCGGCCGTCGAGCAGCCACCGGTGCGTCTGCATCGTGACCTGGCCGCTGCCCTCTTCGTCCCACGCGGGCTGCGCGACGCTGGGGTCGAGGCTGGCGAGCTTGCTCAGCCAGCCGTGCGGGACGTCTTCCGTCCAGTTGGGGGGCTGGTCGATGACCGGGTGACCACGGTAGCTGGCCTCGCCCGTGGCGGCGGGCCAGTCGTTGCTGCCGGTGCAGTCGAAGGCCAGGCGCGCGACGAGCCCGTTCCCCGTGAAGCGCTGCCGCATGCCGTCGGGCGGCATCCGCGCGGCGCGCAGCGGCAGCACCTCGGCGCCGGCCGGCCAAGCCGCGGCGGTGGGCGCAGCGAGCGTCAGGCTGGCCGCGTCCACCGTGTCGATCGCGACGACCTCGTAGGTCTGCGGGTCGGTAGCGATGACCGCGTGACCGCCGGCTACGAAGTCCCGCGTCACCGTGTCGACTGGCACGCTGGTGGCGCCGCCCGCCAGCGGAGCCGCGAGCGCCTGCGCGTCCATCCACACCGGCACGGCCCAGGGCCGGCCCTGCCATTTGTGCAGCAGGTTCTCGGCCGTGCGGCGGTCACGGCCGACGAGCAGGTGGCCGAACTCGAAGCGCCGGCGCGGGACCCCGCGCAGCTGGATGCGCTGCTCCGCGCCGTCGAAGCTGCCGAGCACGTCGGTCAGCCACTCCAGCCGCTCGAGCAGCTCGCCGTCGGGCCGGTACAGCCACAGCCGGCACTGCTGGCCCTCGACGGTGACGGGATCGCCGATCGCCATCGCTCAGCCCAACTTCTGCCGGATGGCGCCGGCGTTGCGCTCGATCACGTTCAGGATCGTGCGCTCGCCGCTGGCGCTGGTCAGGTAGTCGCCGACCAGGTTGGGGTCGATCACATTGATGATGCGCGTGCCCGCTCCGCCGGCACCGCCACCGTTGGCGGCGTTGCGCGGGTCGACGCGCGAGAGCACCTCCTCGCCGGTCTGCAGGATGGCGGGGCGCTCGTCCGGCTTGAGGCCCACCAGGCCGCCAGCGTGGTAGCGCGGGGCGCCAAAGAAGAGCATCGGGTCCACTTTGCGCCGCGGGCCGGTACCAGCCATGCCGCCCGAGTGCTGCACGCTGGCTGTCGCCCCGCCAACGGCGGCGACCATCTTCCCGGCTCCGGGGAAGACCGCGTCGAGCAGCGACAGCACAAGGAAGGTCGCCAGCGCACGTGCGGCCACCTGCGCCATGCCCAGCACAAAGCTCCGCACGAAGTCCTTGAAGGCGTCGCCGGCGTCCTTCGTGCCGCTCGCGAGATCAGTGAACAGGCCCGTCAGCGCGTCGACGCCGGTGCTCGTCGCGGTCTGCGCGAAGCCCTCGCGCATAGCGGCCAGCGACGCACGCAGGTCGATCAGCGCCTTGTCGAGCCCTGTTGCGCCGTCGACCGCCATCCGGCGCAGCGCCTGCGTCGCCTCTTCGGCACCGCGCTTGATCTCCGGGTTCGTCGTGTTGGCGGCCAGCGCCTGCAGTTGCTGGTTGAGCCGCTCCAGCTCGGCTTGGGCCTGCTGCCGCGCCTGAGAGACCTGCTGGTCGGCGATGGCCGGCGTCAGCGCGCCGGCGTTGCGCTGGTCGGCGACTTGCTGCTGGCGGGCCTGCAAGTCCGCCACGGTGCGGTCGAACTGCGCCTTGATCTGGTCGAACTGTGCCTGCGCGACGCCCGCGTCGATCAGCCCGCGGATCAGCTTCACGCCCTCGGTGTTGCCGCTGGCCTGCAGCCGCGCGATCAGGTCACGGAACTGCGCTTCCAGCCGGATCTGCGCTGCCGCGGCCACCTGGCCGGATTGCTCCAGCGCCTGGGCGCGCAGCTGCTCGGTCTCTCGGTCGAGCGCACGCTCGGCCGCGGCGCGCTCGCGCAGGGCTTTGGCCTGGATGTCACCCTTCTCGCGTTCGAGCAGCTCGATCTGCGTGCGCGCCTTGACTGCCTCAGCGCCGCCGACCGAGAGGCGCTGGCGCTCGATAGCGATGGCGCGGTCCAGCGCCTGGAGCTCGATCTCCTCGCGGCGCTGGAAGTACTCGGCCGTCGCGATACGGCTGTCCTCGTAGAGCTGCTCCAGGATGGAGAGCTGGCGCTTGGCGCTGTCGTCGGCGAGCTTCTCCTGCGCGTCGAGTTCGGCCTTGCGCAGCGACTCGGCCTGGCGGCGGGAGGCGTCACTCGGTTGGCTGCGGAAGCTGCCGGTCGAGGTGTTGCCAATGCGCGTGCGAGAAGCCTGGCGCGCGGCCACCGCCGCCGCACCGGCGGCCTTCGCATCCGCCGCCGCCTGGCGGTTGGCAGCGACCTCCTCATCGATGAGGTCGCGCACAGTCTGGAACGCGGCCTGCACGCGCCGATTCCGGCGCTCGATCGCCGCCTCGATCGTGTCGTCGGTGAAGATGGCGGCGATGGCCTCTTTGGCCAGCGTCGCGTTGGCCACGATGACGTCCACCAGGCCGGCGAACAAAGTGGTGACGATGCGCACCACGCTGCGCAGGTTGCGTGGCAGCTCGGTGAAGGCACGCACGATCAGCTGCACGGCGTTTTCGCCGGTGCCGACGATGTCTCCGGTGGCATCCTCGATGATGCGCAGCGCCTCGCGCGCATCAGCCACGAGCTGCGCGAAGGCGTCGGACCAGGTCTTGGCAAAGGCGGTCACCGCGCCGATCACCGCATCGCTGCCGATGAACTCGGCCAGGTCCTTGATGACGCCCGACAGGCCGCCAGTGGCGCCGCTGACGGTGTCGAAGGCGCCGACGAGCTGCAGGCCGGCGTTCTTGAGCAGCGTGACCGACTGGCCGACGGTCAGCGGCAGTTGCGCGAACTGCTGCGCCACCTCCTCGCGCTGGTTGCGCAGCGCGGTCAGCACCTGCTCGGCCGAGAGCTTGCCGTCCTGGCCGAGCTTCCTGAGCTCGCCGCGCGTGACGCCCAGGCCCTTGGCGATGGCGTCGGCCAGCGCGGGGGTCTGCTCGAGCACGGAGTTCAGCTCCTCGCCGCGCAGCGCGCCAGAGGCCAGGCCCTGGCCGAGCTGGATCAGTGCCGCCTCGGCCGCCTGCGCACTGGCACCGGACAGCTGCACCGCCTGGTTGACGGTCTCGACGACCTGAAGCAGCGTGTCCTGGCCGACGCCGGCGTCCTTGGTGGCGTTGGCGATGCGCGCGTAGAGGTTGATCGTCTCGCCGAGGCTGCTGCGCGTGCGCTGCGCCAGGTCGAACAGCTTCACCTGCGCGTCGGCATATTCCTCTGTGGAGCCGGTGACGAGCTTGAGCCTCGCATTCAGGCTCTTGAACTCGTCGGCTGCCGCGATGAGCTTGGCGCCGCCGGCCGCGGCCACCAGTGCGCCGACCAGCTGCTTGACCAGCGTCAGCGCTCCGGAAGCGCCGCGCCCGATGCCCTGGAACGCGCCGCTGCCGCCGGACTTCTGCGCCGCCTGACCCACCGCCGCGACCTCGCCGCGCAAGGACGCGAGCGCGGTGCGGATCTCGGCCAGGTTGGCGCCGATGCGGACTTCGAGGTCGTTATTGGCCACTCACCGCCCCTGCAGCTTGCGCATGTAGCGCCCCCAGACCTTGCCGTCGGCCTGCGCCATGCGCAGCGCGTAGGCCTCGCCCACGCGCCGCTCGCGCTCCGCCCGCTCGATGGCGTCGAGGTGCGTGCGCACCTGCGCGATCGTGTAGCCCTTGATCTCCTCGAGCCGGTGGCCCGCGCCGATCAGTGCCGCGAAGGTGTCCGGCCATCCCCAGCCTCCACCGCCCGCGCCTGCGCCAGCAGCGGGCGCAGGCTGCGGCCGAAAAAATCGGCATTGACCTTGATGACCCCGGCGATCAGCCCGACAAGCTGGACGTGATCGCATGCGTCGACCCTGGCGCGCGCGATGCCGGTGGCGATGCTGACGGCCTCCAGGATCTGCTCGCCGTGGTCGACCAGCAGGTCGAGCACGCCGCGCGCGTCCAGCGCCTCGAGGTCGAAGCGCTCGAACGCACCGGCCATCGGGCGCAGCGCGCGAGCGAAGGCCGGCAGCTTGCCGACGGTGAGCGGGCGCAGCTCGACGACCCCGTCGCCGACCGGCACCCTTACCGGTTCCGGCTCGATCACGTCGAGCCCTTCGGGAAGGTTGGCGCCGCTCATCTTCAAGCCTGGATCTCGACCTTGAAGTACTGCGACAAGCCGGCGCCGGTGATCGAGGTGTCCTTCAGCAACTTGCCGGAGACCTCCATCGCCGCGTACTCATCGCCGATGAGCCCCAGGTTCTGCAGCGCGCCCACCTTCACGCGCCAGGCACGCACGCGCACGAGCTTTCCGCTGCGTGCCTCGTTCAGGCCGTCGAAGAGCAGCTCGTACTCCTTGCCGGCATTGACCAGCGCCTCGACCACGTCCTGCGTGGCCTTGGCGTAGGTGATCAGCAGGTCGTCGCCGGCGATCACAGTGTTGGCGCCGCCGGACAGCGGGACGATGCCGCTGGGCTCGACGGTGTAGTCGGAGTTCTCCGTCAGCGTGGTGGCGCCGCGCTTGACCGTGGTGATCGACGAGGGCAGGAAGTCGGTGGGGATCAGCGCTCCGATGACGATGTCGGCATGCGCCTCGTCCGTGACCGTGGCGGAAGCCTCGGTGCTGGCCTCGCCGTACAGCGCGCGCGCCAGGTTGGCCGAGTTCACGTCATGGATCGTCGCCTGCATCTCCACAGCGCTGATGCGGCGCACCTCGTTGTAGGTACCGCCGCCGGGCTGCGTGTAGTCCTTGAGCTCCTTGATGTCCTCGGTGACGCTGAAGTTGAGCGCCGAAGCGTTGCCGACGTGCTCGAGGCCGCCGGAACCGTCGATCTCGCGCAGCCAGATCTTGCCGCTGCCGAGATAGCTGTAATCTGCCATGGTGTCCTTCCTTTCAACGGATGGGGGTGTGGCTGGTGAAGGTGAAGATCACCCCCACCCAGCCAGATGCGGGGGGCCCGGTCAGCGGCTCCGCCGACTGGTACTGAGGGAACTGGTAACCCACCGGGAAGCGGAAGCGCTGGTCGGCCATGGCGCGCTCGATGTCGGTAGCCACGGCGTCGATCCACGCCTGCGCCTCGGTGGAGTCGGCCTGCAGCTTGGCGATCACGCGCACGGTGGTGAGCCGGTGCGAGCGCAGCAGGGCCGGATCGCTGGCGCGCGCCTGGCGCTCCCAAACGATGGTGAGGAAGGCACGGCCGTCCTCGGCCAGCACCGGCGCGGGCTCCAGCGTGGCCACCAGGCCGGCGTCGGTCTCGTAACCGTCGACGACCTTGATGCGCTCGAGGCAGGCCTTGAACGCGGCGAGCAGCACGGAACGCGGGCCGCTCACGGCGCCACCTTTTCCAGCGTCCAGACGCTGAGGCTGGGATCGCTGCCGCTCACGCGCTGCAACAGCCGGTAGGTATTGCCGTCGACCACCAGCGTGCCTCCGGTCGCGGGCTCGAGCTGCTCTCGGCGGAAGGTGGCTTTGGTGGCCATGATGGACACCGGCGCGGCATCGTCGTCGGGAAGGAACTGGTCGACGTCATGGTCCACCAGAACCTGGCACGTGACGGGCGTCACCGAGCCCGGCGCGGAGTAACTGGCGTCGAGCCCCCCGGTCACGCCAGCCCAGGCCGCGAAGAACGCGGCGTCGTGCTGCCGCAGGAAGTCAACCTCGCTCATGCGCCGCCCCGGAACTTGGTGTTGGCCACGGCGCGCGCGAGCTCGCGCTCGAACGCGGCCGGCAGCCGGCGCGCCACCTCCTGCCGCGCCAGGCCAAAGATGTCGAAGCGGCGCGGCTTGTACGTGGCCTTGCGGCTGAAGATGAAGACCGAGCGCACCGCGCTACCGAAGACGCTGTCGATGCGCTGGTAGACGCCGGGTCGCAGCGCCGACTGCGTGCTGCTGCCGTCCTTGTTCACCGTGAAACCGGTGCGGCCCGAGCCGCGCACGACGAAGAAGCGGCGGTTCTTGCCGCGCAGCTGCGACTTGAGCGTGCCGCGCCCGGCATTGCGCTTCTTGCTGCGCGGCGTCTCGTTGGCCAGCATGTCGAACTGCCCGCCCACTTGCGACAGGATCTGCTGCACCACGCCGCCCTTGATGTTGCCGAAGGCGTCCACCGGGGCGCTCTTGCCGAGGATCGCGCGCTCGTTGCCCACCAGCAGGCCCGCTCGCTGCAAGCCGCGCTCGAGGCCCTTGGCCTTGCGCTCACCCCCCTCCACCTGCGGGCGCAGGTAGTCCGCCGGCGCGGTGCCTTTGCCCACGTGGTCGAGCACGTAGATGCGGGCTTCCGGCTTCTGCCGCGTGGCCTTCTGCCAGCGGATTGCCTTGCGCGTGAGCGGGACGGGACGGTCGAACACGCGCAGGGCCTCCCGGCCCCACGCGACGTGCGCCTCGTAGGCGACGGCGTTCAGCGCTTGCACGGTCGCGAACGGCAGCTGTCGCTGCTCCAGGTCGGTGAACCGACGCTGGAGCTGCGGCAGGCCGTCGAGGCTGATGCGTAGGGAGGACACGGTCGTCGCCGAGGGGAGGTCAGGCGCTCTGGACTTCGCCGTCAGCGTCGTCACCTTCGCTGCCCGCGGGCTTGCCGGTACCGGCGGGCGGCTTGTCGCTGCCCGCGGGCTTGCCGGCACGCTTGGGCGCCTCGACGGCGCTGGCCAGCGCCTTGGGCAGCTCGCCCTCGTACTGGATGGCCTCGCCGACCTTGAAACAAAGGTCCAGCGATGCCGCGTACCAGCCCTTGCGCTTGGCAACCGGCACCAGCATGTGCTTGCGCCGGGCGGCCTGAGCATCGCTCAGGCCCACCACACTGCCGGCAGGCAGCCGCAGGGTGGCCGTGACCACGTAGTGCATGGCGGCCTCCCCTTAGACCATGGTGACGTAGCAAGCGCGCTGCCACAGGCCGTAGTCGGCACCGCGCCAGGCGTCCACGCCGATCTGGATGGCGTCGTTGTCGAACGCGAACTCGGAGTTCTCGTCCTTCATCTTCACCACCGGGTCGGTCTCGTTCTGGCGGATCAGGCCCTTGATCGGCGAGTCGGTGCGCCAGACGGCGAAGCTGTCCGTCCAGGTGAGCTCCGGCATCATCTGCACGTCGATCTGAAGCCCGGCAGCCTGGATCGGGTTGATGTTCTGCTGGAGCGCGATCAGGTTGATCGCGGACAGCGCGGCCACTGCCGGCATGTACAGGCCCACGGGCACCGTGACCAGGAAGCGCCGCGCGTTGCTGTTCATCGGGCGGCCCCGGTCGTCCTTGAAGGACAGGATCTGCGCGATGCCCTTGACGATGGCAGCCTGCATCTGCGCCTGGTTGGGGAACGCCGGCGTGTTGTCGCTGCCGGCGCCGGGCACGGCGCTGATGTCGACGGTGATGTCGTTGTCCTGCGTGCCGCTCGCGCCTTCGCTGTGGTCGGTGTCGAAGAAGAACTGCCCGTCGTAGCACACCGTGGAAGTGCCGGCCATGATCAGCGCCGACAGCAGCGTGCCCCAGTGCGCGTCGCCCTCCTGGGCGAACTCGCTCATGCGCGCCTGGATCTGCGGCGTCTTGTCGCGGCGCAGGTCGCGCAGGGCGATCTCGATCGTCGCCTCGTAGTGCTTGTTGGCGATCGTCAGCAGGTTGCCGGCGATGCCCTTGGCCTGGCGGCCGCCGATCCACTCGCGCATGCGCGGCACCTGGCCGAGGAACGGGTACTGCTCCGAGGCCTGGTCGCTGTTGAACAGGTTCGCGACACCGGCGATCCAGCCGGCGTTCGTCGGGTTCTCGAGCGCGGCGTAGTACATGCCCAGCACGGCGCGGCTCGACAGAATGGCTTGGTCCATTTGAGTTGTCCTTTCGACTCAGTGGAGGTTGGTCAGATCGAGCGGGCCGAGACCGCCTCGAAGTACACGACGCAGGTGGTGCCGCTGACCCAGCGGTGCACCTTGCCGATCGGCGTGTTGTTGGTGCTGGTCAGGGTGAAGGTGTCGTCGTCGCTGGCATAGACCGCCTCGCCGACGTCGGCCGCGCTCGCGGCGCCAGTGACCGACAGCTCGATCAGGCCCTTGGTGCGCACCTGCACCTTGAGCGCGCTGGCGGCGCCGGCACTGTTGTCGGCCTTGCGCTGCGCGAAACCCATGAACGGGTCCAGCGCGACGAGCGGGCGAGCCAGGCCGGAGCCGTTGTCACCGACCGCGGCGCCCTCGTAGATGATGTCCGCGGCGATCATCGGGAGCTCGTTGAACTCGCCGAGCTCGTAGCCACGCGGCTTGTTGGCCGCCAGGGTGGTCATCGCGAGGATGGCACCCGTGTTGGCCAGGTAGTTGAAGAGCGCGTCGTTCGCGCGGTGCGCCAGCTCGGCAGCGGCGTGCCGCGCGGCAGGCAGGGTGAAGGCGATGATCGCCAGCGCGGCGACCACGAGCAGCAGGGTCATCTTCATGGTGATGTGTCCTTGTGGATGGGGTTGCGATCAGGCGGACTTCTTGCCGAGCACGCGCACGCGGCCCGACTCCTCGGCCTTGCGCAAGGCGAGGTAGCTCTCGAAGCTGGTGAACTCGCCGCGGACCTCGGGCTTGGCATCCCACTCGGCCTTGGCACGCTGCTCGATCGGGAGCGAGGTGTCCTTCGCAGCCGCGTTGGCATCGACGCCGGGCGCCGCGCTGGCCGGAGCCGGTTGCGGTGCGTCGCTCGCGAACGACGCGGCGTGCGCGGTCCGCGCGCTGCGCTCGGCCGCGAGGACCGCCTGGGCGGCTTCGGGGCCCGTCGTCTTGCCGTCGGTCGCGAGCTGCTCGATCAGCTTCTCGTGGCCGGGCAGCGCCTGGGCGCGCACGGCAGCGATGCGATCGCGCTCGGCCTGCGCGCCGGCGGCGGTGAACTCGACGCGCACCTGCGCGAAGAGGGCCGGGTGATCGCGCTCGAGGCTCTCGCGCGTGATTGCGGCCGCGGGAGCGGCGTTCGTGGTGTGGGCAGCCGGTTGACCGCCCTGAGCGTTGCCAGACATAGGGGCTCCTTTCGTACTGGCGGTGGAGCGGGCGGACTGCCCGACGGGATGAGCACGCGGCCGCATGGCGGCCAGCTCGGAAATCAACTGATCGGTGGTGGCCACGCGATCGGCCAGGCCGACCTCGACGCCGGCCTGGCCGCGGTAGGTGCGTGCTTGCGTCGCGCGCACCGCATCGGCGTCCATGCCGCGGTGACGGGCGACGACCTGGACGAAGGTCTCGTAGAGGCCTTCCACGTCGGCCTGCAGCGAGGCCTGCACGTCCTTGGGCAGCGGCTCGTAGGGGTTGCCGTCGACCTTGTGCGCGCCGGCGAAGATGTGGGTAACCTTGATGCCGTCGTTGGCCAGCGCCCGCGAGAAGTCCACATGGCGCATCACGACGCCGACGCTGCCGACGTAGCCCGTGGCCGACACGGCGAACTGCTCGAAGGCACTGCCGGCCAGGTAGGCCGCGGAGGCCGCCAGGTCGTCGGCGATGGCCCACATGGGCTTCTTGCCGCGCAGCGCGGCGATCCGATCGCCGTACTCGAAGGCGCCCGATACCTGGCCGCCGGGGGAGTCGTAGATCTGCAGGACCGCGTGAACGTCGGGGTCTGCGACGGCGGCCTCGAGCTGCTCGGCCAGCCGGTTGTAGCCGACGAAGTAGGTCGAGTCGGCCATGTTGAACTGCTCGCGGTGCACCAGGGCGCCGCTGGCGAAGATGATCGCGACGCCGTCGGTGACCGTGTAGCCGACCTCGCTGCGTTGGCCCTTGCGCGTGCTGAACATCTCCGCCGGCAGCTCGAGCTCGGAGGCCTGCGCCGCGCGATCGACGCGCGTGCCGACCAGGCGCTCGCCAAGGCCGGCGATGATGGCGTCGAGCTTCTGCGGATGAACCAGCAGCGGCACGTTGAAGATCTGCGCCGCCAGGTGGGGATACTTCATGCGATCTCCTTCTTGCCCTGCTGCGCCGGGTCGCCGTCGTCGCGCTCTTCCGCCGACGCGGGCGCCGCGGCGCCGGCCTTCGGCGCGGGCAACATGCCGTCGGCCGACAGGCGGTCGTGCTCGGCCTTCTTGGTGTCGTAGGTCTCGTTCCAGTCGGTGCCAAACAGCTCCCACTCGGCGCGCTCGCGCGAGCACAGCCGGTTGTCCACGGCTTCAACCAGCGCCTTGACCTCGTCCTTCGGATTGATCGAGCCCTGGCTGTCGCCCGTCCACATGGCGCGCGTGTAGGCCCAGCGGACCAGCGGGTCGGCGAAGAAGCCCGGCGCGGGGATGCGGCCGATGGCCACGGCCTCGGCCAGCCACGTCTCGTACACCGGCTGGCAGTAGGAGCGCACGACGATCGTGGTGCGGATGCCCAGCAGGTGCTTCCACGCATCCAGGAACGCAGCACGCGCGGCCACGTAGCTGGTGCTGTACTTCTTCATCAGCATCTCGGGGCCGATGAAGGTGCCGGCACCCAGCGCGTCGATCACCGCCTGGACGAAGCGCTCGAAGTTCGGGTTCGGGCGGCCGGGGTTGAAGCTCTCGAACTTCTCGCCGGGCAGCAGGCCGACGATGCTGCCGGACTTGAGCTTGATCGCCGTCGGGTCGGTGGTGGCGGCGCTGGAGCTGCTGCCCCCGCCATCCCCCGCGCTGCCGATCGGATCGGGGGCGCCGCTGGGGGTCTCGCTGATCAGCGCGATGCTGGCGGCAGCGACGGCGGCCTTGATCTCCGCGTCGCTGTAGGTGTCCAGGTCCTGGAACAGCGCCATGACCGGCGCCAGGTAGGGCGTGCCACGCGGCTGCTCGGGCCGCAGCTGCTTGAAGTGGTGCAGCACGATTCGCCGGCCGGACTTGGCGCCGACGCGGTCGTACCAGCGCCCGTCGCGGAGCCCCCCGACCCCGAGCAGGCTGCCGGGGTGGCGGTCGTAGATGAAGTAGGCCTCGTGCCGGCCGCCGTCGCCCAGGCGCACGCCGCCGGCCATCGTGGCGCTGTCCTGGCGCCCGCCCTCGTTGCCGCAGCGATCGGCCTCGAGCGTCTGCAGGCGCAACGCGTAGGGCATCGTGGCAGTGCGCTCGCCGTCGGGCATGAGCGTGAAGGCGTCGCCGCTCTCCAGCACGGCGCGCAGCGTCAGGTCCTGCTTGTCGTAGAAGTTCTGGACGCCGGTGATGTCGCACTCGGTGCTGTCGGCCCAGAGGCTGAACTCGGCGCGCACGCGCATGGCCCACTCGCGCGCTTGCTCCTCGCTCCAGCCGAGGATGTCGCGGCGTGGCTGCGGGGTGAGCGCCAGGCCGGTGCCGACGGCCCGCGTGACGTTGGTGTTGATGGCGCTCGCCGCGATGCCGTTGCTGCGCACGAGCTCGCGCGAGTCGAAGCGCTGGTCGATCAGGTTCCAGGCCTGGTCCGTGGCCGCATCGGCACCCCCGAGCAGGCGACGGCGCGGGCGGTTCCCGGAGCGCGTGGGGCTCTCGCTGAGCATGTCGATCGCGACACGCGCCTGCAGGCGCCGGGCGGCGCGCGCAGGGTCGACGTAGCCGATGGCGCGGTCGAGCAGGTTCGGAGTGACGGCGGCGCGCTTCATCACCGGCAGTTCCTCACCGCGAAGACGCGCCGCGGGCCCGCCGAGCCGCCACCTTGCGCGGCGATCTGGGCTTCCAGGTCTTTGATCAACGCGTTGACCTCGACGAGCTCGGCGTGGCGCACTCGACGGTTGCTTCCGCCACTGCCACTCGAGATCTCCTGCGCATTGAGAATGCGCAGGCGCGATGCGCGCGCCGCGGCAAGGTCTTCCTGCAGCTGTGCGAGTGTGGCCAAGGGTTCCCCGCTCTCAGCGCTTGTGGAGCGCGGTGCTGATGGCGACGATTGCAGCGATCACTGGCGCAGTCATGAGCACTCCGTAATGAGGTGGAAACAGAGAGGCCCCGGGGCTTGCGCCGCCGGGGCCTCTGAATCGCGTGATGGCCACGCGAGGAGACAAATGGAAAGGGCCCTCGCGGGCCCTTGTTCTCTCAGGTCGCAACTTCACGACCTACCTGAATTGATGCGAATTTTGGGGCGATGTGTCGCATGCCGTCGAGCACAAAGATGTCGCATCCAGAGGCGACACTTTCGTGGGCCGATGCGACACATTGGCGCTTGACGGCGGATGCAGCGTGGCGCTACTCGCGTGCACGCGCTTCCTCGGGCTGCCGGCGCTCGGCCAGGCGCGCGAGCTCTTCCTCGTTGGCCTGCAGGATGCGCAGCGATGCGTCGTGCAGCTGCTGCCGGAAGCTGCGCAGCAGCGTGTACCAGTGCTGCCGGCCGATGCCGAGCGCCGCGGCGGCCGCCTTCACGTTGGCCACGCGGTGGAAGTAGTGCAGCTCGAACACCCGGCGCGCCAGTGCGTCCTCGGGCTGCGACAGCAGCGCCACGTGCAGCGCCGCGAGCTCGGCGCTGCAGCGCGCGTCCGGACCGCCGGCACGCAGCGGCCGCGTGCGCTTCTGCAGCCGGCCCAGCAGTGAGGGCGGCACGCTCGCCCGCGCGTAGTACTTGCGGGTGGCGCGCCAGTGCGCGAGCTGCTCGCACAGCATGTCGAGCGGGTCGTGGTCGGTGCTTCGGCTCACACGCCCCCCTGTCGCGGCTTCACCAGCCTGCGCTGCGGCGCCGGCCGCGCGGCCGGCGCGTCGGGCGGTGCAGACGTTTGCACCGGCTCCGTCGCCGCAGTGCGCGCGGCCTGGTGTTCCGGCTCCATGATCCCCTGCAGCCGCTTCCACTCGCCGGCGCGCCAGCGGTGCATGAAGAGCTCCGGGTGGTGTGTCGCCGCGTAGCCGTAGACCCAGGTGTCCAGCGGCTCGTTGCGGCGGCCCTTCTTCAGCTCCCAGCGGTTCTTGCGCGGGTTGAAGGTCTCGCTGACGAGGCCGGCGAAGTACTCCTCCTCGAGGCCTTCGGGGAAGCGCACCAGGCGGTCGGGCGCGGCGCGCTCGCCGTCGGCGTGGAGCCAGGCGTAGAGCGTGGCCTTCGCTGTGTCGGTGCCGATCTCGTGCAGCGCGACGCCCTTCTTCAGCGTCTCGCCCTTCCAGTTGGTGTCCTGCATGCGAGGCTTGCCCAGCAGCGCCTTGCCGGGCACGTTCGCGCCCTTGATGGCGATGCAGCGGCGCACCCGGCGCGCGCGCACGAAGGCGTAGACGGCCTGGGTGTGATGGCCCTGGCTGTCGATCGCGGTGGCCTCGGGCACCATGGGCTTGCCCCAGGCATTGACCAGCGGCGTGGCCAGGTAGGCGGCCAGCGCGTCCCACACATGCGGCTCGCTCGGCCGGCCGGGCAGCACGTGGTACTCGACCACCCAGCAGCGCTGCGCGCCGCCCTCCCAGCCCCAGCCGAGGATCTGCAGCTCGAGCCGGTCATCCTGCACGTCGACGCCGCAGGTGAGGATCAGGCAGCCCACCGGCACGCTGCGCCGCGGCACCGGCTCGGCGCGCGCCTGCAGCGCGGCGTGCTTGATGTCGCGCGATCGGTCGGCCCAGCTCTCGCCGAGGCGGGTGTTGACGAAGCGCATGAGCTTCGCCGGGTCGGCCTGCGCCTCGATCCACTCGCTGGCCAGCTCGGCCCAGCTCAGGCCCAGGCCTGCCGGGCTGTAGAGGGCGTTGATGTGGTAGCTGGGGTACGGCGCGCCCTCGTTCTCCGGCACCCAGCGGCCGAGCTCGAGCATCAGGCCCTTGTGGTGCTCCTCGATCTCCGCCCCGCACTCCGCGCAGACGTACCAGGCGTGTTCCACGTGGCGCACCTTGCCGACCGGCGCCGTCCAGCGCAGGTTGCCCCAGTGCAGCGGCTGCGCGTGCTCGCAGTGCGGGCACGGCACGCGGAAGCGGCGCTGGTCGCCGCCCTCGTACTCCTCGTCGATGCGCGAGGCGTCCTTCAGCGTCGGGCTGCTGACGACGAAGAGCTTGCGGTCGTGGAAGGTGGTGAGCCGGACCTCGAGCAGGCCCAGCGGGTCGCCCTGCAGGGTGGACCAGTCGTACTCGTCGACCTCGTCGGCGATCGCGTAGCGCAGTGAGGTGCTCTTCAGTTCGGTGGTGCTGCCGGCCGTCTTGGCGTAGAGGATGCCGCCGACGAACTTCTTGCGCGAGGCGTTGTTGTCGGCGCTGCGGTTGGAGCGGCTGGCCAGCACGTCGCGGATGGCCGGCGTCTCGGCCGCCATCGGCTCGAACTTCTGCGACATCCAGTCCTGCAGCGACTTCTCGGTCGGCATGACGACAGCGACCGGCCCCTTGGCGTGGGCAATGATGTAGCCGAGCCAGTTGGAGCCGGCCTCCGTACCGCCGACCTGGCTGGACTTCTTGAACGCGACCTTCCGGGCCCGGCTGTGCTCGCTGAGCTGGTCCATCACCTCGCGCAGGTAGGGCGTGCGCGCGGTGCGCCACTCGCCGGGCTCGGCGCTGCCTTCCTGGCTGAGGATGCGGTGCTGGTCGGCCCACTCGCTGACGGTGAGCTTGGGGCGTGGGCGGACGGCGCGCTCGCACGCGGCGAGGACGAGGTGCTCGGCGACGGAGAAGGCGGTCATGCCAGTGGGTAGCGGCACTCCGGCCAAGCCACCACCTCCTCCGGCAACCGGAGATTGAGCGGAACGGGGCCGACAAAGTCGACTGAGGTGGCACACGCGGCCACCGCATCAGCCTCGTTCTCGAAGATGCCAAGAAGCTCCCAGCGGGGCTCACTCATCCTGCCGGCCACCCAGACGCGCTTCTGTTCGATCATGTCGACCCTCCAGTTGTGGCTGCGTGATGCAGCCGCTTCGCAAACCCCCGCTGCAGCTCGCCCAGCAGCTGCTGCCCGTCCTCGCGCAACAGCGCGCGGATCTGCTCGAGGTCCTTGCCCACCAGGCGATCGGCCAGGCGGTGCGGCTGGTTCTCGACGGCCTGGCGGAACTGCATCGCCGCGTCGGCCACGGCCTTGTCGACGGCCGTGCGGCTGACGAGCTCGCCGGTGAGCTTTTCGTACTCGACCTGCGCGGTCTTGGCGGCCCAGTACTCCTTCGTCGCGCGCGAGCTGGCGTACTTGGGCTCGGTGCCATCGGCGTCCGGCTCGCTCTCGCTGCCAGCAGGGGGCTCGCTCGCGCGCGCCGGGCGACGATCGGCCGCCGCCTGGCGCTGCGCGTCGCGGCCCGGGTCGGCGTGATCGGCGATGCGCCGCAGGCTGGCTCCGAAGACGACGCGACCGTCGTCGGCGAGCACCAGGTGGCCGAGCTGCTTCAGGCGCGTGACGTGGGCCTTGTCCCAGCCGACGTAGCGGGCGAACGCGGCCTGGCTGTCGCGCTGGTCGCCGACCTGCTCCGCGAGGCGGCGCAAATCACCGGGGGTGAGCGGTGAGGTCAACGCGGGCTCCTTATAACCAGAATCTCGCGGGTGACGAGGTGACGCCGGGGTGACAAGGCCGTCGTCACCTCCGCAAGCCGCATAAACACTCGCTTTCCTCTTAGAGGTGACGAGGTGACAAGGGGGTGGGCAAGTTGCGGATTTCGTAGACGCACGCATCCATCCGCCCCGCTGCGGCGCGGGGCGTGAAATCGCCTACGTGTACGTGCGCGCGGTGGCGTCACCTCGTCACCTTCGGCCTTTCCGCCAGCATTCATGCGGGCTGCGGCGGTGACGGGGGGGTCGTCACCGACCTCGTCACCTCGTCACCTTCCGGCTGCGGCAGCGGGCTCATCGCCGGCCTCCTTTCGGGCGCGGGCGGACTGCTGGCTGCCGATGGGCAGCACGTCGTCGTCCTGCAGGCTCTGCAGGGCCTGGTCGAAGGCCTCGATGCACCCGGAGATCCACTCCAGCTTGCTGCCATCGAAGTGATCGGGCGGCTCGTGCAGGCCCTTGACGAAGACGCAGCGCTGCTGGCGCGTGACGCCGCCGTTGATGCGCACCTTGGCCCGGTCGAGCTTGATGCCGGGCTTCTTGCCGAGCACGGTGCCCAGCGTGTCCTGCTGCGCGGGCTTGCCGATGCCCAGGCGCCGGCAGAAGAGCTGGTAGGCCAGGTAGAGCTGGGCGCTGGTGCAGGGCATGTAGAGCGCGCGCAGCTCGCCGTCCTCGTCGGACCACTCGCGGTAGAAGCGCTCGGTGCTGTCCATGCCCAGCCCGATCAGCTCGCGCTTGGCGCGCGTCATGGGCGGCTTGCTGTGCTCGTCGAAGCCGGCGCAGTCGACCTCGTTGGCCAGGTACCAGTGCAGCGCCGCGGCGCCGCCGGCGGCGAGCTCGGCCTTGGCCTCGAGGTAGAGGCTCGGGTCGGCCGGCTCGGGCGTCCAGATGACGCAGTAGCGCCGGTCGTCCGGGTCGAGCTTGGCGATGTCGATCCGGTTGGAGAAGAAGACCATGTTGCAGTGGTTCTGCTCCATCCGGGCGGGCAGGTTCTTCTCGTTGATCGGCCACTCGCCCTCGGTGATCATGTTGCGCATGCGGCCTTGCTGGTGGTACAGCTCCGCGCGCGACACGACCTCGTTGCCGATGCCGAACAGCTTGCCGCTGAAGATGCCGTTGAACTGGCTCTCGAGCTCGACCTGCGTGAAGGTGAAGCCGTAGCGGCCATAGGCCTGGCGCACCGCGCCGAAGACGGTGTTCTTGCCCGTCCCCTCCGGCCCATGGATGAGGAGCGCCGTCTGCATCTTGGCGCCGGGGTGCTGGATAGCGAAGGCGAGCCAGCGCAGCACCCAGTTGTAGACCTCGCGCGGCCGGTCCTCGCGGCTGCACAGGTGCTCGAGGATGCGCAGCAGCGCGCTGCACTCGCCCTGCTTCGGCACGGTGGGCCAGCCGCCCCAGAGGTTGCAGACGACCTGCGCATTGGTGCCGGCAGGATCGAAGCCCACCTGCTCGGGCAGGACGGTCTTGCGCGCCGGGTGCTCGAGCCACATGCGCACCAGCGACTTGCCGGCCGCCGAGCGCAGGGGCCCGAGGCCGACGATGAGGCGGCGCTGCTCGTCGAAGGCGGTGTCGGTGCCGTAGACCAGCGTGAACTGGGTGAGCAGCACGTCGAGGTCGAAGCGGAAGCTCGCCCCTTCGGGGGGCTCGCCGCCGGCGCCCCCTCCCCCCGTAGGTGTGTGT
>Ga0247718_1000099_pt1 | contig 19403 bp, 5 predicted proteins | sample 21E_DmetaG_FD_189045 | JGI IMG/M metagenome (GOLD analysis project Ga0247718, IMG submission 189045) | Soil microbial communities from hillslope of Landscape Evolution Observatory, University of Arizona, Oracle, AZ, United States - 2-1-E_D | ecosystem: Engineered > Artificial ecosystem > Mesocosm...
GGTTTACGCCCCCGCCCCCTTCGGGCTCATGGAGTTCACCGTGGGCCGCGCGAAGGACACCCACCTCAAGGTGACCTTCACGGTTTACAAGAACACGCCCGAGATGCCCGGCCCCGACGGGGAGTACTTCCTCACTTGGGACAAGGCCACGACGGGCCGGTTCAATCCCTGAGCGCTGGTCACGCAGGTGGGCTTTTTACGCGCCGAGGCGTTCCTCGCCCCATGCCCGGCGAGAGCCTCATCAAGACCACCCTGAAGGGCGGCATCCTCGACCTTGAAACCGACGAGATCGTGATGGATGCCCTCAAGGACATCGTCCGCGAGGAGCTGAAGGGCCGCATGAAGGAGGCCCTCGACCACAACCCCGAGCTCAAGGCCGAGTTCAAGGAGGCCGTCCGCATGTACTTCGAGGCGAAGGTCATGCAGACCTATGCCGAGTTCCGCCTCGCGAAGGCCTCCGCGAAGCTCGGCCTCGAGGTGATGCCCCCGCCCCTCCGCGAGAAGCTCGGGCGCGAGGTGGCGCAGATGCTCGAGAAGGAAGTGACCTCCCTTCTTGAGAAAGCACTCTAACAGGCAAGGGAAACCTTGCCTGTTGCAGTTTTAGTAAACATTTCAAGATTGCGATGAGAAGGCTTAATACGCCGCGACCCGTCGCCGACCCAGATATCTCGGCTAGTGAATAATATCACGCGCCGGGTCTGGTGGGATGGCTGCTGTCTAGGACATCTGCTCGTTGGTACGCCTCGTTCACGCTCGCGATCGGCCTCGTCGGCCTCCTCCTTCTGCTGACCCCCTCGGCATCGGCCCAAACCCAGGGCGGCATCGAGGTCACCGCCCTCGGAGAATACGGCTCCACGGCGACCCTGGAAGGCGCCAAGGTGACCCTGACCCTCCCCGGCAGCAGCGCGAGCGCAGGGGACGACGTCACCCTGATCAAGTTCACGGCCGCGAACGGCAAAGCGACCTGGACCGAGGCGGAGGTGCGCTCCGGTTTCCTCGGGACGGAGCGGAGCTACCGGTGGCGCGTGGAGGCCGACGGGTTCGTTCCCCTGACCGGCACCCAAGCCTATGCCCTCCAGTCCCAGCCCGCCGCGAACGGCCCCTCGGGCACCGGGCGCGTGAGCCTCCCCACGGTGATCAAAATCACCGTCCAGGACGAGTTCCTGGCAGCGCTCCCGGGGGCCACCGTCCGCCTCCTCGGAAACCCCGACACGGTCGAGTACGCCACCCTCACCGACGGCGGCGACGGCGACCGGGACGGCACCGCGAACGGTATCATCCATTCCACCATCCTGCCCGACACCTTCACGACCAACGTGAAGGTCGCGTCCACCCGGGCCGGCTTCCTTCCCTACACGACGGCGGCTGACATCGTTACTGGGAACGCCCAAACCCAGTACACCGTGACCCACCTGTACACCGTGAAGGCCCGCGCCGAGGACGAGCTCGGGAACGCCCTCGCGCTCACGAGCAGCACGAGCACTGCCACGGGCCTCCCCCTCGCCCAGGGCCTCAGCGTCGTGTTCAGCGGCGGCGCCGCTTACCTTCCCGCCACCGGGTCGGGCACCCTCTCGATCGGACACGCGGGGTACGTCACTGCCTCCGAAGCCGTGACCGTGAGCCCCACCGGCACCGCCCCTGTGGAGCCGGTGCTTGAGGACGCCACGTCGCTGAAGTTCACCGTCAAGGTGGTGAATGCCCAGGACGAGCTCGGGAACGCCTTCACGTTCGGGACGGACGTCGCCATCACGTCCACCTCGGGCACCCCCGTCGTCTCCGGTGGGGCGGTGTACGTCCCCATGACGGCCGCGGGCACCCTCACGGCCACCTCGAGCGGCTTCTTCGCGTCCACGACGGGCAGCATCACGCCCGACCCCGCCGCCCAGAAGACGGTGGCCTTTGGCGGCAGCGGTGCCACGGTGAGCGCGACCGCGCTCTCCTACCGGGTGAAGATCACGGCCGTCGAGCAGGTGGGGAACGCGGTACCGCTCACCGCCTCGACAACGCAGGTGGGAGGTCACGCGACGACGGCGAAGCCGGTCCGCTTCTCGAACGGTGCAGCCTACCTGGCCGCAACAAACGCCTCCTCCACGACGTTGACCCTGCAGGTGAAGGGCTTCGTGACCGCGACGAGCGCCGCCTTCAACCCGGGCACGGCCACGAGCCCCGTGCTTGTCGCCTTCGGCACCGGCAGCCACCCGGCCCTCCTCTTCACGATCAAGGTCGATGAGGTGAAGGACGAGACCGGAGGCACCATCGCGATTGTCCCCGGCCTCGTCACCTCCAGCGTGGCCCCCGTGGTTTCGGGGGGTGTCGCGTACTTCCCCGTGGAGGGCGGCAGCGCCGTCGAGTTGAAGGTCATAGCTCCTGGCTTCGTGGACACCTCGTCGGCAAGCATCGCGGCCGTTTCGACCGCGCAGAAGACGGTGAAGTTCGGCGGGACGGGCGGCACGGTGAGCGTGAGCGCCGTCCCCTTCACGGTGCGCGTCACCGCCACGGACGAGCTCGGGAACGCGCTCACCCTCGACGGGACGAAGACCACGGTCACGGGGCTGCCCCTGGCGGACGGGCGCGCCATCATCTTCCACAACGGTGTGGCTTACGTCCCTGCCTCGGGGACGGGCACGGTGACGCTCCGGCACGCGGGTTACATCGAGCGCACCGCAGCGGCACCGACTGTCCCGAGCACCGCTTCCCAGATTCCTGTGGCCTTCAGCGGCGCCACCGCCCTCCCCTTTTCGGTGAAGGTGTTGGCGGTCTACAATGAGCTCGGGGCCCTCCAGTCGATGGGCACCGTGACAGTGGCGGCGGGCACGACGACGGCGACTGTGAGCGGCACGGCCGCCTACCTCCCCCTGGAGGCGGAGGCCCAGGTCTCCGCGAGCAAGGCCGGTTATGCCACCCGCGCGGCAACGGTGTCGCCCGGCACGACCGTCCAGAAGCTCGTGCAGTTTGGCGGCACCGCTCCCACAGGAGTGCAGCAGGCGGAGGCCCTGAACGTAACGGTGCGCCTTCGCGTGACGGACACGCTGAACCGCGGCGTCACCGGGTTCACGGCCTACTTCAACACGACGAGCCCGACCGTGGCGGATGCAAGCGTCGTGGAAGGGTCTGTGAACGATCTTGATGGCGTGGCCGACGGCCGCCTCTATGTCGCGGCTAACCCGGCCACCGCGCCCTACAACCAGGCCTTCGACGTCACGATTTGGAAGCAGGGATACCCGACCACGAGCCGGCCCGGTCAGACCACCTCCGCCACCGCGCCGCTGAAGCTCGACATCGTGATGGGCTTCTCCCTCAACGCCAGCGTCCGCGACACCCTCGGGAACCTCGTCCCGGGCGCCACCATCACGATCGCGGACCCCCCGGGCCCGAATGGTGGAACCACAGTTGTTGACGGCGGGGCGGGAGACATCGACGGCGTCGCGAACGGCTACGTCCAGATCGCTTACGACGTGGGTCCCGCGGCACGGCAGGTGAACGTCCAGGCCAGTCGCGCGGGCTTCCTCGCAAGCGCCGCCCAGACGCCGACGCTCAGCAACAGCGCGACCGCCACCACCACGCTCACGCTCCCCTATTCCGTGAAGGTCACGGCGAAGGACGAGTTCGGTGCGCTGCTCCAGCTTGCGGCCGTTAACACGACGTTCTCCGGCGTGGATCTCCCGCCCGAGCCCGGCATCGGCATCCGCTACGACAGCGCGGGTGTCGCGTACGTGCCGGCCACCACCACGAAGCCCATCACGGTCCTCCTGAAGGGCTTCCTGTCGGAGACCACGACGATGGCGATCTCGCACACCGGGACCGCCGCGCAGACCCCCGCCACGGGCCAGGTGCCCACGGAGGTCACCTTCGGCGGAGGTCAGGCGAGCGGGCTCCGGTACAGCACGAAGATTCTCGGTGTGGACACGGAGCTCGGGGAAGCCATCATTGGTGCCATCCCGGCCTCGGGGATCACCCTGGGCACGGGCTCCACCTCCACCCTTGAGCGCCTCACGTTCCAGGGCAACCAGTGGCACCTCGCGCTCTCCAAGGGCACGGCGGTCCTCGAGGTCGCGCCCCCGGGTTTCCTGAAGCGGAGCGCGAGCCTCACGGTTGGCGAGACGACTCGCGTGACCGTGGACTTCGACGTGGGCACGCCCGGCCGGTACGCGGCGGGGACGGACGGCCAGCCCGTGCTCTTCCCGGTGCGCGTGGCCGCCGTCCAGAACGAGTTCGGCAGCTCCGTGATGCCCACGACCGGGACGCCCTTCGTGGTGGATGGCACGGCCCCGGCGGGACAGCGGGTCTCCTCCGGCGTGTGGTACATCCCGGCCTCGGTGGGCGCGCACACCCTCACGATCAGCTCGCCCGGCTACACGCAGTCAAGCGTGAGCCTCACCGTGGGCTCCACCCAGCAGACGGTCCACTTCGACAAGGGGACCGCGCCCGTGGGCGTCGTGGACGGCGAGCCCGTCCTCGCGCGCCTCAAGGTTGTCCTGAGCGACGAGCTCGGGAACCCCATCACGGGAGCCACGGTCACGCACGGCGGTGTGCCGGTGACGAACGCGACCGGGAACGTCTTCCTCATCCCGACCGCCACGACGTCGGACCTCACCGTGTCGGCGGCGGGCTTCGTGGGCGTCCGCTCGGGCGCCGGGGGAGACACGGCCCTCGCGAACCTCGCCACGGACCCCGCCTCACAGCTCGTCGTGACACTCTCGGGCGCGACACCCTGCACCACCGCGAGCACAACCGCCCTCACCTGCCGCGGGCTTGCTTACACGGTGCGCGTGAACGCCTCCGACGAGACGGGCCGCGACGTGCCCCTTAGCGCCGCCGCCACGAGCTTCAGCGGCTTCAGCGTCCCAGCAGGTCGCACCATCCAGTACGTGGGTGGCGCCGCCTACGTTCCGGCGGCGCTCACGGCCCAGACCGTGACGCTCCAGCATTCGGGTTTCCTCCCCCAGACGGCGACGGCGATCACGCCCGTGAGCACGGCGCCCACGGCCCTCCTGTTTGCTACGGGTGGCCAGGGCGCGCCGCTCCCTTACACCGTGAAGGTGACGGGGGCCTCCACGGAGCTCGGCCGCGTGATTCCCTTTGCCAACTTGACGGTGACCTCGACGGTGCCCGTGGTCGTGCACAACGGCGCCGCGTACATCCCCCTCGCGAGCTCAGGGCCCGTCACCGTCTCCGCGACGGGCTTCGTGAACGCCGTGAAGACAGTGACTCCTGGCGCGACGCAGGAGGTTCCCTCCTTCGCGGGCGCGGACGCCCTGAAGTACCAGTTGAAGGTCACGGCCCAGCATGAGGCCGGGGGCGCCGTCGCGCTCACCGAGGCGGCGACCCGGATCCACGGCCTCGCCCTTGCGGGGACCGAGCCGGTGGTGTTCCACGACGGCGCGGCGTACGTGCCGGCAGTGGCGACCCCGGCGGCCACGTTCAAGGTGAGCCACACAGGTTACGTCGACCGCACCCTCACCACGGCCCTGGCGCCGACGGCCCAGTCCACCGTGGCCCTCGCGGGGAGCCTCGCCTTCCCCTTCACGGTGAAGGTCATGGGGGTCAAGGATGAAACGGGCCAGTCGATCCCCCTCGCTGAGGGCGTGATTTCCGCGCCCGTGCCCCCAGCCTACTCGGGTGGCATCGCCTACCTCCCCCTGGCGGGGCCGGGGGCCGTCACGGCCACGAAGACAGGCTACCTCCCCTCCACGGTGACGGTCACGGGGTCGAACCTCTCCCAGCTCACCCTGGCCTTCGACGGCGCCGCCGGAAACGGCCAGCCCCTCCGATTCCCGGGCATCGTGCAGGTGACGGAGGCCTGGGACGGAAACCCCCTCCCGGGAGCGACCGTGAAGCTCTTCGCGACCGCCGCGCGCACCGGCACCCCGCTCGACACCCTCACCACGGACACGCAGGGCCGCGCCTTCCACACGCGCACGGGCACGCTCCACTACACGGTGGAGAAAGCAGGGCACGTGACAGCGACCCCTGCTGCCGTCACCGTGAACCCGAACGCCCAGACCCTCACCCCGGTTCCCCTTGGTGGCCACCTCAGCCTCCAGTCCCTCCAGATCGATGAGGCGACGGCGGCGAGCGGTGGCGAGGTGACGGTGCGCTTCCGAGTCCTCTACCCCGATGGCACGCCGGTGCCGACGACCGTCTTCCGTGCGGCGCTCCTCCACGTGAACCCCGCGAACCGCATCGAGTCCCCTGAAACGACGCTCTCGAACTCGGCCGGCAACTACGCGGTCAAGATCCCCATCCCCGCGACCGCCGCTACGGGAACCTGGCGAGTGAGCTTCGCCGCGAACGCCGTCCGGGATGGCGCCGCAGGGCTCTCGGTGGGGCCGAGCCCCGCCGCGGTCACGAGCACGGACTCCGTGGAGGTCACGCGCCCGAGCTTCCTCATCGAGGACTTCCGCGTTTCGCAGCAGGTCTACGGCCGGGGAGAGGGCCAGGTGATGTTCCGTGCGAAGTACGTGGACGGCACGCCCGCGACCACGCTCACGGGGAGCCTGAAGCTGCGCCTTCCCACGGGGGAGGAACGCGCCGTCCCCCTCCACGCCTCGGGCGACACCTACATCGCGCCCTTCACGCTTGCCGCCACCGCGCCCACGGGCGAGTGGACCGCGCTCCTGCCCGTCGGGTCGGCGACGGATGCGGGCGGCAAGACCGGACCCGCCAGCCAGCACGTGGCCTCCTTCCAGGTGGACACGAGCGCTCCGGCCACGAAGACGGCTTCCCCCGTTGCCGTGACCGGGGGCGTGATCCGGGTCGATTGGGAGGCCACGGAGCGGGGCGCCGCGGGCGCTCTCGCGAAGGTGAGCCTGTACGCGCGCGTGAAGACGGGCGACTGGGCGCTCGTGAGCGAAACGCTCCAGCCCAAGAGCTTCTCCGGATCCTTCCAGTACACTTCGAGCGGCGAAGGCGTTTACCGCTTCGCCGTGGTGGCGGTGGACACCCTTGGGAACGCCGAAGCGGCACCTACCGGGTCCACCGGGGTCGTCACTGTCGTGGACACCACCGCGCCCGAGTCCGCCGTGAAGGCCCTGCCCGAGATGAGCGCGTCGCCTATCGAGGTCGCGTGGTCGAGCACGGACCCCACGTCCGAGTCCTTCAGCGGGGTTGCCTCCGTGAGGATCGACGTGAAGGTGGACGATGCCGCCTGGACCCCCTGGCTAACGGGGCAGCCCGCCACCGGGGTCGCGCTCTACACGACGGCCCAGGATGGGCAGCGCCTCCAGTTCCGCTCCGTCGCGACCGACGCGGCGGGCAACGTCGAAGCGCCGCCCGCGGGAGCCGACGCGGTGACGCGCGTGAACCTCCAGAGCCCCGTGGCGGTGCTCGATGCCGCGCTCGAGGGCGCGCACGTGCGCGGCGACCTCGCCGTGTCGGGCACCGCGACCGCGCCAAGCCTCACGGGTTGGCGTCTCGAGGTCTCGCGCGACGGCGGCGCCACCTGGTCCTCGGTCGCCTCGGGCACGCAGCCCGTGGCATCAGGACCTCTTGCCACTTGGCACACGGCGACCGTGGAGGATGGATCCTACCGGCTCCGCCTCACGCTTTCGGACGCGAACGGGCAGACGGCCGCCTCCACGCGCTCCCTCGTTGTGGACAACCGCGCGCCCACGGTGACGCTCTCTTCCCCGCTCTCGGGCGTCCTTGCGACGGTGAGCGTGGCCGAGGGGAGGATTACCGATCCGAACCTGGCCAAGGCGGTCCTGGTCCTCAACGGGCGTGAGCTTCCCCTCGCGGTTTCCCAGGGTCGCTTCACGCATGCGCTCGAGGGGCTCGCCGAGGGCTCCCACACGGTGGTCGTTCGCGCGACGGACCGCGCCGGCAACGTCCGCGAGGCCTTGGCCGAGTTCACGCTTGACGCCTCGGCGCCCCACGTGGTGCTCTCGGGCGTCCCCGACCGCCTCCGGGCTCCAGCGGCAGTCCAGGTGACCGCCACGGACCTCACGCTCAAGGCGTTCGAGGTCACCTTGGACGGGCGCGACGTGACGAGACGCGTGACGGTGAACGGCCTGCTCCAGCTCGACCCCCAGGCGTTCACGGAGGGCGTGCACCACCTCGTGGTCCGCGCCGAGGACAGCCTCGGCCACGTCACCGAGGAGGAAGCGTACTTCCAGGTGGACCGCATGGCGCCCCGGGTGGCGCTCGCGAGCATCGACCAATCCCTCGTCCGCGGCCTCGTCACCCTTGGCGCCGCCGCCACGGATGACGACCGGGTGGATCAGCTCGTGCTCCTCGTGGACGGGAAGCCTGTCGATGCGGAACGCATCGAGGGCGGGTTCCAGCTCAACACCCGCACCCTCGCTGACGGTTCCCACACCGTGGCCGTGCGCGCGGTGGACGCCTCGGGCAACGAAGCCACGAGCCCTGCCGCGACGCTCCGGGTGGACAACACGCCCCCGACGCTGCAGGTGCAGCTTCTCGTGAATGCGGTGGGCCTCGCGAAGGGCACGCCGCTCACGCTGGAGCCCAGCGACCTGAGCCCCCTCGCGGCCGTCACGCTCCGCGTCGCGGGCCGCGACCCCGTCACCCTGAGCGCTGCGCCGTACACGTGGCCGATCGACCTCCCCGGAGGCGAGCACCGCGTGGAAATCACGGTGACGGACGAGGCGGGCAACAGCCTCACCCAGGAGTACACGCTGACGGTGCTCTCCGAGGAGGAGCCTGAGGAGCCTAAGACGGTGCCGGGCATGGGCGTCCTAGGGGCTCTCGCTGTCGTGGGCGCCGCCGTGGTCCTCCTGCGCCGCAGGGGTTGAGCCCCGGGGGCTTCGGCCCCCGCCGCCTTCCCCCGCGGTGGACGCTCCGCTCGCGGTTCGTGGAGAATGGAAAAGGAGGTGGGCGGGCGTTCCGCCCGCTTTCGGGATTACTTCTTCGCCACGAGCGTCTTCGCGTACTGCGCGAGGTCGAGGGTGGAGACGCCGCCGTTCCGCACCGCGGCGATGGCGTTCACGGCGGCTGTGGCCGCCGCCATCGTGGTGATGAACGGGATGTCCAGCTCGACCGCGAGGCGCCGCATCTGGTAGCCGTCGCGGCGGGCGCCGCGGGTGGCGCTCGGGGTGTTGATGACGAGCTTGATCTCGCCCTTGCGCATGAGGTCGATGGCGTCGGGGCTGCGCTTCTCGGCGATGCGCCACGCCGTTTCACAGGGGACGCCGAACTCGCGGAGGTACTGCGCGGTGCCGCGGGTGGCCCACAGGGTGAAGCCCATCTCGCTGAGCTTCGCGGCGAGGGGGAGGAGCTTGCTCTTGTCCTCGTCGCGGACGCTCATGTACACGGAGCCCTGCATGGGGACGCGCACGCCGGAGGCGATGAGGGCCTTGTAGTAGGCGGCTTCCAGGGTGGTGTCGATGCCCATGACCTCGCCCGTGCTCTTCATCTCGGGGCCGAGGATGGCGTCGAGGCCGGGGAGCTTCAGGAAGGGGAACACGGGCGCCTTCACGGCCCAGTGCTTCATGTCGGGGTCCTTGCTGAGGCCCTGCTGCTTCAAAGGCTGGCCCAGGATGATGCGGACCGCGCTCTTCGCGAGGGGGACACCGATGGCCTTCGAGACGTAGGGGACGGTGCGGGAGGCGCGGGGGTTCGCTTCGAGGATGTAGACTTCCTTGTCCTTCACAGCGAACTGGAAGTTCACGCACCCGATGACGCCGAGGGCCTTCGCGATGCGCTTGCTGTAGAGGCGCACCGTCTCCTGGATCTCCTTGCTGAGCGTGGGGGGCGGGATGATGGTGGTGGCGTCACCGGAGTGGACGCCCGCCTCCTCGACGTGCTCCTGCACGCCCGCCACGAAGACGTCCTCGCCGTCGCAGACGGCGTCCACGTCGATCTCGACGGCGTTCGTGAGGTACTTGTCCACGAGGACGGGGTGCTTCTTGCTGGCCTTCACGGCCTCGCGCATGTAGTCCTCGAGGTCCTTCTCGTCGTACACGATTTCCATGCCGCGGCCGCCGAGCACGTAGCTCGGGCGCACGAGCACGGGGTAGCCGATGGCGTTCGCGACGTCGCGGACCTCCTCGAAGCTGTACCCGGTGCCGGATTTGGGCTGGGGGATCTTGAGCTGGTCCATGAGGGCGGCGAAGCGCTTGCGGTCCTCGGCGAGGTCCATGGCGTCCGCGGAGGTGCCCATGAGCTTTGTCTTGAGCCAGGGGCGGCGCTCGAGGGCCTTCTGGAGGGGGACGGCGAGCAGGACGGAGGTCTGGCCGCCGAACTGGAGGATGATGCCGTCGGGGTTCTCGCGCTCAAGGATGTCGAGCACGTTCTCAAGGGTGAGGGGCTCGAAGTACAGCTTGTCCGCGGTCTGGGCGTCCGTGCTCACCGTCTCGGGGTTGTTGTTGATGACGATGGCCTCGATGCCCTGGCTGCGCACTTCCTGGACGGCGTGGACGACGCAGTAGTCGAACTCGATGCCTTGGCCGATGCGGATGGGGCCGCCGCCCACGATGACGATCTTGCGCCGGTCCGTGGGGGGCGCCTCGCGGATGTCGGGGACGGAGCTGAACTCGTAGGAGCTGTAGAGGTAGGGGGTCTTCGCTTCGAACTCGGCGGCGCAGGTGTCCACCATCTTGAAGCGGGGCATGACGCCGGCGCGCTTGCGGAGGAGGCTCACGTCGTCCTCGGTGACGCCCTCGCCCCACATCTCGGCGAGCTGGCCGTCGGCGTAGCCGTAGATCTTCGCGTCCTGGAGGAAGGCCACGATGTCGGCGGGGACGTCGGGCGCCTCCTGGGCCTTGAGGAGGGGAACGATGCGGGGTTTGACGGCCGCGATCTGGCTCTCGAAGGCGACGATGCTCTGGATTTTCTGCATGAACCAGGGGTCGAACTTGGTCTCGTTGCAGATGCGCTCCACGGTCCAGCCCTGGCGGAAGGCTTGAGCCACGACGTACATGCGGCGGTCCGTGGCGCGGCGGAGTTCTTCGAGGATTTCCGCTTCCGTGAGCTCGGGTTTGCCGGTGAGGTTCTCGAGGCCCCAGCGGTCCGTCTCCAGGGAGCGGACGGCCTTCATGAAGCTCTCTTCGAAGCTGCGGCCGATGGCCATGACCTCGCCCGTGCTCTTCATCTGGGTGCCGAGGCGGCGGTCCACGGTGCGGAACTTGTCGAAGGGCCAGCGGGGGATCTTCGTGATGATGTAGTCGAGGGCGGGCTCGAAGCTCGCGGGCGTGGTCTTCGTGACCGAGTTCGGGATCTCGTCGAGCGTCATGCCGACAGCGATCTTCGCCGCCACACGAGCAATGGGGTACCCGGTAGCCTTGGAGGCGAGGGCGGAGGAGCGGCTCACGCGCGGGTTCACTTCGATCACGCGGTACTCGCCCGTGTCGTGGTTGAAGGCGAACTGGCAGTTGCAGCCGCCCTCGATCTTGAGGGCGCGGATGATCTTGATGGCGGCGGCGCGGAGGCGCTGGTGGTCGTCATCGCTCAGCGTCTGGGAGGGGGCGACGACCATGGACTCTCCGGTGTGGATGCCCATGGGGTCGATGTTCTCCATGTTGCAGATGATGATGCAGTTGTCCGCCGAGTCGCGCATGACCTCGTACTCGTACTCCTTCCAGCCGAGCACGCTCTCCTCGATGAGGACCTGCTTCGTGCGGCTGTAGACGAGGCCGCGGCCGACGATGGTGTCGAGCTCCTCGAGGTCGTAGGCGATGCCGCCGCCCGTGCCACCGAGGGTGTAGGCGGGGCGCACGAGGACGGGGAAGCGGCCGCCGAGGTAGTTGAGGGCGACGTCGCGGGCCTCGGCGAGGCTGTGGGCCACCTTGGCCTTGGGGCAGTGCTCGCCGATGCTTTCCATGGCGATCTTGAAGAGGTCGCGGTCCTCGGCCTTCTGGATGGACTCGAGCTTGCTGCCGAGGAGCTCCACGCCGTACTTCTCGAGGATGCCGGCTTCGGCGAGCTCGGAGCAGAGGTTGAGGGCCGTCTGGCCGCCCATGCCGCTCATGATGCCGTTGGGGCGCTCCTTGGCGATGATGCGCTCGATGGTGGCGATGTTGAGGGGCTCCACGTACACCGCGTCCGCCATCGCGACGTCCGTCTGGATGGTGGCGGGGTTGCTGTTCACGATGACGGTCTGGTAGCCCTCTTCCTTGAGGGCGAGGGCGGCCTGGGAGCCGGAGAAGTCAAACTCGGCGGCCTGACCGATGACGATGGGGCCGGAGCCGATGATCATGATCTTCTTCAGATCGGTGCGCTTTGGCATTCATGCACCTCCACAGGAGAAGAAAGCGCTCGCCGAGGACGTCAGCAGGGCACCGGAGTGGAGGGAACAGCGCATTGGGACCTTACGGCCATAATGGGGTGACGTATTTAGCTTTTACCAAGCCCTGCCCTGGTGCGGCGGCAAGGGTGCTCGACCGCCCTTTCCCCTGGAGCCGGTGCGCGGGTCGCGATAGCCGCGCGCTCACTCCTGCGTCCAGCGGATGAGGCGACCGCCCACCAGAATGATGACGAGGGAGGCGAGCAGGAGGGCGCCCGCGTGGAGGAGGGCCGTCGAGGCATCGCCGAGGAGGAGGTCGGCACGCAGCCCGTTGTTGAGGTGGGTGAGGGGCGAGAGCGCGGCAGCCCACTGGAGCACCATGGGGAGGCGGGCCACGTCGAAGAACGCTCCCGAGAGCACCACCATGGGGAGCAGGGTGAGGTTCATCACGGCGCTTCCTGTCTGCGGGTCCTTCACGGCAAGCCCGAGGAGGGTGCCGAGGCCCGAGAAGACGAGGGTCCCTCCCATCACGAGCAGGAGCGCGATGGGGCCGCCCGTGGGGGGCGCGGGGAAGAAGATGAGGGCGACGCCGTAAATCACGATACCCGTCACAAGCCCGATGAGGGAGGTGGCGGCCATGCGGGCGATGAGCCACTCGCGCTTGCTGAGGGGGGAGACCGCGAGGCGCTCGAGGAGGCCCGCGTGCCGCAGCTCGCTGATGGAGTGGTAGCCCATGGAGAGGCCCGCGAGCATGGCGGAGAGACCAAGGACGCCAGCGAGGAGGAACGCACTGTAGGGCGCGGGGTCGCGGGCGGGAAGCTCCGTCACCGCCACGGTTTCGCCGCCGGCGTGGCGGAGGCGCGCCGCGTCGACGGCGGTGCGCACGGCGCTCGCGTGCACGGGCACCGTGGGATCCACGAGGGTTTCGAGGACGGGCGCGCCGCTCGCGTTGTTCGCGGGGAGGATTCGGAGGAGGCCCGTGGCGCCTTGCTCACGCAACCACGCAGAGGGGTCGGCCCCCTCGGGCGGGGCCCCCCGCGTGATGAGGAGGCTCGGCTCGGCTTCGAGAAGCTGGAGGAGGCGCGCGCTCTCGTTCGTGCCCGCGCGGTCCTCCACGAGGAGGAGGGGGCGCTCGGGCTCGTCGGGGCTGAACAGGTACCCGAAGGCCACGAGCATGAGGAGGGGCATCGCGAGGGACACCACGAGGGTGCCCTTTGCGCGCGACCAGGTGCGGAGGAGGGTCGCGCCGTCGGCGAGGGTTCCGCGCAGGTTCATCACGCCGCCTCCGTGGTGGCCACAAGGCGCACGAAGGCATCGTCAAGGCTTGGTTCGCGCACGGTAAACTCCTGATAGGCGACGCCGCTGCGCGCAAGCTCGGAGAGGAGCACCGGCCCTTCGCTCGCGTTGAGGAGCGGGATAAGGGTGGCGCCCTCCTCGTCCTGGCGGAGGCCCGCGCGGCCCGCGAGCGTCACGGGGAGGTTTCCCTGGAGGCCGGAGATGCGGAGGACGGGGCCGCCGCCGTGGTCGCGCCGGACGCGGTCCGGGGGCCCGCGCGCGATGATGCGGCCACGGTGGATGATGGCCACCTCGTCGGCGAGGCGCTCGGCCTCGTCCATGTAGTGGGTGGTGAGGACGACGCTCCGCCCTTCCTTGCGGAGGCGGAGGATGATGTCCCACAGGCGGCGGCGGTTCACGGGGTCCACGCCGGCGGTGGGCTCGTCGAGGAAGACGAGCTCGGGGTCGTGGACGAGGGCGGTGGCGATGCCGACGCGCCGCATCGTGCCGCCGCTGAGGGTGCTGAAGGGGGCCTTTCGGGAGGCCGTGAGGTCGAGGCTCTCGAGGAGGGCGGGGAGGTCCGGGTCCGCGCCGTAGATTTCGGCGAAGTAGCGGAGGTTCTCCTCGACGGTGAGCATGCTGAAGCCGGTGAAGCGCTGGGGGAGGACGCCCATGCGGCGCTTGAGGGCGGCGCCCGCGGTACGGGGGTCTTCCCCGAAGAGGCGGACCTCGCCGCGGGTGGGTTTGCGGATGCCCTGGGTGACCTCGAGGGTCGTGGTTTTTCCGGCCCCGTTCTGCCCGAGGAGGCAGAACACCTTGCCGCGGGGAACGGTGAAGGAGACCCCGTCCACGGCAACCTTGCTGCCGTAGTGCTTCACGAGGTCGCGGACTTCCAGGGGGTCGGGAGCGCCAGGGGCCATGAGGGGGTCCGAACCGCGGAGGGGCGCTCCCGATCATAAACGTGTTGCCGTGGGCGCGGACCCGCTCAAGGGCCAGTCCATCAACCCGAACGGTGTGGACTTTCACGGAAGTGTCCACATCAGGAGAAATGGGCGGGCCGTCGCACCGCGTTTTGCGTGCATTGTGGAGGTTGCGTGAACCGCAACCGTAATATGGGGTCGTGGTTTTCGCGGAAGTCGAGGTTTCGAGTCGACCACGCGGCTGAGCGCGCTTGGTCGGGGCAGGCTCCTCCCGGGGTGAAGCATGGTTTTTCGACCAGCCGGAGCCTTCGCGGGGGCGCTGTGAGCTTAGGCTCGGGGCTCGATGAGCGAGGTCGGTGAGACGTGACGCGTGACGAGGAGCGACCGGGAGAGCGCGACCTCTCGAGCGCGAAAGCGAAGCTCCTCGCCAAGTGGCTGAGCGCGAAACCCGGCGCCGCCCCCGAGACGAGAACGGCGACGATCCCGCGGCACGCGGGCCCTGAACCCGCGCCGCTCTCCTTCTCCCAGGAGCGCCTCTGGTTCCTCCACCAGCTCGACCCCGCTAGCCCCGCCTACAACATGATCGTGGCCCACCGCCTCGAGGGGGCCCTTGACGTTCCTGTTCTCGAGAAGGCGCTCAACGAGGTGCTCCGCCGCCAGGAGGCGCTCCGCACCACCTTCTCGGAGGCCTCGGGCTCACCCCGCCAGATCGTGGCGCCCTACGCGCCCCTCGCGCTTCCCGTGGTGGACCTCACGGCCCTTCCGGAGGCGGAGCGGGAGGGCGCGGCCGAGCGCCTCCTCCAGCGCGAAACCGAGACCCCCTTCGATCTTGCCCGGGGCCCCGTCTGGCGGGCCCTCCTCCTGCGGCTCTCCCCCACGGACCACCTGTTCGCGGTCTCGGTGCACCATGCTGCCTTCGACGAGTGGTCGGAGCTGCTGCTCGTGCGGGAACTCTCCCAGTTTTACCGGGCCTTCCAGGAGGGGAAGCCCATCCCCGTCCCCGAGCCCACCATCCAGTACGGGGACTTTGCGGCCTGGCAGCGCGCGACCCTCACGGGGGACGCCCTCCGTCAACCCCTCGCGTTCTGGCGCTCCCGCCTGCAGGGCATCCCGGTCCTCGACCTCCCCACGGACCGGCTGCGGCCCCCGGTGCAGTCCTTCCGCGGCCGCATGGTCCCCTTCCGGGTTCCCCGCGACGTGAGTGAGCGCCTCCGCGGCCTCGCCCGTGCCGAGGGGGTCACGCTGTTCATGGCGCTCCTCGCCGCCTACGAGACCTTCCTCCTGCGCCACACGGGCCAGGAGGACGTGGCGGTAGGCACGCCTGTCGCAGGCCGGGCCCGTCCCGAGACGGAGGGCCTCGTGGGTTTCTTCGTGAATACTCTCGTGATGCGGGGCGACCTCTCCGGGAACCCCTCGTTCCGTGAGCTGCTCGCGCGGACAAAGAAGACGTGTCTGGAGGCCTACGCCAACCAGGACGTGCCCTTCGAGCGCCTCGTGGAGGAGCTTGCTCCCGCCCGGGACCCCGCGCGCACGCCCCTGGTCCAGACCTTCTTCGCGCTCCAGAACGCGATCACGGACCGCCTCCAGCTCCCCGGGGTGGCGGTGCGGCCGCGGTTCGTGGAGAGCCGCACCTCCAAGTTCGACCTCTCCCTCTACATGGTGGACGACCCCGAAGGGTTCCACGGGCTCCTCGAATGGTGCACCGCCCTCTTCGACGAGACGACGGTCGCCCGCTGGATCGATCACTTCCAGGTGCTCCTCCGCGCCTTGTCGGAGGACCCCGACCGCCCCCTGCTCAGCCTCCCCCTCCTGGGGGCCGAGGAGCGCCACCAGGTCGTGCAGGCCTGGAACGCGACGGAAACGGACTACCCTCAGGACATCACGTTCCCCGATCTCTTTGCGAAGGCCAGCCAGGACCACGCTTCCCGGGTGGCGGTTGCGTGGGGAGAGGCCCGCCTCACCTTCGCGGAGCTCGAGGCCGAGTCCACCGTGCTCGCACGGCGCCTCCAGTCGATGGGCGCCGGCCCCGGGACTCGCGTGGCGCTGTTCCTCGACCGTTCGCCCAAGCTCCTCACGGCTGCCCTGGCCGTGATGAAAGCGGGGGCCGCCTACGTTCCCCTTGACCCCGCCTTCCCGCGGGAGCGCGTCGCCTACATGCTGGAGGACTCGGGGGCCGGGATCGTCGTCACGGAAGCGAGCCTCGGCGAGAGCCTCCCGCCCGCCAAGGCCCGCACCCTCATCGTGGACGAACCGGCCTCGGACACCCCTGTTGGAGAGGTGGTGCCGCGGGCAGCCGCGCCCACGGACCCCGTGTACGTGATCTACACCAGCGGCTCCACGGGGAAGCCCAAGGGAACGGTCGTGACCCACCGCTCGCTCCTGAACTTCCTGTGGGCCATGCGGCGCGAGCTCGCGCCCCAGCCCGGGGACCGGTGGCTGAGCGTCACCACCTTCTCCTTCGACATCGCAGGCCTCGAGCTGTACCTCCCCCTCCTCTGCGGCGCCACCGTCCTCCTCCCCCCGCGCGACGTGGTCACGGACGGCCGCCGCCTCCTCGAAGCCTCCCGCGACGCCACGTTCCTGCAAGCCACCCCCGCCACCTGGCGCATGCTGCTCGAGACGGGGTGGCGCCCTGGCGAGACCCCGGGCCTGCGCGCCCTCTGCGGCGGCGAAGCCCTCCCGCCAGGCCTTGCGCGTGCCCTCCTCGACCGCGCCGAGGCCCTGTGGAATCTCTACGGCCCCACCGAGACCACGATCTGGTCCACCTTCCACCGCGTCACCGAGGTCGGCGAGCCCCGCGTCCCCATCGGGCGCCCCCTGGCGAACACGCGCGTCTACGTCCTCGGCCCCACCGGCGAACCGATGCCGGTGGGCGTGCCGGGCGAGCTCTGGATCGGGGGCGACGGCGTCGCCGCCGGCTACCACGAGCGCCCCGACCTCACGGCGGAGCGCTTCCGCCCCGATCCCTTTGTCCCCGGCGAGCGCGTGTACCGCACGGGCGACCTCGTGCGGTGGCTGCCGGAGGGAACCCTGGATCACCTGGGCCGCCTCGATCACCAGGTGAAGATCCGCGGGTTCCGCATCGAGCTTGGCGAGGTGGAGTCCGTGCTCGGGAAGGCTCCCGGCGTGCGGGAGGCCGTGGCGATGGCGCGCGGCGAGGGCACGGAGGCCCGCCTCGTCGCTTACGTGGTGCCCGAACCCGGGGCTATCCTCCAGGAGGGTGCTCTCCGCGCCCACTGCGAAGGCGCGCTGCCGGAGTTCATGATCCCCTCGCTCTTCGTCACGCTCGACGCGCTTCCGCTCACGCCCAACGGGAAGGTGGACCGGAAGGCGCTCCCCGAGCCCTCGCTGGAACGGCGCGCTGCGGCTGAGACTTTCGTCCCGCCGGAGACCGAAACCGAGCGGGCCCTCGCCGCGCTCTGGTCGGAGCTCCTCCGCGTGCCCCGCGTGGGCCGCCGCGACGGCTTCTTCGCCCTGGGTGGCCATTCCCTCCTCGCGACGCGCATGCTCGCGCGCCTCCGGGAAACCTTCGCCGTGGAGCTGCCGCTGCGCGCCCTCTTCGCGGCGCCGAGCCTCGAAGCGGTCGCGCGCGCCGTGGACACGCTGGCCGCGACTCGCGCAGGTCCCACGGCTGCGCCCATACCGCGCCTCGCGGACCGGGAGGCCGCGCCCCTCTCCTTCGGGGAGCAGCGCCTCTGGTTCCTCCACCAGCTCGAGCCCGACAGCCCCGCCTACAACATGGTGCTAAGCCAGCGCCTCACGGGTCCCCTTGCCATGGATGCCCTCCGCGGCGCGCTCGCTGCGACCGTGGCGCGGCACGAAGCGCTTCGCACCACCTATGTCGCCCGGGAGGATGGGACGGTCGCGCGCCGCCTCCACCCCGCGCCTTCCCCCTTCCCCCTGGAGGTGGTGGACTTGACCGCTCTTCCCCAGGCGGAGCGCGAGGCGGCAGCGCGCCGCGCGGCGTCCGAGGAGGCCCACAGCCCCTTCCGCCTCGCGGAGGGTCCCCTGCTGCGGGCGCGGCTGCTGCGCCTCTCCCCCGTGGACCACGTGCTCGTGGTGGTGGTGCACCACATCGCCTTCGACGAGGGGTCCGAGGCCGTGTTCCTCAGCGACCTCTCCGCGGCCTACCGGCACCTCCTGGCGGGCCAGCCCTCTCCCGTCGCTCCCGAGCCCGCGCTCCAGTACGGGGACTACGCAGCGTGGCAGCGGAGCACCCTAACTCCGGCATCGCTCGAGGAACCCGTGGCGTACTGGCGCGCGCTTCTTGCCGGCGCCCCCGACCTGGACCTCCCCACGGACCGGCCCCGGCCTGCGCACCCGAGCACCCGCGGCAGCCACCTCGAAGTGGCTCTCCCCGAAGCGGTAGCGCGCAACCTGCGCGACCTCGCCGCGCGCGAGGGCTCCACGCTGTTCATGACGCTCCTCGCGGCCTACCAGGCCTTCCTCCACCGTTACACGGGCCAGGGGGACCTCACCGTGGGCACACCGGCGACGGGCCGCACCCGGCGCGAGATGGAGGGGACGGTCGGGTTCTTCGTGAACACCCTCGTGCTTCGCTCGCGCTTCGACGGCGCGGTCGGGTTCCGCGAGTTCCTCCGCCGCACCCGCGAGGACTGCCTCCACGCCTTCCAGCACCAGGAGGTGCCCTTCGAGCGCCTCGTGGAGGAGCTTGTTCCCCACCGAGACCCCTCCCGGACGCCCCTGTTCCAGACGTTCTTCGTGATGCAGGGCGGCGAGGGGCCGCGCTTCGACGCTCCCGGCCTCACCGCCACCCCCTTCACGCTTGAGGACCACACGGCGAAGTTCGATCTCACGCTCTGCATGATCGACGGGCGCGATGGGCTGCGCGCCCTCTTCGAGTACCGCACCGACCTCTTCGAGGCGGCGACCCTCGGGCGGCTTGCCAACCACTTCGCCACCTTCCTGGCCGCCCTCGCCGCGGACCCCGAGCGCGCCCTCCGCGACGCCCCCCTTCTCACCGCTGCCGAGCGCCGCACCCTCCTGGAGCAGGGCCGCGGTCGGCG
>Ga0247718_1000100_pt1 | contig 19312 bp, 17 predicted proteins | sample 21E_DmetaG_FD_189045 | JGI IMG/M metagenome (GOLD analysis project Ga0247718, IMG submission 189045) | Soil microbial communities from hillslope of Landscape Evolution Observatory, University of Arizona, Oracle, AZ, United States - 2-1-E_D | ecosystem: Engineered > Artificial ecosystem >...
CTCCCCGCTCGGGGTCGAGGTGCGGCGGCAGCGGGCGCGTCACGAGCCTCGCGAGGATGCCGCCGGATAAAAAGCCATGGGTGGGTCAGGCCTCGGCGCGGGCTTCCTGGAGGGCCGCGAGGAGGGGGAGGACGGCGAGTTCCTTGTGCTTGGCCTCCACCATCACATCGAAGTCGCGGAGGCCTCGGGCGAGGGAGCGGAAGGCGTGGAAGGCCTCGGCGTCCACGAGGTCGGCATGGGTTCCCTCGACCTTCCCGGGGGCTTGGTCGGAGTAGTGGATTTTCGGGATGCGGTCCTCCGGCCACGTGGCAAGGGCCCGCGCGAGGGCCTGGTGGGGCGTAAGACTCCCGGAGGCTAGGATGGAGTCGTGGAAGGGATCGAACACCATGGGTAGCCTGGTGCGGCGGGCGGCCTCCAGCACCTCGACCGCGTTCCAGGTGACGTCGTCGTTCTCGAGGACGAGGCGACGGCGGACCTTCTCGGGGAGGGCGAGGGCGGTTTCAACAAACCGGTCGAGAGCGGCCTCCTTCTCGCCGTAGGCGCCCCCGAGATGGATCACCATGTCACCGTTCACGCCCATGGCTTCCAGGAAGTCCGCGTGGTACTCGAGGTCCTTGATGGCGGCCTCGACGACGTGGGCCTTCGGCGAGTTGAGGACCACATACTGGCCCGGGTGGGTGCTCACGCGCATCCCCGTCTCGCGGAACACGTCGCCTGTCGCAGCGAAATCCTCCGCGAGGGCCTCCCGCCAGTCCCCGGAGACGGGCAGGCCACCGAAGGGGACCATCCCGCTCGTGAGACGGAGGAGCCCGATGCCGTGCTCCGCATTCCATTGGGCCATGCGGCGGGCATCCGCCAGGTTCTCCCGGGCGAGCTCGGCAACGCGCTCGGGCGTCGCGTTCGCGAGGCGGCACGTGCGGCTCTTCGTGCCCAGGGTCGTGTTCATGCAGGCATAGCCCAAACGCATGAACGGCCCCTGGCCGGGCTCCTTCAAGACGCTTGCGCCCCACCCGTCAATGCTGGTGCCCCAGCGCGGCGCGAAGGCGCGTCGCCGCTGCCTCGGGCGTGGTTTCGTTGATGATGACGCCCGTTGCGAGCTCGAAGCCTCCGGGGGTGAGGATGCGGGGCACGACCTCAAGGTACCACACGAAGCCCGGGTCCTTCTCGCTCCCCTTGGGGGCGGTGTGGAGGACCAGGTTGCAGGGAACGGGGCCGAGCGCGGCCGTGAGCGCCTGGGAGGCCCGGCTGAGAGCGTCCGCGGCTGCCTCCCGGGTCGCTTCGGCCGAGTGCTCAAAGCAGGGCTCGTCGCGCTGTGGCACGACCCAGATTTCGTGCGAGGCGCGCGACACGCGGGGCGCGAACACGATCACATGACGGTCCTCGAACAGAACGCGCTCCCGGGCCTCCCGCTCGCGCTCGCGGAGGCTCGCCAGGAGGGCCATCCCCTCGCGGTCGTGGTGCGCGCGGAAGCTCCTCCAGCGCGTTTCCAAGGGCCCGGGCACCGTGGGGAGCCCCACCAGTTGGGCGTGAGGGTGCCGCTGCGAAGCACCCGAACCCGAGCCCTCGTTCCGGAAGAGGAGCGGCGCGGCCACATCCTCCCGCGACCGCGCAGCAAGGAGCCGCCGCCGATACAGCCCCATCGCTACCCGGACATCCTCCCGGGACATGGTCGCGAGCGTGAGGTCGTGTCGCGCATGGTCCACAATCACTTCCTGGACGCCAGGGTCGCGGAAGACAGGGAACCCGTTCCAAACCGAACGGAGCGCCCAACCGCCGGAGGGCCCCGGAACGCGCTCCACCTCAGGCGGCACAAGGTGCTCGTTCCCGGGACAGAAGGGGCACGCGGGGTCGTGCGGCGGCGCCTCCACCCAGGCCGCACGCGGAGCGTACCCCTGGGGCCGCTTCGCGCGCTGCGGGGCATAGAGGACCCAGACGCCGGTCACGGGATCCTCACGATACTCCACCATCGCGCCGCGAAACCCGTCACGGAGCGAAGAAGGTACCGCCCGAGGGGAGAAGGAGCAAGGCGGGGCCACACCCCGAGGCATTGGGTAAGGGAGGCTGTTTGGAGCATGGCCCCCAGGCGACGCGCCCGATCGCGCGCAGCCCGGCTCAAACCTCTTTGAGCTTCGCCTTGCAGACGGGGGAACACGCAGGGTGGCATAAAGGCGAGGGAAGTGCGGGATAGCGGGGTCCTGAAGATGGGAGTGAAACGGTGGGCTCGCCCATCGGGTCCGTTCTGGGATTGGCCAGGGCCGGGGTCGCATTCACCCTCGCACGTCTGTTCGCAAGTCGAAAGGGCCTCTCGGCCCCTTCGACTTGCTCAGCTTCGGACGAGCGCCCCCTGACGGCGGCGCTCGTCCTCGCACTTTCTTTTTTCCTCGCTTGCTCGCGCTGAGGCGCGAGCGGCTCGTAAAAAAAGAAAGTGCTCCCGCCGGGAAGGGAATGCGGATTTGCCCGCAAATGACAATTGTAAACCCACTCTAATTTTTGAGGTCGTTCCCCTTGGCCCACCCCCTTTCCATTACAGTCGTGCGGGCGCCGGGGTTTGCCCGCGTCCGCTTGCCTAACAATCTCACCGCGCTGCCATTGGTGACGAGCCTTGGCGGCGCGCGATGACGGGGGAGCTGGCCACGGCCTGTGCTTAACTCTGGGTTGGGCTTGAGGGGGCGGGGCACGACGCTGCACGGGCGCCGCGGCCCCCGGTTTTGCGTCGGCGTGGGAGGGCGTGCCCTAACGCCGTAGCTTGCCCGCGTAGGCGCTGGGGTTGGCGTCGAATTTGCTCTTGCAGCTTGCCGAGCAGAAGTACACCTTGTGGCCTTGGTGGTCGCTATTGCCTGCGGCTTCGGCAAGCTTGATGGTCATGCCGCAGACGGGGTCCACGACGTTTGCGGGGGAAGGATCGGTCTTGCGGAGCTTATCGAGGAATCCCATGTGGATCGAGGGCCTATCGCCCCGCAAGTACTTCCCTTCATCGCTTAATGAACGGAAAGCCTGACCGAGGAGCCAACTGTTGAATGTAAGCCGGGAACGATATTAAGGCGGGTGCCCTAGCCGACATGCCGGCGCCATGGACTCCGGTGAGCGTGGAAGGCATGACGACCTACGTGTGCCCGATGGATCCCGAAGTTCGCCAGGATGGTCCCGGTGCCTGCCCCAGGTGCGGCATGGCCTTGGAGCCGGAGACTCCCATCGTGAGCACCAAGAGGGAATGGACCTGCCCGATGCACCCGGAAGTCGTGCGCGATGCCCCCGGCGACTGCCCCATCTGTGGCATGGCGCTCGAGCCGCGCGAGGTCGCGGTCGATGACCCGGTCGAGAGCCACGAGCTCAACGACATGACCCGCCGGTTCTGGGTGAGCACGGCCTTCTCCTTCCCCCTCCTCATCTTCGCGATGGCGGAGATGCTTACGCCGCATTGGCTGGAGACGGTCGTGCCGATGGCATGGATGCCGTGGATCGGGCTCGTCCTCGCGGCACCAGTCTGCACATGGGGTGCGTGGCCGTTCTACGTGCGTGGAGTGAAAAGCGTCAAGAACCGATGGTTAAACATGTTCACGCTCATTGCTCTGGGCGTTTCGGTCGCCTTCACGTACAGCATCTTCGCCACGTTTGCTCCGCAGATCTTCCCGGCGGGCTTCCGCGATGAGCACGGGAACGTCGGCGTGTATTACGAAGCCGCCGCTGTGATCACGACGCTGGTCCTCCTCGGGCAGGTTATGGAGCTACGCGCGCGGAGCCGCACCGGTGCGGCAATTCGCGCGCTCCTCAACTTGGCACCCAAGACAGCGCGCCGCGTGAAACCAGATGGCACGGAGGAGGACATCCCTCTCACGCACGTCCATAAAGGGGACACGCTGCGCGTTCGGCCGGGAGAAAAAGTACCCGTAGACGGCGTCGTCCTTGAAGGGACGAGCAGCGTCGACGAGTCCCTGGTCACCGGCGAGCCCATCCCTGTCGAGAAGTCGCCTGGGGAAAAGGTCATCGGCGCGACTGTCAACGGCACGGGCAGTCTGCTTGTGCGCGCCGACCGCGTCGGGAGCGAGTCGCTGCTCGCTCAGATTGTGAACATGGTTGCACAGGCACAGCGCAGCCGGGCCCCGATCCAAGGTTTGGCGGACCGAGTGAGCGCGGTATTCGTGCCGGCTGTCATCCTCATTGCCATCCTCACGTTCGCGGCGTGGGCCGTGTGGGGGCCGCAGCCGTCCCTCGCGTACGCGACAGTGAACGCGGTAGCGGTCCTCATTATCGCCTGCCCCTGCGCGCTGGGCCTTGCCACACCGATGAGCATTATGGTTTCCGTAGGGAGGGGAGCAGGCGCCGGCGTGCTCTTCCGGAACGCCGAGGCAATCGAGCTCCTTCGGAAGGTGGACACTGTGGTCGTAGACAAGACGGGCACGCTCACCGAAGGCAAGCCTCGTCTTGTGACCGTTGAGCCCGTGAGCCCGTTCACCGAAACTGACCTCACGCGGCTAGCCGCGAGTGTCGAAGCGGGCAGCGAGCATCCGCTTGCGGCGGCCATCGTCGCCGGCGCACTTGAGCGTGGCGTCGCGCCGGAAAAGGTGAGGGACTTCATCTCCGTCACGGGGAAAGGTGTTGGTGGCGTGGTCGGCAACCGAGAGGTGGCTCTTGGGAACACGAGGATGATGGAGGAGCTAGGGGTGTCGCTGCAAGCGGTTGAGTCGCGTGTCGAAGCGCTCCGCTCGGATGGGCAGACCGTCATGTTTGTCGCGGTGGAGGGCGCTCTGGCTGGCATCATCGGCGTAGCGGATCCAATTAAGGAGACGACGCCACAAGCAATTAGGGAACTGCACGGCGAGGGACTGCGCATCGTCATGCTGACAGGCGACAACCGCACGACGGCTCAAGCCGTCGCGAGTAAACTTGGCCTGGATGATGTCATCGCAGACGTACTCCCACAGGACAAAGCTAACGTAGTGAAAAAGCTCCAGGCAGAGGGCCGCATCGTGGCGATGGCGGGTGACGGGGTCAACGACGCGCCGGCGCTAGCGCAGGCGGACGTGGGAGTTGCAATGGGCACTGGCACGGATGTCGCGATGGAGGCCGCCGGAGTGACGCTCGTGAAGGGGGACCTCCGCGGCATCGTTCGGAGCCGTAAGCTCAGTCGCGCCACGATGCGGAACATCAAGCAGAACCTCTTTTTCGCGTTCGTCTACAACGCTGCAGGCGTCCCGATCGCCGCGGGCCTGTTGTACCCCTTCTTCGGGGTACTGCTGTCGCCCATGATCGCCGCCGCGGCCATGAGCCTCAGCAGCGTGAGCGTCATCGCCAATGCCCTGCGGCTGCGGGGGGCCGGGCTGTGAGGCCAGAAGCGTTCGGCCTTGATGCAGCCGGACGGGCGCGCGCGCCCCGCAGGGGGGAGCGGGCGGCCTAGCGCGGCCGGTTCGTGGCCCTATGGCAGGCCTCCGACGACTCAGGCCGTGAGGCTGAGGAAAGCTTGGAGGACGCCCCGGCGCTTGTGAGCCGCGCATGGCTTTCCCGGTGGACCCCCTTTCAATTGGCGAGTATACCGAGCTTAGGGAGGCTCTGCGCGGCCGCGAGGGGCGCTCTCTATCCAGCGCGGGGCGCCCTGCGGTCACGGTCACCCAGGGGCGGTTCCCTGTGGATTCTACGTCCCATTGGTTTGAGTGGAATTTCCACTCGTGCCCGCTGAGTGCTCGGCCATCATGCGAAGGCACTCCTCGTGCATGGCGCCCATGTCCATCATGCCGCCCATCATGCCTCCGCCCATCGCCCCCGCGGCGGCGGAAACGACCGCGATACCAACGAGGAGGCCCAGGACCAAGGCGGCACCGAGGCCCATCCCGATAATCATGCGTTTGTCCATGGTGTTCCCCATGAGTCCACGGACGCCGAGGACCAAATCTGTATCGGCGATCGGGGGGCCATGCGTGGGGCGCTATCCCTTTTCCAGGGCCTTTCAGTCCAAGTTAGGCAGCCGGAGAGGGATCCGTATCCCTGTGGCGACCCCTGGCACGGCCTGCGGGACAGGCGGCGGGCCTGTGCGGGCCCGCCGGTCCTGGATGGGTTTCCTACTTCACGGTGAACATCCCTTCCATGCCGGTTTCCAGGTGCTCGTTGATGTGGCAGTGGAAGACCCAGGTGCCGGGGTTGCTCATCTCCACCGTGAGGATCATCTCGGAGCCTGCGGGGACCGTGACCACGTCCTTCCACACGGGGTCGGTGTTGAGCCTCCCATTGGTGCTGTCCACGAGGAAGCGTTGTCCGTGGATGTGGATGGGGTGCTGCATGGGGTGCATGGTGGTGTTCAGGTTCTTGATGCGGATCCGCACGATGTCCCCCTGCTTGAAGGTGTAGTGGAGGTCCTTGTTCTCCTTCAGGGTAGCGTTGTCGCGGATAATCCACTTCAGCATGTCGGGCGTGGCCTCCGCGTTGGCCGCGCTCATGTTGTCCACATACTCGACCGTGTGAACGACACGGTTGGAGAGGTTCATGTTCATCATGGCCATGTGAGCGGGGTCCATCCAGAAGTCGAGCACCCATTCGATGTCGACCGTGGTGTTGGACCGCTGGAGGGCGGGCCCCATCTCTGGGCGAGACAGGTTGTGCGGGCTGAGGGGCGCCGGGATGGTGGCAACCGGCGCCTTCTTGGAGGCCACGAGGCGGCCGAGCTCTACGGGCGGCATCCCATGGGGCTCGTTCGAGAAGATGACGGTGCTGCCGTTGGTGGGCATGATCACATCGACGGTGATGCGCTCACCCGGAGAGATCGTGGGGGCGTGGCCGTAAGGCTTGGGGGCCTTGTAGTAGCCCGCGTCAGCTCCGATGGACTGTACCGTCGTGTTCTTCGTGAACACGACCTTGATGGGCCTCGCGTTGGCGATGTTGACGAAGTGGAGGCGCACGCGCTCGCCGGGGTCCGCTTCCAGGGTAACCGTGGGCTTGCCGTTCGCGAGCGTCTGGTTGCCGTAGCGGCCCATGATGGCGTGGTTGACCTCCTCTCTCCACATGGTGGCCACGTCGCCATTCTCGAGCTTGATGTCGTCGAGGGCGACCACGAACTCGCGCGGCCACGGCTCGGAGGGGTCCCGGGGACCGTCCACGAGAATGACGCCGGCAAGGCCGAGCTCCTGCTGGATGTCCTCCCGGACGTGGGGGTGATACCAGTAGACACCGGCATCGGGCGTGGAGAGGACATACCGGAAGACTCCGCCCGGCGGCACCGGCTTTTGCGAGAGGTGAGGGACGCCATCAAAGCGAGGGTCGAGGCGGAGGCCGTGCCAGTGGACGGTGGTCTCCACCGGCAGGTTGTTCTTGAAGTTGATCGTCACGTTCGCGCCCTCGGGGATCCGGAGGGTGGGGCCGGGGATCTGGCCGTTGTAGGCCCACATCTGGATGGGCTTACCCGTGCCCGGGTCGTGGGTGACGAGGCCTGCAGTGAGATCGAAGGTGTCCCCGTGCTTGAGACGCACCTCCTGGGTGGGTTTGGAGGCGGGGAGGCCCGCGGTCGAGCGGTCGATACTGGTGAAGCTCGTGCTGCCACCATGGCCCGCGTGCGGGTCTGCGGCCCCGGCGGGAGCAGCCACCACGTTGTGGGCCACGCTGTCGAGGTTCGTCCACTTGACCGTGCCGCCCGGTTTCACGACGACGCGTTCGGGCGTGAACTTGAAGTTCTGCATCGTGACCTCCACGCGGTCGCGGGCGGCGGGATCCGTGGCGCTCACCACGATCTCGCCCTCCATGAAGGGGTGGGGGTGGCAGTGGTACTTGAAAGTCCCGAGGGTCGTGAAGGTGGCTTCCCAGGACTGTCCCTTGGCGAGGAGGGGCCCTTCGAGGGTCCCGTTCCCGTGGTCGTCGTTGTGGCCGTCGTTGGCGGTGTGGCCAGCCTCGGTGTCGGTGTGGCCGTCGGCACCGTGGTCGTCATCGGCGCCGTGAAGGTCCGCTCCCACGCAGCCCGCGAGCACGGGGACTGCGGCGAGGATGAGAACGAGGAGTAAGGCTCGGGGGCGTAGCGGGGATCCGCGGAGGGGAATCATGGTCGAGCCCTCGCAACGACCTGCGAGACTTGAACATTCTTTGACGCTGGTAGAACTGGCACCGCCCCCTCCGCCACCTGTTTGAAAGTTGTCAAATAACCCTCAAACGCTCTTCGGAGGGTCCCCAGACGGACAGGACGATTCTCATGCGGGCCCTCCTCTTGCTCGGGATTGTTGGGAGCCTGATTCTCGCCGGATGTCTCGCGGCGGAACAGGCGCCAGACGTGGGAGACGAGGCTGCGTCAGGCCCCGGGAATGGCAGCGCGGACCGGAACGTCTCGGAGCTCTTCTCCTTCACCGGGAAACTGACCGGGCTGCCCGTGGGCCCGACCGAAGAAGTGTTCAACGTCACTGTCCCCGAGTCGGCGACCGAGGTTAAGGCGAACCTGAGTTGGGGAAACCCTCTGGCAGATCTTGCCCTCATTCTCGTTGGCCCGGATGGCAAGGAAGCGGGCCGCGGGTTTGCCGAGACGACCACCAACCGGGCCGTCTCCACCATTGATCCGCCGACCCCCGGGGAGTGGCAGATTCGCGTCGTAGCGAACCGTGCCTACGAGGAGGCGTTCCGCCTCGCGGTGGAAGTGGGGCGCGTCGCGCCAGGGTTCCAAGTTATCCAGAAAACCTACAACGTGGAAGCAAACTCCTTCGCCGAGGTCAACCTCATCATGGAGGCCAACGCCACCTTCAACTACACCTGGAAAACCCAGGGAGGCGAAACCGTGTACTTCAACATCCACAGCCATCAGGATGGGAAGACAGTCCGTCACGAGGAAGGGGAGTCCGCTGACGGTGAGGGAACCTTCGTGGCGCCCACGCGTCAGGTCTACAGCCTCCTCTGGCGGAACCCCGGGGTTGCGACCATTCCCCTGGAGACAACCATCGCGGGGGAGTTCCGCGTTCACTCCCTCAACCACCACTGACGGCCTTTCAACGGCGTCAAATAAGCGTTAAGGAAGGGCGTGCGGGTCCGGACGAAAACGCTTGCGGGAAAGGAACCTTTACGAGGGTTCCTTGCTGCTCAATCCTGGCAGCCCTCCGCAGGGCCTGAGAGGTTCCCATGCTCCCCGTCTCTCCCACTCAACAACTCGGTCCCCTCCTTACCCTCGTCTTGCTACTCACAGCTACCGCAGGGGCAGCGGCTCAAGCCCCCTCCGCCTCTGTGACCGTCTTGGATCTCCCGCCAGGCCCCGTCATGCTTACGCCGGGGGAGTCACACGATGTCCCCTTCAAGGTCGGATTCACCGCGGCCAATCTGGTCTGCCCCCAAGAGGCCAAGGTGATTGTCGCGGTGGAGGTGAAGGACAAGAACGGCCCCCTCAGGGGGGTCATGGGTCACGCCAAGACCCCCGAAGTGGAGTTCACCATTCCGGCGGGGACGTACTCCGGCCTCGCCGTCGGCGGGGCGCCCTTCAACAGCAGCCAGGACAACACCCTTACGGTCATGCTCACCCCCGAGGCACCCGACGATCACCTCCACCAGTTCGAGGTCTTGGCCACCTATGCTGGCGGACTCCCTTCAGGGTGCCAGGGGACAGGGGCGCCACCGTCGAGCACCGACGCGAAGGTCCATGAGGTCCACATCATGGCCGAGGGGGGCACCTCCGGAGGGGACCCCATGAGCGGCATGGACCACGACTCCTCGACCAAGGAAGACCCCGCTGTGGCGGACGCCGAGGGCGGCCGTCCCGCCTCGCCCCCAGCCCCCGAGGAAACGAACAGCGTTCCCGCCTTCGACGTGGCAGGCCTTCTTCTCGTGGCCCTCTTAGCGGCAGTCCTTGTGGCCAGGCGCCGGTGACCCCCAGCCGCTCCCGCGGCCCCGTTCCAGTGCTGCCTGGAGGACCGACCGCTTGGGTACGCGTAGGAGGTGGCCTGGAGGGTTTATCCCCGGAGGTGCCCCTCCTGAGCGGTTCTCAACGGCAGGTCGCCTCCCCCCTCGTAGCGAGGTCCCCCTCGGAGGTCAGGCGGCGACGGTAAAGCGGCCTTCCATGTCGGCCTCAAGGTGCTCGTTGATGTGGCAGTGGAAGACCCAGGTTCCGGGGTTGCTCATCTCCACCGTGATTACCGCTTCGGAGCCGGCCGGGACCAGAACGACGTCCTTCCAGGCGGGGATCGGGTTTTCCACGCCGTCGATGGAGTTCACGATAAACCGCTGGCCGTGAAGGTGGATGGGGTGCTGCATGGGGTGGGCGGAGGTCTCGAGGTTGCGGATCCGGATCTTCACGAAGGACCCCTGCTGGAAGCTGTAGTTGAGGTCCTCGTTCTCCCTCCCCGATTCGGCATCCCGGATGACCCAGGTAACGGTCTCGGGCGTGGACCCGGCGTTCGTCTCCTCCATGTCCCCTGTTTCCCATTCAATCGGTTCGGCGGACCCCTCCTCGGTTGGTTGGCTGGCCCCTCCGCCGTGGCCTGCGTGAGGGTTGCTTGTCGTCGCTCCGGCGATCTGGACGTCAAGGTCCCAAGTGAGGTCGACGGGGTCGTCGGCGCGAGCGAGGGCTGGGGCCATCTCCGCGCGGGCCCGGTTGTGCGGCCCCTGGGGGGCCTCCGCTGGAGCTTGCTTAGGAAGGAGCGGGTCAATGGCGATGCGCATGAGCTCGCGGCTCTCGGCAGGAGGAGCATGCAGAATCTGGACGCTTCCCTCGGCAGGCATCACGATGTCGAGGGTTGCCCGCTCGCCTGGCGAAAGGGTCAGCGGTTCGAAGGGGACAGGCTGCCCGAGGTAGCCGCCATCGAGCCCGACAAGCTGAACGGAGGCTGCCGCGGCCACGGCCAACCGGAAGGGGCGGGCGTTCGTTGAATCAATGAGGTGAAGGCGGACCCGTTCCCCTGGCGCAGCCGTCAACTGCAGGTCCGACCGACCGTTGGCTAAGAACTCGTTGCCGTAGCGGCCCATCAGAACGCGGTTGGCTGACTCGGATGAGAAGGGCGCCACGTCTCCGGTGTCATCCAGGAGGAGGTCATCGAGGAGGACGACTTCTTCCCGAGGCCACGCCTCGGCGGCGTCGCGTGGGCCATCCACAAGGATGGCTCCCTGGAGGCCGAGTTCCTGCTGGAGGTCCTCCCGGACGTGCGGGTGATACCAGAAAACGCCCTCGTCCGGGAAGCTCAGGCGGTAGCGGAAGGTGCCTCCGGGGGGAACCGGGGGCTGGCTGACGTGCGGGACGCCGTCGGAGCCCGCCTCCAGGCGAAGCCCGTGCCAGTGGACCGTGGTTTCCACCGGGAGGTCGTTCCGGAACAGCACATCCACCGTAGCGCCTTGGGGCGCCCGCAGCGTCGGCCCCGGGATCTGCCCGTTGTAGGCGAACATCCGGATGGGCTGGCCCCCGGTGGGCGAGTGGGCGACGAGGCCCGCCGTCAGGTTGAACACAGCCCCGCCTGTGAGGTTCACCTGCGTCGTGGGCGCGGAGGGCGGCAACCCAGCGACCGATCGATCCAGGGGCGAGAGGCTGGGGGTCCCGGTGGTCTGCCCGTGGTCTCCTCCATGGTCCTCCCCCAGGGATCCCATGCCCATGCACCCTGCAAGCAGGGGGGTGACTAGGAGGACGGCGAGCAGCGGGAGCACTCCTCGTCGGCGGGTCTTCAAACCGTGAGGGGGCATGATGCCTGGTGGAGGTTCCCGATGAGGATGAGGCTTTCTTTGACGGGCATCGAACGCGCTTCCGCGAGAGGGATCGTTGAGCCTCATCCGCGCATGAGCCCGGAGAACCGACCCCCCTCCGGATGGACCGGGACTCGGCGCGCAACACGCGGTGCCCTTAGCCCCAAGTGTGCGCGCCGTGCGCGCCCCTGCGGGGCTCCACGCCTGGGGGAGCCACCTGGCGGTCAGACACCGAACAGGAGGCCAACCCCGCCGTGGAACCCCATCGCAAGGCCCAGCGCCAAGATCACCGTGAGGACGAGCATGAGCACGTTCGTCGGGGTCTCGGGGTCGGGTTCCACGCGAGCCTTCAGGTAGATGAGCATGGGGACGAAAACAACGATCTTCCCCACGAGGAGGCCGATGTCGCCAAGTACCCCCGCCAGAAAGTTGGTGCCCATGAGTTTTGACGTGTAGCCCTGCGTAATCCCAAGATAGTTCTGCATGCCGTCCACGATGTGGCCGTAGAAGATGAGGGCGTAGAGGGGATCAGTGGCGGCACGAACCTTGAGCAACCAGCCTGCAACAAGGAAGGGTGCTGTGAGGAGGGCGGAGTAGCCGAAGATTTCCGCGAGAACTACCCACCTCACGAAACCCGATGGCGGATGGAAGACATACCACGCGACGCCTGCGAACGTCGTCAGCAGAAGGAGTGAGCCGGCCGCGGCCACGACGTGCCAGTGGCGAACGCGGGCGAACCGCCCGCGTTCTGTGGCGTGGCTTTCGATCTGGAGGCCCACAACAAGGGCTGCGAACGTGTAGGCGAAGATGACCACGTAGATGTTTGGCGTGATGAACAAGTAGGCCCAGGGTTCCGGAATCCAATCCGCGTCGATGAGGCCGCGGAGCGTTCCCCCGGCGGCGATGGTGGGGAGAAACGCGTACAGGAGCGTCCGCGTCATGGTGAACTGGCGGCGCGCGAAATAGTCGAAAACATTCCACAGCCCCACAAGGAGAATGAGTCCCCACGTGACCGTCGAGACGAGATTGTAGCCTGCATCCGCGGTCACACCGCCGCGGGTGAGCGGCATCCCTGCGGCATCCGTGACGATAGGGCCGTAGTAGTACTTCCAAACGAAGGGGTAATACACGAGGTCCGGCGCGAGGAGGCTGCCGAGGGTGAGGAGGGCCGCGTAGGCGGCGAGCAGGGCAAGGGCGCGTTGCGGGGTCAGGAACCCCCACTGCAGGCGCGCGGTGCGAGCCGCAGGAGGATTCTGGAGGGAACCGTCGGGAGCGCCCGGCGGGGTAGCGGACACGGCAACACGAGGGTTGCCGATCCCACTTAGTCCTTTGGTGAAGGTGGTGGGACCAAAGCGCGCGGCGTTCGATCGGCGTCAAATAAGGCTGATGGTGTTGAGGCCCAACGCAGAGGTATTTTCATGGGGGCCCTGATCGGCGGCCCCGATGTGGGGCAGGCGGCCCGGAGGGGAGCCCGATTAGGGTTCACTCTCGTCAGGGTCCCGCTGACGGCGAACCGTGAAGATTTGATTCCAGAGGTCGCCGTAGGCGTCCACGAGGTCCGGGGTGGGGCCGTAATCCTGGAGAAGCTGGAGGACGCGGTCACGGCCAACAAGGCGGAAGCCCTTCCCCTCAGGAGGACTGGTTCGTTCGACGATGCCCGCCTCGATGAGGTTCTTGAGGTGGTAGGTCAGCGTGCTCTTGGTGACCGGCACGACATCGAGGAGCTCCTTGTGCAGGGCGATTGGCCTCTCGATGAGGTAGAGGATGATACCAAGGGGGACTTCCTGGCGGATGACCGCGAGAACCTCCTTGTCCTCCCGGGTGAGGGGCCGGAGGGGTTTGCGGGCGGGGAAGAAGCGTCGGTAGCCGCCGCTTTCGCTGCTTGTCACGAGGCCCCACCCTTCGAGGACGTTCAGGTGATACTCACAGAGGGCGGCGCTCGTTTCGGCGCGACGCTGGATCTCTCGGAGGTGCAGCCCCGGATACTGGTGGACGACCGCCAGGATCCGTTGTCGGGCAAGGACATCCTCGCCAGTAGGTCGTTCCGGCACACCTCACCGCCTGGACCAGAAGGGGATGAACAGCAGGACGACGATGACCAAGTCGAACCCGGCCTCGGTCAACTCGAGAACTTCGTGGCCGACGAGGCGCCAGTAGATGGCGATGGCCACGAAGCCGCTCTTCACGAAGTGGATGAGGAACGCCGCTGCGACGAACAGGATTTTTCGGTTCCGGACGCGGCGGTAGGCCTCGAAGGTGAGCAGGCTGAGGATGAGGCTCACGACCGCCACGATTCCGACAACAGTGCTTGACAACAGGTCAAAGGCCATGACTTGACTCCTGGGGAAGAGGGCGGTTGCGACGGCACAGGCCATGGCGCCCCGCCACAGGTGGATGGCGGCCTGGCCACTTAACCACCCTCGTGCCCTCCGGGCGGCCAACGCGGGCTTCCGGGAGGGGGGATCGCGTCAGCCACCCGCAAAGGGCGGCGGTGGGGGCGACGGCAAGGCGCCCTATTGAGCTTATTAGACAGACTTGAAACGACGAGGTGGTCCCCCGCCCTACCGACCCGCGACCTTGGCAATCCGACCAGCATGATGTCGGGTCTCGGGCTGACGGAAGGGCCAGAGGCTCATGCGGTTCCGGGGGCAACTTCAAGCTCGCCGTTGAGCCCGCAACCGAAGGGCAAAGCCGACACCCACGGCGATCACCGCCCCAATCCCCACAAGCAACCACGTAATCCGGGGGTCATCGACGGTTGCGACCACGCTTGTGAACAACGCGGTGTAAGCGACTGTGGCCAGCAGCATACTCCCCAGGAGGGCCGGGAGGAGAACCCCCGTCCGGTAGCCGAGGGCCCGCCCGGCAAGGGCCGCAACCAGGGCCCCGGAGGGGAGAAACGGCACCCACAGGCTTCCCGCAAGCAGCGCGACGCCAACAGGCTCGGACCGCTTCGTCCGGGCCCGCACCTCCCGTGCCTCAGGCGGAGCAAACCGCCGGAGCCACCGAAACCGCAGGGTTCCCCTCCCCAGGCTACAAGCGATGGGGTATCCAACCAGAAGGACGAGGGCGTCCTGGGTGAAGGCCACAAAGCCCACGAGCCAAGTGGGCGCGCCGGCAGCAATCCCCGCAGGGATACCGGTTTCCCGGCCAAGGAGGAGGTGGGCGGAGACTTGGGCCGCGACGGCAAGAAGGATCCGTGGATCCGCTAGCGCCAAGGCGCCAATCACCCCTGCGGCAAGGAGGACGAGGCCAACAGCGGCGCCGAGCGCGACCTGCTCTGGAGCCTCCAGTCCGGATGGGGACGGGCCCTGAGTCACGAGCCCCTATAGGGGGCTGAGGCTTGAAACTGCGCCAAGCCCCTGCCGCCGAGGAGATGCTTCTCTCAACACGGTGGGTAAGCCTAATAGGGGCGCGGGCCCTGGGAGGAGATCGACGGGTGTCTCAGCCATGACCGCATCCCCGACCGAACCCTCTCCAAAAGAGGCGCCCGTTCCGAAGTGGGTCTACTGGTTCGGAGCCGCCGCCGGCCTCCTGCTTCTCGTCGTCATTGTCCGCCACCTCGTGGCTGGCGGCGCCGGGGGCCACTTATAATGCCCCTCATGGGACCCAACCTCCGCAAATTCGCCCTCACGGTCCACGTCGTCGTAACCGTTGGATGGCTGGGGTCGGTGGCCGCCTTCCTCGCGCTCGCCCTCACCGGGGTTCTCGCGGGTGCCACGGAGGAGGCCCGCGGCGCCTACATCGCCATGGGATTGGTGACCAGCTACGTCATCGTCCCCTTGGCCATCGCATCTCTCGTGACCGGGATCTTGCAGTCCATCGGGACCCCCTGGGGGCTCTTCGGCCACTATTGGGTCGTCGTGAAACTGGGGATTACGCTCGTTTCCACGCTGCTCCTCCTCGTCCACACCCACCCGATCGCCATCCTCGCGGAGCTCGCGGCTCAACCCGGACATGCGTATGGAGACCACCCGAACCTACAGCGCCAGATGGTCGTCGACGCCACCCTCGCCCTCATCGCCCTCATCGCCACGACCGCATTGTCAATTTACAAGCCCCGAGGGCTCACGCCTTACGGGGTGAGGAAAGCGCAGAGGGAAAACTGACCACGTGGACTCGTGTCGTATTTCGGAACAACCTCGTTCGCGACCAGCTCCAAGCAATCCGTTGGAAGCGGGGCAACGGGGACATGCTCATCCCTTGATCTCGCTGGAACACGGCTTGGCTCTGCCAGCTGGGGGAGAGCGATCTCCTTGACTGCGGGCCTGAGGCGGACACGCCGGCCCCGTAGGAATCCCCCTATCAGTTCGAGCGGATCATTTATGTCCGTGGTGTGTGATGATATATCATTGACCTCCGATAGGCCCCCAGTGCAGTTGGCACCGATCGATGACGTAGCTCGGAGCCATTACGACAACCAATTTCATCTACGTTGCCTTGAGAGCAAGGGGGCCGTCTTCCAAGACCTCTTTGAGCGTATAATGATGCGTCGCTTCCCCCGGGATTTCCAACGCGTCAAACCCTGGGGAAGACAAGGTGATGAGAAGTGCGATGGCTACATTAGGAGCATTCGGACCCTCTGCCAAGTTTATGCCCCTGAGCGAATGGAAAGCGCGCAGACCGTTCAGAAGATAGAGGACGATTTTCGGGGTGCCTCCCCCTACTGGCAAGACTTCTTCGAAACATGGGCATTTGTACACAATGCTGAGGGACTTCCACCAGATGCAGCGAAGCGGATCGAGCAGTTGCACATAGAAAACAATCCCCCGGCCGTCGTGATGTGGGGCCGGGTCGAGCTGCTCGGCTTCGTTAGGGAGTTGAAAATCCACGATCTGCAGGATCTATTCGGTCATGCTCCATCCCTTAACGGCTGGACCCAAACTGGATACCGAGATTTCGATCGCGTTCTGAGAAACCTGGAACGCCAGGAGCCAATCCGCGAACTCGATCTCCGCCCCCCGCCGCCCAATAAGATCGAGTACAACCAGATCAATGTTGAAGCGGCATGGCTCCTCCGTTTCGGGATGCTCAAGGCCCACCATGTGGATCGGTTAATTTCACAACACCCCGATCCCAGGTACGGGGATGAGATCGCCGAGCGCCTCCACGCAGACTACAAGGCTCTGAAGGCGAGTGGCCTCCCGCCAGGCCTCATCATTGCAAAACTCCAACAGCGCATCGGAGGAACCGAACAAGCATCCTCAACGTATCAGAATGCGGTATTGGCTGTGCTAGCCCACTTCTTCGCGACCTGTGATATTTTTGAACGGGAGCCGACGGCATGATCCTCCTACCTACCAAGCACCTCCATTCTGATAGGGCCCTGATTACGGTAGGTGGAATCATCCTCCGCAATGTGCGGACTCCGATAGCGTTCTCGGAGCTCTGGCGGAAAACCCGCGATGGGTATCGACGGCAGAACCTCAGTCCCCTCGCTTACGACGTGTTCTTGCTCGCACTTGCCATGCTGTACGCGCTAAGGGCTATTGACTATGATTCCGGTGTGATCCGGAGGGTAGCCCCATGATCCATGAATTGTACAGTAGTCTACCCTCGTTCAAGCGCTTGGCATTCCACAAGGGCCTAAACGTTATCTTGGCAGACAAGCGCGTTGGGGCGCCTGTGGGGGAGACACGCAACCGGAGCGGGAAAACGAGCCTTGTCGAGCTCCTTCACTTCCTGCTGGGGGAGCGACCAAGCTCGAAATCCCTTTTGCGCCACGAGAAGCTAAAGGATCACGTCTTCGGCATGACTGCCACCCTCGGGAATGGGCGGTTCCAAGTCGAAAGATCTGGGCGGAACGACACAGAAGTGACGATAAAGAAGGTCCCGAGTGCTCCCTTGGGGCCGATGTTCGTCGACGATCGCCACACTACTCGCGTCATCCCGAACCAGGCATGGGCAAACGAGCTTGGAAGGCGAATGTTCGGCCTCTCTGAGGCATTGCAAACGGCTCCGCGCAAGGAGAGAGAGCCATCGTTTCGCATGCTCTTCCCCTATTTTGCTCGGCGTCAACAAGAAGGCGGATTTCACGATCCAACGAAGATGTCCAGCCGCCAGAACGATGGGGACCGCCAAGTAGCGCTTTCTTTCCTGCTCGGGCTGGAGTGGCGCCTTGCGCGGGAGTGGCAGGACGTGCGCGATAAAGAGAGCGGCATCAAGGCACTCAAGAAGCTTGCAGAGGCTGGTTCTGAGCTCCCATTCGCTCGAAGAGTTGCAGAACTCCAACCTCGCCTCCTGGCGGCCACCCAGAAGGCCACCAGCCTGCGGACGAGCCTCGAAACGATGCAGGTCCACCCAGAGTATGCTCGGCTTCGGGACGACGCAGACCGCCTGACACAGCAGGCTAGCCTACTCCTCCAACAGGATGTGGTGGACGATACGCTCGTTCGTGAGATAGACACCACGCTGGCAGAGGAGCTGCCGGTAAACCAACGTGAGCTATTCCAACTCTACGAGGAGATCGGGGTATTGTTCCCCCCGTCCGCACGGCGGCGGTACGAAGAGGTGGCACAATTCCACCAAGCAGTCGTGGCCAACCGGAGGGGTTACTTGAGCGAGGAGCGGACTGCCGCGCTCCGCCGCATGGCCGAGCGACGACAGAGAATTGCCTCCCTCGATAACGAACGCGCCGGAATAATGCAAACACTCAGTACCCATTCGGCAGCCGAGCAGTTCAGGCGCCTGGAACGCGACCTAGTAAGGCGTGAAGCCGAAATAGAATCCCTCAGGAAGGAGATTGAAACAGCACAGCAAATCGATCGGCAAAAAGGTCATCTGATGGAGGAGCGGCACGAGTTGAAGTCCCGCCTCGAAAGGGCGAATGGAGACCAAGGCGCGCACATCGAGGACCTTCGCAGGATCTTCGAGTCAGTAAGCGAAAGCATCTACCAAGAACGAAAGGGGTCGCTGGAGATCAAGGCAACTCCCAAAGGCATAGATGTCCGACCACGGATACACGGTGATAGAAGTACTGGCATCCGAATGATGCAGACGTTCGCATTCGACCTCACACTAATGTCAGTCTGGAGTAAGGAAAAGTTGGGCCCAGGCTTCCTCGTTCATGATAGCCACTTATTCGACCCCGTCGATGCCGATGTGGTGGACAAGGCAATTTCCACGGCGGAGCAGCGGTGCCGTGCCGAAGGATGGCAATACGTTGTCACACTCAATACCGACAGTATCCCCTCCTCGTTGAGGCCTCGGATCGAAGACGTAGCGCTCCCAATCCGGTTGGCCGATACTGAGACCGGCGGGCTCTTCGGGTTCCGCTTCGATTGAACCCCTGGGTAGAGACGCGGATTCCCTCCAGGCCGGCGGAGATACGGGGGGCCCACTCTCAACACAGATCCAGATCTACGCGCGCCTACGACGGCCCGCGGTCTCGCGGGTATCAGGCAGCCCGGCGACAGAAGGCCGGCCGGATTACCGCGGCGGGCATGACGAAGGATTTAACCTTCGAGCCCGTCGAGGGGCCGATCCAGGACCGCATCGACGCGGCATACCGCGCGAAATACAGCGGAAGCCCCTACTCGCCGACATGCTGGAGCCCGGGCCCCGTGCAGCGACGGTCCGGATCGCGCCGCGGTGAGCGACCAGTTAACCCGGAGGGTAGGTGCGTTAGGCGTCCTCTCGCCCCCTCAACGTTCAGCAACCTCCAGCGAAACGCCTTATATTCCGGCTCCCACCCACGATA
>Ga0247718_1000101_pt1 | contig 19201 bp, 15 predicted proteins | sample 21E_DmetaG_FD_189045 | JGI IMG/M metagenome (GOLD analysis project Ga0247718, IMG submission 189045) | Soil microbial communities from hillslope of Landscape Evolution Observatory, University of Arizona, Oracle, AZ, United States - 2-1-E_D | ecosystem: Engineered > Artificial ecosystem >...
CCCGAGGCGGCCGAGCATCTCGTGCAGGATCTGCCGCAGTTCCGCGGTCGTCGCGGCAGCGGCCGCTTTCGGACGGAACTCTTCGCGCGCGGCGTTCCAGTCGACGCCGTTCAGCGTCCTGTCGAAGTGCGTGTCGCGAACGATGGTCCAGACGGCGTCGAAGGTCTCGACCGCGTAGGGCGCCTGCGCCGCGGCCGGCGCGGCCGCCGCGAGGCCGAGGACCAGCGCTAGCAGCGCGCGCGTCACTTGACGAGGGCCTTGATCGGTGCCGGCAGCTCGAACACGGAGGGATCCACGGTGTCGAACTCCACGCTGGTGAAGGTCGTCACCATCTCGATGCCCTGCAGGGACTGCCGCAGCGTCATCGGCTGCAGGATGTCGCCGGTCTTCTTGTAATCCTTCAGGGTGGTGGTGACCGTGACGCTGCCCATCGGGCTCTTGCGCGTGTTGATGCTGCCGGCCTTCAGGCCGGTGGCGGCGTCGTAGAACTCGATGTCCTCGGTGCCGTCCTTGCGCGTGAGCGCCACCTTGTAGCATTCGCGTCCGTCGAAGGTGGTCTTCTCGAGCGTCTTCAGCGAGGTGTACCGCGAGGCGACGTTCAGCGCCGCGTCGAAGTCCGCGTCCTGCGCCCGCTGCGCGAGCTCCTCGCCGGTGGCGAGCATCGGCCCCGTCATGGGGTTGATCGACCACGCGTGCGTCCCGTCGAATCCTTCCAGGATCTCCCCGACGCCGGCGAGCGACTGCTTCACGAGCACCTTGTTGGGGCGCGCGGCGTACATCTCGAGAGTCCCGGTCATGCCGTTGGCCGGCACCGAGAGGGTGCCGACGATCCGGGCCGACTTGCGGGCTTCGAGCGCCTTTCGGCCGCCGATCGCTTCGATGTGGCGCTCGATCACGCTCTCGGCCGAAGGGAGGCCCGCAGCCTGCGCGGGGGCGGGGGCCGAAGGGACGGCCGTCTGTGCGGAGGCACCGGCGGCAAGGACGAACACACAAGGCAGAACCAGGGCAAAGCCCAGGCAGCGGAAGATCGATTTCATTGTCTTGGAAGCTCCTGAAGGGTCCCCACAGTTTACACTCGATCCATGCTCAGGGGGACACGCGAGGCGCTGGTGACGAAAGTGCAGCCGGTCAGCATCCACGGCCAGATCTCGCTGGACGTCTCCTTCGTCGATCCCGACGATCCGCAGGGCCAGGTCAGCCTCGCCCGTATAGGACCCGAGTCGGTGCCGAAGAACCTCGAAGCCGGCGAGCGCGTCACGCTGCACTACGTGCTCGGGTCGGTGACGGCGATCACTCGCTGACGCCGCGGCATCATCACCTCCGAAGGCCAACTCCGTAGTTCCCGCAGCGGCCTCTGCGTACTTCCTACGGCACCTTGCGGGTGAAGACCGCGGGTGCCCCGAACGCCGGGCTGTCGCTGCCGAGTTTTCGCAGCCACCCGCGAAGCGCGGCCGTGGGAGAGACGACGAGCGCGTTCTCCTTCTCGTCGAACACGACCTCGAGGCCGGGGATCCGGCCGTCCTTCTTCTTGAGACGATCGAAGAAATAGTCGTACGACAGCGCCGTCAGCTCGAGCCGGTCACCGTCGAGCACGACTCTCAGCGTGGCGTGCACCGGCAGCAGGAAGGCGCCGCGATCCTCCCCGCGCCCCGGCATGACGTCCAGATACTGCGCATCGCCGATACGGGTGAGATAGCCCGTGAGACGCCCTCTCTCGATGGGATGGGCATATTCGATGCTGTACGACTGCCACTCGGCCCGCTCGATCGTCACTGCCGAATTGTCGTCACTGTTGAGCCATTCGCCGACGAGCGCCGGCTCCCACACGAGCGAGCGCTTCTCGTGCGACGGATGGACGGTCAGCACCAGGCACGCCTGTGAGCCCAGCAGCGCAAGCGCGACCGCAACGCAACGCATGATGCTCCGATCGTACATGGATCTCGCCTCCACGATTGTGACGAACATCCGGCATGCCGGATCGAAAATCCAGATTTCCGTGACGAGCCGCGACTGCCCGTCACACGACTCACCCCAAAACCCCCGTATTCGTGGCACTTACCCTCATGCCCATCCGGTACGCAAAGCGGCCCGCCGAGTGCATTACAGATCGTGCCGCTCGCCGACGTTTCTGGCGGCGGCTTCTTTATCCGTAGGAGGATGTACATGTCTCGTTTGTCAGGAGTGACGCTGCGCGCGATCTTTATCGCGCTGCTGGCCGTCACGATCCCGGCGCTCGCCACCGCGCAGATGACGCGCGGGAGCATCGTCGGCACGGTTCGCGACGCCTCGGGCGGCGTGATCCCCGGTGTGACCGTCACGGTCACGAACGTCGCGACGAACGCCGTTCGCGTGGCCGTCACGGACGAGCAGGGGCTCTACCGCGTGCAGGCGCTCGAGCCGGGCACCTATTCGATCACCACTGAGCTCGACGGGTTCGCGAAAGTCGAGCAGCGCGACATCCGCGTGCAGCCGGCGCAGGACACCTCGGTCGACATCACGCTGCGGCCCGCGGGCATGCAGGAAGCGGTGACGGTCACGGCCGAGGCCGCGCACGTCGGCCTGAACCGCACCAATCCGACGATCGGCACCACGATCAGCAGCCGTGCCGTCGAGGAGCTGCCGCTGCCCGGCGGCCGCAACATCAACAACCTGATCCTGACGACGCCGAACGCGAGTTCGACGACGGGCCAGGGCACGTTCGCGATCAACGGCAACCGGCCGCGCAACAACAACTACATGGTCGACGGCTCCGACAACAACGACATCTCGGTGACGATCTCGACCTCGCAGATCATCCCCGAGACCGTCGCCGAGTTCCAGGTGCTGCAGAACCCCTACAGCGTCGAATTCGGGCGCAACAGCGGCGGCCAGATCAACGTCATCACGAAGTCCGGCTCGAACCGGTTCTCGGGTGACTTCTTCGACTACTACCAGTCCGCGGGGCTGAACTCGCGCACCAACATCGAGAAGGCGAACAAGATCGCCGATCCCCCCAAGTACGTCCGGCACCAGGTCGGCGGTGACATCGGGGGACCGGTGATGCGCGACAAGCTGTTCTTCTTCGGCGCGTACCAGCGCGACTCGAACCAGACGGCGCTCCGTCCCGGCACGACGATCCGGATTCCGACCCAGGCCGGGTTCGCGGCGCTGCAGAACGTGCCGCTCCGCGCCGGGCAGACGGCGGCGAGCCGTCAGGCAGTCCTGAGCAGCCTCGGCTTCCTGCAGGACGTCTACGCCCACAACCTGACGTTCCAGAACATCTCGACGACGAACGTCAACGGCGTGGCGATCGAGACGGGCCAGGTGAACGTGCCGATCCAGGACCCGAGCCTCTATCACACGTACTTCGGCCGGCTCGACTTCCGCCCGACCGGCACCGACACCTTCACGGTGCGCTACTCGCTGAACGACCGGGTCGACCAGAACATCACCAGCAACACGCAGTTCGGCAACCGCTTCGCGGCGAGCCAGGACATCCTCGACACGAACGTGATGGTGAGCAACACGCACGTGTTCGGGCCGGCGCTGCTGAACGAGGCACGCTTCTCGCTGGTGCGCCGCGACCTGGCGTTCCCGGAGAACGATCCGAACACACCGACCGGTACTATTTCCGGCCTCTTCACCATCGGTGGCACGAACGCGTTTCCGCAGCAGCGCGTGAGCGAGTCGTACCAGTTCTCCGACACGCTGACGTGGAACCGCGCGAAGCACTCGCTGAAGTTCGGCGCCGACATCCGCTACAACAACGTCGACAACACGTCGGCGTTCAACTCGAAGGGGTTCTTCCAGTTCGACAACCTGCAGGCGTTCATGAACAACACGGCCGCGACGGTCGACCAGGCGCTCCAGACGGCGAGCTTCACCGCTAAACAGTGGCAGACGTTCTGGTTCGTGCAGGACGACTGGCGCGTCACGCCAGACCTGACGCTGAACCTCGGCCTGCGGTACGAGATCTCCGACGTGCCGCTCGGCATGTTCGACGCGACGGATGCGCAGAGCCTGTCGGTCGGCGCGCAGGGGCCGGTGAAGCAGGACACCAACAACTGGGCGCCGCGCGCGGGCTTCGCCTGGAGCCCGTCGCAGCGCAACTGGCTGTTCGGCGACCGCCAGACGGTCTTCCGCGGCGGCTTCGGCGTCGGCTACGACGTCCTCTTCTACAACCTGCTCATCGTCAACGCGTCGAACTTCCCGCGCGTGGTCACGCTGACGCAGCAGAACGTCATGGACGTCTACCCGAACAGGCTCCAGGGGAGCACGACGCCGACGTTCAACCCGCTGGCGACCTGGGTCAACTCGCAGGAGAACACGGAAACCCCTGAGCAGCGCTTCTACAGCGCCTCCATGCAGCGCGAGCTCGGCCGGTTCGTGTTCGAGGTGGGCTACTCGGGCAGCCGCGGCTACAAGGGGATCAACCAGATCGACATCAACCCCGCGATCCTGACGGAGGCGCAGGCGGCGGCGGTTCGCGCCGGCCAGAGCATCCCGAGCGCGCAGAGCCGGCGCCTGAATCCTGCCTGGGGTGCGCGCATCCTCATCCCCGCCACCACCGGACCCGGCGGCAACGACGTCGAGGCGCGCTCGCAGTACGACGCGGTGTACTTCTCGGCGAACCGCCGGCTGACCAACGGCCTCCAGGTGAACGCGTCCTACACGTTCAGCCGCTGGATGAGCAACAACGACGCGTCGCTCGGCGAAGGGGGCACCGACGCCTCGAGCCAGCGCCCGCAGAACATGTTCGACTACGAGGCGGAGTGGAGCCGGTCGCAGTTCGATCGTCCGCACCGCCTGACGACCAGCTACCTCTGGGAGATCCCGGGGCCGCGCGACGGCATCCTGGGCACCGTCCTCGGCGGCTGGCAGCTCTCGGGCGTCACGCAGGGGCAGTCGGGCCGGCCGTTCACGATCTGGACCGGCGTCGACTCGAATGGCGACACCAACACCGGGTCCGACCGTCCGAATATCAACCCGTCTGGTTCGTTCGTGTGGGACAAGGACCGCCGCACGTTCACGAACAACGGCTACTACGTGACAACGCTCGGCGCCAACGGCCTGCCGCTGGCCAGCTCGCAGGCGCACGGCGGCAACGCGCCGCGCAACAGCGAGCGGACCGCCGGGTTCTGGAACACCGATCTCGCGCTCATGAAGCGCTTCGACCTGCCGGGCCGCGCGAAGTTCACGGCACGCATCGACGCCTTCAACGTGTTCAACCAGGACAGCTACGGGCTGCCGGTACGCAACATGGCGAGCCCGAGCTTCGGCCAGAACACCAACGACTGGGGGCGCCGCATCCTTCAGCTCGGAGGCAAGATCACCTTCTAACACTGCGGAGGAAGGGCACCAGGAGGGGGGCCGGTCATGGACCGGCCCCCTTTTTTTCGGCGCTCCGTGCCCTGCGGTGCGCAGGCAGGAGTTCGCCACGCCCTGTTCGTCAGTGGCGCCTGGCGGCTCGGCGGCGCCCCGCTGCTCCGGCCGTGACGGCGAGATACGGCGCGAGAAAACGTCCGGTGTGGGAGGCGCGGCAGGCCGCCACGTCTTCGGGCGTTCCCGTGACGACCACCTGGCCCCCGGCGTGCCCCCCTTCGGGACCGAGATCGATCACGTGATCCGCCGTCTTGACGACGTCGGGGTGATGCTCGATGAGAATGACGGTGTGCCCGGCGTCGACAATGCGGTTCAGCGATTCCAGCAGGCGCTCGATGTCGGCGAGGTGCAGCCCCGTCGTCGGCTCGTCGAGGATGTAGACCGTGTGCTTCGAGCGCTGCAGGGTGCTCAGCTCGGATGCAATCTTGATCCGCTGCGCCTCGCCTCCTGAGAGCGTCGTCGCCGACTGCCCGAGCGTGAGATAGCCGAGGCCCAGGTCCGCGAGCACCTGGATCCTGCGTCCGATCGCCGGTTCCCCGGCGAAGAACGGCACCCCCTCCTCGACCGACATGTTCAGCACGTCGTCGATGGTCTTGCCGCGCAGCGTGACTTCGAGCGTTTCAGCGTTGAACCTGGCTCCCTTGCACGCGCCGCACGTGACTTCGACGTCGGGCATGAAATAGAGCTGCGTCGTGATGACACCCTCGCCCTGGCACTCCTCGCAGCGTCCGCCCTTCACGTTGAAGCTGAATCGCCCCGGCTTGTAGTCGCGCTCCACGGAGAGCGGGGCACGCGTGAACAGATCGCGGATCCCGTCATAGAAGCCGACGTAGGTCGCCGGGTTCGACCGGCTGTTGCGGCCGATCGGCGACTGGTCGATGTCGACGACGCGATGGACGTGCTCGATGCCGTCCACGCGGTCGTGCGCGCCGGGGAGCGTGCGCGTGTCGACCAGCGCCTTCCACAGCGCCTTGTAGAGCACCTCGTTCACGAGCGTGCTCTTTCCGGATCCCGACGCGCCGGTGATCGCGACCAGGAGGCCAAGCGGGATCGAGACGTCGATTCCCTTCAGGTTGTTCTCGCGCGCCCCTCTGACGACGAGCGCCTTGCCATTCCCCTTCCGCCGGGCCGGCGGTATCGCGATCGAGCGCCTGCCCGACAGGTACAGCCCCGTCGGCGATCGCTGGCACGCCAGCACGTCGCGCAGCGTGCCCTGCACGACCACCTCGCCGCCATGGGCGCCCGGCCCCGGTCCCATCTCCACGATGTGATCGGCCGCGCGGATCGTGCTCTCGTCGTGCTCGACGACGATGACGGTGTTGCCGATGTCGCGGAGGCTGTGGAGCGTCGCGACCATCTTCACGTTATCCCTGGGATGCAGTCCGATGCTCGGCTCGTCGAGCACGTACAGCATCCCCATCAGGCCGGAGCCGATCTGCGTCGAGAGCCGGATGCGCTGCGACTCGCCGCCCGACAGCGTGGACGCGCGGCGATTGAAGTTGAGGTAGTCGAGGCCGATGCCGAGCAGCAGGTCGAGCCGCGCGCGGATCTCCTTGAGCACCTGTCGGCCGGCGTCGGCGCCGCGGCCGGACGGCTTCACCGCGCCGAGAAACGCGTGCAGCTCGTCGAAGTGCAGTTGCCCGAGATCGTGGATCGACTTGCCGTGAATGCGGAACAGCAGCCGCGTGGCGCGGAGCCGCGAGCCGTTGCAGTCGGGGCAGGTGCGCTCGACCATGACCTTGTCGAGCCATTCCTCCATCCGCGAGTTCGCTTCCCCGCGCTGGCGGTACCGGCGGTAGTGGCGCTCGATCCTCCGCGCGATGCCATGGAAGCCGACTTCGCGTCCTTCGTGCTCCTCCGGACGCACCCTGGCGTCGGGCGGGATCCGCATCTTCACCTTGCGTCCGTCGATCCCGTAGAGCACCGCGTGTCGTGCCGCCTCCGGCAGGTCGTTCCACGGCACGTCGAGCGAGAACGGCACGGCGCCGGCGAGGCTGTACATCATCCGGCCGTCCCAGGTGTCCGGGTTGTACTTGAACGCTTCGCGGACGAAGCAGCCGCCGCGGATGCTGCGCGAGGGGTCCGGCACCAGCAGCTCCGGGTGCGTCAGCTTGTCGACCCCGAGGCCGCCGCAGGTGCGGCACGCGCTCTCGGGGTTGTTGAACATGAAGTAGTCGGGCGCGATGTCGCCGTAGACGAAATGCTGCGTGCGGCTGAGCGCGCGCTCGCGAAACCGCGCGACCTCGCTCCTGCTGGCTCCCTTCACGACCTCGACCCGCATCAGCCCGTCGCCGACGAGCAGCGTGCTCGCGATGCCGGCCTTGATGGCCTTCTCGTGCCGCCGGTGCACGACGAAGCGGTCGACGACGGCGTCGATGTGGCGCACGGTCGACTCGTCGAGCGCGGGCTCGGCCGACATGTCCACGCGCGTGCCGTCCACGACCAGCCAGCGGCATCCCTTCTTCCGCAGATCGGTGAAGACGACGTCCAGCTCCTCGCCGTAGATCTTGAACACCGGCGCCCGCAGCTCGACTTCCGTCCCCTCGGGGAGCGACAGGATCGCTTCGAGGATCTGGCTCGACGAGCGGCTCGGCGCCGGCTCCCCCGTACGCGGGCAGTGCGCCTCCGCGATCGTGGCGTAGAGCAGGTTCAGGTAGCTCGCGATGTCGGTCATCGTCCCGACCGTCGAGCGGGGATTGCTCGTGAGTGTCTTCTGCTCGATCGAGATCACGGGCGAGAGGCCGAACACGAAGTCGACGTCGGGCTTCGACACCTGCGCGATGAAGCGGCGCGCGTAGCTCGAGAGCGACTCCATGTAGCGCCGCTGCCCCTCGGCGTAGATGGTGTCGAAGGCCAGGCTCGACTTGCCCGATCCCGACAGGCCGGTGACGACGATGAGGCGGTCGCGGGGGATCTCGAGGGAGATGTTCTTCAGATTGTGGACGCGCGCGCCCTGGATGGCGACCGTCGTGCGCGGAGCGCTCCGCCGCGTCACCGGCCGCCTCCCCTCGTGGAGCGTCCGCCGAGGCTGAAAAACGCCAGCTCCTGGACGTCGGCGTTGCTCCTCTTCGTGAGGCGCACGGTCGTCGAGGCCTTGCCGATCACGCCACGGTCCGCGAGGTACTCGCACGCGATCGTCACGCTGCGTGCGTCGAAGTTGCGCGTGAAGTGATGGTCGATCTCGCGGCACGAGCGCGCCTCGCCCGCCTCCTCCAGGTAGTCGAGCACGGGCGCGAACGCCTCGTCGGCCCGCGCCGCGATGTAGGCGTCCACCGCGTCGAGCGCCGCGCGCACGCGATCCTCGGTCTTCTTCGTGTTGAGCAGGCCGGTGTAGATCGTCTCGAAGAAAGCAGGGTTCAGGCGCAGCGCCTGCGGGATCACTTCGCGGTCGACGAGCTGTCCGGCGCCGATGACCTCGATCTGCGCGAGGGGCGTCGCCGCGTACAGGATCCAGAGGGCGGCGTAGTCGAGATCGCCGCGCGTGACGAGCCACTTGCGGGCCTTGTCGATCGGCGGCAGCGCGCCGCAGGCGGCGCGCAGGAGCTGCACCTGACGGTCGCGCGCGCCGATGCCCGCGAGGCTTTCGCAGAGCGCCGCGATCGTCGGGTCGTGCGTGTAGAGCAGCCGCCCCTTGGCGAGCAGGGAGTGCGTGAAGGAGTTGCGGACGGATCCCTCCACCATCCGCCGGAACTCCGCGCGCGGCACCAGGATCGCGTGGACGTTCACGCCGTCCGCGTAGAGCGCGAGGTCGCTCGTCTCGACCTTTCGATCGTCGATCGTGACGAGCACCAGGTCGATGTCGGACTTTGCCCACACGGTGTCGTGGGCCAGGCTGCCGCAGAGGATCGCCGCGACCACGGAACGGTCGGCCCGGATCCCCTCCACGAGCGCCTCCAGTGCCGCCGTGAACTTCTGCCGAACGGATGCGGACCCCATCGGGCCGGATTGTAGCCGCAGATCGTGCAGCAGCCTGGTACGGTGCTACCCGCCGACGTTCTCGACTTCCGGATCCTTGCTGTACGGCGTCACGGTGCTGCCGCTGACCACCTCGACGTTGATCGAGTAGAAGTAGTGTTTCGTCGGCCCGGACGCGGTGTTGTCGTCGGTCACCTGGACGACCGTATCGCTGACGCGCGTCGGCGCCGGGCCGCCCCACGTCGCGCTGTTCACGCCGTTCTGGTTGATCACCTTGAACTGGATCGGGTTCGACATGGCGAAGCGCGCCGAGGCGCCCGCGGGGACTCCCACGGTGACCAGCGACCACTTGATGGTGTCGATCTCGCCGTGGTTCACGGGCACGACGTTCGGCGCCGTCCATGTGGGGCTGCCGTTGTTGTAATTGAACGTGATCGTGACGGGAATGGTCTGGTTCGGCATCTCTCGTCTCCTTACCGTCAGGGAATGAACCGGCGGAAGCCGCTGGCCCGCAGATCTGCGGTGACGGCGTCGGCCTCCGGGGTGCGGCCAAGCCGCCGCAGGATCGTGGCCCGGGTCTTCTGCAGCCTCCTTTCCTTCACCGACGGCGCGATCTCGTCCAGCACGGCGAGGCCGCGCAGCAGGGATTGCCGCGCGCCCTCCACCGCCCCGGTGCGGCGCGACGCCTCCGCCGCCAGCAGGTGCGCCTCGGCGAGCAGCCGCCGCGCATCGATGTCGCGGGGATTCCGGCGGATCACTGCCTCGAGGCGGACGACCGCGCCCGACGCCTGCACCCGCGCGAACTCCGGGCTGGTCTCCAGCCGCACCGCCGCGAGTTCGACGGCGGCGTCCGCGGCATCGCGCTGGCGCCGGAGGTGGGTCGGATCGGCGTCGGCGAGGCGCCGCAGGACGGCCTCGGCACGCTCCGCGCGTCCGGCCGCCTCGCGCAGCTCTCCCCGCAGCCGCTGAAGCGTCGCCATCCGTGTCCCGGCGATGCCCAGATCGCGCTGCCAGTCGGCGTTCGACGGATCACGCGCGGCGAGCCGCTCCATCGTGTCGAGACGCAGCCGATGGAATTCCATCGCGCGCGCGTCGTCACCCTGATCGCGGTACAGCAGCCCCACGTACGAGGCGGCGATGGCGAGCTTCCGCTGCGCCTCCGCGTCGGCCGGGTGCCGGGCGAGGAGCGCCTGGCGGATGCGGAAGTCGTCGAGGTGGTGCGTCAGCGCCTCCGATGCCTCGCCGAGGTTCTCGAGCAGCGTCGCGAGCCGGCTGTGGCCGTTGGCGAGCGCTTCCTGCCAGTCCACGCGCTCCGGCTGCTCGGCGGCGAGCCGCCGCTTGATCTCGAGGCTCGCCGTCAGCTCGCGCCGGGCCCCCTCGAGATCGGTCATCGCCTCGAGCACCGCGGCCACGTTGCTGTGGCCGTACGAGAGCTCGAGCAGCCACTCCGGCCGCGACGGATCGCGGGCGACGAGACGGCTCGCGATGTCGCGATAGGCCGTGAAGTGCGACATCGCGCCGGCGAGGTTCCCCTGCAGCCGGAGCGCGTCGCCGACGTAGAAGTGACTCGTCGCGAGCCCCACCTGCCATTCGGCGTGCTGCGGGTTTCGCGCCGTGAGACCCGCGATCAACTGCAGCGACTGCTCGAAGAGCGCGGCGGCACCGGCGAGGTCGGCCTGGGCCATCCGCACCTGCCCCATCTGGTGCACCGCCTGCGAGCGCCGGAACAGTTCCTCGTCGCTCAGCGACTCGGGCGGGACGGCGGCAAAGTACGCCATCGCCCGCTGTCCGACGTCGTCGAGCACGTCGAGCCGGCCGACGCGCTGCAGCTTGCTCCGCAGGTCCCCCAGCATGAAGCCGATCAGCCCCTCGGCCTGGTCGCGCCGCCGCGTGGCCTCCTCGCGCGCCGCGATGGCGGCGGTGCGTTCGTGCGCGAGGTCCACGGTGTACTTGATGCCCCCTGCCACGGCGACGAGGAGCAGGGCGACGATCGCCGCGGCCCTGAGGCGGCGGCGCGGCTTGTCGATCACGCGGCGCAGCCGCTCGACGGTTTCGACGGCGGTCGGACGCCGCGAGGGGGCCGCTGCGGTGAGGCGCCCGATCAGATCCGCAAGGTCGCGGCCGACGCCCACGGGCGCGACGGTCTCCGCGCGCTGCACGCGCCGGAGCAGCGCGGCGAGATCGCCGGCCCGTTCGTAGGCGGGCCGCCCGGTCAGCAGTTCGTGCAGGAGGATCCCGAAGGCGTACATGTCGCTCGCCGTCGTCGCGGGCTCGCCCGATGCCTGCTCGGGGCTCATGTACTGCGGCGTGCCCATCAGCGTGCCCAGCACGGTTTCCACCGGCGAGCCGGCATTCGACAGGCCGCCCGCCATCGTCTCGCTCGTGCCATCGAGCTGCGCGGGCAGCACGACGCGGACAGCTCCGGCCCCGGCGGCGGCCGCGCCGGCGTCGAACGATCGCGCAAGCCCGAAGTCGAGGACCTTCGCGGTGCCGTCCGGCAGCAGCATCACGTTCTCGGGCTTGAGGTCGCGATGCACGATCCCGGCGGCGTGCGCGACGGCCAGCGCCTGCGCGACCTGCTCGGCGATCCGCAGTCTGGCCGCGCGATCGATGGGTCCCGCCACCGCGTCGCGCAGGGTCCTGCCCTCGATCAGCTCGAGGACCAGATAATCGCTGCCGTCGCCGACGACGTAGTCGTAGACGCGGCAGATGCCGGGGTGATCGAGCTGCGAGAGGATGCGCGCTTCGCGGAGGAGCCGTGCCCGGGCCTCGTCGTCGAGGCGGCGGTCCTGCCGCACCGCCTTCAGCGCGACCTTGCGCTGGAGCGTCGTGTCGAAGGCGACGTACACCTCCCCCATCCCTCCGCGGCCGAGGGGCGCGAGGATCTCGTAATGGGAGATCGAGCGGAGGTGGGGCTCCGCCAGTTGCATCAGAGGCTCCAGTCGTTCGCCCTGTTGGTGCCGGAAAGCCTGCGGACTATAGCACGACGAGGACCTGCGATCGGATTTCGTGTCAGCGGCGCAGGAGGCGCCGGAGCCGGCTGCTCGCATAGCCGCGTTCCGTGAGCGCGCGCCGGGCGCGGACGCCGGTACGCTTCACGGCTGCATACATCTTCACGGCGCGGTCGTCGGTGAGCCGGTTGAAGCGAGCCCAGATGCGGCGGGCCCGCATGTACGCCGCCTGCGCCGGCGGCAGCGCGTCCCCCTGGTGCGACCGCCGCACGATCGGGCAGGACGTCGAGCGGAGGCAATACGCGGGGAATCGGCCGGCGGCCAGCTCCGCGCGGATGTGCTGTACCGCCCTGGAGTTCCACGCCTCGCGGTAATTCTCCATCGTGTCGATGGGCCGCCCGCCGTAGCAGCACGGGAACACGCCGCGCCGCAGGATGTAGAGGCTCTTCCACGGCTCCGTGCACGCCGGCTTCCGCTCGCCACCCAGCGACGGTAGTTCTGCGGGTGTGATCGGCACCGCCGGCAGCATCTCGGGCGCGACGGCAGGCAGGGCGGCAGGGGCCGGCACGGCCTCCGCCGGAAGGGCGGCGGCCAGCAGCGCACCCTGAGCGGGCGCGGGCGCGGCGAAGACGTACTCCGCCTCGACCGACCGGCGCCCTTCCTCGAAGAGCACGTCGAACTGCTCCCCCAGAGAGCCGCCGAAGTTCATCTGGTCGCTGAGCGCCACGCCCAGCCGCTCGCAGAGGGCGGCAACGCGCCCGCTGACCCTGACGAGCTCCTCGAACGGCAGCAGCTCCTCTTCGTACTTGAAGCGGTAGCCAGCGCGCTCCCAGTCGAGAATGGGATCGTCGGAGTAATTGAGCGGCCGCAACACCAGCCGGTCCACGCGCAGATCGGCGCAGAGGCGGACGAAGGCATCGGCCTCGTGGACGTTCACCCGCATCGGCATGAAGACGAGGTGCACCCGCGGCAACGCTCCCGGGCCGCCCTTCGCCTCGATCAGCCGCCGCAGGTTCTCGAGGATGGCGTCGAAGCGCTGGTTCCGCAGCTTCGCGTAGGTGTCGGGGGTGGCGGCGTCGAGCGACACATACAGATCGATGGGCCGTCCCAGCAGCCGCTGGATGTTGCGGTCGGTGAGGATCTGCCCATTGGTGGTCATCTCGAGCACCTTGGCGGCATTGCCGAAGGCGTCGAGCAGCTCGTCCACGTTCTTCATCATGAACGGCTCGCCGATGGAGCAGTTGATCAGGCTCAGGCTGTTGTCGAAGAACGCTCCCCACTCCTTCAGGGTGTCGACGGTGAACGGCGCGTCGACGCGCGCCCCTTCCAGCTCCTTGTTGTGATCCCAGTCGCAGTACACGCACGGCGGCTTGACGTTGCACTTGCCGTAGAGGTCGATGCCCAGCGTCGGCGGCGTCGACTCGAGCACGGCACGGCCGTCGAGCATCTCGCGGGTGTTCCGCACGGCGTTGCCGTGCTGCCGCGCGATGTGTGCGTGGCGCGCGGCGTCGGCGTGCAGCAGCGCGCCGCGCACGCGGATCGCGAGCTCACGGGTGTCACCGGGGTAATAGGCGCGCGGGAAGGGCTTGTTGACCTCGAGCACCGCGCCGCTGGCGCCGCCGGGCACGGCGATCGACAGCGGTCCCCAGCCGGCGACGAGCTGAAAACGTGTAACGACGCCGCCACAGACGACCTCCAGCTCCTGCGAGAGGTCTTCGAATTCCGACAAGGCCCAGAGCTCGAGGAACCTGGCCGCCTCCGACGGCGCGAAACCCAGCCGCGCGGACGACCGCATCCAGCGGAACTCATCCAGCGCGTCCCGCTCCACCTCGTGGAAACCGGGGCCGAAAGCCAGCGGTGCGCTCGTACGGACGTGCAGGGGTACCTCGTGCGCCGCCGTCGGAAGTGCCAAGCGAAGCCGCATGCGGATCCTCTCGTCTGGAGGGTGGTGAGCTGACAGAGATTACCCGTGCGGCTGAGCGCACGCAAGTTGCAATGTGCCTCCCCGGAAGACATGGACAACCTGTTGATTACCGAGGAGGTAGAGAGATGAAACGGTGGATTCACCTGAGCGGCGCGCTCACGCTCGCGCTGGCGGTCAGCGCGTGCGCGGGCGACCGGAGTCCCGACGCCGACACCCGCACCACGGGAGACGCGGCGGTCGGTACGGCCGGCACCGGCGACGCCAGGGCCGACGAGGAATTCGTTCGCGAGCAGATGGCCATGGGCGAGGCCGAGATCACGCTCGGCGAGCTCGCGCAGCAGAAGGGCAATCATCCCGAAGTGAAGCGCTTCGGCGAGATGATGGTGCGCGATCACCGGCAGGCCGGCGAGGAGCTGCGCCAGATCACGGCCAACGCGAACGCCAACCAGACGACGCCGGCGGCCGGCACGGAGCCGCAGGCGGAACGGCATGGTGATCACCAGGATCACATCGAGGAACTGCGCAACCTGTCGGGGGCGGAGTTCGACCGCCGGTACATGGAGCGCATGGTGAAGGACCACGAGGAAGCGGTCCGTGAGCTGGAGCGCAAGGCGGAGAACGCGAACAACCCCGAGGTCCGGCAGTGGGCGTCGAAGACGCTGCCGAAGGTGCAGCAGCACCTCGAGCGCGCCCGCACGATCCAGGAGACCCTGGAACAGTCGGGCGACAACAACACCCGCGGCAACCGGCCCCGCGGCCAGTAACCCGCCCGTCCAGGCGGCTTTCGTGTCCCGGCGACACGAAAGCCGCCTGCCCCGAACCCTCAGTTCGCTCGCGCCTGCGGTTTCGGCAGCGCCTTCCGGGGCAGCTTCCCGTCGCGCATCGCGGCGTTGTACGCGAACACCGCGATGACGGTCGCGTGCTGCACCATGTCGTCGCGCTGCACTCGGTCGACCGTGTCCATGTTCGAGTGGTGCGTGCGCGAGTTGTATTCGAGCCGGTCCACCATGAACTGAAACGCGGGAATGCCCACCTGGTCGAACGCCACGTGGTCCGTCGACGACACCGACCGCGGCGCGAGCGCGACCACGTCGAGGTCCCGCAGGGGCGCGATCCACTGCTCGAAGATCGGGCGCACGGCGAGGTTGCTCTGGAGCCACACGCCGCGGATCTTCCCCGTGCCGTTGTCGGAGTTGAAATACGCCGAGATCTTCCCGTGCGCCGGCTTCAGCTGCATCGTCGCGGGATCGGCATAGTGCGCGCGCACGTAGGCGCGCGCCCCCAGCAGCCCCTGTTCCTCACCGCCCCACAGCGCGACGCGGATCGTTCGCCGCGGTCTGACGCCCACCGCCTTCAGGATGCGCATCGCCTCCATGACGGCCGCCGAGCCGGTCGCGTTGTCGGTGGCGCCAGGCGACGCGGCGAGCGAATCGAGGTGCGCGCCGATGAGCACGACCTCCTCCTTCAGCTGTGGATCGGTGCCGGGGATTTCGGCGAGGGTGTTGAAGCCGTTCGGTGTCGTCTCCTCGTGGAGCCTGGTCTCGACGTGGAGCTCGACCTTCACCGGGATGTTCTTGTCGAGGATCCGGATCATCCGGTTGTAGTGCTCCACCGCGAGCGTCACCGTGGGGAGTCCCGCTGCGGGATCCGAGGTGCGGGATCCGCCTCCGGTGGGGAAGATCGTGCCGCCGTCCGTGCGCTGCTGCTGGATGCTGAGGTCGCTGCCGACCGACGCCAAGATGGTGTCGCTGCCGCGGTTGAACACGGCCACGACCCTTTCGTCCCTGAGGAACTGCTGGAGGCGTGCCGCGAAATTCTGGCCGCCCCCGCGTCCTCCCCGTCCGCCGGCGGCCGCCTGCGCCGGGCCGCCGCCGCGCGCGCGCGGGATCGGCGTGGTCGCCGCCTCGGCCAGCTCCTGTTCCCCCATACGCGAGACGATGAGCCCCTCGAGCATGCGGACCTCGCGCGCCGGCTGCATCAGCACGATCCTGCCGGCCAGCCTGCCGCGATAGCGCTCGAAATCCGCTTCCCCCTCGATCTGCACACGCACCACGTCCGCCGTCACGGTGCCACTGGTGCCCGGCGTCCACGACGCCGGGAACCCGATCAGCGGCTGGATCTGCGGCTCGATCATGTGCGCGTGAAAGCGCACGAGCGACCAGCCCCTGCCGAATTCGAAATACTCGCGATGCGGATTGGCGAGCCCCCACTCGGTGAACTTCTTCAGGGCCCAGTCGCTCGCCTGCAGGATGCCGGGCGTTCCGGTCAGCCGCGGCCCGTAGACGTCGGCCAGCCAGCTCACGTGATCCATGACCTGCGAGCGGCTCAGCCCTTCGTCGCGGATCTGGGCGATGGCGGCGAAATCGAGGTGCTCGTCCAGCGGCTGCGCCAGGGGCATCGAGCCGATCGCAAGCGCCAGCGCCAGGGGGGGCAGCAGTCGTTTGGGCATACGTGTCACTTACGACGGCACCGACGCCGCCGTCTACCACAACGTCGACGGGGTTGTAGTATCGTCCGCACATGAACGAACAGACCGAGAAACGACAGGGACCGGACCGGCGACGCCGGCCCCGCGGCGGACGCCGGCCCGGGGACGTGGACGGCTTCGCGCCGCTCGTGCTCCTCGTCGGCGACGAGGAACAGATCGCCGAAGGCTCCGACGCCATCCTGGCGCGGCTCAAGTTCGCGGTCGCCACGAGCCGGACGGTGGACGAGGCGCTGCGCATCCTGCCAGACCTGCGGCCCGACCTCATCGTGGCCAGCGAACGCGACGCCGACGCGATTCGCGCCGTGGGAGCCGTGCCCGTCGTGCTCGCCCCCGCCGGCGACCGTTCGCCGGAGCGGCTGACCGACCGCGTCCTGCAGACGCTGCGCGCCGACCCCGTGTACTGACCGCAACCCATTGATGGGCTTTGCTTTACGGCCACCGAGGCTCTGATCTGCTATACTTGCGTTTTCCCGACGCACTCAAGGAGCTGGTTGTGAAGGAAGGGATCCACCCCAAGTATTTCGACATCGAGGCGCGGTGCGCGTGCGGCGCCACCTGGAAGACGCGCTCCACGAAGCCGGAGCTGCACCTCGAAATCTGCAACAACTGCCATCCGTTCTTCACGGGGCGGCAGAAGCTCGTCGACACCGAGGGCCGGGTCGAGCGGTTCACCAAGCGCTTCGGTGCGCAGACCGTGGAAGGGCGCAAGGCGGCCAACGCGGCGGCAAAGGCGAAAAAGCAGCCGGTCGGCGCCAAGTAGGCGTCCCCGCGGCCGACACGTGCCGCGGATCCGGGTTCAGTTGTGGGGGCGGGCTTTCCCGCCCTCTTTTTTTGTACGCCTGTGGTGTACGCGGATCTGCCGCCCGCCGCTCAGGGACGGCGCCGCGGTCCGGGCGTCGAGAATCCAGCCTGGCGGCTGCTCCGCCCCGCGCCCGGGATCGCCGTCAGCCGAAAAGCTGTGCGTCTGAGCGGCGGCCGAGCTTCCGATCGAGCCGCGCCAGCCGGTGGCGCACGCTCTCGGCGCGTCCGTCATCACACTCGTCCAGCGATGCCAGAGCGAGCTCACGCGCGCCGGCGAGGTCCTTCGCCCGGTGCTCGTGGTGGATCGCGAGCGCCTCCACCGCCACCTGCCGGAGATCGCCGAGCACGCCGCGCCGCATCGTGCTCGGGTCGGTATGCTGCATCAGCTCGCGCCAGACGGCCGCCGCGTCGTTGAAGCGGCGTTCGCGGCGCAGGCGGATCCCGAGCCGGTAGAGGGCGTCGGCGCGGGTGAACGGGTTCGACGAGCGCGCCGCCCTTCGGTAGCAGGCTTCGGCGAGCGCGAACCGCTCCGCGCGCTCGTAGATCCTGCCGAGCGCGAGCGCCTCGGCATTGTCGGCGCACCCTTCGTGTCCCTGGCGCGCGAGGTTCATCGCGCGCGCCGTGACGGCGGCGAGCGACACGAGATCGATCCGGTTGTGCTCGAGCACCGGCTCCAGCGGACGCGCGTCGCCGCTCCGGACGAAGCCGAAGAAGCGGCCGGGGATCTCGAACCCGGGCACGTCGCCGACCCGGTGGACGTCGAACAGCTTCCGCTCGAGCGTCGAGAGGCGGCAGCCGTCATCGTCCGCCTCGCTCTTCTTCCACAGCCGCCGCGCCGTGTGCAGCATGTCGAAGTGCGGCACGCCGTCGTCGCCGCCGATCGCCGGCATGTCGAGGCGGTGAAAGCTCCAGCGCGTCTCCATCACCGGCACGTCGAAGGTCTTGCCGTTGTAGGTGACGATCAGCCCGGCGTCGTCGAGGAATTCCGCTACGGCCGCCAGCAGTGCACGCTCGCTCGAATGGCCCGGGAGCAGGAACTGGCGGACGTGAAACGCGCCGAGATCGAAATAGCCGCAGCCGACGAGAAACGCGAGCGTTCCGGCGCCGCCGGAGAGACCGGTCGTCTCGAGGTCGATGAAGATCGCGCGCTCCTTCGACGGCGCACATCCGGCGCCGGCGGGCAGCGTGGGATCGAGCACGCGCAGCGAATCGAGATCGCCGAGCTCGCACTCGCCGATCCGCACGCCGCCGTGCCAGCGCTCGGCCTCGTAGCGGCGGTCGATCACCAGGCATTCGCCGTAGCGGTTCGAGACCCGCCGTCCGCTGAGCGCGTCGGCCACGCGGTCCAGGTCCAGCGGCGCCGCCTGCCGGTAGCCGTCGTCGGGTTCGTAGGTGAGCTCGCGCAGCGGACGAGCCGCGCCGTCCTGCTCGCGACGCGGCGGCGTGCCGCCGACGATCCCCCGCAGGCGGGACGTGAGGTCCATCAGACCGCCTCTCCCGACAGCAGGTGCATGAGAATGAGCGACGCGACCTGCTTCGCGTGGGGGCCCGTGTTGCCCTCGGGGCCGACGCACGACGGGCAGCCCGACTGGCAGGGACAGCTCGTAATGAGCTGGTGCGTGCGCTCGAGCAGCAGATCGTGCAGCTCGAACAGCGGCCGGCTGAAGCCGATGCCGCCGGGATAGTTGTCGTAGATGAACACGTTCGGATCCGCCGCGAGCGCCTCGGGCACCGAGCCGATGCCGCCGGTGCGCGCAGACC
>Ga0247718_1000102_pt1 | contig 19156 bp, 19 predicted proteins | sample 21E_DmetaG_FD_189045 | JGI IMG/M metagenome (GOLD analysis project Ga0247718, IMG submission 189045) | Soil microbial communities from hillslope of Landscape Evolution Observatory, University of Arizona, Oracle, AZ, United States - 2-1-E_D | ecosystem: Engineered > Artificial ecosystem >...
GCGCACACTTCGTGGCATCCCCCGCTCGGCCCCTCCCGGGGCCTCGGGGGGCTGCCACTCCGTGTGCCGGGGAGGCGCTTCGCCCTCCCCGTCCCCTCCCGACCAGGGGGCTCGCTCGCCCCCTGGACCCCTCGCGTCGAGTCCGTGAGGGCTGTCATCGAGGAGACCGCCCTCGTTAGTCAGCCACGAGCGCTTTCGACACCTTTAACTGCGGCTCCCGCTTTGGTTGGCCGCCTATGGGGCCCCGGCAGCTCCTCCTCGCGCTTCTTGCGGTGGCTCTCGTCGTCCCCCTCAGCGCCGGCCCTGCCGTGGCTTTCATTCCCGCCGCCGGCTCCTTCTCCCACGCCTTCACGCCCGACACGAACGGCACAGCTGTCGCCCTCGGCCTCCTGCAGGCGGCCCCCCAGGACGTGAGCGCTGTCCGGTTCCTCAACGGGACGGGGCTGACCCTGAGCGCGGACCACCTCCGCGTGCTTGGCACCACCGCGCCCGGCGTGGAGGACGAGAATGCGACCCTTACCGCCGCCACCCTCCCCGAGATATCCCTCACGAACGGGTCGGCGAGCCTTCGCCTCTCCTTGGCCCCCGTCCCGGGCCTCGCCGCCGCGAGCGCCGGCCGCGGCGCCCCCAACGGCACGGCCGCCTACGCGCCAGGAGCGCTCCACCTCACCACGAGCGGCGGCGCCTTCCGCTTCAGCGGCGAGGCCGTCCGCCTCGTCCTGTTCAACGCGACCGGGGCCGCGCTCGCCTCCGCCTCCGGTGGCGCCGCCGCCCCCGAGGGCGACCGCCTCCTCGTGGAGGCCACCGGGAACGTCACCCTCACCCTCACGGCCACCGAGGCCGTCATCACGCCCTCGGCGACGCCCTTTGGTGTCCTCGTGCGCGCACCCCTGGAGTCCACGCCCCCGGATGCGGCCGCCCTCCTTGAGGGCCCCTGCGCGGGCGTCGCGGCGCGCCACCCGCCGGGCAGCCTCCTCGCCGGTCCGGGCCTTTTCCTTCTGTCGGGCGAGGGCAACGGGACCCTCCTCACCTCGGAGGCGGGCCCGCAAGCCGTGGAGCCCTGCACCTACCTGCGCGTCCAGCTCGTGACGCTCGCCGTGGCCCGTGACGGCCTCGTCCGCGCGGAGGGTTCCGCCCTCTGGATTCACGCGGCGAAGCTTGTGGCCCCCGCCGAGGGCCGCATCGGCCTCGGCCCCATCCCCCTCGCCGCCCTCTTCACGTGGGGCGTGGCCATTGCCGCCTTCGCCTACCCCCGCATGAAGCGGGAGCCCATGCTCGCGAAGGCCGACCCCATGATCCTCGGCACCCGGTTTGCGCCCCAGCGCATCGCCCTCGCGCTCCACGTAGCGGTGTTCCTCGTGACGCTCGTGGTGTGGGACCACGCGTGCTACGTGCGCTACGGGACGAGCCTCGGGGCGGAGATGCTCACCGGCGGCTTCTCCCTCAGCACCCTGAAGGCCTTCCTCGTGCCCGAGCTTCTCCCCTGGGTGCTGAGCGTGCTCGCCTTCGGCATCCCCGGCTTCCTCGCCTCCCGCGCCTTCCTCACGGCCCTCGGCGCGGGCCCCGCCTACCGCGGCGCCTGCATGGCCATCGGGCACCTCGCGGTCGCTATCTTCGGCCCCGCGCACCTCCTGTTCTGGGCCGACCTCCTCGCCAGGTACAGCCTCGGCGCCTAAGGCTCTCCTTGCCCAGGGCGGAACCTTCATCTCATGATCGGCGCGTCCCGCAGCCATGACCCTCCCGGCGCGCTACCGCCCCCTCTTCCCCGGCACCACGGAGCAGACGTACCTGAACTCCTGCGCCCATGGCCTGCAGTCCACGCGCGCCCGCGCCGCGGCGCAGGGCTTCCTCGACCAGTGGACCCGGGGGGGCGACTGGGGGGCCTGGTGGACCATGACGAACGAGGCCCGCAAGGCCTTCGCGCGCTTCATCGGCGCCCACGAGGACGAAGTGGCCCTCATCCCGAACGCGAGCGCGGGCATCTCCGCCATCGCGAGCGCCCTCGACTTCCGCGGCGAACGCAACGAGGTCGTCACCACGGCTCTCGACTTCCCGAGCGCGCCCTACGTGTGGAACGAGCAGGCGCCCCGCGGCGCCAAGCACGTGCACCTCCCCTGGAACGACGGGCTGCTCCGCGTCGACCAAGTGCGCCCCCACCTGGGCCCTCGCACCAAGCTCCTCAGCATCCCCCACGTGGCGAGCTTCAACGGCTACAAGCTCGACGCGAAGGCCTTCACGGCCGCCGCCCATGAGGCAGGCGCCCTCGCCTTCGTGGACGGCTTCCAGGCGGCCGGCACCTTCCCCATCAACGTGAAGGACCTCGACGTGGACTTCTACGTCACCGGGACCTACAAGTGGCTCCTCGGCGTGAGCGGCACCGCCTTCCTGTACGTGAAGCGCGAGCTCCACCAGGAGCTCCGCCCCACTGTGGGCGGCTGGCTCGCCCAGGACGACCCCTACGGCTTCAACCCCCTCGCGCCCCCCGCGAAGGACGCGCGGCGCTACCAGGGCGGCGGCGCCAACATCCTCGGCTCCGCCGTCGCCATCGAAGGCTTCAACCTCCTCAACGAGGCGGGCCTCGCGAACGTGCAGGCGCACAACCTGCGCCTCTGCGACCGCATCATGGAGGCGGCGGACGCCCGCGGCTTCCAGGTGCTCACGCCGCGCGCCCACGCCGACCGCGGCAGCATCGTCACCTTCCGCGTGCCCCGCCTCACCGAGGTGCTTGGGGCGCTCGCGGCGCATAACGTAGTCGTGAACCAGCGCCTCGAGGGCCTCCGCGTGAGCCCCCACTTCTACAACACGGAGGCGGACGTGGACCAGCTCTTCGCGGTCATCGACCGGACGCTCCGGGCCTGAGGGTTAGTCCTTCCACACGTCGAAGAGGTCGCCGAGGGGGTGGGCCTTCACCTCGGCGCGCATGAATTTCACGTAGAGGCCCACGTACTCGGTCTCCTGCATGCCGTGCAGCAGGTAGAACCAGCCGCGCGCCACCGCGTTCCCTTCGCGGCCGGGCCGCGCCGTCGGGAGGGCCTCCTCGGCCTGGGCGAGCATGAGCGCGATGGTGTCGTCCATGGCGCGGACCACCTCGGGCGCGCTCGTGTTGATGCAGTAGGCGCCGTCCCGCGTGGGAACAATCACGAAGCGCCCACGGGGGCCCTCGAAGGTGTAGCCGCCGCCGAGGCGGTGCGCGTAGTTCCAGCGCACGGGCTCACCGCAAGCCTCGCGCACCTTCAGGTGGCGGCTCACGAGGAGCCCGAGAGTCACCTGGAAAATGCGGTGCAGGTGGCGGAGGCCGTTCAACTGGCGGCGCTGCCGCGTCGAGAACCCTGCCCCGTGGCGGAAGCGCGCGAGGGGGCCGCGACGCTCCTTGCTCGCCTTGAAGACGGGAGCCGCCTCCTCGGTGGGGGCGGCTTCGGTGGACTCCATCCGGGGCTTCGGCGAGGGCGTCAAGCACTCCCCAATCGGCGGGGTGGACTTAGGGGGCGATTCGACCGCCATTCAGCCACAGTGCCCCGGACGCGGACCTGTCAACAACCGCCTGGGGCGCGCGTGGGTTGCGTGAGCGGTCGCCCCCGCCCCAGCCGGGGCGGACGCTTTATTAGGGGCGGCCCCTTTTAAGGCCCGTCCTGCCGGGGCGGGTGACCTTTTGCGAATCGACCCCTGGTCTTCCCAACAGTCGACCGACTACGCGCGCCTTCGCGACGAGTTCGGCATCGAGGAATTCAACTATGCGCAGCGGCTCGAAGCAGCCACCGGCCAGCCGGCCAGCCGCCTCATCCGCCGCGGCGTCATCTTCGGCCACCGCGGCTTCGAGCCCGTCATGCGAGCCATCGAGGACGACCAGCCCTGGGGCGTCCTCACGGGCCTCATGCCCTCCGGCCCCATGCACCTCGGCCACAAGATGGTGATGGACCAGGTGATGTACTACCAGAGCCTCGGCGCCGACGTCACCATCTGTGTCGCCGACATCGAGGCCTACGCGACGCGCGGCATGAGCCTCGAGAAGGCCCGCGAGATCGCCATGGAGGAGTACATCAGCACCTACTTCGCCCTCGGCCTCAAGCCCGAGCGCCTGCAGGTGTACTTCCAGAGCGACCGCCAGGCCGTGAAGGACATGGCGTGGCAGCTTGCCCCCAAGGTGAACTGGAGCGCCATGGAGTCCATCTACGGCTTCGGCGGCGACACCAACATGGGCAAGGTCATCAGCCCCCTCGTGCAGGTGGGCGACATCCTCCACGTCCAGCTTCCCAAGTACGGCGGGCCCCGCCCCATCGTGGTCCCCGTCGGCGTGGACCAGGACCCCCACGTGCGCCTCACGCGCGACATCGCGCAAGGCTTCCGCCTCTTCAACGTGCAGTGGCACAAGGACCAGAAGCTCGGCGACGTCCTCGGCATCTTCGTGAAGGGCGTCGAGGACCCCAAGGTCGCCGAGAAACACCTGAAGGCTGCCGAGAAGTACCTCACCAAGATTCTCGGCTTCGGGGACTTCGTGATGAACGCCGCCTACGGCGCCCTCTACATCCCCGCCGCTCGCCCGAAGGACGTGGTGAGCGTGGACGTGGCCCTAGCTAAGCTCGAGCCGAAGCTGGGCGACCATTTCGGCTTCATCGCCCCTGCCTCAACGTACCACCGCTTCATGCAGGGCCTCACCGGCGGCAAGATGAGCAGCAGCAAGCCCGAGACCCACATCAGCCTCCGCGACGACGCGAAGAGCGCCGCCAAAAAGGTCGCAGGCGCCCTCACGGGCGGCCGCACCACGGCGGAGGAGCAGCGCCGCCTCGGCGCCGAGACGGACAAGTGCATGGTGTACGAGCTCTACGTGTACCACCTCATCGAGGACGACGCGGAGCTCACCGACACGTACACGAAGAGCAGCACGGGCGCGATGCTCTGCGGCGAATGCAAGAACGGTATCGCGAAGCCGCGCATCGAGGCCCTCATCAACAAGATCAACGACGGCCGCCCCGCGGGGCGCGCCCTTGCCGAGAAAGTCGTGGAGGCGAGCCGCCAATGACGACCGCTGAACTCTCCAACGCCGAAAAGAAAGTGCTCCTCGCCTTCCAGACCCTCGCGACGGAGAAGGCCACCCCCGAGGACCTCCTTGCCGCCCGCGACGACTTCAGCGCCCTCGTCGAGGTCATGAACGGCTCCTCCTGGCTCCAGGCGAAGGGCATGGTGCGCCACGAGGAGACCATGCGGAACTTCGTCGCCCTCGGCCGCGAAGGCCAGGGCTACGCCGAGCAGGGGCTCCCCGAGCGCCGCGCCGTGGACTACCTCGCGCGCAGCGGCGGCAAGGCCCCCATGAGCGCCCTCGTGCAGGCGGGCGCGCTCAAGCAGGAGGAGGTCAGCATCGCCCTCGGCTGGGTGAAGCGGAAGGGCCTCGCGAACCTCGGCAAGGAGGGCAACGAGACGGTGCTCTCCCTCACGGAGGCGGGGCAGCGCGCCGCCACCACGCCCACGGCCGACGAAGCAGTCCTCAAGATTGTGGCGCAGCGCGGCGAGGTGCCCGAGGGCGAGCTCGACGCGGAGGGCCTCAAGCTCCTGTACGGCCGCCAGAACCTCGTGCGGAAGCGCGAGGAGATCACCCGCGTCATCCACCTCACGCAGAAGGGCAAGCTCACCCTGCAGAAGGGGGAGATTCGCCTCACCGAGTCCGTGGCCCAACTCACCCCCGAGCTCATCCAGACCGGCAAGTGGCGCGACGTGGAAATCCGCCCCTACGACGTGCAGGCCTTCGCGCCCGCGTGGGTGGGCGGCAAGAAGCACCCCCTCCGCCAGATCATCGACCGCATCCGCCAGGTGTTCCTCGAGATGGGCTTCTCCGAGATCGAGGGCCCCTACGTGCGCTCCGCCTTCTGGAACATGGACGCGCTCTACACGCCGCAGGACCACCCGGCCCGCGCCATGCAGGACACCTTCTACCTTGAGGGCAAGCTCCAGTACGCGGACCTCTCGCCCCACCAGAAGCTCATGGCGGACGTGCGCGCCGTCCACGAGAACGGCGGCGACACCGGGAGCCTCGGCTGGCGCACCCCCTGGTCCGAGCGCGTGGCGAGCCAGAACCTCCTCCGCACGCACACCACGGTCGACACCATCAACTACCTGTTCAAGAACCCGAACCCGCCCGTGAAGGTGTTCTCGGTGGACCGCGTCTTCCGCAACGAGGCCGTGGACGCCACCCACCTCCCCGAGTTCCACCAGGTGGAAGGCATCGTGATGGAGGAGGGCGCGAACCTCCGCCAGCTCATCGGTCTCCTCCGCACCTTCTACGCGAAGATGGGCTTCGAGAAGGTCACGGTGCGCCCCTCGTACTACCCGTACACGGAGCCGAGCCTCGACATCGCCGTGTGGTACAACAACCGCTGGCTCGAGCTCGGCGGCGCCGGCATCTTCCGCCCCGAGGTCACGAAACCCCTCGGCGTGAACCACCCCGTGCTCGCGTGGGGCCTCGGCCTTGAGCGCCTCGCCATGCTCTCCCTCGGGCTCAAGGACCTCCGCGAGCTCTACGTGAGCGACGTGGAATGGCTGCGGAACGCGCCGCTGCAGAAGTGAGGGGTGCCTTCAATGGGCCTTGTCCTGCGCCTGTCGGGGTTCGCGCTCCTCGCCTTTGCGTTCGCGATGCTCTCGGCGAAGGTCCCAGGGGAGGCAGGGGGCGTCGGTGCCGCGGCAGCGGTGACCTTCGCCCTGTATGCCATGGCTCTCGCCGGCATCGTCCTTATCGCCCGGTCGCTCCGGGCGGCCGGACGCGCCGCGGCTGAGGAGGCCGCACGGGACGCGCTCGCCAGGGTCCGGGTCTGTCTCTCCTGCGGCGCCGTCGTCCCGAAAGAGACTCGCGCGTGCCCCGAATGTGGGTCAGAACCGAAGATGACCCTCTCTGTGAGCCAGGAAAAATGAAACCCCTTCCCCTCGTCGCCATCCTCACCACCGTCGCCTTCCAATCCCACTGGCTGGATGACCTCGGCACAGGCGACCCGGACGTGGCGGGACGCGTGGTGAGTGCTGTCGGCACCCTATTCCTGCTCGGCGGGGTCCTCCTGCTCCCGCGCCGCGCAGGCCGCCTCGCGCTCGCGCTCGGGTTCCTGTTCACGGCCATGGTGAGCATCGCCGACCTCTCGGGCCTCGGCGTGGGCGGCGCCTTCGCGCCCGACGTCGTGGAGCACTGGCGCTCGGGGCTCGGGTGGGGCTTCACGGCCCTCGTGGCAGCCACCCTGCTTCTCTCTGTGGCGGGCACCGCGATCCTGGCGCGTGTCCCTCAAGCAAAGGGCCAGTAGGGCTGCAGGGACCACCAGTAGCCCACGAGGTAGGCGCCCACCGCGATCATGATCGCCCCGCCCGCGCGCTTCACGTACGGCAACACGCGCTTCAGGCGGTTCACCAGGAGGCCGCGCGTGGTCGCGAGCACCACCGTGAGGCCCACGAGGAGGCCCACCATGCCGGCGGCGTACGCGGCGAACACCCCGAGCGCACCCGCCGCCGTCGTGGAGGCGAGCGCGGGGACCAGGATGCCCACGAGGAGCGGTGCGACGCAGCCGGCGGCGACGGCCGCGTAGAGCGCGCCGAACCCGACAAGGGAGAGGTAGCCGCGGCGCGCGCTCGGCTTCGCGGGCACCGTGAAGGAGGGGCCCTTGTCCAGCAGATAGGCGGCGCCCATCCCCACGAGAAACAGGCCCCCGAGAAGCTCCAGGAGGAGCACGTGGTCCGTGACGAGGTTCCCTGCCGCTACGGCGAGGGCGGCGACGGCCGCAATCACGCTGAGCGCGCCCAGGCCGGCGGCGGCGCCCCCGAGCAGGCCGCGCCCGAGGCTCCGCGCCGTGAACCCGCCTTCCCCGTCCCGGAGGTTCAGGTAGTACGCGATGTAGGCGGGAAGCATGGGGAAGCCGCAGGGGCTGAAGAAGGTGAGGACGCCCGCATTGAAGGCGAACACCAGGAAGAGCCAGCTCGTGACCGACTCGGTGGAGGCGGGCGGCGCCTCGCCGGGAGCGCGCGCGAGGAGCGGCGTGATGCGCTCCTCCATGAACTCGGCCGTGACAACCTCGCCGCTGTAGGTTTCCACGAGGCGCCCGTCCCGGTCGATGATGGCGAGCGTGGGGAGGCGCGTGACGCCGTACCGGACCTTTGCCTCGGAGGTGTGGTCCTGCGCGAACGTGACGTTGAGGCCGAAGCGGTCGGCAAAGGCGCGGAGCGCGGCGGGCTCCTCCTTCCGCAGGTCGACGCTCACCATCACCACCTCAAGGCCTTGCGCGCCGTACTTTTCTTGGACGGCGCGGAAGGCGGGCGCCTCCTCCTGGCAGGGGCCGCACCAGGAGGCCATGAAGTCGAGGAGGAGCACCTTCCCCTCGTAGGTGGTCAGGTTGAGCGTTTCGCCCGATAGCGCGCGCACCTCGAAGTCGGGCGCACGGTCCCCCGTGGAGGGGCCGGAAAGGCACCCAGAGAGCGCCACGGCTGCGAGGGTCGCAACCACGAGGAGCGGAAGGCGGGGAAGAGCCATGCGGTGCGCTCGGTTTCAAGCACACCGTCCCTGGATTTTAAGCCTCCCGTGCTGCGGCGCCCGGAAGATCCCGAAAACGTTATTCCCCACAAGGGCCGTCCTGCGGAACATCAGGTGCTGACATGCGCGACTACGAGCTCAAGCGCGGCCACTGGAAGAACATCGACGGCGACAAGCTCGTCCACCTCATGCAGGACGTTTTCCAGGAGAACCCCCAGAAGGACGGGAACGGGTACGCCATCCACAACTACGGCGCCCTCACGAAGCTCTACGCCGAGCAGCTGGGCAAGACCCATCTCCGCGTGGACACCGTCATGAACCCCAAGGTTCCCGCCGAGGAGGCGCAGAAGACCATGCGCGCCTGGAACGACTTCCTCGAGCTCGCCACCGGCTACAACGCCAAGGAGCGCGGCAAGCGCGCCCAGGCCGAAGCCAAGAAGGCCGGCGGCGAAGACGTCGAAGACATCAAGGTCTAACCCCGTCGGTGCGCCTTTGGTCCACACCAACCCCGCCGAATACCCCTGCTCCCTCGTGCTGCAGGGGGACTTCCAGTTCAAGCTGGAGAACGGCGGCTCCTTCCGCGCCCACCGCATCACCCTCAGTTCCCACGACAGCCTGGACGACCGCGCGGGCGTCCAGGACGTCATCTGTTTTGTGGACACCACCACGGACGAGGCCGCCCGCTTCGCGGAGGCCAGCCCCGAGATGCGCGGCCCCATCCTGGAGGCCGCTCGCTCGCACCCCGGCCGACCCGCGCGCCTCGTCCTCGAAGCGCCCCCGTGGATGCTCGCCCGGTTCAACGGCGCCACCTCCCATCCATGGCCGCCCACCGCGAAGGACCTCCTGGAGAACCAGGCCTGGATGAACGTCGCGCTCGACGTTGAGGCCTATGGGCCCGTGGCCTTCCTCCTCGTGACCGAGGCGGACGAAGTGGAGTACGAGCTGCCGCTCGACGACCTTCAGAAAGGTCGATCATCACCCATGGGTGCCTCCGTAGCGAGCGGAGCGAGCGAGGCGCGGCCGGCCTGTGGGCCGGCCAGCGTCGGCACCCAATCCAGCGAGACACCCTAGCCAAAGTCTCTACCCGGCCGGTGGGCAGGCGTTGGAACGGGTGGCTTCGCTCGACCAGAAGGAATAGGAAAAGAAGCAGGGGTCAGGCCGGTGACGTGCCTGACCGGGGGACCGCCCTTACTGGAAGGACTTGCCGCAGCCGCAGCCCTTGGTGGCGTTGGGGTTGTCGAGGACGAACCCGGCGCCCATGAGGGACTCGACGAAGTCGAGGGAGGCACCGCGGATGAGGGGCTCGATGTCCTCGTTGATGTAGATGCTGATGCCGTTGGAGGTGAGCGTGATGTCGCCCTCCTCGGCGCCGCCCGCGAAGTCGAGGCCGTAGGTGTAGCCGGCGCAGCCGCCGGGCATGACGGTGACGCGGAGGCCGTGGCCTTCCTTGCCCTCGTTCTTCATGATGTTCTTGACCATCTCGGCGGCCTTGGGCGTGACTGTGAACACTTCGGACAACGAAGTCACCTGCTTGGGCAATGGCACCTGCAAGTATTTAAAGTCAAGGGGGGCGGACTTCGGGGGTTTATACCAGGCGGGCCGCTCCTTTTTCGAGAAGTGGCCGCGGATCGCGGGGCATTTGACAATAGGGTCTCCCGACAGTGTTTATCTTCCGCACGGGGGCTTGGCGATGGCATGGGGATGAAGCTCGCCGCGCTCAGCCTGACGCTGCTCCTTGCGCTCTCGCTGCCCGCCGTCGGTCTCACGACACCGCAGGACAGCGCGCCGCCGCCCCTCGAACCCTTCACGTTCCCCCTGCCCGAGCCCTTCTCGGACCCCGGCGCTCCGTCCGCCCAAGCGGCGCGCGTGGAGCTGCCTCCGGTGCCCCACCTCACGGCCGGCATCGGGCCCTTGAAGTACACGCCGCGGCCCCCCATCGTCATCCGCGGCGACGGCGACCTCACCCTCGCGAACGGTGTGGTGAGTGGGAGCGGCACCGTCTCGGACCCCTACCTCATCAGCGGGTGGGAGATCGACGGCCGCCCCTACACGAACACGGTGAACACGAACCGGCTCTTCCACGGGCTCGGGTACGGCATCACCATCACGGGCACCACGAAGGCCATCAAGATCGCGGGGAACTACCTCCACAACCACACCCTCGGCGCCATCGTGGTCCAGAATGCCCGGGACGTCGTCGTGGAGAACAACGACATCCTCCTCAACAACCCCAACCAGCCCCCGAACCCGAGCGCGACCCGGGAGCGCCTCCCCGTCATCGGCGTGGGCTACCTCCGCGTGGAGGACGGCGCCATCCGGGGCAACCGCATCACCGTCACCTCCCACCAGATTCCCTACGCGGCGGGCGCCATCGTGATGCAGGCCTGCCGCTCCTACACGCGCGACTTCCCCGTCGAGGGGAACCAGATCCTGAACACCGGCAACTTCCCCGGCGCCTTCGTGGGCATCACGGACCTCTCGAGCGAGAGCCGCCACGCCTTCGGGAAGGAGATGGTGTACCGCGACAACAAGGTCACCAACCGCGGCCTCGTGAGCGCCTTCCTCGGCCTCTCCATCGTGGGCACCACGGACCCCATCGTCGCGAGCAACCGCCTCGTGAACGTGAACCCGGGCGTCCTGTCCCAGGCGCTCTTCCTGCGCTTCACGGCGGCCCCCGTCGTCACCACGAACGTGCTCGAAGCGGGACGCGCGGGCGGCACGGCGGCCTGGCTCCTTCAGTCCGCTGACGCCACGGTGCTCGACAACCGCTTCCTCAACAGCACCTACGGCCTCATCGTGCAGCAGTCCCCCGCCGCCATCCTGCGCGGCAGCACCATCGACGGCAACACCTACGGCTTCGGCCTCTACGGCGTCCTCGAGAAGGACTTCGCGCTCGATGCGAACGATACCACCAACCGCATCAACGGGAAGCCCCTCGTGTACCTGCGGGAGAGCCCCACGAACCGCTTCGTGTCCAACCGCACCGTGGACGTGGCCCGCTACGACCCCGGCTGGTTCGGCATCTACCGCGCGAACAACACCACCGTGGTGAACCTCTCGGTGGGCGGCTCCGTCCAGGGCGGCCTCTTTGTGGGCCTGCGGTCGAGCCGCATCGTGAACGCCACCAACCCGGGAAGCCTCCGCGGGGTCGAGCTCGCCCTCACGAACAACACCACCATCACCGGGTTCCAGGGCGCCTACGTCGCGCTCAATGGCGCCATCGGGAACCGCGTCCAGAACAGCACCTTCACGGGCGGCCTCTACGGCGTCCGCCTCTTCCTCGGCGCCCACGGCGCCCGCATCGAGCACAACCGCTTCGAGGGCCTCGGGTACGCCATCGTCGTGAACGGCTCCTCCACCACCAACGCCACCCTCAACGTGTTCGTGGGGAACGACGAGGCCTTCCTCGCAGAGGGAAGCAGCGCCGCGGGCGCCTCCCTCCACCACAACAACTTCCTCTCCCGCCTCCGCTACCACGTGAACGCCCACCAGGCCACGGTGAAGGCCCACGAGAACTACTGGGCTCCCGGCGGGCAGCCGACCCGGGGCGCCCCCGGGGACAACGTGGACATCGTGACCACGAACGGCGGCGCCGTGCTCACCGAGCGGCCGAGCCCCACGTCCTACGCGACCGCGGGTCCCCAGCCGTAGAGGGAGGACTAATAAGGATCAGGGCCTACCGGGCCCATGATGCCGGAAGGGAACGTCCCGGAAGCCCCTGTGGTCCAGGTCGCTCGCCGCTCCGCCGCCTGGCATGCCGGCGCCTTCATCATCGCCCTCCTCGGGCTCCTGCTCATCGCCGTCCCCTACGTGCTCTCCATCCTCACGATCCCCCTCCAGTTGGAGGCCGCGGCCACGGGCCTCGCGCCCGAGGCGCTCCCGGACGGGGAACTCATGGTGGAGGCGCTCCTCACGGCCGTCGTCACACTCGTGATGCCCGGCCTCGGGCTTCTCCTCATCTCCGGCTACAGCGCCGTCCCCGCGCCCCCAGGTCTTGCGCTCCGCGTGCAGGCTATGGTGCGGAGCTGGCACCGCATCCCCGTGGGCGAGGGCGTCCTCTCGGGCCTCTCCATCACGCCCGCGCTCTTCCTCGTGGTCATGATGGTGGGCATCCTCGTGTACGGCTTCACCGCCGCCGCCGGCGGGACGCTCCCGGACGAGACGCAGAACCGGTTCCAGAACGCGACCCTCCCCACCGTCATCGCCATCGCCATCGTAGCGGGCCTCGGCGAGGAGTTCCTGTACCGCGGCATCCTGCAGGGAAGCCTCAGCCGCGTCGTGGGGCTCCCTGTCGCGATCGTCGCGCAGGCCGTCCTGTTCGGGGTGCTCCACGCAGGGTACGGCAACTGGATCAGCCCCATCGTGGCGGGCACCTTCGGCCTCATGTGGGGCGTCCTCGCAGGCCGGCTCGGGCTTGTCCCCCTCATCGTGGGCCACGCGGTTTACGATGTCGTCGCCATCAGCATCAGCGGGAACGGCACCCAGCCCTTCGCCTGGTCCCTCCTCGGCATGCTCACCGTCTTCAGCATCGCGCACACCGTGGTGACGCGCGGCGCCCTCTGGAAGCGCATTCTCCGCGGCGACGAGGCGCCCTCCCAGGAACCCCCCGCCGCCGTCGCCACGCCCTATCCCGCCGTCGCGAGCTACGCGGCCTCCCCCGCATCGCGCGCGGAGGCCCTGCGCGTGGCCGGGTACGGCCTCTGCAAGCAGTGCAGCACCTATCCCGTGCAGCCCGGGTCCTTCAGCGAGCGCACCGGGTACTGCCAGGTGTGCGCCTACCGGTGGCTCGCGGGCCCCGAGGCGGAGAGCAACCCCCGGTACGCGGAGCGCATCGCGCGCGCTCGCGAGGAGTGCGAACGCATCCTTGCCGAGGTCGAGGCGCGAGCTGGCGGAAGGTACCCGCCGCCGCCCTTCTGATCAGGAGCGCTTCACGAGGTCCCGGAGGCGGGGCTCCACCACTTCGGGCACAAGGGAGAGCCGGAACAGCTCCTCGCCCTTCGCGATGCCCACGGGGACCCAGTCGCTCCACTGCTCCTGGAGGTCCGGGCTCGCGTCCACGTCCTCCTCCCAGACCTCGATGCCGTACTGGTCGCGCCACCCTTCGAGGATCTGGCGCGCCTCGCGGCAGGCGGGGCAGGACTTGCGCGTGTACAGGGTGACCGTGATGGGGTCCCTCGCTGGGGGCAGGGGTGCCGCCTCCTCAGGCGCCGGGAGGCGGGCGCGGGAGCGGCGGCCGCGACGGCCCCGGCGGGCAGCGGCAGCCTCCTCCTCGGGGGTCGGGGGGCGAATTTCCACGAACACGCTCGCGCTCGCAAGGGCCGCGCCCGCCACGAAGAGGATGAGGAACAGCAGGAAGGCGCCCTCGGTGATGAGGAAGTTCATTCCCGCGGCCATCACGATGAGGCCCAACAGGGTCGTGACGAGAGCGAACTGCTTGAAGCGCCGCTCGGAGAGCTTCGGCTTCGCGCGGGCGGGCCTCTCGGCACGCGGGAGTTTCGGAGACATGAAAAGAAAACGGGGGCCGGGGAACCCCCGGCCCGGAAGGCCTTAGCGGACCTTGTAGTAGTTGTAGTTGAGCTTCGCTTCGTAGCCGTGGGCCTTCTGCACCATCCGGAGGGGGATGTACGTGAAGACGAACACCAGGAAGGGCAGCAGGTTCGTGAGCCAGCTCAGGAGGTCGAGCTGGAAGAACGTGATGACGTCCTTCATGTCGCTCATGCCCTGGGCGATGCCGAAACCATGGAGCCACGTGAAGAAGGTCTCCATCGTGTACTCCTCACCGTAGATGGGCGCGCGGCCGTAAATCACAGTGTTGACCGAGTACACGGACACCATGAAGATCCACACCGCGCCCGCAAGACCCGCGGCGGCCCAGAAGGGGCTCTCCACGGGGCGGCGGGACTTGCCGCGGTCCAGGATGGGGACCAGGATGAGCGGCAGCACCGCGAGCACGTTGAGGATGAGGAGACCGTTCATCTTGGCGTTGAGGGGCGCCCAGGTGGTCTGCGTGATCCAGCACTCCGCGCCAAAGTCCACTGACGGTAGCGAGAAGTCCAAGGCCCCGTCCTCCGCGATGAAGGGCACGTACTGGGGGCACCCGAGGACGGTGACGTCGTCGGCGATCTTGAGGAGACCGTAGGACCACAGCAGGTACCAGTCGGGGAGAATGACCTGGGGCTGACCGGCGGGGTCCGCCGGGGCCTCGAGGTAGTAGGGCATGAACGCCGAGAGCAGGATGAGCGCGCCCGTGAAGATGCACACGATGATGGTGTTGCGGATGAACTCGTGGGGCCAGAAGGGCTGACCCTCGACGGGCTTCGCCTTCTTCTTGAGGCGGCGAGCCTCGTCGGCCTTCTGGGCCTCATCGACGTACTCGCGCATGAGCTCGCTGAACTTCGCCTTCGCCATCTTCGTCACCTCAGTGGGGCTCCGCGATGCCCTGCAGCCAGACAATCGCAATGTGGAGCGCGATGACCCCGAAGGTGATCATCGGGAGCAGGATCACGTGCAGCACGTACATTCTCGTCACGGTGGCGGCACCGAGCTGCGTTCCACCAAACAGCATGGCCGCGAGCCATTTGCCGATAATGGGGGACGCGTTGCTCATCTCAAGACCGATAGTGGCCGCCCAGTAGGAGAGCTGGCTCCACGGCAGGAGGTAGCCGGAGTAACCGAGGAGGATGGTGAGCAGGAAGAGCACGACGCCCACGAACCAGTTGAGCTCACGGGGCTTCTTGTAGGCCTGCGTGAGGTAGGTGCGGAACATGTGCAGGAACACGGCCGCCACCATGACCATCGCCGCCCAGAAGTGGATGGCGCGGATCATGAAGCCGAAGGGCACGTTCAACATGAGGTTGCCCACGCTCTGCCAGGCGATGCTCGCCTTCGGCTCGAGGACGGGGCCGAGGTCCGTGCCCTGGCCGGGAACGTAGGCCGTGGTGCTCGGGATGTAGTACAGCGTGAGGAGCACGCCCGAGATGGCCGCGATGAGGAAGGCCAGCAGCGAGATGCTGCCGAGCGTGTACATGGGGTACCAGTACCAGATGCTGCGGAGCTTGTACTTCTCCGTGTGGCTGCGGGGCAGCTGGAGGTTGATCTGGTAGTAGAACTTCTCGATGGCCGCCGCGCCGCGGCGGATGCGGAAGCGCTCGTCAAGCCAAGCGAAGACCGCGAGGGCCATCCGCTGGGAGCCGCTGATGCGGCGAGTGCGCGCGACGGTGCCGTCGCGGACCAGCTCTGTCGCCATCAGTGACCGCCTCCGGCAGCGCCACCAGCGCCACCCGCGGCGTCATCGCCCGTGGCTTCCTGGAGCACGAACTTGGACTGGGTGAGGTTGATGGGGTTGTAACGGGAGAGGTGGCAGGTGCAGAAGATGAGGTCCCAAGAGGTGCCGTCGCCCTGACCGGGGATGCCCTTCGCGCCGCGGGCCGTCTTGTCCTCCTTCCAGCCGGGGAGGCAGCAGAAGTGGGTGCAGAAGGCGATGAAGGCCATGAGGCCCTGGGCGTCCTCGACGTTCTTGCGAACGGCGGCCGCCACATCCTCCTTCACACGGTCGTCGAAGGTGAGCTTCTTGGGGTCCACCTTGATGATGATGACGGAGACGATGTTGGCGCCCGCCTGCCCCTCGGAGCGCCAGTTGCCACCGGCGCCGGAGTTGATGGCGTCGGGGGCCCCGGCATCGCCCGTGTAGACGTCCTTGAAGTGGTCCGCCCGCATCACGTCGCCGATGAGGTCCTTGTACCAGGGGTTGAAACCCTGGAGGATCTTGTCCTCCGTCACGAAGTAGCGGAGCTTGTTGTCGCCTTGGTACGGGAAGGTCGTGGTCCCGTCAACGGTCTGGCTGAGGAGACCGGGGGCGTTCTCGTGACCGCAATAGCGGTACCAGTCGAGGTTGGGGGAGGTGAGCGCGCTCACGCCCGCCTGGGCGGGCCAGTCGGGGATGCCCTCGATCTCGCCCGCGTCGTTGATGCGGAGAGGGAGCCAGGGGATGCCGCGGGGGGCGGGCCCGGCCACCTTGAAGGAGGCGATGTAGTTGATCTCGCGCGCCGTGGAGGGCTTGATGATCGCGAGAGGCTTCACGATGGAGAAGGCGGTGCCGCCCACGGCCACCGTCGCAGCGGCGGCGACGCTGCCCTTGACAAAGGCGCGGCGGCCGACGTTTCCGGTTTCCAGGTTGTCGGGATTCACGGCCATGGGCATCACATCAGGTCTTCGTACTTGGGCTTGCGTTCCTTCAGGATGAGGACGTCAGGAACGAAGAACTTCCGGTAGAGGCTCAGGATGGCGGCGAGGGTGAGGATCGCAGCGGCAAGGCAGACGCCGAGGAACTGCTGGATCTCCACCTTGGTCTGCATGTCGCGCCAGGAGGCGTGCTCGGCCACGAACGACTCGGGGCTCGAAAGGCCCCAGACGAACATGACGACGAAGGCAATCTCCACGAGCGTGAGGAGGAAGATCGCGAAGGCTGCGCCGAGGGGCTCGGGCGCGGGAACGTACCGGACGATGTCGCCCGGTTTCTGAACTTTCTTCGCCATGGTTTTCTCTCCGCAGTGATCTTAGATAAGCCTCAGGGGCTCCCGAGGAGGCCGCGGGAGCGCAGGAGGGCGAACACGACGATGGCCGCGAGGATGGCGATGCCGATGATGAGCCACATCGCACCGGAGCGCACGGGGGCGTGGGTGGAGGAGGCGGCGGCGTCGGGGCGGTCGAAGTGGTCGGTGGTCGCGTTGGACTCGCCGTACTTGAACAGGAAGAAGGTGGCGCCGTACACCACGAACAGGAGGGCGAAGCTGATGACGCCCACCCAGTAGGCGAGGAAGTTCACGCCGAGGGAGTGGACGGAGGCGTGGCCGCCGGTGGCCGCGCCAATGGCGTTCTCGGGAGCGGTCTCGGCAGCAACGCTCGAGATCGTCATGCGGTTCCACTGGTCGTTGGGGTCGGGGGCGCCGCTGCCGTCCACCGCGTTCACGGTGACGACGAGGGTGGCGGCGTTGCCGGAGGAGGGGGCCGTCCAGAGGAAGTTGAAGGAGCGCTCAGCGCCGATGGCGCCGGTGCGCGTGTGGGTGATTTCCGTGCCGCCGTTGGTGGCCTGGGTGAAGCCGGACTGGGGGGCCTCGGCGACGGGGGCGAGGGTGCCAGCCGTGGCGAGAACGTTGAAGCCGCCAGAGGCGCGGGTCTCCTGGGGTTCGGGGCCGCCGGTGAAGTTCACCCAGACGGAGTACTGCTCGCCGGCGTTGAAGGCGTGGGGGAAGCCCTCCACGTCAATCTTCACCTCGGAGTTGGAGACGGCGTTGTGGCAGACGCACCCGGCGGCGGCGAGGTCGCCGCCCTGTTCCTGCGCCGTGGCGCGGTCGACGCCGCTGCTGATGGCGTTCACGCCGAACACGACGGTGAGAACCGATGCGGTGAGGAGAAGGACTGTAAGAAGGGCCTTGGCCTTTGCCACCCGGGGCATGGAATCCACGGGGGCGGGAGAGCAATGGCCGTATTTAACTCTTATGAGCCCTATTGCAGGGTGAGAATTCGGGCAGATTTCGCGTGGAAAAGCCTCGGATTTTGCTCGTGGGAACGGCCCTGCCACGCTGCGGCGTGGGCATTGGCGCGGGCACCGTCGGGCTCCCTTCGCAACCTGCGCAAACGCCCCGTTGACTTTAAATAAGGGCATCCCTTTTGACGCTCAAACCCCCCACCTAGGGGACCCCGCGTGAGAGGATGCTCCGGTGTCCTTCGCGCGGTCGGGTGATCTCATGGATCTCATCGAACTGGCCCTCAACCCCGCGAAAGCGAACCGGCGCTTCTCCCCCTTCGTTAACGAGATGCCGAAGGGCTTCGTGAACAAGCTCGAGTACAGCCTCGACTACGCCACGGGCGACCCGGTTGAGCGCGCCGTCTACTCGAAGGACGCCGCCACGCCCCCCGCCATCTTCAAGCTCCTCCTCAAGCGCGACGCCTGGGCCGTGGCTCGCCCCACCATCAAGGGCGACCTCCTCGAGCTCATCCGCTTCGCCAACCAGAACCACATCCCCATCATCCCCCGCGGCGGCGGCACCTCCGGCTTCGGCGGCGCCGTGCCCACCGAGGGCGGCGTCGTGGTGGACATGCGGGAGTTCAACAAGATCCTGTCGGTGCACAAGGCCGCGAAGACCGTCACGGTCGAGCCCGGCATCACCTTCATGAACCTCGAGCTCGCCCTCAACCAGCAGGGCCTCGCCCTGCGCCAGTACCCCACGAGCGCCTACGGCGCCACGGTGGGCGGCTGGGTGTGCACGGGCGGCGGCGGCGTCGGGTCCGCGAAGTACGGTCCCTTCCGCAGCGACATCCTCGAGGCCGAGATGATCGACTGCAGCGGCAAGCCCATGACCCTCAAGGGCGCCGACCTCGACCTCGTCTACGCCACCCACGGCATCAGCGGCTTCCTCACCCAGGTCACCCTGCAGGTGCGCGAGAAGACCGACCTCCTCCCCTACCTCCTCGTCTTCGACAACATGGAGGTGGCCATGCAGTCGGCCCGCCGCGTCACGAACGAGGTGGGCGCGTGGCACATCGCCCTCCACACCCCCGAGTACGCGGACCAGGTGAACGAGGCCGCGGGCGCGAAGCTGCTGCCCGGCGGCAAGTACAGCCTCCTCGTGGTCCTCGAGAGCTTCGACAACGTCGCCATCGAGA
>Ga0247718_1000103_pt1 | contig 19098 bp, 32 predicted proteins | sample 21E_DmetaG_FD_189045 | JGI IMG/M metagenome (GOLD analysis project Ga0247718, IMG submission 189045) | Soil microbial communities from hillslope of Landscape Evolution Observatory, University of Arizona, Oracle, AZ, United States - 2-1-E_D | ecosystem: Engineered > Artificial ecosystem >...
TCGATAAGCTGTGCGGACACGAACTTGTTCGACTTGAACACAGCAAGGCGCGGGCGCGCTGCGGTGCCTGAGATCTTTGCGCGCACACGGCGGTGGCGACGGTCGCGGAGTTCCTTGTTAGTGAGAGTTGCCATACGTGAATACTAGACGGCCTTCTTGCCCTGCTTGCGGCGGATCACCTCGTTATCGTAGGCGATGCCCTTGCCGAGGTACGGCTCCGGCGGCTTGATCGCGCGGATCTCCGCTGCGAACTGGCCGACCTTCTGCTTGTCAGCGCCCTCAACCGTGATGGTGAGCTTCTCGACCTTCGCCTCGAGACCCTCCGGAATGCTGAGGGTAACCGGGTGCGAGAAACCGACGTTGAACACGAGGTCGCGACCCTTCAATTCCACCTTGAATCCGACGCCTTTCATGACGAGCACGCGCTTGAACGGCGTCTCGACGCCCGAGATCATCGCGCGCGTATGCGCAGCGAAGGTGCCGGTGAGCGCGCGAGCGAGCTTCGTGTCGTCAGCCGGCGCTACCGTCACGCCCTCAGGCGTAACCGAAAGCGAGACCGCCGGATGGATCGGGCGCTCGAGCGTAGCTGCCGGACCCTTCACCGAAAGGACGCCCCCGTCAGTGGAGACGGTTACCTTGGAAGGGATGGCGATCGGCTTGCGTGCGAGGCGGGACATAGTACGAAAAATGATTACCAGATCTCGAAGAGATTCTCGCCGCCGGCGCGTACCTTGCGCGCCTCAGCATCCGTAAGGACGCCGCGCGGGGTCGAGAGAAGGCGTGCGCCGATGCCGTTCTTCACGGCATGCGCCTCGCGGAACGGCGCGTAGAGCCGGCGACCAGGCTTGCTGATGCGCTTCACGCCCTTGATCTTGTGGCGGCCGCGCTCGTCGTACGCTAGCTCAACCTCGAACTCGTACGGGCTCTTCGCCTTCTTCACGTCAGCGACGTAGCCGAGGGACTTGAGCTTCTGCGCGATCTCCTCGACATGCTTGGAGTATGGCACGGTGATGCTCGGCTTCGCGATTGCGCCGGCATTCTTGAGGCGGATGATGAAATCTCCTACGCGGTCAGTAACCATAAGTACGAAAAACTACCAGGAAGCCTTCTTAACGCCCGGGATCTTGCCCTCGCGCGCGAGCTCGCGGAATGCGATGCGGGAGAGGCCGAAATCGCGCATGAATCCGCGCTGGCGGCCGGTAACGGCGCAGCGGTTCTTGACGCGGACCGGGCTTGAGTTCTTAGGGAGCTTCTGGAGGCCCTCCCAGTCGCCGGCAGCCTTGAGGGCTGCACGCTTGTCAGCGTACTTCACCGCGAGCTTTGCGCGGCGTGCGTTCTTTGCGAGCTGTGAGGTCTTGGCCATAAGAAAAATAAGCTCCGGGGAGCCGTGCAAGTAATCTATCAGCCAGGAAGTAGGCTGTCAAATTGATGAAGCGTCTTGCGAACGAGAAAGCGCCCGGACCACGAATGGTCCGGGCGCTCGGTGCCTTCACGCTCAAAAAGCGAGCGTTTAGGCCATGGCGGGCTCGGTGATGGGCTGCATCCGCGCCGTCTTGGTGTCCGAATCGGTCTCGGCCATGACGAGCGACAGCGTCACGCCCTGGTCGGCGAGCTCCCAGAGCTTGAACTGCCGGCCGTCGTCGAGCCGGATCTGGTCCTGGGACTCGCGAGCCGTCTCGGCGCCGGGCACGAAGGTGACCACGGCCACCTGGTCGAGCTTCAGCCGCTTCTGCAGCTGCGGCGGGATGCCCGAGAGCATCACGCGGGTCTCCTCGCGGATGCAGGCCGCGCAGGCGACGATCTTGCCCTGGTCGTCGCCGACCTGGGGCTCGTAGCCGTTGCCGTCGGCGTACAGGACGCCTTGGCGGTGCGACCGCTCCTCCCCATAGAAGGCCTGGCCGATCTGGTAGCCGACGCCGGCCACCGCGGGCTCGGTGCGACGCGCCCGGACTGAACCTCTGCACATGGTCGTTCTCCCTTTTCTTTCCGAAAGCCCCTTGCTTCCGCCTAGCACCCTACTCTTCCTGGCAAATAAGTCAAAACCCCGCAGATTGCGCTACGGGGTTTGGTGTTCAGATCTTGAGAAACACCGTTTCGACAGGCAGGATCCAGACGAAACCTTCTGCACCCTTGCCATTCGGCTCGCGATGCTTCTGGATAAACTCCCTGATTCCTTTCTGAATCTGCTCACCGCGCTCCTGCAGGTTCTGTATGCGGTCCGGAAATGCGTGCAGCACGATGTAGATCTCGAAGTCCTTGCTGTTCTGGGTGTAATCGTACTCGGCGGACTGTTCAGCAGTCGCCACGATCACATCCTTTTCCTGGACCCCGAGCGCGGGGCCTATGATTCCCGGGAGCGCTTTGACCAGGTCCCGATGGAACCATTGAGCCTTCCCGTATTTCTCATGACGCAGAATAACAACAGGCATCAAAGCCTCCCTTTCATGTCTGCGTGGACTCTAACACGGTGTCCAGATAATAAAAGAGCCCGCTCACGCGGGCTCTTTTATAGTAGAAAACCTAGTCCTTCTTGAACGGAATGCCGAGGTAGCGGAAGTACGCCTCTGCCTCTGCCTTGGTCTTGGCGGTGGTCACGAGCGTGATCGCAAGACCGAATACGTCCTTGAGGTCCTCGTCTGCGGTCTCCGGAAAGATCGTGTGATCCTTGATGCCGATGGTGAGGTTGCCCATCTCGTCTACCGCGCTGATGTTGAGGCCGCGGAAGTCGCGAGTGCGCGGAAGCGTGATGTGGATGAGCTTGTCGAGGAACTCGTGCATGCGAGCGCCGCGAAGCGTCACCTGGAAGCCGATGATCTCGCCCTGGCGCATCTTGAACTGCGCGATGGACTGCTTGGACGCGCGCGGCGCTGCCTTCTGGCCGGTGATGCGTGCAAGACGGTTCTCCACGAGCGCCTTCTTGGTCTTGTCTGCCTTGCCGACACCGGAAGACACGACGATCTTCATGAGACGCGGAGACGCGTTGACGTTCGTGTAGCCGAACTCGCCCTTGAGGGCCTCAAACGCGTTCGCGAGCTTTTCTTTGGTCATCATCATACAGAGTGTCGTTATGCGAGGGTGGTGCCGCTCTTAACCGCGACGCGTACCTTCTTGCCGTCCTTGTTGGTCTCGCGCTTCACGCGGGTGCCCTTCTTCTCCTTCGGGTCCTGGAGCATCACGTTCGAGATCGAGATCGCGCGCGGCTTCTCCACGATGCGGCCGGTCTGGCCTGCGCGGCCGCGGTTGTGGCGCTTCACGAGGCCGATGCCCTCGACGACGACCTTCGCGTCATCGCGCAGTACGCGCTCGACGGTACCGGTCTTGCCCTTGTCCTTGCCGGAGATTACGACGACGGTGTCGCCCTTCTTGATCTTGAACTTTGCGGTCTGGAGACCCTTGCTTGCTTTAGACATACAGAAAAGGGTTAGACGACCTCAGGGGCGATGCTTGCAATGTTCTGCCAGCCGCGATCAACGAGATCGCGCGGCACCGGACCGAAGACGCGGTTGCCCTTCGGGCCCATCTCCTTGCCCTGCTTCTCGATGAGGACAACGGCGTTGTCATCGAAGCGGACGTAGATGCCGGACGCGCGGCGAAATGCCTTCTTCTGGCGGACCACGACGGCCTTGTAGATGTCCTTCTTCTTCACGGCCTTGCGCGGCTCCGCGGTCTGGATCGATACGACCACGACGTCGCCGATCTCAGCGTAGCGGCGCTTACTACCCCCGAGCACCTTGAAGACACGGGCAATCTTGCCTCCTGAGTTGTCTGCAACGGTGACGATAGTCTGTGGCTGTACCATAAATAAAAGTGTTACTTAGCGAGCTTGAAGGTCTTCTTCTTCGAGATCGGTGCGCAGGCAACGATGGTTACCTGATCGCCGACCTTGGCGGTGTTGCCCTCATCGTGCACGAGGAACTTCTTCGTGCGGGTCTGGTACTTCTGGTACTTCGGGTGCTTCACGTAGCGTGAGACCGCGACCGTAGCAGTGTCCTTCATGGCCGTCTTCACGACGGTGCCGCGGAACGACTGGGGCTTAGTGGTGTTTTCCATAGTAATGAGTGTTATGCGGTCTTCTTCGCGGTCTCCTCGGTAAGGAGGCGTGCGATGTCCTTGCGGGTCTTGCGTGCGGCGGAGGTGTCCTTCGCGCGGCCACCCGTAGCCTCGAAGCGGAGCGTGCGGAGCTCGGCGCGCTTCTCGACGAGGAGCTTCTTGATGTCCTCGAGGGACGAATCCTTGAATGAAGTCTTCTTAGCCATAGTACTAGCGGGTGATGACGGTCGTCTTAAGCGGGAGCTTGGCACCTGCACGGCGGAGCGCGTCGCGCGCCTTCGCCTCCTCGACGCCATCGAGCTCGAAGAGGATGCGGCCGGGCCTGACCTCGAACACGAAGTGCTTCGGATCGCCCTTACCCTTACCCATGCCCACCTCAGCCGGCTTGTTGGTGATCGGGCGGTCCGGGAAGATGCGGATCCAGAGCTTGCCACCCTTACCGGTTACGCGGGTAAGCACCTTACGTGCAGCCTCGATCTGATTCGAGGTGATGCGGGACGGGGTGGTAGCGCGAAGGCCGTAGGAGCCGAACGCCACGGTGATGCCGCGGGTGTCAGGACGCGCGAGCTTCTCCGGGGACTTGCGTCCGGTCTGCCACTTGCGGTGCTTTACTTTCTTCGGGAAAAGCATGGTACGTGAAATTAGCCGCGGCGCGGGCCGTTAGTGCGCTCCTGTGCGGGGCGTGCGCCCTGCTCCTGAGTAAAGGTCTCACCGAGGTATACCCATACCTTGATGCCGATCACGCCGTACGGAAGGAGTGCCTCCGTGTGTGCGTAGTCGATGTTCGCGCGGAAGGTCTGGAGCGGAATGCGGCCGCGCTTGATCTGCTCGGTGCGGCTCATGTCCGCGCCGCCGAGGCGACCGGATACCACGATACGCACGCCCACGACCTCGCGGACCGCCATTACCTTCTCCACGGTCTGCTTGAGGACGCGGCGGAACGGCATGCGCTTCTCGAGACCCTCGGCCACCATGTAGCCGATCACCTGCGCGCTGGTCTCCGGCTGGCGGATCTCCATGATGTCGAGCTTCACCGCAGGCTTCGTGGCGCTCGCCATCTTCGAGTGCACGAGGCGGGTTACCTCAGCGCGGAGCTTGGTTGCGTTCTCGCCGGAGCGGCCGATGACCATACCCGGACGCGCGGTGTGCAGGATCACGCGCACCTCAGCGGCGCCGCGCTCGATCTCGATGTCGGCGATGTGCATCTGCTTGCCGCGCTTCTTGAAGTAGGCGCGGATAGCGGCGTCCACCGCGAGGTTCTCGCGGAAGGACTTCTTATCGCCAGCGAACCAGCGGCTCTTCCAGTCGCGGATGATGCCGAGGCGGTGTGCGTACGGGTGGACAGTGTGAGTCATGGTAATTACTTGGAATCAGTCGAGAGACGCACCACGATGCGGCTGCGGCGCTTACGGATAGGTGCTGCACGGCCCATGGCGCGCGGCATGAAGCGCACGAGCATGCCCGCGGAATCAACGCGGATATCCTCGATGCGGAGGTTGTCGGTGTTCTCGCCGCGGCTCTTTGCGTTGGCTACCGCAGACTGGATGAGCTTCTTTACGGGCTCAGCAGCGCGCTTCGAGAGGAAGGAGAGCTCGGCGATAGCCTCATCTGCCTTCTTGCCCTTCACGAGGTCGGTAACGAGGCGCACCTTGCGGGGCGACTGGTTGTACGTGTCGATAGACGCGCGGATGGCCTTCTTCGCCTCCTCCTTACGTGCCTTCGCCGGCTGCTTGTGGGTTCCTACGGATGCCATACGCTATTACTTCTTCTTAGCGGGAGCAGGAGCGGCCTTCGCTGCCTTAGCGGCTGCGATCTCGGCCTGCTTGCGCTTCTCCTCGAGCTGCTTCTGCATCTTACCGCCGTGACGTACGAACTTCTTGGTCGGCGAGAACTCGCCCAGGCGGTGCCCCACCATCTCCTCTGCTACGAGGACCTCGATGTGCTGCTTGCCGTTATGGACGCCGAAGGTGAATCCGACGAACTCCGGGGCGATCTGGCTGTTGCGGGCCCACGTCTTAATCACGCCGGTCTCGGACGGCTTCTTGCCCTGAACCTTCTTCATAAGCTTCAGGTCTACGTATGGGCCTTTCTTGAGTGAGCGTGACATGGATAGACAATGGAAAGCCCGCCAAGCGGGATAGATAGAATCTATAGGAAACGTGAACCTATGTCAAATTTAGGGCGCACGTGCTAGGGTTCCGGCAGACCTGAACCCTGACGGACTAGGAGAATCATTATGGTCTGCTATGAAGAAGGTGCTGCCGGGGCGGCGCTCAGAGATGATCGCCTCGTACGGGCGGCCAGAACCCGCGCTTCTGCCAGGTCGATGCTCTCCCTGAGGGCCTCTGACCCCCAGAAACTGGCGCTTCTGCTCGCCCAGAACTGCGTGAAGCGGGGCGTCCGCTGGCTCAACCGCCATGCGCCCTCCCCGGGCTGGTGGCGGAACTGCCTCGATGGCGGCCGCTCGCGCGTCAGCATGGGACGCGACAACGGCGGAATCCTGTCGCTCGCGTACGAGTACGAGCGGGATCTGGCCGACGAGTACGGCTACGTCATGGACGTGCTCGTGATGCGGCACCTCGAGCGGCGCCATCCGGGAATCAGCCTGGAGCGCCTCGGGTTCTCGCCCCGGAGCTACCTGATCGGGTGGCAGCCGTTCCCAAAGCGGTATCCGGGCGTGATCATCACCTCCGAGACGCTCGACCGTGCATGGGCCACGTTCCTCGAGGACCCGCCGTCCATGATGCGGATCAACTACCGGCATCCGCGCAGGAACCTCGGTCTTCGGATCGAAATCGCTCGCAAGCCGTTTCTTTCGGGGATCGTCGACCGTCTCAGGATCAGACGCGCCTACAGCCGGATCCTTCCGGACGGACGGTTGGTCCGGACCTAGCCTCTTTGGGTCCCGCTTCGGCGGGGCCCTTTCTCTTATGGGCTATACTTTTCCCATATGATCGACTTCACCTCCCCGGATGCTCGGCGCGCAGAGATGGTAGGCGCCGTGATCCTGATCCTCGTCGTGCTCTCCTTCACTATCTGGTACATGGCCACGCATAAGGCCCCGGAGCCGTTCAACCCGAACCCGGTAGCAGAGCCTGCCGCTGAAGCGGTCCCGCCGCAGATGCTCGAGGAGCACGGCCAGTACTACGATATCGAGGCCTCCTACCCCGGCGAGACGCCGCTTAAAGCCTCAGCAGGCGTAGAAGCTGACGCAGCCGCCGTAGCGCTCATGGAGGACTTTATCGAAGGGATGGCGCGCGACTTCAAGCGCCAGGGCAACTTCGACAACCTCACCCCGGAGGACATCCAGATGCTCGGGCTCTCGGACACCCGCAAGGAAAGTCTCGCGATTAGCTACGAGGAAGTTAGGAGCGACGCGACCGTCTCCTACGCCTATATCATCCACCTCGATACGCTGGGCGCGCACCCCAATACCTTCTACCGCACCTTCACCTTTAACCTCGCTACGGGAGAGGAGCTCAAGATCGAGGACCTCTTCGTAGCACGCTCCGGATACCTCGCGCGCCTTTCCGCCATCGCCGAGTTCGAGCTCTCGAAGTCGCTCGGCGAGTTCGCGAACCTCGAATACATCCGCCAGGGCGTAGGAGAGGATCCCATCAACTTCCAGAGCTACGTGCTCGATGGCGACGCGCTCGTCCTCATCTTCCCGCCGTACCAGGTAGCGCCGTACGCAGCCGGTACGCAGAGCGTATCGATTCCGCTTACGCAGCTCGCCGAGATCCTCAAGCCTGAGTATCAGTAGCAAATAAACAAAAAGCCCCGCGCTCGCGGGGCTTTTTGTTAGCGCTTCTTGCCGACCTTGCGGCGAGAAACGATGAACTTGTTCGAGTACTTCTTCGGCGTACGGGTCTTCTGTCCCTTGCCGGTTGGCTTACCCCACATGCTCTTTGCGCGACGGAGACCGCGGCCCTGGCGTCCCTCACCACCACCGTGCGGATGGTCTACCGGGTTCATGGCCGTACCGCGAACGGTCGGGCGGATGCCCTTCCAGCGGGACTTGCCGGCCTTGCCGTAGTTCTGGAGGCGCTGCTCCTCGTTGCCTACGGTACCCACCGAAGCCCATGCGGACTCGATCACCTTGCGGATCTCGGAGGACGGGAGCTTGAGCTGCGCGTAGCCGCCGTCATGCGCGACGATCTCTGCGTAGTTACCCGCGGAGCGCGCGATGCGTGCGCCGGCGCCCGGGCGGATCTCGACGTTGTACACGAAGGTACCTGCCGGGATCTTGCCGAGCGGAAGGCGGTTACCGGTCTTCACCGGCGCCTTCTCGGACACGAGGAAGGTGTCCCCCACCTTCATATCCTTCGGTACGGTGACGTAGCGGCGCTCGCCATCAGCGAACACGGTACGTGCGATGAAGGCGGTGCGGTACGGATCGTACTCGATGGTCTCGATCTTTGCCGGGATGTCGCGCTTGTCGAACTTGAAGTCGACATCGCGGAGACGGCGCTTGTGGCCGCCACCCTGATGACGCATGGTGATGCGTCCTGCGTTGTTGCGTCCTGCCTGGTTCTTCTTCGTGGAAAGAAGCGCCTTGTACGGCTTGTCGCCCGAGAGTACGCCACGGTACGTGACGACGGTCATGGAGCGACGGGACTTCGAGGTTGGCTTGAATGACTTCATGGTAATCGGGGTTATGCGAGGGTGAGGGTATCGCCCTTCTTGAGGTAGACGTACGCCTTGTGACGGCGCGCGCGGGTACCGACGCCGCGACGAGTCCTCAGGGACACGGTCTTTGCCGGGAGGTTCACCATGCGTACCTTCACCGGTACCACCTTGAATGCTGCCTCGACCGCGTTCGCGACGTCGATCTTGGTAGCGGATGCCGGTACCTCGAAGACGTATACGCCGTTCTCGGTGCCGATGAGTGCCTTCTCGGAGAACCACGGGCGCTTGAGGACGTTCGCGATGCGCGCGTCATCCTTCTTGAGCATGCCCTCGCCCCAGGTGCGGACACCGGACTTGGTCTTCTTCGGAGCGGTCTTCTTGTCGTTAGAGAAAAGTGCCATACGCGTGAATGTTATGCCTTCTTCGTTAGGCGTGCCGCGAGGACCGGAAGGGCCTCAGACGGGTTCTCAATAACAAGGAACTTCTTGGTCACAAGATCAACTGGGTTGATGTTGCGTGCCTCCTCGAGGGTAAGGCTACCGATGTTGCGGAAGGACTTCGCGAGATTCGTCTCCTTCTTCGCGAAGGCTACGACCGCTGCGTTCTTGCGCTTGGTTGCGAGCTCCGGAGCGCCTGCGCCATTCGCAATTGCTACGAGCGCTGCCTTAGCGTCCTTGGTCTTCGGCGCTGCGAAGTTCATCGCAGAGACGAAGATAACCTCGCCATCCGAGAACTTCTTCGAGAGCACGGATGCGAGCGCTGCGGCGCGCATCTTGCGGTTGATCTTCACCGAGTAATCCTTCTCGGCGCGCGGACCATGGGTCACGCCGCCGCCACGCCAGATCGGCGAACGGGTGGAACCGTGACGTGCGCGTCCGGTGCCCTTCTGCTTCCACGGCTTCTTACCGCCGCCGGATACCTCGCCACGGAACTTGGTGTGCGCGGTTACCGGGCGAGCGTTCGCCTGCATACCCACGACCACCTGGTGCACGAGGTCCGCGTTCCAGGAAGCGCCGAAGAGCTCAGCCGGAAGGGATACGGTGCCTGCAGACTTGCCGTCTGCGCCCCATACCGTTGCTTCGAGTGCGCCAGCTGCCGCCTCCTTCTTAGGAGCCGTCTTCTTTGCTGGGGTTTTCTTTGCTGTTGCCATATATACGTAAATTACCGAGGCGCTTACATCGAGCGGATCTCGACGAGCGTTCCCGGTGCACCCGGAATCGCGCCTGAGATGATCATCTCTCCGGTTGCGGCATCGACCTTGAGAACCTTGAGGTTCTTTACCGTAACCCTGTCCGAACCCATGCGGCCGGCCATGCGCATGCCCTTGGCCACGCGACCGCCTGCACGGCCGCCGCCGCCGATGGAACCCGGCTCGCGCTCAGAGTGCTTCTGACCGTGCGAGCGGCGTCCGCCATGGAAGCCGTGGCGCTTCACTACGCCCGCGAACCCGCGACCCTTGGAGGTCGAGGTAACGACGACGGTGTCGCCCTCAGCGAAGGTGTCCGCCTTGATCTCAGCGCCGACCGTAAGGTCGCCTGCCTCAGTGCGGAACTCCTTCAAAACCTTGTAGCCCTTGCCCTTGGTGTGGCCGAGAACTGCTTTACCGAGGCGTGACTCCTTCTGATCGCCGAACGCGACCTGGACGGCGTTGTAGCCGTCTGCCTGATCTGCGTTCTTGACCTGGGTCACCACGACCGGACCGGCCGTCACCTTGGTACCTGCAAGCACCTCACCGGAATCGGTGAAGATCTGCGTCATGCGTCCCTTACGTGCGAGGATGAATTTCATGAGAATAAAAATAAAGGCGCTAACAATAGCGCGTTCGTCCCCATACGGAGCTTCCCGGCCATTGGTCCCCTTGGGGGACGTAGCAACAGAGGGACTATACAGGGATTCCTAGAGGAATGCAAATACTGTGCTAGAGTACGGCCGGATTCCATTGGGAGGATTGACCATGATCGACAAAGAGCAGAATCGCACCAGTTCTGAGGAGCAGAGCCCTGCGCCGCCCGGATTTCACGAAACCGAAGGAGGAGGACTCTACTCTCCTGAAGGCTCGTACGATCCGACCCCTGACTCCGGGTACATCGAGGGCCGCATTTGAACATGGAGGGCTCGACGTCGTGCGTCGAGCCCTCTGCTGCTTCGTGCTACGCTATCTATGGCCATGTTCGTGTGGTCTTTTTGGGGAGTTTTCCATGAGGAATAGAACGGTCGCCCCGAGCGGGCTCGGGTAGGTTCGGGACCTAAACTAAAAACCCATGGAAAGGAGGTGATCTCCATCACCACAGCGGCCGCTAGAGCCGCGACCACAAGCTTCGAGGCCCGGAAACGGGCCTCTTTTGCTATATAGTCTAGCGAGAAAGGAGAACCTTCATGTCCGCCATCCTGCTTGGCTTCCCCGTCCGGGAAACCGTCCGGCCTGCCCAGCTCCCCGAAACGATCCGCTCGGCCTTCGACGCCCTGCCCTCCGAGGAATGCATCGAAGACATCGAGGACTGGGAACGCCGGAACCGAAGGAACGCTACCGCGTTCCTGCGACGCAATCCGACGATACGATGAGAAAACCCCGTCACTTCTTGGTGACGGGGTCCTTCTTATCCCACGGGATGCGCTTCGGGCGCTTATGCCGGGGAGCGGTCTCCTTGGCGAATCGGCCGTTCCGCTCACGGAGCACATTGTGCCCGTCACGGAAGGTCCTGTAGATGTGGCTCGCGCTTCGGGGCTTCTTCGGACGAAGCTCCTCTTCCCGCTGCTTGCGCAGCGCGGGTTCAGCGATCATGCCCTGCACGTTTCTTGCCTTCTGCAGGTCACGCCTCGCCTCGAGCGAAAGCCGTCTTCCGGGGCCACGTGAGGCGGCCGGAGGCAGTCCTGACATAACTAAACTCCTTAAAGAACAATCGGACCGACACTCTACCACATAAAGCAAAAGCCGCCCGAAGGCGGCTGATGCTGGGTTTTCCCTTTCTGGTCTAGACCATCTTCACATCAATGGTCACGCCGGACGGAAGGGTGAGGTTCGTGAGAGCCTCGATCACCTTCGGGTTCGGGGACATGATGTCGATGAGGCGCTTGTGGATGCGCATCTCGAACTGCTCACGCGCGTCCTTGTGGACGAAGGTAGAGCGGTTCACGGTCCAGCGCTTGATCTCGGTCGGAAGCGGTACCGGACCGACGATCTTCGCATCGAAGCGATTCGCCGTATCCATGATCTGCTTCACCGAGAGATCCAGGATCTTGTGCTCGTAGGCACGGACGCGGATCCGGAGCTTCGGCTCCCCTGCTGGGGCGGCCTCCTTCTTAGCGGTCTTTTTCGCGGCGGTTGCCATACGAGTAAGAAGCTAACCTCGCTTACGCGACGATCTTCGTCACGACGCCGGCACCGACGGTCTTGCCGCCCTCGCGGACGGAGAAGCGACCGTTCTCCTCAAGCGCGATCGGCGCAGTGAGCTTGACCTTGAAGGTCACGGTGTCGCCCGGCATAACCATCTCCTTGCCCTCCGGAAGGGTCACCTCGCCGGTAACGTCCGTGGTGCGGACGTAGAACTGCGGCTTGTAGCCGGAGAAGAACGGCGTGTGGCGACCGCCCTCGTCCTTGGAGAGGACGTAGACCTCAGCCTCGAACTCGGTGTGCGGCTTTACGGAGCCCGGCTTCGCGAGCACCTGGCCGCGATGCACGTCCTCCTTCTTCGTACCGCGGAGAAGGATACCTGCGTTGTCGCCTGCCTGGCCGGACTGGAGCTGCTTGTTGAACATCTCGATACCGGTAACAGTCGTCTTCGTGGTGTCCTTGAGACCGACGATCTCGATTTCCTCGCCCACCTTGATCTCACCGCGCTCGATGCGGCCGGTGATCACGGTGCCGCGACCCTCGATCGAGAAGATGTCCTCGATCGGCATGAGGAACGGCTTGTCGAGCTCGCGCTCCGGCTGCGGGAAGTACGTGTCCATGGTGTCCACGAGCTCCTTAACCTTGAGCGCCCACTCGTCATCAGCGGAGGTAGCCTCAAGTGCCTTGAGACCGGAACCGCGGATAACCGGGGTAGCGGCGCCATCAAAGCCCTGCTTGGTGAGAAGCTCGCGGATCTCCTCCTCGACGAGGTCGAGCATGTCTGCGTCATCCACCATATCCACCTTGTTGAGGAAGATGATGAGGCGCGGCACACCAACCTGCTTTGCAAGAAGGATGTGCTCGCGGGTCTGCGGCATTGCGCCGTCAGTTGCGGCGACCACGAGCACTGCGCCGTCCATCTGGGCGGCACCGGTGATCATGTTCTTGATGTAGTCCGCGTGGCCCGGCGCATCGATGTGCGCGTAGTGGCGGTTCGGGGACTCGTACTCGGAGTGGTGAAGCGCGATGGTAATACCGCGAGCCTTCTCCTCCGGTGCGTTGTCGATGTTCTCGACCTTCTCCACGCGAGCCTTGTAGCCCTTGTCGGAGTTGAGGTTGAGGACATTGAGGATCGATGCCGTGAGCGTGGTCTTACCATGGTCGACGTGACCGATGGTACCTACGTTCATATGCGGCTTCGAGCGATCGAATGCATCTGCCATACGTGTAACGTTAAGCGTAAACTAGCCTGTAAATAAGACCCGACCTGCCTTAATTAAGCCAAAAGGCGCTGGACGGAAAACCCGCGCAACGCCTTCTAGCCATCCCTGGACCCTTTCGGGGCGGGATATCTAAAAAGAGCGTCGTGTTTCGCGTTATTCGTAAGGTACCCCCTTCGCGGGGTGGGGTCAAGCGGGCGCTCGCTCCTAGAGGGAGAGGACGGTCTCGAAGTCCCCGCGGAACCCTGCGGACTCCGCCGTCGGCTCCTCCTGGACCCCCTTCTTCACGACATACCGCTCGTTCTCGATGAAGATGGCGTACTCGTCCCCTGCCCCTGCGTACCAGCAGAGGGCGCCGGAGACCTGGTTCTCCTGGAGGTCCTCGGCGGCGATCTCCGCGCAGGAGCCCTGGCTTACCCCGAGCTCATGGGTGGTTCCGTCGATGAACGCTTTTACGCGGGTCTGCGGGATACCGTCCACTTCTCCGGCGCCCTCGAACTCCCAGGCGATTGCGGGAGCGATGCCGCCTGCTGCTGCGTTCTCTCCAGTCGGTGCCTCCCCTTCCGGCATGACCGTATCGTTCCGATTGATGAGGTAGAGGGCGCCGATAATGAGGGCGAGCGCCACGAGGGCGATGATGGGGTGCTTCATATAGCGTAAGCATACAAAGACACCGGCCGCCCGTGAAGGCGGCCGGTGTGCTTTGAACTGAAATTACTTCCTGCTTGCGATGATGTCGTTCGCGACGTTCGTCGGCACGACCTCGTAGTGGTCGAACTCCATGGTCATGGAGCCGCGACCCTCGGTCATGGAGCGGAGCGTCGTGGTGTAGCCGAACATCTCGGAGAGCGGCACCTTGGCGTTCACCACCTTGTTCATGCCGCGATCCTCCATGCTCTCGATAGCACCGCGCTTTCCGGAGAGGTTGCCGGTGATATCGCCCATGAACTGCTCTGGGATCACCACCTCCACCTTCATGATCGGCTCAAGGATTGCCGGACGCGCCTTCTGCGCAGCCTCCTGGAATGCCTGGGAAGCGGCGATCTTGAAGGCGATCTCGGAGGAGTCCACCTCGTGGTAGGAACCGTCGTAGAGGTCTACGGACACGTCCACCATCGGGTAGCCTGCGAGCACGCCGCGGTTCATCGCCTCGCGGATGCCCTTCTCCACCGGACCGATGTATTCAGCCGGGATCACGCCTCCCTTGATGTTGTTGATGAACTCGAAGTGATCCTCGCGGGTGACGTTCTTCGGAAGCTTCTCGTCCGGATCAGCAAGCGGCTCGAGCTTCTTGATCTTGATCTTCACGTGGCCGTACTGACCCTTACCGCCGGTCTGCTTGATGTACTTGTTATCGACATCCGCGGTGCCGAGGATGGTCTCGCGGTATGCCACCTGCGGCTTGCCGACGTTCGCCTCGACGTTGAACTCGCGCTTCATGCGGTCCACGAGAATCTCGAGATGGAGCTCGCCCATGCCGGCCATGATGGTCTCGCCGGTCTCCTCGTCAGTAGAGATCTTGAAGGTCGGGTCCTCGTCAGAGAGCTTCTTGAGGGCCATGCCCATCTTCTCCTGGTCGCCCTTGGTCTTCGGCTCGATGCGAAGCGACACCACCGGCTCAGGGAAGCTAATCTCCTCGAGCACGATCGGGTTGTTCTCGTCGCAGAGGGTGTGCGAGGTCTTAGTGTCCTTCATGCCCACGAACGCGGCGATCTCTCCGGTGAAGACCTGCTCCACCTCCTCGCGCTTGTCGGCCTGGAGGCGCACGATGCGGCCCACGCGCTCCTTGGTGCCGGTGTTCGCGTTGTAGACGTACGAACCTGCCGTCACGGTACCTGCGTACACGCGGAAGAAGGTGAGCGCACCCACGAACGGGTCGGTCTGGAGCTTGAAGGCGAGCGCCGTGAACGGCTCGGAATCGGATGCCTTGCGGGATACCTCCTCGCCGGTCTTCGGATTGGTGCCGGTTACCGGCGGAAGATCGAGCGGGCTCGGGAGGTAATCAACCACGGCATCGAGGACGAGCTGCACGCCCTTGTTCTTGAGCGCGGAACCGGTGTAGACCGGGAAGATCTCGTTTGCGATGACCGCCTTGCGGAGCGTCGCCTTGAGGTCCTCCAAGGACGGCTCGTTGCCCTCGAAGTACGCGTTCATAAGCGCCTCGTCGTGCTCGACGATGCGCTCCACGAACTCGGCGCGGTACTTCTTCGCGTCCTCAAGGTACTGCTCCGGGATCTCGCCCTCGTTCACCTCCTCGCCCATGTTGCCGGAGAAGGTGTACGCCTTCATGGAGAGAAGGTCGATAACGCCCTCGAACTGATCCTCTGCGCCCATCGGGATCTGCGCGCGGACTGCCTTCTTGGAGAGGCGGTCGAGGATGGACTTGTAGGAGTCCTCGAAGGACGCGCCGGTGCGGTCGAGCTTGTTGATGAAACAGATGCGCGGCACGCCTGCCTCGTCAGCGAGGCGCCAGTTGGTCTCGGACTGCGGCTCAACGCCCGCAACGCCGTCGAACACCACGATCGCACCATCAAGCACGCGCATCGAGCGCTTCACCTCGGCGGTGAAGTCGATGTGGCCCGGGGTGTCTATCACGTTGAAGCGGTACTTCTTCGAGGTGTCCTTCTTGTCCTTCTCCTGGGACTTGGACCAGAAACAGGTGATGGCAGCGGCGGTAATGGTGATACCGCGCTCGCGCTCCTGCTCCATCCAGTCGGTCGTGGTCTCGCCCTCGTGCACCTCACCAATCTTGTGCTGGCTACCGGTGTAGAAGAGCACACGCTCGGAAGTCGTGGTCTTGCCGGCGTCGACGTGGGCGACGATGCCGAAGTTGCGCACTTTCTCTAGAGGATAATCGCGATTCATAAGAGGTAGTTAAAGTAAAAAGCCCGCCAAAAGCGTTACCTGTAAGATACGTTTTTGAGGGTGAAAAGGCAAGGAAAAAGGGCCGCGGGCGCGGCCCTTTCCCGGGACCTAGAAGAGTTCCCGATAGTCGAAGTCGGCCTGGGGCCTCGGCAGATGCTTGAGCACGTAGTTCCGGTGGGACTTCTCCCCGCCTTTCTTGCCCGCCCGCGCCGCGAGCTGCCGGTCCTGGGAGAATGAACGCTTCTCCTTCGGAACGGCTGCCCCGCCCTTGCGCGCGAGCTCCCGCACGCGCTCCGGATCCATGGAGCCGAATCCCCGCTTTTTGATGTTCGACACGTCGCTGCTCCCAAAGAAGGTGGTTCTTCCGCAAGTATAGCCCCTAATAAGGAAAAGCGCGGACACCCTCAGGGTCCGCGCTTGATGAGTCTTTCCGCATAGTCCGGGAAACGCCTGACGCAGGTGATCTCCTGCTTATCGAGAGGCTCTTCCCTGCGCCTGCGCGCCAGCACCGCATCGATCGGCTCGATGACGACCGTCATGGTGTGATCGGCCGCATGGAGCAGGTAGTAGCGGTTGAGCACGATGGCGACATGGCCCTTCCAGAAGAGGAGGTCCCCCCTCCGGAACTCCCGGTCGCAGACCGGTTCTCCAAGCAGCTGACTCTGGGGGCCGGAGTCGCGCGGTACGTTCCGGTACCCGCAGGCCTGCAGCGACAGCTGCAGCAGCGCCGAGCAGTCGAGCCCGAGCGCCGAACGGCCGCCCCACTTGTAGGGCCTGCCCCGGAACCGGAGCGCCACCTCGACGAAGTCGCGCTCGTACTCGTGCAACGGCTTCAGGCAGGCGTGATTCACCCACCCGCCCACCGAGAGACGCGAGAACTTGTCCGGTGTCTCAAGGACACGGACCAGCGCGTTCATGGGAAGGTCGAGCGTTGCGACCGACTGCACCGGGCGGGTCTTCGAAGCCACGACATGCGGCACCCACACGCGATGCGTGGGCCGGAAGCGCCGTACAGCGAGGGCGTGGGCGGGAATGTAGCCCTCCTTGCCGTCGACGAGCGCGCGGACGCGCAGGTACCCGTTCTTGCGCGAAAGCACCTCCACCGATTCTCCGAAGAGGATCTCGGTATCGAGTTCCGCACGGGCGCCGTAGCGCGTGCGCAAGGGAACGATTCCCTGCCTCACGGAATACGTGCTTCCGATGACGTGGTCTGTCCCGGGCCGCTCGCCCAGGGCAGAGCGTCTGACCTGGTCGAGCATGGTGGTTTCTCCTTCTATATGCGAGTGGAACAGATCTGGGGCGAGTATACGCGCCAGAAGAGAAAACACAAGAATTTCTTAGTAAGTCAATTCTCCTTCTGGAAGTGCTGGTAGTCTTCCCTCCCCTTCCAGGTGCCGCCCCACACCCAGCCGCGCGAAGTAAACAGCGGAATTACCGCGCTGTCTGCGGTGATCGTGCCCGGGACCGAAGGGTTGAGCGTAGCGCCCGCCGGGTACACCTTCCCGTCGCGCGCATGGTACGGATTGAGGCGCGGATTGATGTCGATCGCGCGTCCCCACGAGTGATTCGAGAGCCGGTCGGTGCCGATGATTACGCGGTAGTTGAACGCGGACGTATTGTTGTCCTGCATCGAGCGCTCGTCATCCCAGTCGTACGCGACGATCGGCACCATCTTCTCAATTGGGAACCGGAGCGCGACAAGCTCCGTACATATGGCCTTGAGGTCCGCCTCAAGGTCTCGATGCGCCACCAGCTGCCCTATCTCCTCTGTGCCCGCAAAGGACACGTACGGGAGGTCGATAAGCACGAGGTCCCTGCGGATCTCCTCCGGGATCGAGAGGCCCTGCAGGGCTTCCTCAAGCGAGTAGCGACGGTGCGGCATGTCTCTCATCCTACTCCCCACCTACGGAAACACCGCATGAGGCGGTGTTTCCGTGCGTTATTCCTATCCAAATAGCCCGAACAGCCACACGAAGAACCCGAGGGGACCCTCAAGCAAGGTGTCCCAAAACGACTTCACCTCCTCTACAGCCTGCGTCGCCTCGGCGATAGGCTCGGTTACGAGGCGCTCCTGCTCCTCGGTCCAGACCTTCTGCGTCTCGATGAATTCGTTCACCTTCTGCGCGCACTCTTCCCCGGGATTCTCCGCATTCATGCACTCGGATACCTCGAGCGCAGGATTGAGCGCGTATACTGACCCGGGATTGCTAAGAAGCAGTGCGATAAGAAGTTCGATCATATGGTGCCAGTATAACGAAAAACCGCCCTTTCGGCGGCTTTCGCTAAAATGTTGAGATTACCAAGCGAAGTGCGCGAAGGCCTTGTTGGCGTCCGCCATGCGGTGCATGTCGTCCTTCTTCTTGATTGCGGAGCCCTCGTTCTTAGCGGCCATGAGGATCTCGGAAGCGAGGCGCTCTGCCATCGGCTTGCCCTTCTGGGCGCGCGCTGCGTTGATGATCCAGCGGTATGCGAGGGATACGCGGCGCTGCTGCGGCACCTCGCGCGGGACCTGGTAGTTCGCACCACCCACGCGGCGGGAGCGGACCTCCATGAGCGGAGAGACGTTGCGAATCGCGGTCTCGAAAGTCTCGAGCGGATCCATGTCCTGGGCCTTGATGAGGTCGAAGGCGCCGTACACGAGCTTTCGCGCGGTGTCCTTCTTGCCGTCCCACATGACGGTGTTGATGAAGCGGGATACTGCCTCGGACTGGTACACGAGGTCAGGGCGGCGCGGATACTTGTTCTTTACGGGATGTCGCATGTTCTAAAAGCTATGCCTTCGGCTTCTTAGCACCGTAGCGGGAACGGCCACGGCGGCGCTTATCGAGGCCTGCGGTGTCGAGGCGTCCGCGGACGATGGTGTACTGGACACCGATGTCCTTCACGCGACCGCCGCGAAGCATCACCACGGAGTGCTCCTGGAGGTTGTGGCCCTCGCCCGGGATGTAGGCCGTAACCTCCATCTGGTTGGTGAGGCGCACGCGGGCGATCTTACGGATAGCC
>Ga0247718_1000104_pt1 | contig 19055 bp, 21 predicted proteins | sample 21E_DmetaG_FD_189045 | JGI IMG/M metagenome (GOLD analysis project Ga0247718, IMG submission 189045) | Soil microbial communities from hillslope of Landscape Evolution Observatory, University of Arizona, Oracle, AZ, United States - 2-1-E_D | ecosystem: Engineered > Artificial ecosystem >...
CCGGCGGCAGCCGGATGGGCCCCGAGGGCTCCGCAAGCGTGGAGGCGGGGCGCATCCAGGAACCCGGCTCCTCGGGGGCCGCGGCGCCGAGGTCTGCCGCGTGCTCGCGGAAGTTGAGCCCGATGCCCCAGATTTTGCCGGGGTGAGGGAAGGGCGTCGTGAACACGAGGTCCTCGGGGCGGAGGGGCGTGGCGTTCGGCTGGAACGCTTCGGCGTAGGGGCGGAGGTCGTCCACCTCCTCCTTCGCGATGAGGTGCAGGAGCGTGGGGCCCCACTGGCGCCGCCCGACACCCGCGCGGCGCATCTCCGACAGGAGGAACGGCGGCTTCCGGGGGAACTGGACGGCCACGTCGAGGCCCGCGCCCGTCACGATGCTTGCGAGGCGCATGGGGTCACATCACGTACTGGACGACGCCGCCGTCCACCTGCAGCGTCGCGCCCGTCACGTACCCGGCGGCGGGGGAGGCGAGGAAGGCGACGGCGTTCCCGAGGTCCATGGGGTCGCCGATGCGGCCCATGGGCACCTCCTTCTCGCGCTCCTTCCACGCCTGTTCGAAGGGGATGCCGCGCTGCGCGGCGCGGTTCTCCGTGAGCTTGTGGATGCGTGCCGTGGCCATGCTTCCGGGCAGGACGTTGTTCACGCGGATGCCCTTTGGCGCGTACTGCTGCGCAAGGGTCTTCGCGAGGCCCACCACCGCCATGCGGAGGGAGTTGCTGAGCACGAGGTTCTGGATGGGCTGCTTCACGCTCGTGGAAACGATGTTCACGATGCTGCCGCCGCCCGCGCGCTCGAGGTGCGGGATCGCGAGACGGATGGCGCGCACGTTGCTCATCACCACGAGGTTGAACGCGTCCTGCCACGCGCGGTCGTCGAAGTCCATGAAGAAGCCGGGCGGGGGGCCACCGCTGTTTGTCACGAGAATGTCGAGCCCGCCCATCTCTGCGACCGCCTCCTCGAAGAGGCACGCGAGGTCGGAGGCGCTCGCGACGTCGGCGCGGACGCCCTTCACTTTCCCGGGGGTGAGCTTCTGGAGTTCGGCCACGGTGGCCCGCAGCGGCTCCTCGCGCCGCGCGCAGATGACGACGCTCGCGCCGTCCCGCGCCAAGGCGACGGCGCTCGCCTTGCCGAGCCCTTCCGATCCGCCCATCACGATCGCGCGCTTGCCCTTGAGGCCGAGGTCCATGGGCGGGGAAGCGTGCGGCGGGGCTTAGAGGCTTTCTCCCTTGGGCCCGGTTCCAACCCTAGGAATACGCGGAGCTAGTAGAGACGCGGGGGCCGCGGAGACCGTTTTGGAATTCCGCGAAGGTCGCGGAGGGGGTTTACACTGGTGTTAAACCGTCTGTGTTGGCCGCGGGGTTACCCCTCTTCCTCGTCATGCCGCGTGGGGCGGCGGGAGGGGCGGCGCACGGGGGTCTCGTCGTCCTCCTCTTCCTCGTGGCGGGGCGCCTGGGCGGCGGCCTCGGCGCGGCGCGCGGCGGCGTCGCGCTCCGCACGGGTGGGCACGCGCTTCACGCCCGTGGGCATGCCGGCGGTCGTGTTGGTGCCGGCAAGCGCGAGGTTCTCCTTGCGGGTCTTCTCGTAGATGACGCGCACGGCCTCGTTGATGAGGGCGTCGATGCCTTCGCCCGTGACGGTGCTGATGCGGTGGCGGCCGGGGACGTCGCTCACGGCGAGGTCGGCCTTGTTCTCCACCACGATGAAGGGCGTCTCGGGGAAGGAGGCCTGGGCGGAGGCGAGGAGCTTCTCCTGCGCTTCGAGGGTGTAGCCGCAGTGCTCGCTCGGGTCGATGAGGAACAGGATGACGTCGCCGAGGTGCTTGAGGGCGAGGATGGCCTGCAGCTCGATCTGGTTGCGCTCCTCGAAAGCGCGGTCGAGAAGACCCGGCGTGTCGATGATCTGGTGGGTGATCTGGGCGCGGCCGTGCTTGAAGTGGCCGATGACGATGCCCTTCGTGGTGAAGGGGTAGTGCGCCACCTCGGGCTCCGCCGAGGACACCTTGCGGATGAGGCTCGACTTGCCCACGTTGGGGTATCCGGCGACCACGATGGTGGGCACGTCGGGGTTGATGGTGGGGAGGCGCTTCAGCTCCTCGCGCACCGCGTTCAGATGCTTCAGGTCCTTGTCCACCTGGTGGACGATGCTGCTGATGCGCCCATAGGCCTTGGCGCGGAGGTCGAGGACGGCCTCGTTGTTGTTGCGGATGGGCTTCATCTCCGCGACCGTCTCGTCGCCGATCTGGTTCACGCGCTTCGCGGCCCAGTCCACGGCGCCAAGCGCCTTGCGGGTGCGGTCCATGTCCACGAGGAGGCCGATGAGCTCCTGGTAGAAGGGGTGGAGGTTGTTGAAGCTCGGGAAGCGCCGCACGTAGTTCTCGAGGGCGGCTGCCGTGAGGTTCTGCGCGGTGCGCAGGCGCGTCGTCTCGCCCATGCGCAGCCGCTCCTCCTGGGGCTTTCCGGTGCCCATGGAGTTGCTTGAGATGCGGCTTGCGCGCTTGAAAGCCTTCTCGATGATTTCGTCGGCGGACAGGACAGTGGGGATGCGGGTGAACTCAAGCATGGGGGATACCCCGGGGCAAACGACCCGGGCGGCAAGCGCTGCCCGGGCCACAGTCGGTACCCCGCCCTAAGGCCCGCTGCTATTTAATGTCTGGCCTGGCTTCCGGGCGCCTCTGCTTCCTCCCGGAAGCGCCGTGGCCGGGTGTGCGATGCCTTGTCTTTATGCCCGGTCGGGAGCATGAGGAGGCGATGACGACGAACCGGAACCGCGCCGAGGGAGAGACCATCGGATCGTTCCCCGGCCTCCTCACCCGTTCCCCGAGCACCGTCCGCGTCGGGGACTCCATTAGCAGCGCCATCGAGAAGCTCGTGGCGCGGCCCGAGAGCCGGGCCGTGTACGTGCTCGACCCCCAGGGCAAGCTCGTGGGCGTCGTGAGCTTCCGCTGCATCCTGAGGGTAGCGAAGGCGCGGTATGGCTCCCTGAGCCCCGGGCTGTTCTCCCTCGTGCGGTACTTCCGCGACCTCCAGCCCGAGACGGTGGAGCACCTGATGCGGCCAGCCACCCCCGTGCGCGCGGACACGCCCCTGAAGGAGGCCCTCCTGCTGCTTGAGGAGACGAAGCAGAACGATCTCCCCGTCGTGGACGAGGAGGGAAAGGTCGTGGGGGAGCTCGCAGGCCGCGAGGTGATGGCGCTCGCCCTTGAGGTGTTCCGCAAAACGGAAGGGGACTTGGCCCGGTCGCGGGCGGACTCCTGACCGGTCCGGGGGCGCTCCCCACGAAGAGCGAGTGTTTAAGGGCTCACGAAGGGATCGAACCCGGTATGTCCGAGGGTCTTGTAACGAGCAACAAGGTGCACCGGGCGATCTTCGTCGAGGTCTTCGCGGGCAACCGCGACCCCGCCCATATCGCGAAGAAGGCTCGCATCATCCGCCCCGTGGCGGACCGCGCCATCGCCGACCTCGAGCGCACCGGCATCCTCGCGCGCGAGGGCGAGGAGATCAAGCTGACACCTGCGGGAGAGCGCCTCGCCCACGACCTTAAGAGGAAGGAGCTTCTTTCCTGAGGCAGATGCGGATGGTCGACCCCGAGGAGAAGGAGATTCTCAAGCAGCTTGCAAAGCTTGGCGGCCTCCACGACTTCGTGTACACCTCGAGCGGGGAGCTCGCGGAGCGCATCGGCGTCTCCCAGCAGACGGCCTCCCGCAAGATCCTGGAGCTCCTCGACCGCGGCCTCATCACGCGCCGCATGGGCACCCGCAAGCAGCTCATCCGCCTCTCCCCCACGGGCGTCGAGGTGCTCCGCAAGGAGCACGCCGAGTACAAGGCCATCTTCCAGGGTGGCGAGCGCGTGACCTTCCGCGGCCGCGTCGTCACGGGCCTTGGCGAGGGCCAGTACTACATCTCCCGCGAGGGGTACCGCCGCGCCTTCCAGCAGATTCTCGGCTTCGACCCCTACCCCGGCACCCTGAACGTCGAAATTGACCCCATCGACCGCGAGAAGATGGGGGAGCTCAAGGAGGCCGAGGGGCTCCTCATCCGCGAGTTCCAGAGCGAGGGCCGCACCTTTGGTGCCGTGAAGTGCTTCCGCGCCGAGATCAACGGCGTCGAGTGCTCCGTGATCATGCCCGTCCGCAGCCACCACGTGAACATCCTCGAGCTCATCGCGCCCCTGCGCCTTCGCGACAAGCTGAACTTGCAGGACGGGGCCGAGGTGGCTGTGCAAGTGGTTCTCACGGCAGCCCCGGCGCCGCCGCCCGAGTGACTGCTGCATCAGGCGGAACGGCCCGGCGCAGGTTGACGAGCAGGTAATCTTTATCCCTGCGAAGGTTATCTTATATCACGTTTTATGCGGCGGATCAAGGTCGTCTCCGAGCCTACCGATCTTGTCCCCATCCTCCGTTCCTTCGACACGGACGCGAAGCGCGAAGTCTTCAAGCGCCTCTCGGAAGGGTGGGTCACGTCCAAGGCCGTCGAGGCCGAGTTCGGTCCCGAGGGCGTGGACGCCCTCAACTTCTTCGAGAAGAGCAAGCTCGTGGAGACCCGGTGGGAAGCCGTGGCCGGCGGCACCGACAAGGCCTACCGCGGCTACTACACCGCCTTCCACATCAACGTGAGCGTGCCCACGCAGGACATCACGGAAATCCTCAACGTGGCCTCCATTCCCGAGGACCGTTTCCTCGCCATCGAGGCCAAGATCGACGAGCTCGTGGGCACCGAGGGGAAGAGCGCTCGCGACGTCTCCGAGAAGCTCGTGATTCCCCCCATCCGCCTGAAATCCCTCCTCAAGCGCTCCACGCGCCTCGAGGTGCGGGGCCAGTTCGTGAAGCGCATCGAATAATCGGGGTCTTCTGGTGCGCGGCTTCCTGTTTCTCGCTGCAACGGTCCTGATCCTGCTTGCGCCTACCGCTGCCTCCCTGGAGGCCTCTCCCGCCGCGCCTCGCGTCGGCGACCTTGTCACGCTCCGCGTGGAAGCGCCCGCCGCCGCTGCCTTGGAGCTTCTTGCGGGCGCGAACGTCACCGCCGCCGACGGCCCCTTCCACGTGCACGCGCCGCGCGTGGGCTGGAACATGCTCCATGCCGCCCTGGTGGATGCGGATGGCAAGCCCATCAGGGGGGCCACGCTCCGCGTCAACGGGAGCGGGCTTCTCCTCGAGGACTCCGCTGAGGTGGCTCCCGGCGATTACCGCCTCGGTTTCGCGATGACGGGCTCGGGCCGGCAGGTGCTTCGCGCAAGCGCCGTGGACGCGGCCGGTGAAACCCTCGCGGAGGGCGAGCTGGACGTCACGCCTGCCTCGGGCGCGCTCCGCACGGTGCAGCCCATGCCCCTTGGCGGCGGCCAGATCGGTTACGTCATCCTCGTGACGCCGGACGCGCTCCTCACCGAGGGCGGGAACCTCACGGTGGCGGTTTTCGGCGCTAGCGGCCGCCCCCTCACCGAGGCGGCGGTCACCGCTTGGGCCGAGTTCAGCGCTTCTCCCGGCGGCGCGGGCGGCGCCCTGCCTGCACTCGATGGCGCGCGCTACGGGGCCCCCTTCGCGTTCCCGCGTCCCGGCCTGTGGGACCTCCAAGTCAACGTCACCCTGCCCGGGACCCCCACGCGCTCCGTGACCTTCACCGTCCCCGTGTTCTCGGGCGCGCCCTACCGCTGGGCGGAGGCCCTCACCTTCCGGGAGGGAGCGTGGTCCGGCGTGGTCGCTCCCAACCGGGAAGGCGACCTCCTCCTGCTTGTCCACGGCGGCGGGCGCCACGAGGCGCTCGGCATCCCCGTGCGGGGCGAGCGCGCGGAGGTGCTCCTCGTGAGCCCCGAGCACGACGTGGGCGCCGGCACAACCGTCCGCCTCTCCTACCGCGTGAGCGGCCCTGTTCTTGAGGAACCTGATGCGGAGGGGGCTGCCGCCACGATCCGCCTCACGGATCCCGAGGGCGGCACCCTTGGGTTGCCCGCGCGCCTCGAAGGGGGTTACGTGAACGCGACCCACGTGCCTGCCCTCCTCGGGGAATGGCGCGTCACCCTCGAGGTTCCCTCGCTGCGAATCACCGGCGCGGGCGCGACGCTCCTGCAGGTAGTGGATCCCGCGACGCTCCCCGGCGACAAGGGGCACATCATCGGCGACCCTGGCGTGCCCGTGGAAGTGAAGGCGTGGTGGAGCATTCCCGGCCCGACCGCGGGGCTTGCGGCGCTTGCGCTCGTGGGCTCGGCGTTCCTCCTGTCGCGGGTGCGGAACCGCTAAGTGGGGCCGCCGCCTTCCGCCGCTCATGGCGATCACGGTCCTTCGGCTCGGTCACAGGCCTGAGCGGGACAAGCGCATCACGACCCACGTGTGCCTCACGGCGCGCGCCCTCAACGCCGACCGGGTCCTCATCGCCGAGCGCGATGAGAAGATTGTGGAGAACGTGCGCGACGTCACCCGCCACTTCGGCGGGCCCTTCGAGGTGGACAGCGGCATGGGCTTCCGCCAGGTGCTCCGCAACTTCCAGGGCACCAAGGTCCACCTTACCATGTACGGTATGGCCATGCACGAGGCGGTCGCCCAGATCGACCCCGCGAAGGACCTCCTCATCGTCGTGGGCGCCGAGAAGGTGCCGCGGGAGGTCTACGACCTCGTGGACTTCAACGTGAGCGTGGGCAACCAGCCGCACTCCGAGGTGGCGGCCCTCGCCGTCTTCCTGTACGCGCTCCAGGGCCCGAAGGCGCTCCAGAAGGAGTTCACGGGGGCCGAGATGACCATCCTCCCCACCAACCGGGGCAAGCGCGTCCTAGGCGAGCGCGGCGGGGGCGAGGCGGCAGAAAACGAGGCCGACCCGGAGGGGGACGGCGCCGCCGAGGACTCGCAGGAATGACGATTCCTTGATAGCGCCATTGGCAATGTGTTAAGTACAGACAGTACTCGAAGGATTTTTGCTGTTGTAGATCCCCTTTACAGCAAGGAAATCCGTCACCTTGCCGACTTGGCAGCCCACGGGTAATGGTCCAAAGTACCAAAGTTTATGACGGTCGCGCACCAAAGTAGCGTGGGTTGCCTGCATGACCACGCTCGATGATCCTCGCGTGAAGCAATACATCCGTGAAACCGTCGGGGACGAGGGCATGCGCCTGGCTGAGCTTCTTACAGAGAAGCAGGAAGCCACGGACAGCGAGCTCGCCGAGGAGATGGGCGAAAAGCCCAGCCACATCCGCAAGATACTCTATGACCTCTACGAGGCCCGCATCGCGGAGTATCACAAGGAGAAGGACAAGGACACGGGGTGGCTCACCTTCTACTGGTCCCTGAACCCCACTGCGGCGGCCCACGCCGTCGAGCTCAAGCGCAAGCGCGAAATCGGCGCCCTCACCGAGAAGCTCCGCTTCGAGCAGGAGCACGAGTGGTACATCTGCCCCCGCGACCAGAACCGCCTCGAGTTCACCGAGGCCGCGGAGCACAACTTCCACTGCGGCGACTGCGGCACCCTCCTGGAGGCCCACGACAACCGCGAGGAAGTCAAGATGCTGCAGATGCGCATCGCCGAGCTCATGGAAGAGGCCAAGGAAATCAGCACCGGCTCCTGAGCAAGCGGCCAACCTCCTGTTTTTTCAGTGGATCGCCGGACACGGGTTCGGCACCACGAAACCTTGATGCATCCTCCTCAGGATGAGCTATCAGCCGCTTCCTGCGGCGGGTGCATCCTATGACCCAATTCGCTACTGCCACCACAGGCAACACGACCACTGCCGACCAGGCCGTTCTGTACTGGAAGATCAGCGGGATCGCCGTGGGCGCCGTCGCGGCCCTCGGGATCGTGATGAACCTCGTGAAGGCGGACGGGGTCCTCCTCACGAACTTCCTCGCCTTTGACTGGACACACAACGTGCTCCACGTGATTCTCGCGGCTGCCGCCGTCACCTTCGGCTTCACGAAGGCCGTGGAAGCCAAGGTCGTGAAGACGGCCGCCCTCGCCTTCGGCGCCGTGTACCTCCTCCTCGGCGTCCTCGGATTCATCAACGGCGTCACGACTTTCCTCGCAACCGCCCTGAACCTCCACCTCGAGATGGGCGAGAACCTCATCCACCTCGCGATTGGTGGCTACGGCGTCTTCGCCGGGCTCCAGAACTGACCAAAAACGTGGGGCGCTCCCGGCGCCCCGCTCCCTCTCCTTTTCTTGTGTTACTGCTCGTCCGCGGCGCGGCCAAGCACCTTCGTGCCCGCAAGGCCGAGCGCAACGAGCATCCCGAACAGGACGGCCGTTTCTGTGACGGGCGCGCGCCCGCCGCCGCCCACGCTGCCGCCTTCGCTCGCAAGAGCGACACTGGCCTCATCGGGCGTCATGAAGGCATAGTAGCCGCCAGAGACCACGGCGGCCACGGCGAGAACAAGAAGGAACTTGCGCATCGGCCCCCTGTTCGCCGAGGCGGCGCATAAGGGGCCACGGTGGGCCCCCGGGGCCCCGGGGGCGCATGGGTCAACGGGCCGAGGGCGTGGGGTCCGCGCCAGCGGGCTCGGGCTTCGGCTTCTCGAGGAGACCGAAGCGCTTGCGGAACAGGAAGAACAGGTTGCGGCGGCCATCCTTCCAGGAGGCGAGCTTCACCTCGCCCACGCGCACCTTGTATTTGATGGGGATCTCCTTCGCCTTGATGCGGGGGTTGCGGAAGGCCTCGATCTTGATCTCCTCGCTCATGGGCATCCCGTCGGAGGTGATGACGATGTCCTTGAGGATGCTGCGGCGGAAGATCCACATCCCGCTCTGGGAGTCCTTTACGTTCACGAAGAAGAGGACGCGGCACGTTCCAGTGAGGATGGCGTTGCCCACCTTGTGCTTCGCGCTCATGGCGCCCTTCTCGAGCATGCCGAAGCGGTTGCCGTTGATGAAGTCGAGGTTCTCCCGCAGGAGCATGTCCACGTACTCCACGATGTCCTCGAAGGGGTACGTGAGGTCGGCGTCCCCGGTGACGATGACGTCTCCCGTGGCGCGCGCAAAGCCCGTCTTGTAGGCGCGGCCGTACCCCTTGCGGGGCTCCACGATGACGATGGCGCCCTTCTCCTTCGCGATGGGGACGGTGCGGTCGCGGCTTTCGCCGTCCACCACGATGACTTCGAGGTCCCAGCCGCGCTCCGTGATCTTGGCGCGGGGGATGGCGTCGAGGGTGGGCCCGATGCCTTCCTCTTCATTCATGGCGGGGATGACGACGGAAATCTTGACCATCTTGGTCACTCCTTGATTTTGCAGACGAGGTAGCCCACGCTCGCGGCCGCGAGGCGGAGGACGCCCCAGAAATGGAACTGGGTGCGGAACATCTCCTTGAAGCTGTAGTTGTTCCACAGGCGGCCGTGCTTCATGGTGAGCTGCTTGCGCCCGTAACCGTTCCAGTAAGCCTGTTTGAAGAACTTCCCGAAGGTGTCGCGGGCACGGTGGTACACGATCGCCTGGTCCGTGTACCCGATGACGGCGCCGCGGTCCACGGCGCGGTAGTTGAGGTCGATGTCCTCTGCCGTGTGGAAGGTGGGGTCGAAGCCGCCCACCCCGTCGAAGAGGTCCTTCCAGTAGGCGAGGTTGCAGCTTGGGTGCGTGACGTCCGAGCCCTTGTGGCGCAGCTCGACGCGGTGGAGGCTCTCGAAGGCCCAGTACCCGATCTGGATGGTGCGCCCAGCGGCCACGTCCGTCTTCATGAGCTGGCCCTTCAGGTTCTTGAGCCAGAAGGGGTTCGCGATGCAGTCGCCGTCGATGAAGGCCACGGCGTGGCCGCGGGCCTGTTGGACGCCGTAGTTGCGCGAGTCGCCGCGGCGTCCCGCGTGGTGGAGGAGGCGGATCTGCGGGTGCTTCTCCGAGTAGCTCGCGACGATGTCCCGGGTCTTGTCCGTGCTCGCGGCGTCCACGATGAGCACCTCGTACTTGCCATCCTGCACGAGGAGGCTGTCGAGGAGGTCCGCGATGTTCTTCGCCTCGTTGCGGACCGTGACGATGACGCTCACCATAGGGTCCGCCGGGCGGGCGGGCGGCCGGACAGGGGGCGAGAGCTCCCGCTTGCCTTCGAAGGTCAATGGGGCGATATCATCCCCGGTCGCCATGGCCCAAAAGAGAGTCCCTCTTCTTATAAAGGATTGCTTTCTTTCCTCAGGAATCGCGGGGCCGCTGCACGTAGTACGCCCACAGGCCGCGCACGAGCGCGAACGGTTTCCCCCGACCTTTTGAAAAGGTCGATCAAACCCCTGGATCGGGCCGCCTGCGGGCGGCCCAATGCGGCGGGGCGAGGGAACGGAGCAAAGGTCAGCGCCGCTGCACGTAGTACGCCCACAGGCCGCGCACGAGCGCGAACGGTTTCACCAGGAGATTCATGGCCTCGTAGCGGTGGCGGAACTTGGTGGCCGTGCCGGCAGCGCCCGGCACTTTCCGCAGGAGCGTCCCGTTCTTCAGGTAGGCCACTGTGGCGCCCACGGCGTACCGGTACTTGCGCCGCAGCACCTTGCGCCGCGTGTCCAGGTGGCTCTGGTCGTGGTACACCCAGGCGTCGGGGACGTACCGGCCGCGCTGCCCGGCCTGCACGGCGCGCAGGTTGATGTCGTAGTCCTCGCCGCCCCACACGAGGGTCTGGTCGAAGTTCCCGATCTTCTGGAAGAGGTCGCGCCGCCACGCGCTGTTGCCCATGGGGAGGGCGGTGATGTCGTGGGCCACCACGTTGGGGTAGAACCATGCCTCGAACTCGTTGATGTAGTGCTCCACCTGGTTCTTGGGGGGCGCCCAGGGCCGCGTGGGGCCCCCCGTGAACTCCGCGCTTCCCGCCTCGATGGGGGCCACGAGCTTCTCAAGCCAGAAGTCGGGCGCGATCTGGTCCGCGTCCAGGAACACCACGATGCCCGTTTCGGCGGGCATGTCCGCGAGGGCCTGGTTCCGCGTCTCCGCCACGGATCCGGGGTAGACGCGAACGTCCACGGGGAGGTCCGGGTGCTTCGCCGCGAACTCGCGCACCGCCTCGAGGGTGCCGTCGCGGCTTCCCCCGTCCGCCACCAGGATCCGGTCCAGCCGGCGCGTCTGCTGCCCCAGGCTCTCGAGGGTGCGCAGGACGCGCTTGTCGTTGAACAGGGTCACGAGGACCGTGGTGTGCACGCGGCTTGGAGGGCGCTCCCCCGTCTAAGGGGTTTCGCTCTCTGCGGGGGCTCGCCCGGGAGGGGGCGGCGGAGGCCGCGGAGAGGACGGTATCCGCAGAGCAGGTAACGGCGCAGGGAACGCAGAGACGACGTCCTAGGATCCGCGGAGGGATGAAGAGGGGGAGACGAAACGGCGTCGCTCCCCGCCTCCGCCTCCTTAGCGGGTCCATAATCTGTCCTCTGCGCGCCCTGCGCCTTCGATGCCTCTGCGTATACCGTACCCTCTGAGCCCTCCGGAACCCTCAGCGCCCGCGAAGCTCTTCCTTCAGGTAGCGGAGGGTGGGGGCGGGGTTGGCGAGGTCGAGGAAGAAGCGCCAATCCTTCATGGTGAGTTCCCGCAGCAGGATGAGGGTAAGGAGGTACACGAGGCCGCCCGCGACGCCCGCGAAGGCCAGGTGATACCAGCGCCCGAACTCGGGGATGAGGGCTGCAAGTCCCATGAGGGCGGCGTACATGAAGAGGCTCGCGAGCACCTGGCGGACGAGGTGCCACCACGCGCCGCCCACGCCCACGAGGCGGTACGCGACGAGGCGGAGCAGGATGAACCCCACGAGGCTCGCGAAGGCCGTGCCCAGCGCGGCCCCGAAGGCCTTGAGGCCGAAGAGGGGGATGCCGAGGATGCTCGTGGGGATCAGGAGGAGGTTGAGGCCCACCACGAGGATGCCGGTGAGGACGCCCACCTTCGCGGCGGCCGAGGGCCGGTTCATCCCGGTCACGAGGGCCACGTAGGGCGTGGTGAGGGCCACGAGCAGCGTGTTCAACGTGAGGGCAATGAGGACGTTCGCGCTCCCCTGGAAGGAGGCCGCGAGAAGGATGCGGATGATGGGATCGGCGTAGGCCACCACGAACACGGTCATGGGGAGGACGATGAAGCCGATGTAGCGGAGCGTGTTCTCGAACACCTCGCGGATGTGCTCCCGCTGATCGCCAGCGTGGAGGCCGCTGATGTGGGGAAACAGGAGGGTGCCCACGGCCGTCGGGACCATGCTGATGAGGAGGACGATCCGTTGGGCGCCCCCGAGGAGGCCGACCTCCGTCTCGTTCCAGAAGTAGCCGACGGCGAAGGAATCGATGTAGGTGGAGGCCACCCCGACGAGGTTGAGCACCATGAAGGGAAAGGCGAAGCGCGCGTACTGCCGCGCGAGGTCCTTGTCGAACTTCCCCCAGGGGAGGTCCTTCGTGGCGTAGAACCCGTAAGCCGTGCTCGCGATGGCCCCCGCGAGGTAGGTGAGGGCGAGGGCCTCGGTGGCGTGCGCGTGCACCCACGCGTCCAGGGCTGCCGTGTCAAAGAGCGGGAGCGTGCCCATGGCGAGGGTGACGGCGAAGACGCCCGTGAGGAGGACGCGCGTCGCCGTCTCGAGGAGCGTGAGCGCCTGGCCCTTCGCCGTCTCCTGCCGCGCTTCGAGGGTGAAGCGGTTCACGGCGCGGATGCTCGTGACGACGTTCGTGCCGAGCATGATGAAGACGGCCGCGTAGGTCGTCGAGTACAGCTCCTTCCCGAGCAGCACCGTGTGGACGAAGAGGCCGCCCAGGATGGTGAGCACGAACAGGATCGTGAGGAGGGTCTTCAGGACGAAGAACGTCGTCATGCACGTGGAGACGTCCCGGCCCTCGCTCACGAACTTGATGTGGGCCTGGGTGAACCCGAGCTCCTGGATGACGTAGGCCATCCCCACGAGGGCGGTGGCGAAGAGCACCTCGCCGAGGGGGTCCGTTCCGAAGTAGAGGGCCACGAGCTTGAGCGCGATGAGGCCCAGGATCCCGCCGAGGACATTGCCGCCGACGACGACCAGGGACTTGCGCGCTAGCATGGACGGGGCCCGATCGGGCTTCTCGCCCTTAAAGACGCCGTGTTGAATCGGCCGGTTCAAGAAGGGGAACCGCGATGTGGCCCCTATGCGCGTGGCCCTCGTGGCGCCCCGGTTCCATCCCGTCACCGGCGGCATCGAAACCCACCTGGAGGAGGTGGGCGTCCGCCTTCTCGCGAGGGGCCACGAGGTCACGGTGCACGTGGCCGCCCTCGACGACAAGGGCGCCCCGCTCCCGCCCGAGGGCGAGCACCGTGGCCTCCGCATCCGCCGCTACAAGCCCTCCTTCCGCCTGGGGTACTACTCCACCCTGTTCAAGCCGGACCTCGCGGGGGCGGACGTGATCCACCTCCACGCCTACGCGCACCTCACCAACGACTGGGCCATCCGGCGCTACGCGGGGTCGGGAAAGCGCCTCTTCCTCACCACCCACCACGGGTTCGCCTTCCCCACGCCGGGCGTCGTGAACACCGCGTACCACGGGCTCTACAACCGGCTCCTGGGGATGCCCAACCTGCGGAAGCTCACGGCGGTCATCCCCATGACGGGCTACGACCGCGACCTCCTCCTGAAGCGCGGCTTCCCCGCCGAACGCGTTCACGTGGTCCCGAACGGCGTCCCCGATGCGGCCTTCACGCCGGGGAACCCGGGGAGCGGCCGCGCCCTCGCCGGCATCGAGAGTTACGTGCTCTTCCTGGGGCGCCTCCACCCCGAGAAGCGGCCCCTTGCGGCCCTCTCGGCCTTCTCCGCCCTGGCCGACCGCGTGCCCGGCCTCGGCCTCGTGTTTGCGGGCCCCGACCAGGGGGAGGAACCGCGCCTCCGCCGCGAGGCGCAGGAGGAGGAGCTTGCAGACCGCGTCCGTTTCCTCGGAAAGGTCACGGAGGACCAGAAGCGCGACCTGTTGGCCGGCTGCCGGCTCCTCGTGCTGCCGAGCCTCCACGAAGGCCAGGGCATCGTCCTCATCGAGGCGTGGGCCCAGGGCAGGCCCGTGGTGGCCACCCGCGTGGGGGGCGTCCCCTACACGGTGGAGGACGGCATCGACGGCCTCCTCGCGACCCTCGGGGACGAGGAGGATCTCGGCCGGAAGATGGAGCTTCTCGCGCGCCACCCCGACAAGGGCGCCGCCATGGGGGAGGCGGGCCGCCGCAAGGCCTGGGCGCAGTACCGGTGGGATCGCATCGTCGAGGACCTTGAGCGGTTGTACCGGGGCGAAGCTTGAAGAAGCGGCCGTGCCTCGCCCACGCATGAACCCGCGCCTCCGCTGGGGCCTCGAAGCGGCCTTCTTCATCCTCATCTCCCTCAGCTTCATCCGCAATGCCGCCCAAGGCGGCTTCTTTGCTCTTGGCGCGGGGGCCGCGTGCCTGCTGCGCGGCGGCATGGTGGCGGCCTACGCCGTCCGCGGACCTGAGAACGCTCCCCGGAACTTCCGCGGCATCGCCACGGCCCTCCTGTTCATCGGGGGCCTCATCCTTGTCGTGGGGAGCGCCTACAGCCTCTTCGTGGTGGGAACGAGCGCTCCCGTCATCCACGGGGCCCTCGGCGTGCTCGGTGTGGGCCTCCTCTCCTACGGTCTCTTCGAGGCACGGGGCCTCAAGGGTGCCGCGCCAGTCCGGAATCTTCATTAGCGCTCCCCCGCTTGGAAAGGTATCCCGGCCGGAACCCCCATGTCGTCCCCTGTGTCCCCGCCCGTTGCCGTCATCCTCGCCGCCGGTCTTGGCAAGCGCCTTGGCGACCTCACGGCGAACCGCCCGAAGGCCCTCCTTCCCCTCGGTGCGGGCGGCGTCACCTTCCTGGACTTCTCCCTCCGGCTCCTCCTCCCCCGCGTGAGCCGCGCCTACGTGATGGGGGGCCACCGCTTCGACGTCCTCACCGCGCACCTTGCGGCCCAGCACCGGGAGGCCGCGGGCAAGATCACGGCCCTCGAGTTCAAGGACTACGAGCGCGTGAACAACATTGGTACGTTCCTGCGCGCCCGCGAGGCCTTCGCGAACGGCGCGATGCTCCTCAACTCTGACATCGTGTACCACCCCGCGATCCTCGACCGCGCCTTCGAGGCCTACCGCGCGGACCCCGGCCAGTCCTTCCTGGTGGTGGACGACCTGGTGGTGCTCGACGAGGAGCAGATGAAGGTCACCCTGAACCCTCTGGGGCACGTGACGGGCATCAACAAGAAGCTCCCGCCCGAGGAGAGCCTCGGCGAGTACATCGGCATCCTGTACCTCACGGCCGCCGACGCGCGTCGCGCCATCGCTGCGGGCGACCGTCTCGTGGCCGAGGGGAAGACGAACCTGTACTACGAGGATGCCGTGGCCGCTGTCCTTCCCCAGATTGGCCTTCGGGTCGTCACCGCCGGAGGTCACCCGAACACGGAGGTGGACACGCCCGAGGACTACGCTCGCGCGAAGGCAATCTACGATCGTCTCGCCCGCGAGGGCGCGCTCCCCTGGAAGGAATGACGCCGTGAAGCACATCCAGATCCCCGAGCTCCTCCGGATGACGCGCACCCACGAGGACACCTGCCGCGAGGTGGCCGCCGTGACCGCGCGCCTCCGCCTGCAGCGCCCCGTCATCCTCACGGGCGGCCGGGCCACCCAGGGGATCGCGGACGGTATCAAGGAGGCCTTCCCGAGGGAGGCGACGTTCCTCAACGCCCAGAGCGCGAGCTTCCGCGAAGTGCAGACCGTGGAGCGCCATGCCTTCGAGCACGGCGCCGACGGCGTCATCGCGCTTGGCGGCGGCAAGGTCCTCGACGTGGGAAAGTACGCGGCCTACCGCCACCACGTTCCCTTCATCGCCGTGCCCACCCAGGCCTCCCACGACGGTATCGCGTCCCCCATCGCAGTCATCGAGAGCGAGGACGGGCGGAAGAAGAGCCTCGGCGCGAAGATGCCGGTGGCTGTCATCGCGCCCCTCCACGTGATCGCGGGCTCCCCCGCCGAGGCCTTGCGCGCGGGCGTGGGCGACCTCCTCAGCAACCTGAGCGCCATCCAGGACTGGCGCCTTGCCCGCGAGGCGGGCCGGGAGGAGTACGACGACTTTGCCGCCATCATCAGCAAGCACGCCGCGGAGCTCATGCGGAACGAGCTGCGGAAGCGGCCGGACCCCCACGCGCTCCCCTTCGTGGAGCTTCTCGTGGAGGGCCTCATGCTCTCGGGCGTCGCCATGGCGGTCGCGGGCAGCAGCCGGCCCTGCAGCGGCTCCGAGCACCTCGTGAGCCACGCCCTCGATTACCTGGGCCACTCTCCCGCCCACCACGGCACCCAGGTGGGGTCGCTGAGCCTGTTCAGCCTCTACCTGCAGGGGGACCTCGACCTCGGTTACGTGCGGGACGTGGAGGCCATCGGCATCCCTCTCCCCACGGCCCTTCTTCCCACCAGTTGGGCGGAGCTTGTTCGCCTCTTCGGGACGGCGCGCGTGATGCGGCCCGGCCGCCACACGGTGCTCGACCAGTTCACGGACGAGGAGCTCGTGCGGCGCTACGAGGCCTTCCGCCGCACCGTGGAAACCGAGAGGCCCACCTAGCGGACCCAACCCAACGCCTTCAAATAGCCGGTAGCGGGATCCAGAGCGTTCCCCTGGACGGCCGCCCGATGACGAAGCCCATTCCGCCGGTGTCGGAGCTGAAGAAGATCTGCTGGAAGAGCCAGGACGCCTGGTTGTCCTGGAAGCTCTACCGCACCCCGAGCATCTACGTGACGTGGCTTCTCGGGCACACGCCCATCACCGCCAACGGCGTCACGCTCCTCGGTGTCCTCTTCGCCATGGCCGCCTGGGCCATGCTCGCGACGGGCGACCTCGCCTGGATGCTCGGGGGCGCCCTCCTGCTCCAGGTGTGGGTCCTGCTCGATCACACGGATGGAGAGATTGCGCGCCTGCGCCGCTACCGCGGCCTTCCCGGCTCCGCGAGCGTCGAAGGCGCCTTTGCCGAGTACGTGGGCAACCACCTGGTGGTCCACCCCATCACCATCGTCTTCGTGGGCGTGGGCGCGTACCACCACTGGGGCGAGATCGCCTACCTGTACATGGGCTTCGCCGGCGCCTTTGCCTCGCTGCTTGCGATGGCCATCTGGCTCCGCCGCCACATGCTCCTCCTCAAGTTCGTGTACCTGGACCCCGACCATGAGGCCGGGTACATGGGCCAGACGCCCGAGAGCCACCTGCGCGAGCGCGGCCTCTCCCCCGCCACGGACCCGGCTGCAGCCGCCGCGCCCGCCAAGACCCGGAGGTCCCTCCGGGACCTCATCGGGGACTTCCTTCTCCTCACCTCCAACTTCATCGAGTTCAGCCTCCTGGTGATTGCAGCCGTCGCCATCGACTTCGCCCTCGCGGCTGCCGGGTACCCCAGCCTGGCGCCCCAGTGGTTCCTCCACGGCGCGCTCACGCTGTTCCTGCTCTACTACGGCGTGGTGTTCCCCCTCGCCACGGTGGCGAGCATCTTCACCAACATCCGATTCCAGATCGCGCACGACCTCGCCGGGTACGTGGCCCACGCCGCCGCGAAGCGCGCCCGCGCCCAAGGGAAGGACGCGCCCGCGGTCCCCAACCCCGCCGAGGATCACTGAGCGAGGGCAGCGTAGGCCTGCAGAGTCTGTTCCGCGCAGCGGCGCCACGTGAAGGTGGCGGCGTGGTCCACGAGGGTGGCGGCCGGGCGCTTCCGCTTCAGGGCCTCCTCCAGGCCCTTCGTGAACCCTTCCGCCGTCAACGGCGCGTAGGTCGCGAGGTCCCCCATCGTTTCCCGCAGCGGGGGGATGTCGCTCACGAGGACGTTGCAGCCGCAGGCCATGGCCTCGAGGGGCGGGAAGCCGAAGCCCTCGTCGAGGGTGGGAAGCACGAACAGGTCCGCGCTCGAGTAGAGGCGGCGGAGGTCGGTGTCGCTGACCTTTCCGCCGTACACGTACTGGCCGCGCGCTTCGAGGTCCTTGGCTTTTTCCCGGAGCTCCGTTGCGAACTGCTGCACGCCGTGCCAGGCGCCCACGTGCACAATGCGCAGGCGCGGGTCGTCGAGGGCGGCCACTGCTTCGATGAGGAGGTCCACCCGCTTCCTGGGGTTGAGGTCCCCGAGGATGAGGAGGTTGACTCGGTCCTTTTCCAGGAGCGGGTGCCCGGCAGGGTCCGGGTGGAAAATCTCCCGGTTGATGCCTTCGTGGGTGACGTGGATCTTCCCGGGATCGGTCCCGAAGCGCTCCACGATGTCGCGCTTCACGTGGGCCGTGGGAACGATCACGACGGGCAGCTCCAGGGCCCGCGCCGTGTCGCGCTCCTCGAAGGAGCGGTGCTTGGCCGTCATGTGGAACAGGTCCGGCCACTTGAGGAGCACGAGATCGTGGAGGGTGGCCACGTTGCTGTCCTTCACGAGAATCTGGGGGCTCGTGGAGTGCACCACGGGCTGCCGTCCCCGCGTGAAGGCGCGGGCGACGCGGTAGGTGAGAAGGCCCCCCACACGGCGGCCCAGCACGTTGAACTCCTTCCCCTTTACCGGCACGGCTCGTGCCGTCTGCCCCATCCCCTGGAGTGCGGCGAGCAGCTCCAGGCTGTACCGCTTGATGCCGCCCCCGATGGGAAGGTCGGCATACACGACGGCGATACCGGCCGGAGGGGTGGCGTTGGTCATCCGCGGCTCACCTCAGCCCGAGCGTTGCGTAGGCTTCGAGCGTGGCCTTGGCTGTCCGCTCCCAGGTGAAGGTGCGGGCGTGCGCGATGAGGCGGTCCGAGGGGCGGCGCTCCTTCAGGGCGGCCGTGATGCCCTTCGTGAATCCTTCCGCCGTCAAGGGTGCATACGTGGCGAGGTCTCCCATGGTTTCCCGTAGCGGGGGGATGTCGCTCACGAGGACGTTGCAGCCGCAGGCCATGGCCTCGAGGGGCGGGAAGCCGAAGCCCTCGTCGAGAGTCGGAAGCACCAGGAGGTCCGCGTGCGAGTACAGCTGACGGAGGGTCTTGTCGTCCACGGCGCCGCCGTACACGTACTGGCCGCGCTCCTCAAGCGCCTTGGCCTTCGCGCGCAGTTCGGTTGCGAACTGCTGCACGCCGTGCCAGGCGCCCACGTGCACAATGCGCAGGCGCGGGTCGTCGAGGGCGGCCACTGCTTCGATGAGGAGGTCCACCCGCTTCCTGGGGTTGAGGTCCCCGAGGATGA
>Ga0247718_1000105_pt1 | contig 18943 bp, 9 predicted proteins | sample 21E_DmetaG_FD_189045 | JGI IMG/M metagenome (GOLD analysis project Ga0247718, IMG submission 189045) | Soil microbial communities from hillslope of Landscape Evolution Observatory, University of Arizona, Oracle, AZ, United States - 2-1-E_D | ecosystem: Engineered > Artificial ecosystem > Mesocosm...
GGCGCAGGGGGTGCTGAAGGGCGACTACGCGTGGCTGGAGGAGGGCGCCATCCGCGCCGTCCCCGAGGGAGCGGTGCTGGCGCCCCCGGCGGGCGGGGCGGACCGCGACACGTACGGAGAGCGGCACATCTCCGGCGCGCGGGTGTCCACGCAGGTGGGGGCGAGCGGATAACCCGTTTCCCCGGAAATGAAGCATCCGGCCCCTGCGTACCACGTGCAGGAGCCGGATGCTTTCAGTGCTTGGGATGTTTGGTCTGGCCCTGCTCGATGGCTCAGGCGACTCCGAAGGGTACGTTCTCCAGCACAACGTGGGGCAGGCGCCCCTCTCCGATCATCTCGCGCGCATCCAGGATCTCAATACCTACCAGGCGTTCGCCTTCCGCCAGGTTCAACGCAACCTCCTCGCTCAGACGTACCGTTCGGCACTGGTGCTCCCCTTCTAGGAGGCGGATGTACAGTGCATCCGTTTCGGCGTCGTAGCTGATCTTCATCTTGGCTCTCGGTCGAAATGTGCCTGCCCCTCACTTCCAGTGTGTCCGCGCGTATTCCTGCGCCTCCCGTGCCGAGAGTGCCCGGCTGGAGTTGTTGGTGCGGACGTAGAAGTGCTCCTGTCCCTCGGTCTTCACCCATACGGGCTTAGGGGACGGCCTTACCGTCACGCGGCAGACCTGCTTGCCGTCCACCTCGTGGAAGCTGACGGTCAGCAGCGGTGCCACCGCGAAGCCCAGGTGCTTGCCGAGAAGCTGGGTGAGCCACTGCTCGAACCCGTCGGCGTTGGACCGCTCGCCCAGCGTTCGGTAGTCGGCCTCCAGACCGAGCACGGTGCCGTCGTCGGCCACCCCGATCAGCAGGGTGCCCCCGGTGGAGTTCAGGAAGGCGGTCACCGTCTTGACGATGATCTCTTCCATCTTGGGGTTCTTCTTCCCCTCCTTCACGTCCCAGCGGGCGGTGCTCTTGAACTCCAGTGTACTACTCTCCCCCCGCGTGATCAGGAGTAGGATCTCCGGGTCCCCAGGCTTCGGGGTCAGCTCCCGATACGCCTCCAGCGCCGCGTCCTTTGTCTCCTGCGCCACCAGCGGAAAGGTGCTCAGGATGTGCGCGAACTCCTCTTCCGTGAGCCCGTACAGGTGCGCCACCATGCCGTCCAGCTCGGCGCGCAGGCGGGCGCGCTCAGCGGGGTCCGTGGCGCCGTTCGCGTGGCTCCCCAGCCCCAGCTCCCGCGCCAGGTCGTCGAACTCTGGCGTGGTGCAGACCAGCCGTGCTGCACGTTCCACGATGGGAGTAAACTCGGGGTCACGCTCGGTAAGGCGGGGGACAGGTAGCTGGTAGAGATAGAAGAAGTTGAGCGTTGTTGTGACCTTCATGCGAAGTAGCCAATCGAGAACAAAGCTGTTCCAAGCTGCTTCGAGGAAGAGCTGCTCTGTATTACTCAGCAATCGGCTCCAGTCTTCATCGAACACTCGGACCGTGGGGAGTTTATTTCCGTGAAATGCTGGTGGAATGACAGTCGCTATTAGCGTCCGGGTGTCCGTGTTGCGAGCGATATCACGGAATCCGAGGCGGTAGCTCTGGTAGTCGAGCTTCTGCCCCACATCGGCCTCACGGCGCAGTAGCGCCTTGCGACCTTCTCGCTCGTCCACCCAGTACCGGCCGTCGGCGAAGTAGGCATCGAACTGGTGGATCATCTTGCCTTCGTACAGCGGCAGATGTCCCGGCCCTGCTTCCACGCGGAACAGGTGGCTGTCGCTGGTCATGTGAAACTCCGCCGTAAGCGACAGATTCCACACCCCCTCCAGCTTCTCTCCGAGCAGTGGGAAGCGCAGCATCTTTTCCGCGATCCTCACGTCCGCTTCGCTCTTGAACTCCATAATCGAAAGCGAATCGGGCGAGAGGCGGCGCACCTGCTCTACTCCGATCTCTATGGCACCCTGCCGTGGGAACCCGCGCAGATCCTCCACGTCCAACCGCATGAAGGCAGCGGGGAACCGGTCCGTACTCCCACCCTTTTCGAAAGTGAGTACCACGAATTTGAAGCGGCTATCCACGCCCTCGAAGATCTCCCTCCGGTTCTCGAAGCCGAACAGCCCACTGATCTGGGTCCGGCCAAACAGCATCTCCCGGAGCTGCTTGGTTCCCAGGTCCGTATAGATACCGCTGGGGATCACGATGCCGCACTCGCCGCCGGAGCGGAGCAGGTTGAAGCACTGCTCCACGAACAGCTTGTACAGGTTGATATCGGAGCCCGCCTTCTTGCCGTTGACGACGGAGATCTGGTTTTCGAACTGCGGTGCGCCGCGGAACCAGGCGCTGACGTGTGGAAAGCGGCTCAGGTACTCCAACCACGCATTCCGAACCTCACGATCGCGCAGCAGCTTGCCCTGTTCCTTCTCGAACTCCTTGATGGTCATCGTGTTCTTCGTGACCACCTCGGAGTGCTCCTCGAAGAACTCCTTGGCGTTGGGCTTGAAGATGTCCCACGGCGGGTTGGTGATGATGGCGTCGAAACCCCCGCGCCCGTTCAGCACCTCGTCGAATTCATATCCCCAGTGAAAGGGATGCAAGTCACGGATGTCCTGCATGGTGAGAGGCCGCCTCCTCGGCTTGCCTTCCTTGTTCTTGGCCACGTTCCAGGTCGCCTGCTCGAAGCGGATTCCGGCCTCCGCGAATTCGGCCAGCAGGAGCGCGTTCAGGTTCTCCGTCGCCTCCTGGCGCTGCGCGTCGATTCGGTCTCGCAGGTCACGGAGCGCCGCCGACCCCTCCGCCTCGGTGGCGGAGTAGTGACGATAGAGTCCCACCAGACGGTTCTTCTCGTTCACCAGTTCGCGGTAGCTCTTCTGGAAGAAGTCGCCCTGCGCGCGGCGGTTGTATTCCGCTTCATCCACCCGCAGCAGCCCGATCAATGAGTTCCCCGGCAGGATGTTAAAATCTATGTTCGGCAGGGGCTCCAGATGGTCCGCCGACTGGACGGAGGAGACCAGAGCCAGGAACAGGCGCAGCCGCGTGATCTCCGTGGCCTCCTCCATGATGTCCACGCCGAACAGGTTGTCGGCGATGATCCGCTTCTTGATGAAGTAGTTGAGCGAGTGGTGCTCGGCGCGTGTCTTCCGCAGCCACTCGGTGAGCTGCGGATCGTTCAGGTACTCGATGCGCCCGGTGACGGCGCTGTACACCTCGATCAGCGTCTTCATGGCCGCCACCAGAAACGCGCCCGAGCCGCACGCGGGGTCCAGCAGCGCTAGCCCGGGCAGCACCTCGAACAGAAGCGCCTTGCAGAGCGGCGCATCCAGCTTGAGGAGCAGGTCCGGGAGCGAGTCGAAGCGGCGGGGCGCCAACACCCCGGGAATTCCAGGGTCGCTCACCCGCTGCACGATCAGCTGGTGGACGGTCTGCTCGCACAGGTACTCGGTGATCTCCGGCCGGGTGTAGTAGGCACCGAACGCCTTCTGGTTGATGTACTTCTCGAAGATGTAGCCCAGGACGTCGGGACTGATCTCGTTGGGGTTTCCTCCCGGAGTGTCGTTCAGGTTCCAGTCGTACCTGCGGAAAAGCTGGAGGATGTTCTCGAACGCCTGGTCGGGGATGCGGATGTCCAGGTATTCCTTCTCGATCCGGTGCGGCAGGAAGAGCCCGCCGTTCAGGTAGCGGATCTTGCCGAGCGCGCGGTTCACCTCCGCGCTACGTTGCGCTTCCGGCTTGGCGAAACCCTCGAAGAAAAGGAGCTTCAGGAACTCGTCGTAGAAGCAGTAGGTGTGCGACTGACCTACGTCACTCAGCCCGTCGAGGACAGGGGCGCACCGGTCCGCTCCCCGCCTCCGGGCGTCGGCCAGCTTCCCCTGCAGGTAGTTGTAGTCGCCACCGTCCAGGAAGCCCTTCCGCTGCAGGAAGTAGATGAACATCAACCGGTTGAGCAGCACGGAGGCGTACCACCGCCGGTCGCGCTCGTTGTCGATCCCCTCGATCAGCCCCACGAAGGCGAGGTGCTGCTCCTGGAACTCCCGATAGAACTTCTTCGTGACACGCTCGACGTCCAGCGAGTCCGCCAGCCGCCGCGCCACCTCCACCACAGGGATGTCTCCCTCGGCATCCAGGTCGCTCAGCTCCACGAACATCCCACTGATCTTGGAGAGGAACAGGTCTCCTGCCTGCCCTTTCACGTACAGGTGCTCGCGGGGGAGGAGCCTGGCACCGTCACGCTTGGCCCAGAACCACACGCTCTGCGTGCGGGCGGGGTCCACGAAGATCAGCAGGTTCTCGTGGTGGAGCTTCACGACCTCGCGATGGATGGCGGCCCGTTTCCTGGCGTCTGGGATGCCGCCCTCCGTCTCGATCTCGATCACCGCCACCCCGCCCAGCTCCGCGACGTAGCGCTGCGTGTACGCCGTACCGTCGAGTACAGCGGAGATCGGGCGCGACTCCCTCGGTCGGTTCCACCCAAGCTCCTCCACGAACAGGTCGCGGAAGGCGAAGTCCTGAAGGTGCTGCCGGGTACGGGCGGTGTCGATTGCCATCGTCAGTTCCCGTGCGGCTCATACAGCCCGAGCGAGCAGATGATCTGCGGCTCGCGCGCCTGTTCCTCGTCGTCCACGATGCTGAGCCGGTCATCATCCCGCAGGGCAATCACCAGTTCGGCCAACTGCGCGTCGTCGATCCCGCTGCGGAGTTGCCGGTTCAGCGTATCTGTAGCGCCGGAGCGCAACGGGTAGCGGTACACGTCGTCGATGGCACGCCCCAGTTCCGGCGTGTCCATCAGCGTTCCGTGCACCTGCTCGGCGTAGCGCTTCAGGCGCTCGTACACCCGGAAGCGGGCGCCGGAGGGGCGGCCGAGCTGCCCGCCGATAGAGGCCGTCTCGCTGACGATCTGCTCCACTCCTCGGCGTACCAGTTCGTGGTGGCAGGCGTGGTGCGGCAGGGCGGGCGTATCTGGCGCGCAGCGCGCCATCCCCAGAATCCGGAGCTGCGACTGCGTCACCGTCTTCCCCTCCCGGTCCACCCAGGCGAGCGCGTCGTTACCGTCCGCGGTCCGCATGTAGAGCAGTACCCCCTCCGGGTCCCACTCGGTGCCCGCGTGAACCCGCGCGGAGAGTACCACGTTGGGCAGCTCGGGAATGGTCTTCAGCAGCGACGGGTCCTCGTCCGTGGCGTTCTTCCAGATCTGGTACGCCTCCGAAGCCAGGTCCACCTCTCCGTCCAGCCCACCATCCCCATCCAGGATTCCCGCCTTCTCGTTGTAGAGGTCGGAGAGCGGCTGCGCGGCCTCCTCGTCCTCGAAGAACACCTCGTCCGTCCCCACCACCTCCGCGTTCTGTCGCAGGCGCTGCGAAACCCGCCCGCGTAGCCGGATGATGCGCTCCACCCCCTCGGCGGGGAGGAAGGAGTAGGCGAAGATGGTGTCCGCCCGCTGGCCGATCCGGTCCACACGTCCCGCTCGCTGGATCAGGCGGATGATGGCCCAGGGGAGGTCGTAGTTCACGATGATGTGGCAGTCCTGGAGGTTCTGCCCTTCGGAGAGCACGTCCGTTGCGATCAGCACTCGCAGCTCCTCTGCGAGCGGCACCCGGTCGCGCTTGCCGTTGCTCTCCGGGCTGAATCGCCACACCAGCGCGGTAGGATCTTCCGAATCGCCGGTGACGCCGGCAAAAGCGGTGACACCCCGCGCCTGGAGCTGCTCGCACAGGTAGTCCACCGTATCGGCGAACTGGGTGAAGACCAGGACCTTCTCGTCCGGCCGCTCCACCGTGAGGAGCCGCACCAGCGCCTCCAGCTTGGTGTCGCGGTCGGGGTCCCATTGCCCGAACTCCTCCAGCAGCCCGAGAATGGTATCGGCGTCGGCCTGGAGGTCCTGTCGCAGCTGCGGGGTGAACAGCGAGGCCCGCAGCCAGTTGAAGCGCCGGGCGTACCGGGTGCGGTACACGTCGTAGAGCGCAGCAGCGCGGCGGCGGTAGCCAGCTTCAGTCGGAGAGGCCAGCTTCGCATCGATTCCCTCGTCCAGGGACGTAGCCTCTCCGTTCTCCTCTCCTGCGAAGAGCGGTTCCGGCTCGGCATCGCTCTCGCCCGCCACGAGGTCCAGCACGTCCGCTCCCTTCGTACCTAGCGGAAGCTCCAGGTTGTTCTCGATCGCGTGCAGGAAGATGAAGTTGCGCAGCGCGTGGCGCTCCAGCGATTGGATGAAAGCCGGGCCGCCACTCTCCAGCCGCTTGAACAGGTTGGTGCGCGAGAAGCCCATCAGGCGCTTCCCGGCCCGGGAAAGTCCCTCCAGTACCCTGCCCTCTGCCGGGGTGGCGGCAGGGCTGGGGTGGGGGCGCTCGTAGTTACCCAGCCCGTAGCGCGGTAGGTTGAGGGAGTTGATCGCGCCGACCACTGGGTCGGAGTACAGACGGGCGTACGGGTCCGCCGGGTCTCGCGAGTCTACCGAAAAGGTGCGGGTGAGCGGCACTCGCACGGGAAAGTAGGACCGCTTTCCGTCCTCCAGTGCCAGGTAGCGCCGCCCTCGCTTCGCATCCAGCTCGGTGTAGTTCTCCTGAATGAAGCCGCGCGTTCGCCGTACCATGTAGCGCCGCATCAGCTCGCGCCAGTCGTCTACGTGCTCGCTCTTCTCGAACGCAGGCAGGGTGTTGATCCCGCACTGGTGGCGGCGCACGAATTCCAACTCTCCGATCTCCGCCAGTTTGCGCTCCGGCCGGATTCCCAAGTTCTCCTCCGGCGCCACGAAGAGGCGGAGCTGGGAAGAAAGATCCAGGTGCGTTTTGTTGTACGGCGTGGCGGAAAGGAGAATGCAGCGGCTCTCGTTCTCGGTGATGTACTCCTGAATCGCCCGGTAGCGCCTCCCCTCGCGGTTGCGAAGGTTGTGGCTCTCGTCGATCAGCACCAGGCGGTAGCGCCGCAGCTCCGGCAGCTCGCTCTCCACACGGCTCAGCGGAACGATCTTGGCCAGCAACCGATAGCGGGCGACGTAGTCCTCCCACATCGGCACCAGGTTCTTGGGGCAGATGATCAGTGTTTCCAGGAAGAAGTCATCCTGGAAGATACGCGCGAGCGCCGTCGCCATCAGCGTCTTGCCCAGTCCCACCACGTCGCCGATCAGGACGCCGCGCCGCTTGAGCAGGTGATGCGCCGCGATCTTGACGGCTGCCTTCTGGAATTCGAACAGCTTCCCGTCCAGCTCCCGCGGGAGGCGGAACTCGGCGAGCCCGCTCCGCGCCTCCTGCGACAGGTGATAGGCGATCTTGAGATAGATGTGGTACGGAGGGATCAGCTCTTCGCGCGCCCAGCTCTCCTCGATGATCGCCGCCAGCTCCTCTGAAATATCCAGGCACCACCTGTCGCTCCACCGGTCGTCGAACCAACTCTGCAGTTTGGAGCAGGCGTCGTGGTCCAGTACGTCAACGTTCAGTTCGCCCTGTCTGGAGAGGCCGGCCAGGGTCAGGTTGCTGCTCCCCACCAGCCCCAGGGTAGGATTGTTGGGGTCGGCGCGGTGCATCAGGTAGAGCTTGGCATGCAGCGGATACCGCAGGAAGAGCTTGACCCGCACCTTCCCACTGCGGATCTGCCGTGCCAGCCGGCGCAGGGTCGCCTCGTCGTCGTTGTTCGGTGCCCCCAGGGTGAGCTGCTCGCGAAACTGCTCCGCCATCTGCTTCTTCAGGCGGAGGACCGTCTGTTGATCCATTCCCTCTTCGTTTCCGCGCAAACTCAGCGCATCGCGAAGCTCGTCCTGCGGCGCGGACTGCATCCCTACGAGGAGCCGACAGCAGTGCCCGTCACCACCGGGCCAGAGATCGATGATACGGTCAACGTGCTTCCAGCCACGCAGGTTGAAGTAGCCGACACAGAAGTCGGCACGCTCGGAAACGCGGAGCGTGTCCTGAATGGCCGGGGCGAGCTTCAGGTCGATGTTGTCGAAGATGCGGGGCATGCGCTCTCGAAGGCGGGGAGGAGACTGCCGGAACATACAGATAGCGCCGAACCGCAGCAATCCGCGCCAGGCCCGAGATCCGCCGCTGGAGTGGTCGCCAGGGCCATGCAACTCCCCGGCTCCCTGCTTTTTCCGTATACGCAACTCGTTGGCATGGCTTCACCTGGAAAGACGTGCCGCCATCCGACCGGCTAGCCGTCCAACGGGCTCGTTCGGTTTTCGTTCCCTTGCCCGAACTCCTCACCACGGGCGATATTTCAGGTTGACCGCGCGGCTTCCGCCGCGCCCGCGACAGCGCTTCTTCCGGGGTCTCCGTAGCCTTTATGTGCGGCTTCTGCCACCTGCACTGCCACTCCGAGTACTCCCTCCTCGACGGTGCCAACCGCATCGGCGACCTCATCCGCCGCGCCCAGGAGTTCGAGCAGCCGGCGCTGGCCCTCACCGACCACGGCTGCATGTTCGGCGCGTGGGTCTTCCAGGAGCAGGCCAGGAAGGCGGGGATCAAGCCCATCATCGGGATGGAGGCGTACGTCGCGCCCAACAGCCGCCACGACCGTGGCAAGGTGAAGGGGGAGAAGGGCTACTACCACCTGGTGCTCCTCGCGCGTGACTTCCAGGGGTACAAGAACCTCACCAAGCTCACCTCCATCGGCTACACGGAGGGCTTCTACTCCAAGCCCCGCATCGACCGCGAGGTGCTCCGGAGCCACTCCGAGGGGCTGATCGTGACCTCCGCCTGCCTGGCGGGCGAGATCGCGCAGCACCTGATGGAGGACCGCTGGGAGGAGGCGCGCGAGGCGGTGGCGTGGCACCAGGAGGTCTTCCGCGACCGCTACTACCTGGAGGTGCAGGGGCACGACTCCGAGGGGCAGGACGAGCTCAACCGCCGCATCTTCCGGCTGGCGGAGGAGATGAGCGTCCCCGTGGTGGCCACCAACGACGCGCACTTCCTCAGGGCGGAAGACCACCAGGCGCACGACGTCCTCCTCTGCATCGGGCTGGGGAAGGACTTCAACGACGCCAACCGGATGAAGTACGACGACCAGCTCTACTTCAAGAGCGGGCCGGAGATGGCGGAGCGCTTCCCCGACCGTCCGGACGTCCTGGAGAACACCCTTCGCATCGCCGACGAGGTCAACTGGTCGTACCCCAAGGGGTACCACGTCCCCGCCTTCCCCGTGCAGGAGGAGGGGTTCGCCAGCGAGGACGAGATGCTCCGCGCCTGGGTGTGGAGCGGCGCGCTGAAGCACTACGGGAACGGCGCCCCGGAGGGCTCCGACCCCGCGACCGTCCTCCCGCCCGAGATCGTGGAGCGGGTGGAGTACGAGCTGGGCGTCATCACCAAGCTGGGGTACTCCGGGTACTTCCTCATCACGGCGGACTTCATCCGCTGGGCCCGCGACCACGGGATCCCGGTGGGGCCGGGGCGCGGCTCGGCGGCCGGCTCCATCGTGGCGTACTGCATGGGGATCACCGACTGCTGCCCCATCAAGTTCGACCTCCTCTTCGAGCGCTTCCTGAACCCCGAGCGCGTGTCGATGCCCGACATCGACGTGGACTTCTGCTTCGAGCGCCGCGGCGAGGTCATCGAGTACGTGCGCGAGAAGTACGGGCGCGCCGCGGTGGGACAGATCATCACCTTCGGGACCATGAAGTCCCGCGCGGTGGTCAAGGACGTGGGGCGCACGCTGGGCTTCCTCCCGGTGGAGACCGACCAGCTCGCCAAGCTGATCCCCAACGGACCCGCGTACTCCCTCTCGGTGGAGGAGGCGGTCGAGAAGATCCCGGAGATCAAGGAGAAGTACGAGAAGGACCCGCGCTACAAGCAGCTCCTGGACTACTCCATGACGCTGGAGGGGCTCTCCCGGCACTCCAGCGTGCACGCCGCCGGGGTGGTGATCGCCCCGGGGCCGCTGGACGAGTACGTCCCCATCTGCACGCAGAGCACCAAGGGCTCGGGCGGCTCCGGGGAGAGCGTCATCGTCACCCAGTACGACATGACCTGCCTGGAGAAGGCCGGCATGCTCAAGATGGACTTCCTGGGGCTGAAGACGCTCACGGTCATCCACGACGCGGTGACCAGCATCCGCGCCCGCCACGGCGCGCTCCGGCACCCCGGGACCGGGGTGGAGTACGCCCGCCCCGAGGACATCCCCCTCGACGATCCCGAGGTGTACGCCATGCTGGCGCGCGGCGGGACGGCCGGCGTGTTCCAGTTCGAATCGGCGCTGGCCACCGAGAAGCTGCGCGCCATGAAGGCCGACCGCTTCGACGACCTGGTGGCCGCCAACGCGCTGGTGCGCCCCGGGCCGCTGGACATGGGGATGGACCTGGTCTACATCCGCCGCAAGCTGGGGCAGGAGCCGGTGAGCTACCCCTTCCCCGAGCTGAAGGACGTGCTGGAGCCCACCTACGGCGTCATCGTGTACCAGGAGCAGGTGATGCGCATCGCGCAGATCCTCGCCGGGCTCTCGCTGGCCGAGGCCGACGTGCTCCGGAAGGCGGTGGGGAAGAAGGACGCCGAGCTCATCAAGAAGGAGCTGGGGAAGTTCGTCGGCAAGGCGGTGGAGAAGGGGCACGACCGCCGGCAGATCCAGGACCTGGCCGACCAGATCGAGGCGTTCGGGCGCTACGGGTTCAACAAGTCGCACTCCGCCGCGTACGGGCTCCTGGCCTACCAGACGGCGTGGCTCAAGTGCCACTACCCGGCGGAGTTCATGGCGGCGCTGATGTCGTCGGTGGTGGACAAGATCGACGACGTGGTGGCCTACATCGCGCAGTGCCGCGAGATGGGGAAGTACCTCCCCCGCGTGGGGCGCGAGGGGATCGAGGTGCTCCCCCCGCACGTCAACGAGTCCAACTGGAAGTTCGCCGTCGTCGGCGAGGGGACGGGGAAGATCCGCTTCGGGCTGGGCGCCATCCGCGGCGTGGGTGAGGGCGCGGTGCGCTCCATCCTGGCGTCGCGGATCGCGGAGGGGCCGTTCGGCTCCATGTTCGACCTGCTCTGCCGCATCGACCTGCGGCTCTGCAACAAGCGGGTCATCGAGGCGCTGATCTGCGCCGGGGCGCTGGACGGCTTCGACCAGGGCGGGGGACGCGCGCAGCTCCTGGCGGGGCTGGATGCCGCCTTCGCCGCGGCGCAGCAGGCGCAGCGGGACCGGGAGAGCGCGCAGGACAACTTCTTCGGCGACCTGCTGGGGGGCGACGCGGGCGCCAGCGCGGGGATCCAGGAGCCGCCCCTCCCCGAGGTGGAGAGGTGGCAGGAGAGCGACCGCCTGGCGCGCGAGAAGGAGATCCTGGGCTTCTTCATCTCCGGGCACCCACTGGACAAGTTCCGCGAGGACGTTGCACTATTCGAAAGGGTGAACACCGCCAACCTCCGCGAGCACCGCGACCAGAAGGTGGAGCTGGCGTGCGTCGTCACCGAGGCGGCGCGGCAGATCTCCAAGAAGGACGGCTCGGAGTGGGGGCGGATCACCATCGAGGACTACTACGGCACCGCGACGGTGCTGGCCTTCGGGGAATCGTGGGCCCGGTGGAAGGACGTCCTCAAGCAGGACACCCCCATGCTGATCCGCGGCGCCGTTTCGGGGCGGGACCGCGACGAGGAGGACCCGCCCATCTTCCTGGATGGCGCCGTGCCGCTGGCCGAGGTGCGGGAGAGCGGCGAGGTGGGGGTGTGCATCGAGCTGGGGTCGCACGGCGCGGACGCCGAGCGGATCCAGCGGGCGAAGGAGTGCTTCGCCCGGCACCCCGGCTCCGGTCCCCTGGTGGTGGTGTGGAGGAACGGCGGCACCGGCGCGGAGCACGACGCCCCGCGGTTGCGGTCGAAGACGCTCCGCGTCACCCCGCACGAGGAGCTTCTCCGGACGCTCCGCGACGTGCTCGGCGAGGACCGGGTACGACTGATCCGAGGATAAGGAGCGACGCCTTTGCCATCCGTGGCCCATCTTGACTTCGAGCGCGCCATCGCCGAGGTGGAGGACCAGATCGTCCGCCTCCGCGGGCTGGCGCGCGAGCGCGGGCTCGACGTCTCGCACGAGCTCCGCTCCCTGGAGCGGAAGCTCCAGGGACTCAAGGAGGAGACCTTCCGCAACCTCTCCCCCATCGAGCGCGTGCAGGTGGCGCGGCACCCGCGCCGCCCCTACACGCTCGACTACCTGGAGCTGATCTTCACCGACTTCGTGGAGCTCCACGGCGACCGCATGTACCGCGACGACGACTCCATCGTGGGCGGGTGGGCCCGCCTGGACGGGGAAACGGTCATGGTCATCGGGCAGCAGAAGGGGCGCGACATGAAGGAGAACCTCCGGCGCAACTTCGGGATGCCGCACCCCGAGGGGTACCGGAAGGCGCTCCGCCTCATGAAGCTGGCGGAGAAGTTCGGGCGCCCGCTCATCACGCTGATCGACACCCCGGGCGCGTACCCGGGACTGGGCGCCGAGGAGCGCGGGCAGGCCGAGGCCATTGCCCGGAACCTCCGCGAGATGGCCGGGCTCCGCGTTCCCTCGGTGGCGGTGGTCATCGGGGAGGGCGGCTCCGGCGGGGCGCTCGCCATCGGCGTGGCCGACCGGGTGCTGATGCTGGAGAACAGCGTCTACTCGGTGATCTCGCCCGAGGGGTGCGCCGCCATCCTCTGGAAGTCGGGGTCGGAGCGCGAGAAGGCGGCCACCGCGCTCCGCATCACCGCCACCGACCTGCACGGGCTGAAGGTGGTGGACGACGTGGTCCCCGAGCCGGCCGGCGGCGCCCACTCCGACTGGGAGGGGACCGCCGATGCCCTGCGCGAGGCGCTCCTGCGCCACCTGGGGGAGCTGAAGCAGCTCCCGGTCGAGGAGCTGCGCCGCGCCCGCTGGGCCAAGTACATGTCCATGGGGGAGTGGCGCACCGCGCACTGAGCCCCCGCAACGGAGACGAGGCGCCGCGCCCGGAGACGGGTGCGGCGCTCGCGATAGATGAGGTAGTCCCGTGAGCCTTTCACTCCCCGTCCTCCAGTCCCTCTCCACCCCGGAGGACGCTCCGCGCATCGTGGAGGTGGCCTTCAAGGGGACCCACCGCGACTTCTTCCACTGCACCGACCCCGAGATCCGCGTGGGTGACTACGTGGTGGTGGAGGTGGAGCGCGGACGCGACCTGGGCCGGGTGCGCGCCGTGGGGGGCGTCGCCGTCCGCAAGTGCTCCTCCTGCAGCTCCTCGGGCGAGGGGGGGGAGCCCGCGCCCACCGCGCGCGTGGCCCGCCGCGCGGAGCGCGCCGAAGTGGAGCAGCTCCACGTGCTCCGCGTGGACGAGGACCGCGTGCGCCGCGCCACCCGCGAGATGGTGGAGCAGCACGACCTCAAGATGAAGGTCAGCGACGCCGAGTGGCAGTGGGACCGGAACAAGCTGACCATCTACTTCACCGCCGAGCGCCGGGTGGACTTCCGGCAGCTCGTGCGCGACCTGGCGCGCACCTTCCGCACCCGCATCGAGCTGAAGCAGATCGGCGTGCGCGACGAGGCGGCTCTACTGGGCGGCGTGGGGCGCTGCGGGCGGGAGCTGTGCTGCTCCACCTGGCTGCGCGAGATCAAGCCCATCTCCCTCCAGCTCGCCAAGGACCAGGGGCTCTCGCTCAACCCCTCGCAGATCTCCGGGACGTGCGGGCGGCTGATGTGCTGCCTCACCTACGAGCACGACGCCTACCTCCAGGCCCGCAAGCGCTTCCCCCGCGAGGGGAAGACACTGCGCACCGCGCAGGGGCAGGAGAAGGTGCTCTCCATCGACATCTGGAAGGAGCTGGTGACGCTGCAGGACGAGGCCCGGCAGCGCCGCGTGGTGAAGCTGGACGACCTGCGGGCGGAGATCGCCGCCGCGGGTACGGGGGCGCCGCCGCGCGAGCGCGAGGCCGCCGCGCCGCGCCGTGAAGAAGCCCTCCCCGAGCCGGCGGACCCGCGCCGTCCACCCCGGCGCCCCCGTGGCCGCGGCGACCGGAGGCCGAATTGAGCCGGAAGCCGTTCTATCTCACCACCGCCATCGACTACGCCAACGGCTCCCCCCACCTGGGGCACGCCCTGGAGAAGATCGGCGCGGACGCCATCGCCCGGTACCGCCGCCTGTGCGGCGACGAGGTGCGCTTCGTCATGGGGATGGACGAGCACGGGCAGAAGGTGGCGCAGAGCGCGGAGGCCGCGGGGATCACCCCGCAGGCGTGGACCGACGGGGTGGCCGCGGAGTTCCGCGCGGCGTGGGAGCGGCTCGGGATCTCCAACGACGACTTCATCCGCACCACCGAGCCGCGCCACCGGCGCGCGGTGGAGGAGATGATCCGGCGGATGGAGGCCCGGGGCGACCTGTACCGCGCCACCTATGCCGGGTACTACTGCGTGGGGTGCGAGGCGTACAAGGCCGAGGACGAGCTGGTGGAAGGGCGCTGCCCCATCCACCCCACGCGCGACATCCAGTGGATGGAGGAGGAGGACTGGTTCTTCCGCCTCTCCGCCTATCAGGACCGCCTCCGGGAGCTCCTGGACCGGGACGACGGCTTCGTGCAGCCGGAGGCGCGCCGCAACGAGGTACGGCGGATGGTGGAGGAGATCAAGGACATCTCCGTCTCGCGCGCCCGCCTCTCGTGGGGGATCCCCTGGCCCGGGGACGAGGCGCACACGGTGTACGTCTGGATCGACGCGCTCACCAACTACCTCTCGGCGACGGGGTTCCCGGACCCGGCGCACGCGGAGACCTGGCCGGCCGACCTGCACGTCATCGGCAAGGACATCGTCCGCTTCCACTGCGTCTACTGGCCGGCCATGCTCATGTCGGCCGGCGTGGAGCTGCCGCGCCGCGTGTGGGCCCACGGCTTCATGACCATGGGCGGGGGGAAGATCTCCAAGTCGGAGGGGGTCTCCTTCACCCTGGAGGACGCGGTGGAGCGGCACGGCGCGGACGCGCTCCGCTACTTCCTCCTGCGCGAGATCCCCTGGGATGGGGACGGCAACTTCTCGTGGGAGCGCTTCGACGAGCGCTACACCGCGGAGCTGGCCAACGCGCTGGGGAACCTGGCGAGCCGCACCCTCTCCATGGTCCGCAAGTACCGCGACGGCGTGGTCCCCGCGGCGGAGCGGACGGAGCTGGACGCCCGCGCCGACGAGGCGGTGGCGCGCTACCGCGAGCGGATGGACGCCTGCCGGCTCCACGAGGGCGCGGCGGCGGTGATCGCCCTGGTGTCCGACGCCAACGCCTTCGTGGGCGACCGGGCTCCGTGGGCGCTGGCCAAGGACCCCGCACGCGCGGCGGAGCTGGACGCCGTCCTGGCCTCGCTGGTGCGCACGCTGGGGGTGGTGTCCGTCCTCCTCTCCCCCTTCATGCCGGGGAAGATGGCGGAGCTGTGGGGGCGGCTCGGCTCGGGCGCCGAGCCCCCGCTCCTGGACGCCGTGGAGGGGCTCGACGCCGCGGGCTGGAGCGTGGACGCGGGGGGGGTGCTCTTCCCCCGCCCCGAGCTGGCCGCCAGGGCGTAGCAACCCGTTGCGGGGGTTCGGGTTGCGGATTTTCCGCCTCCCGCCCCGTCCGCGGGCGCGCCGATCGGGCAATCGCGCGTAAGTCGTGAGGCTGCTTGACACTCCCCGTCGGGGGGTGTATGATAGCCCCTTCTCGAACACACCCCGAGTCCTGCCGGGCGCGGCTCCACCGCCTGGCAGCGTTCCCCTTTCGACCGAGGCTATGGCGAGATCCCAGTGGACCGTGATGCTCGTTCCCCACGACAACGAGCGGGTGCGGTCGTACCATCTCTCCGGCAAGACGGTCCGCGTGGCCGTCTCCGCCTGCCTGGTGCTCACCCTGTCGCTGGCGCTCTTCAGCGTGGGCTTCTTCGTGAAGCAGGGGAAGGACTTCCAGGCGGAGCGCCTGAAGCGCGAGAACGAGCTCCTGGCCGCCGAGGTGGACCAGATGCGCGGGCAGATGAGCTCGCTCACCCGCTCCCTCGACGAGCTCTCGAAGGAGGGGAACAAGTACCGGGTGATCGCCGGGCTCCCCGAGGTGGACCCGCAGGTGGAGCGCGTGGGGATCGGCGGGCCGGGGACGGAGACGCGCCCCTCGGGCGAGCTGAGCCGGGTGAACCCCGGAGCGGGACGGAAGGTGTTCGAGACGTCGTCGGACCTGGGCACGCTGCTGCGACGGGCGGCGCTCCTGCACAACAGCATGGGCGAGGCGCTCACCGCCCTGGAGGCCAACCGCGAGCGCCTGGCGGCCACCCCCTCCATCATGCCCTCCACCGGGTATCTCTCCTCCCTCTTCAGCCGGAACCGCAGCCACCCCGTGCTCCGCATCACGCGTCCGCACAAGGGGATCGACGTGGCCGCGCCGGTGGGAGAGCCCATTCTGGCCCCGGCCAAGGGGGTGGTGCGCTTCTCGGGGCACAAGTCCGGCGGCTACGGGCTGATGGTGGAGATCGACCACGGCTACGGCTACCTGACCCGCTTCGCCCACGCCTCGCGGCTCCTGGTGCGCACCGGGCAGCAGGTGAAGCGCGGGGACGTGATCGCCCACGTGGGCGCCACAGGGCTGGTGAGCGGTCCGCACCTGCACTACGAGGTGGAGGTGAACGGGAAGGCGGTGGACCCGCTCAACTTCATCATCTCGGACGCCATCCCCGACTGAGCGGCCCCGGCCGCGGACCCGGGCCCCGTGCCCCGCGAGGAGCGCCACCGGCGCTCCTCTGCGTATGTAAGGGAACCTGATTCACCCGATGCTCCTTCTCGCGCTCGCCCTCGCCGCCGGCTCCGCTCCGGCGGACACTCTCGCCCCCCTCGCGCCGGCGGGGATGGTGGTGGTGCACCGCCAGCCCTCGCTCCCCATCGTGGCGCTGCGGCTCTCCGTGCTCGCGGACGACCCGCCGGGGCACGCCGGGGCGGGGCACCTGGTGCAGCACCTGGCGCTCCCCTCGCTGCGCGAGCAGGTGCTGCGCGTGGGCGGAGAAGTGCACGCCACCCGGACGACGGACGCAGTGGTCTACACGGTCATCGGGCCGGCGGCGGAGACGGACTACCTGGCAGGGGTGCTCCGCTCCGCGCTGGAGCCCCCGCGCTTCGCGGAGTCGCACTTCATCGCCGCCACCCGCGAGCTGACGGAGGAGCGCAACGCCGAGTGGGAGAACGCCGCCGCCCACACCCGCTCGCTCCTGCGCGCCCGCCTCTTCTCCGACGACCTCTCCCCGGCGGGGACCCCCGCCTCCGCCGCGCGCCTCACCGCCGAGGCCATCCCCGGCCTCTGGGGGCGGATGTACCGCCCCGAGCGGGTGGCCGTGGTGGCGGTGGGGGACGTGGAGCTCCCCCGGGTGCGGGCCGCCTTCGCGAACCTCCCCGACGCGTCGGGGGAGGAGCCGGCGGAGCCGGTCGCCGACACGGTGGCGGCGGAGCCGCTGGCCTCTCCGGAGGCGACGCGCGGCTGGATCGGGCTGGGGTACTCCGCTCCCGACGCCGACCCCGCGGCGATGACCGTGCTCGCGCGGCTCCTGGGCGGGACGGTGCGCCAGCGGGTGCGCAACGCCCGCGTGGAGTCCGAGCACTGGTGGACGCGGTCGGGGCAGGCGGTGGTGCTGCTGGTGGCCGCGCCCCCGACGGCGCTGGCGGGATCGCGGCAGGCCGTCCGCGGCTCGGTCTCGGCCCTCCGGGAGCGGCTGGACGAGGACGCCGTCCGGAACGCCGCCGCGGGGGTGCGGCGCGACATGCTCTTCTACGCCCGCACCCCGGAGCGGATGGCGGAGGTGGTGGGACAGTTCGTGGACCGCGCGGGAGACGCGGAGGCCGCGCAGCGCTTCTACGCGGCGGTGGAGCGCCTCACCGCCGACGACGTGCGCGCGCTCCTGGACCGGCTCGCCGAGGAGACCCCCGTGCTCGTGGAGATCCCTCCGCAGAAGCTCCCCAACAGGAGTCCGTGAGCGTGTCTACGACCTTCTTCTCCGTGCAAGCGAGACGGGCCTTCGCCCTGGCGGCCCTCCTCCTCCCGGGCGGCCTCGCCGCGCAGGAGCAGGTGGTGGTCCGCCCGGAGCCGGGGACCCCGGTGGTGGCCATGGAGGTGCTGGTGGCGGCCGGGCCCGCCGACGAGCCCGAGGGGCAGCAGGGGATCGCCTACCTGACGGCGCGCTCCGCCACCGCCCCCATCCTCCCCATCCTGGATTCACTGGGGGCGCACCTCACGGTGCAGGGGCACAAGGACGCCCTCTCCTTCACCCTCATCGCGGCGCCCGACGTCTGGCGGGAGACCTCTCGCCTGCTCCTGGTGGCGCTCTTCCGCGACCCCGCCGACTCGGTGGCCGTGGAGCGCGAGCGGAGGACGGTGCGGGCGGAGCTGCGGGCCCGCGAGATGAACCCCGCCGACGCCGCCGCACGCGAGACGGACGCGGCGGTCTTCGGCGCGGAGCACCCCTGGGGGCGGCCGGCGGTGGGGACGTCCGAGACGGTCGCGCGGCTCACCCTGGCGGACGTGGACGCCTTCATCCGCGCCCAGCTCGTCCCGGAGCGGACCGCGGTGGCGGTGGTGGGGCCGGTGGAGGCGGAGGAGGCACGGGCGCACCTGCGCTCCTTCTTCCGGGAGTCGCTGCGCGCGGAGACCGAGCTCCCGGAGCCCGCGCCCGCGGAGTCGCCGGTGAAGCGCGACTACAACTCCATCACCACCTGGGTCACGGCGAGCTACCCCTTCCCGGAGACGGCGGACCCGGAGGCGCTCCGCCTGGTGGCGGCGCTCGCCACCGAGCAGCTCTCCTTCTCTCCCAACCGCCGGTCGGTGTACAACGCGCGGGCCGAAGTGCTGCGCCGCAGGGAGGGGGGAGAGCTGCGCGTGCAGGTGGTGGTCCCCCCCGCCGAGGCGGAGCGGTGGGCGGAGCGGATGAACGCGGTGATCTCGGGCCTTGCGCAGGCGCCGCTCCCGGAGCCGATCTTCGCGGAGCGGGTACGCCGCTATCGGGGCGAGCGGCTGCGCGAGCTGAGCTCCCCCGAGGCGCGGGCGCGGGCGGCGGCGCGCGAGATGCTGCTGGGGAGGCGGGGGACGGGACGGGCGGTGGAGCTG
>Ga0247718_1000108_pt1 | contig 18826 bp, 14 predicted proteins | sample 21E_DmetaG_FD_189045 | JGI IMG/M metagenome (GOLD analysis project Ga0247718, IMG submission 189045) | Soil microbial communities from hillslope of Landscape Evolution Observatory, University of Arizona, Oracle, AZ, United States - 2-1-E_D | ecosystem: Engineered > Artificial ecosystem >...
AATTAAGGGCGTTGAAGGTGCGAATGACTTTGCCTCGATGCATGAGGCGGTGTTCCGGCGCTACAAACGACTGCTCGCCGAGGAAAAACCTTTGCCGCAGATCGTCTTTATCGACGGTGGCAAAGGTCAACTTTCCGCCGCGGCCGCTGCCATGCGCGAACTTGACCTCGAGGCGATCACACTCGTCGGCCTCGTCAAGCCGCCGAAGAAACACAATGAGATCTCGCACCTGCTCATCTTCGGCCGCGAAGACGACCCGATCCCGTTCGACCGCAATTCGCTTGCTTTTCGGTTGATCCTCAACATCCGCGAGGAGACGCACAAGACAGCGGTGCAATATCACCGTAAGCGCCGGGAGATGCGCGATTTTACCTCCGAACTCTCCGAGATTCCGGGTGTCGGCGAGCGGCGTAAAATAAAACTCCTCCGCAACTTCGGCTCGATCGAGAGGATTGCCAAGGCGACCGCGGACGAACTGTCACCTTTTGTCGGAGCAAAGACCGCTGCCGAGATCGCTGAACATTTCGAGCGTCAACGTCAGTCAGCGCGAAAGGCAGCGTAGGTCTGAAGCTGCATTCACTTCTTTAACTAAATCCCGCCGCGCGGAACGCTCGCGAAGGAATGGTGGTTTTCGCAATGAATGTTATTTAGGGGTTGAACCCACCGGCTGGTGATTCGCAATGAAGAACCTGCTTAGCCCGAGTGATCTTTTCCGGCGTTCCCAGCAGAATTACCATGTCGCCTTCCTTAAGCTTGTAGTTCGCCCCTGGACTCACCTTCGTAGCACCGTCGCGAATGACGGCGATCACGGTGGCGCCCGACCGGCCGCGAAGATCTAATTCCCCAAGACTCTTGTCGGCGACAGGCGAACCTTGCGTCAGCTGAACCTTTTCGGTACTTGCCGGATCGAGCGTTTTACCAAGAGTTCCTGGCCGGGGCGACGCCGGTATCGACGGCGAACGCAGCATCTTGTATCCCTCCTCTCTGATCCGGTCGATCTCGCTCTCGATCACATTTCTGGCCACGCCATAGCGCTGAAGGACGCGTGAAAAAATCTCGATGCTGGTTTCAAATTCCTCAGGAATTATCTCGTCCGCTCCCAGCGCTAAAAGGCCGGTGATCTCTGAAACGTAGCGCGTCCGAACCACAATGTGCAGGTCATTGTTCAATCGACGCGATTGATGCACTGTGCGCCGGACGGCCTGTGGATCGGACATCGCGAGCACCAACACTGAGGCCCGCTCGACCCCGGCATGCACCAAAACCTCGCGTCGCGTCGCGTCGCCGAAAGAGATATGCTCGCCCTCAGCCTTCGCGCTCCGCACGAGCTCGGCGTCGAGATCGAGGACGACATACGGAATTCCCACCGACCGGAGCACTCGCGATAGGTTACGGCCGTTCAAACCGTAGCCAACTATGATGACGTGGTCCTGTAGTCCTCTGCTTGCAGTTAAGTGAATCTCGGCCGACACCGGGGCCTCCTCCCCGTCGTTCGGATTCCGGTCCTTGAAGAATTTCTGCGCCGCGAAGCCGATTCGTGGTGACCAACCGATCAAAAAAGGAGTAGCGAGCATCGAAATGATCGACGCTGCCAGAAAGGTCTGGTAATCCGACTCCGGCAGCAAGCCGTACGGCTGGCCTGCTCTTGCGACGACAAATGAAAATTCCCCGATCTGAGCCAAGCCAAGCCCGGTCATCGCTGCTACGCGCGTCGGGGAGCCGAGCACCCGAATGATCGCCCAAATCAGCATCGCCTTGCCCACCACAAGACCTACCACGAGCACCAGAACAAATCCGAAGTTTGCGACCAGTGCCGAGAGCGAAAGCAAAAGGCCGATGGACACAAAAAATATGCTGTTAAAAATATCGCGGAAAGGCAAAATATCGGCCGACGCCTGATGTTTAAAATCCGAATCCGCCAGCACCATCCCCGCGATAAAGGCTCCAAGTGCAAGCGACATCCCCAACTGCGAGGTGACCCACGACATCCCGAGACAAAACAAGACGACCGTGAGCAAAAAGAGTTCGGGACTCTTCAGCCGTACGACCTTTTTGAGAAACAGCGGCAACAAGAACCACGCACCCGCGACAATCAATCCGATAGCCAGAAGAGCGGTTCCCAGCCGGATTGCAATCGAAGCGAATGACACGACATCGTGCCCACTGCCTAATACGGGAATTATTAACAGCATCAGCACGACGCAGATGTCTTGGAATAGCAGAATGCCCACGCCCGCTCGGCCGTGCGGAGCATCTACCTCTTTACGATCAACGTAACTCTTGAGAACGATCGCCGTACTCGAAAGCGCGATTAGGAATCCGAAAAAGATCGACTGGTTAACCGAACGCCCGAGCACCGAAAAAATTACCGCGGTCAGCGTTATCGTCACCACTACCTGCAGGCCGCCACCGATCAATACCAGCCTTCGCATCTCGGCAAGCTGGCGGATCGAAAACTCCAACCCGATCGTAAACAGCAGCAGCATCACGCCGATCTCCGCAAGCACCTCGATCGCGGCGACGTCATTGATGAGCTCCAGCGCGTAAGGGCCGATCGCGATACCCGTCAGCATGAAGCCAACGAGCAGCGGGAGCCTCATTCGCATGCACACGAAGGCCACCGGCACTGATACAAGGAAGATGATCAGGAGATCAACAAATAATTCAGGTGCGTGCATTCTGGTACGGGCCGAGTATATCAAACCTGCGGTAGTCATCCGTCACGACAGTTTCCCGAGTCGTCAGACGCGGGGGCTCCGGGCGGCCTTGTGGAAGGAGCGGCGACGCTATAAGCAGGATTTTCGTATTGCGGAGTGTCAAACTCGAGGGTGAAAATTTCACATTGACATTTGAAAGGCGCTCGTATATTTTTCGCTTGTTTCATACCAAGGGTTCACTCATCCGACGATTATTTGCGGCTTTTTGATTCTCGATCCTTAAGGAGACAAGACCGTATGAACATCAGAGTTATAGCAGCGACGATCGCGGGCGCGGCCGTCTTTTTCTTTCTTGGCTGGTTGGTTTATGGAATGCTGCTTGCCGACTTTATGAAGCAGCACATGGTGCAGTACGCGGGACTCACCAAGGAACCAATGCCGGACATGGTGCCGCTTGTCCTTTCCAATCTGGTGATCGCGGCGTTGCTCGCGTTTGTTTTCGATAAGTGGGCATCCATACGAACTTTCAAAGGCGGAGCGATTGGCGGAGCGGTGATGATGTTCTTCATCGCCCTTCATGTCGACTTAAGCTTCCTCGCGTTCATGAATCTTCTCAACCTCACGATGGCTGCGGTAGATGTGGCGGCCGCGGCGGCCCTCGGGGCAATTACGGGCGGTGTGATCGCTCTGGTCCTGGGGCTTATGAGTGGTCAGGCCGCCTCGGCAACTGAATAGAAAGCAGCGACTTTGCAAGCGGTCCGGAAGTCCAATAGCGGGCTTCCGGACCAATATTTTTAGTGCTCGATATTTGCCCCTGCTGAGTTTTGCGGGGCCGCGATAATCCATTATTTGGATACCTATCCGAAATTTTGAATATTCCACCTAGCCGGAGTCTTTCGGCTGCGGCTAAAGCCCGTTATTTCGGCCTTTCACGAGCCGAAGTTACTGGAATATTCTTTGCTCTGAAATCCATCGCCACTTAGAAACCTTTCTCTTTAAATTTGATGAATACTGCCCGCGCGCAACCGAGCGGGCGAATGGCGAGCAAGGGGTTAGTCAGGATTTAGACTTTCAACGGAGGCTTATGATGAACTTCGCAGTAAAAAGTTATTGCAAGTGGGCAATGCTCATCGCGTTTTATTTAGCGGTCGGCATATCCACGATAATCGCCCAGGTGACAACCGCCTCAATTACCGGCCGCGTCGAAGACAGCACCGGAAAGGTTGTCCCGGGGGCGAAGGTGACGGCGACCGATCGGGGCACCAACCGCGAGTGGACCGTCGTTACCAACACCGAAGGTGACTACACCATCACCGCCCTGCCGCCGGGGCGCTACAACATTTCGGTCGAGGCCCAGGGCTTCAGCCGAGTTTTGCAGGAAGACGTTGAATTGAACGTCGGCGCAAGGCAAACATTCAATTTCGGGCTCCAGCCGGGCAGCGTGACCGAGACCGTGACCGTAAGCGGCGAACAGCCGCTGGTCGAGACGACAAGATCCGAGATCGGCCGCACCGTCACGCCGGCCGAGATCGAGAATCTTCCGCTTCTAAACCGCACCTTCGCCGGCCTCACGGTCATCGCGCCTGAAGCGCGTCCCGTAGGCAACTTCGACCCGACGAAAACTCGCGTCGGCAACGTGGCCTTTAACGGCGGCGACGGACGCAGCGTCAACGTCAACGTCGACGGCGGTGATAACAAGGACAACGTCGTCGGCAGTCTCCTCCAGAATTTTTCTTACGAATCGATTCAGGAATTCCAGATCCAGCAGCATCGCTGGGGTGCCGACCAGGGGCGTGCCGTAGGCGGCGTCGTGAACGTCATTACCAAGAGTGGAACAAACAGTCTGCGCGGTTCGTTCTTCTCGAATTTCCGCGATGACGCAATTACGTCGTCAACCTATTTTGATAGACTCACGCGGCAAACAAACCCGAACTACGAAAAGCCCGAGTTTAACCGTCAGGAGTTTGGCGGCAGCATCGGCGGTCCGATCGTTAAGGACCGAGCGTTCTTTTTCTTCGCCCTCGAGCGTTTTCGTGAACGTCAGTCGCTGTCGGTTCTGCCGTCCGTGCGGTCGGAGTTATCTCTGGTTCCCGGTGTGACTGTAGACCCGCTGATACCGACTCCTTACGACGATACGCTGCTTTCAGCGAAGATCGATCACAGGCTCACGGGCAAGCAGAGCATGTTCTACCGATTTTCTTACCAAGGAAACAATTCTCCGAACGATCAGGTTGCCACTCCGAATCCGCGAACTAACCTCACTGGCGGTAACGAAACAACGAACAAGCTCTATAGCTTTCTCGTCAACCACACTTACAACATTACCGGAAACACGCTTAACCAGTTCACTTTCCACTTCCAGGATTTCAAGAACGAGATCCTTCCGGTTCAAGAGGGGTTAACCATCAATTTCCCGACCGGAATTTCCATTGGGCAAAATGCGAATACTCCTCAGGCTACTTTGGAACGCAAATACCAGTTCCGAGATGATCTGAGCTTGGTCAAGGGCGACCATACATTAAAATTCGGTGTGAACTACATCCACACCATCCTGGGCGGCTACTTCTATTTCGGAACGCGCGGGTACAACATTACCTTCAATGCCTTGCCGTCTGCCATTATCGCTGGCGGCGGGTTCAATCGTCCGGGGCTGTTGTCAGGCCTTACCTATTCGGACGGCGCGAGCTCGCATGATCAGATCATTGATCAGCTTGCGTTCTACGCTCAGGACGATTGGAAAGTCACGAGGAAATTGACGCTTAATCTCGGCCTTCGCTGGGATGCGAACATCGGAAACCTTCCCGACCAGACCAACAACCGTACTATTCAGATCCTTCGCCAGTTAAATCACCCGTTGGCACAGGCAATCACCCGCGATCCAGATAAACTTGCCCGTACGACGCCGAGCTGGAAGGAGTTCCAGCCCCGCCTCGGGTTTGCGTATGATCCGTGGGGCGATGGCAAGACGGTAATTCGCGGCGGTTACGGAATATTCTACGATCAGATCTTCCAGAATCTTTCGCTGTTCTCGGCTGTACAGTCACAGCCGCAGGTTTTCCAAACGGCGATCAATCTGACGGGTGCGGATCTGACGAATTTCATTTACGGCGTAACGCCGCTGCCGCAGGTGCCGGCAAACGCCAACTACAGCAATCTGCTTCCGGGCTCCTTTGGCCGAATCAATGATCCGGACGCCAAGGAACCTTACATTCAAAAGTTCTCGATCGGTGTCCAGCGCGAGCTAACGTCGAACCTTTCTATCGAGAGCGACTACGTCCACACGCTCGGCTTGCAGGAACCGCGCTTCCTGAACATCAATCCGCTGAACTCGAGCGTCTGCAATCCGGCCTACCCGGGTGCGCTGGCGACTTCGGATCCGACTTATGCGACGAGGTGCCCGCGTGGGACCGCAACCCGCGTTTTGGACCCCGCGTTCGTCGCGGCTGGTCTGGGAGCGAACAGGTTGAGCCAGATCAATATGTTCTCGACCAACAACCGGTCGTTGTTCGACAGCTGGACGACCTCGCTGAAATATCGATCTTCCAAGATGATCATGAACGCGAGCTATGTCCTGGCGAGCAACAGATCGTGGGGCGGTCAGCCGGTGGCGTCGTATTCCGGAAACGGTATCGCGATTACGCCGGAGAACCAGTTCAAGGAAGAAGAGTTCGGCCCGACACGCCTGGATGAGAGGCACCGGATCGTGCTGAGCGGCGTGTTTAATCTGCCTTGGGGCTTCCAGCTTTCGCCGGTTCTTCAATACGCTACCGCACGGCCTTATTCGCCGACGGCTGGTATCGATATTGACGGTGACGGGCTGATTGCGGTCGATCGGCTTTGCCAAGGAGTGAATCCGGTAGACGTCTACAACGCAGTACGAAATCGTCCGCTGGTTCCCGGATCGACGCCGGGCACCTTCGTTCTACAATCTGCGGGAGCAGCCGTCCAGGCATTGAACCCGCTCGGCTGCCGACAGGCGCGGGTAAACAGCTACCGCGGCGGTTTTATCGTCGACAGTACTGGAAATATCGTGGGTGAAGGACGCGGGGACTACTTTAACGCTGACCTCCGTGCAGGAAAGGTATGGAAGTTTGGTGAAAGGTTTGCGCTTAACACCTACGTCGACCTTTACAACGTCTTCAATTACGACAACCTCGCCTTCTCACAGCGTTTGGCGATCAGCGCTGCCACCGGCGCGGGAAACACCGCAAGGTCCCCTCAAACCGGATTTAACGGGGCTCCGCAGGTCTCATCGTCGTTCCTGACGCCGTTCTCACTCTTCGGGCCCGGATTCGGTCCGCCAATCGGACGGCCGTTCACGGCTCAGTTTGGCTTTCGTTTCACCTTCTGATCGAGTCACCTCGATCGGGAGACTTTGGCACCTCGTTCAACGAGGTGCCTTTTTTTACAATAACTTCACAGCGGACCTCTGGCTGGCCCTCTACAAGTTCAAAGAGCCCGGCGTTCATGGCCGAGCTCTTTTGCTTATCGAATCGATTTGAGTAGTCGGTCTAAATCGCCGTTGGAGCGTCCGGGTGCGGGACGAAGCATTTTCTGCAGCGGGCTTCGTATTTGTCACTGGCACCGACCTCGACTCGGGCTTCCGAGGCAACAGTGCGTTGCGAGTAGTTCGCGGTCGAGCCGCATTTAACGCAGATTGCGTGGGTTTTGGTGATGAATTCCGCGACCGACAGCAACTGCGGCATCGGCTCGAAAGGCCGGCCAGTATAGTCCTGATCGAGACCCGCAACGATGACCCGTTTTCCCGATCGAGCCAGGTAATTCACCGCATTCACGATCTCCATGTCGAAGAACTGACCCTCGTCGATCCCGACCACCTGCGTGTCGTCTTCGATCTGATTGAGCAACTCGGCGGTATTGCTGACCGCGTGCGAGAGATGTTTGAGACCCGAGTGCGAGGCGATCTCCGACTCCGAATAACGCACGTCGATCGCCGGTTTGAACACTTGCACTTTTTGCCGCGCGATTCGGGCGCGATTGAGCCGCCGAATCAATTCTTCGGACTTGCCCGAAAACATCGACCCGACGATTACTTCTATCCAACCTGTTCCGTTTAAGCGAGACTTGCGGCGTTCTTCCGTATTGTCGAACGCAAATTCATCGATCATATTTGGCTGCTTCCAAACTGCGGAATGATGATTATAAGTAAGGAGTGAACTAGTGAGAAATGGCGATCTGAAATTTATTCGGCACGCCGCGGGGCGCGGATCATTTCGCCTCCATGGCGGCAGATTCTGTGTTTAGCAGAGACAGCGACTCAAGCATTCGCATGACAGCGGACTGGACCTGTTCGACCCTGATGTCCCTGATCTCTGTTTCGCTTACGCTGGTGAGATGCTTGGCCAACGGGAGATATCTCGGCGGCGAATATGAGTTCTGGATCACCACTGCCGAAACACCCGCAGCGGCCCCGATATGCATCGGCCCGGTGTCGTTGCCGACAATAGTCTCAACCATCGACAACCCCGCGATCAACTGGCCGATCGTCAGCCCGCGCATGACGGCCGATCCCGGGGCGATGCGGGAAATCACCTCTTCGCACTCCGGCTCCTCCTCGGGGCCAAGAAAAAATATCGCCGAAATCCGGCGGTCATTTTGAAGTTCCAAAGCCAAGCGTGAAAAGTTTTCGAGCGGCCACCGCCTGCTGGGATGACCGGCACCGGGTATAATCCCGATCTTGATCTTGCCACCTAGTCCGAGCGTGTTGAAGATCGCCCGCACGTGGTCCGCGTCCGAAGGTCTCGGCTGAAGCAAAAATCCGTCGCTTCGACCCTCGATACCGAGGGGCTTTAGAGTACTTAGGTAGTACTCGGATACATGGACGGTCTTGTCTTCCTTTGGCGGTCTCGGCTGGAAATTAGAAAGAATATCTATCGAGCGGCTTTCCCGATTCGCAAACAGACGGCTGCCGGCCCCGGACAGAAACCCTAGAATGTTCGTCTCAGGCAAGCTGTGCAGATCGATGACAAGATCAAATCGACGACGCCGAACGTCGAGAGCGAATTTCACCAGCTTAAACGATGACACGATCTTGCTGCCGCGCCGCAGTCCGACCCGGTCGATCTCGATCACCTCGTCAAACAGCCCCGCAATCCGAACTATCTCGGCGCACGATTTTCCCACAATGATGCTGATCCTGGAATTGGGGAACCTATCGCGAATCGCGCTGAGCGCAGGCAGGCTCAGCACGACGTCGCCGAGCTGGCCGAGATCGATCACCAAGATATTTTTGTATGCGGGACTCAAGCTGCTGCGTAGATGCTAAGACGAATGCGGTGGACGGTCAAACGGTTCATGCGTCGGGAAAGGAGATTCGTTCGTTTTGCTGTCTCTTTGCCATGAATAGCCGTATTCTAATCTTGTGGAACTAAAGCTCTGCCAGAGGTGCCGCAAGCCCTATCTGGCAAGTCATGGAAACTGCCCTGAGTGCCCTGAGCCGTACACGTGGGATCAGGAAAGCTATGCCAATCTCGGCTGCCTGCTTCTGATGGTCGGGGCGGTATTTCTAATGGTCTTTTTCTGGCTGATGCTGTTGTTCGCACCGCTCATACGCTGATTCAATAAGCGTCGGAGGCGGTTCTTTCCATCCAGCGTTCGGGAAACCGCAGCTCGGCAAAATCGAACTGCCGGTACAACCCGTGCGCGTCCCGGGTCGCGAGCAGCCAGCGACGCAGATTCTGCAGCTCGGGATGCGAGACGATTATCTCCATCAGCCACTTGCTCAAGCCCCGACCGCGAAATTCCTCAACGACGAAAACATCAGCGAGATACGCAAATGTCGCCCGGTCACTGACAACCCGCGCAAAACCGACCTGCCGCTCGCCGGCATACACGCCGAAACAGATCGAATTTTCGATTGCGAGCTTTGTCTGCTCAATCGTCCGATTTCTTGCCCAGTAAGATTCCTCGGTCAGAAACCGCTGGATTAGGTCGACGTCGAGCCGCTGCTTATCAGTGCTGATCGTAAATTCGTCGCGTGTCCACTGCATCATTAAATTGAATTCGCATCCCCAGCCGCCAACGCGGTGAGGAATTGCTTAACTTCTTTTGGGGACCGTAGTCTGATGAGCCTTTTGTCGATGGCGAGAGCCGCGAGTCGCTTTTCGATCGCCGGTTTGGATCTGGTCGGGAAATTCCAGACCCAGCTCAAGAATTCAAGATCGATCTTCTCGTTGCAGCCCGCGCCCATATCGGGCCGTGTGCGGTTGTAGTATGTGATCCAGCGTTTGATCGCGCGGTAGGTGCAAAGCGTGCGCGGGAAATCAAGAAATACGATCGTATCGCAAACGGCAATTCTGATCTCCATCGTCCCGCCAAAGTTACCGTCGATTACCCAACGGTCGCGGCGGACAATCTCCTCGACCTTGCGGCGCCATTCGTCCTTCGGCGTTTCGGTCCAGCCGGGACGCCAGTATTCCCGATCGAGATGTACGACGGGCAAACCTAGAGTCTCGCCGATCTGTCTTGCGAGCGTGGATTTCCCTGCTCCGCCCGAGCCGATCACAATCACACGCTGCATTATTAAAACTTACTACTTGAGCTGGTAAAACGCCTTCCTGCCAGGATACCGTGCCGAGTCGCCGAGGTCTTCTTCGATGCGAAGAAGCTGGTTGTATTTCGCGATCCGGTCCGAACGGCTGAGGCTGCCGGTCTTGATTTGACCGGCATTAGTCGCGACGGCGAGGTCGGCGATGAAATGGTCCTCGGTTTCACCAGAGCGGTGCGAGATCACGGCGGTCATGTTGTTTGTCCGAGCGAGCTCGATCGCGTCGAGCGTTTCGGTGAGCGTGCCGATCTGATTGACCTTAATCAGAATCGAATTGGCGGCGCCGACGTCGATTCCCTTTTGCAGGAATTTCACATTCGTCACGAAGAGATCATCGCCCACGAGCTGTACGCGGTCGCCCACCTGCTCGGTCAGATTTTTCCACCCATCCCAATCGCTTTCGGCCATGCCGTCTTCGATTGAGATGATTGGATAGCGGGCGCACCAATCCGCCCAGTACGCAGCCATTTCTTGGGAAGAAAGTTCGCGCTTGTCGCTCTTTTTGAAAACGTACTTACCGTCGATATAAAACTCGCTCGCGGCTGGGTCGAGCGCGAGCATAACGTTTTCTCCCGCGCGATAGCCGGCTTTGTCGATCGCTTCGATAATGGTCTCGACGGCTTCTTCGTTGGATTTCAAATTCGGTGCGAAGCCGCCCTCATCACCGACGCTCGTCGCATAGCCTCGCGACTTAAGCACCGATTTAAGATTGTGGAAAATCTCGGCGCCTATACGCAGAGCTTCGGCAAAGCTCGCGGCGCCGACCGGCATCACCATGAACTCCTGAAAGTCGACGTTGTTGTCCGCGTGGGCGCCGCCGTTGATAATGTTCATCATCGGCACAGGCAAAGTCTTTGCGTTCGAGCCGCCGATGTAGCGATAAAGCGGCATCTCGAGAAACGCGGCGGCAGCCCGTGCGGTCGCGAGCGAGACGGCTAGGATCGCGTTGGCGCCGAGTTTGGATTTCGTCTCGGTGCCGTCGAGGTCGATCAGCGTCTCGTCGATCATCGTCTGATCGATCGCGTCGAGACCTTCGAGCTCGCGGCTGATGGTCTCGTTGACATTCTTCACGGCGTTCTGAACGCCCTTGCCGAGATAGCGTGCCTTGTCGCCGTCGCGCAATTCGACCGCCTCGTTCTCGCCGGTCGAAGCTCCACTCGGCACCGCGGCACGCCCCTGCGTTCCGTCCTCCAAAACGACCTCGGCCTCGATCGTCGGATTACCGCGCGAATCCAAAATCTCGCGGGCCCACACCTGTTCGATAATGCTCATTAAAAAAATGACTCCCGTAAAGTTAGGTTAAAAAGCTGGTTGATTAAATTTATCGTGAATGCGGCGGGATGACAAAAATACGGCCTTCGGAAGGTGTGGAGAGGGCTCTAGCCGTCAAAAAAGTTGTCAGGCGCGGACGGACCTCGGACTTGAAGATCAAGGACCTTTATTTATGTCAAAAATACCGTTGTGGGTTCGGGAACGATCTTTCAGGCTTTAAGATTCCCGGCTTCTGCCTGCCCGTTTTGGGCCGTTTTTTCCATTCGAACTCTCAGTATTCGCCGCTTGTCGACCTTCTCAACCCTGAAGACGTGCCCGTTGAACGGCACGGTCTCGCCTTCGCTCAGCACATCGCCCGATTCAGCCATCAGGAACCCGGCGATCGTAGTGTAGGCTTCCGAGACCGGCAAGTTGAGGCCTAACCGGCGGTTCAGGTCGCGGACGGCAAGACCGCCATCGAGGACGTAGCTGCCGTCGGACTGCTCGTTGATCTGCTCGTTGACTTCCTCGTCGTGCTCGTCCGAGATGTCGCCGACGATCTCCTCGAGCAAGTCTTCGAGGGTGATGATTCCCTCGACGCCGCCGTGCTCGTCGACGACGAAACCGAAGTGGAATTTTTCGGTCTGCATCTGACGGAGCACGTCCTCGAGCTTGGCGGTGTCGACGACGTAATTAGGCTTGCGCAGGATGCGGTCGAGCCGGAACGTTTTGGGCCTGAGCAAGCTGCTCATCACGTCCTTGCTGTGGATCACGCCGACGATGTCATCCAGCGAGCCGCTGTATACCGGCAAACGCGAGTACCCATGCTGCCTGAACGCCCTCGCGATCTGGTCGATCGTGTAGGTGTCCGGGATCGCGACCATCGCGGTTCTTGGCACCATTGCCTCCCGTACCGTCGTGTCGGAAAACTCGAACACGCGGTTGATCAACGTCCGCTCTTCCTTGTTCAAATGCCCGCTTTGCTCCGAGGCATCGATCAGTCGCCTGATCTCTTCCTCGGTATAGATCGACCCATGCTCGGCACTCGGATGTAGGCCAAACAGCCGCACGGTCTTCGTCCCGGCCCAGTCGAGCATACGGATGGGGTAATAAAAGATTCTGTAAAAGAGCTGCAGCGGGACCGCGATGACGAAGGACACCCGTTCCGCAAGTTCGAGCGCCGCCGTCTTCGGTGCCAGCTCGCCAAAGACGATGTGAAGAAACGTGATGAATGCGAACGCGATCGCGAACGAGATTGTGTGAAGCACCGCCGCCGATGCCAGGAACTCGAGACCGGTCTGTGCCGCGACCCACACCAGCACGGGATCAAGCAAAGCCGCCACAGCCGGTTCGCCGATCCAACCGAGGCCCAGCGAAGCCAGCGTTATTCCGAGTTGCGTCGCCGAGATATAGGCGTTCAGGTTGTTCAGCATCCCGAGGAGCCGGGCGGCTGATTTACTACCTTCGGCAGCCATCGACTCGATCCTCGATTTGCGAACGGCGACGAGGGCAAACTCCGACGCCACAAAAAACCCGTTCGCCAAAACAAGAAAGATGACCAAAAAGATCATGAAGGCCGACCACAACGGGTCCGGCGCTTCGACGGCTGCAGCAGCGGTTGAGGGGTCAGCGAAGAGAATCAGGAAAGCCAAACTAGCGGGATCGTCCATGCTTGTTTAGAACTGCTTACGACGGATGCTGAGCGAGTCTCTTCAAATACTCGCAGCCGCATCCGTACGTTTCCGTAAGGCCAATTATATCATACAAGAACCCGCTCATATTCGGTCATGCCGCGTCTGGAGCGAATCGAGAATCTCACGGATCAGAAACTGGCATGACCCGCAACCCCGACCCGCATTGCAAGCCGCCCCGACTTCCTCGACGGTCGAAAGGTTTAGCTCCTCGATCTTGCGTTCGATCGTCTCCTCGCTCACGCCGAAGCATGTGCAGATGAGGGCCTTCTCGCCGGCGAACTCTTCAAGGACAAATGCCCTGAAATCGGCAAAGCACAAACTGATCGACTCGGCACACGCGCCGATGCACGAGGCGCGTTCGGCCGGTATGTGGGCGAGTTGGTCGGCGGCCCGCAATAAAACTTCATTTGCAAGATCACCGTGCAGGTCCGTAAGACTTTTCCCTTCGAGTGTGCGGCAGGTGAACTCCGCCGCAGCGATCATAAATCCGCAGCCGTTGCTATGAAACCGCGCTTCACCGATGATCTTGTCCGAAGGGTCGATTCGCATCGAGATCCGGACGAACGAGCCGCAATCAAAATTCGCGGCCGCGCCGACGGCGTTTGCCTGGGCCGCCCGCCCTGCGTGGCTCGGCGAGGCAAACAATCTAGTTACCTCGTCGGGATAAATCAGCGGCATCGACCTAACGAATAGCACGAATGAAGCGAAAAGCAAATTCGTGTAAAATCTAGCCAGTACGATGAGAGCCCTTTTCCTTCTGGTCATCATCCCGGCCGCTCTGATAAGTCTCTCTTGCAGCAGAGCCGCGGCCCCGGTATCGATATCGAATCAGCCGGTTTCGGTCAACGGAGTGCGCCAGCGAGGTGTACCGCCGAAGCCGCTCCCGATGATGAGTTGGATCTCCCAGGAGGGTCAGAAGGAAAAGATCGGCGACTACAAGGGCAAGGTACTTATACTTGATTTTTGGGCCACGTATTGTCCTCCCTGCAAGGAAGAAATTCCCCACCTCAACGAACTTCAGGCCAAGCACGGCACTGCTAATCTTCAAGTTATTGGGCTCCACGTCGGCGGCGAAGAAGATCGCCCGAAGATCCCCGACTTCACGGCCGAGACCAACATCGAATACCCGATAGCTTTTCCCGAGAGCGCCTTGGTCAGCTACGTTTTTGAGGACACTGACGCTATCCCGCAGACCGCCGTATTCGACCGGCATGGACAATTGGTAACCAAGATCGCCGGGTTCAATGAGCAGATCAAGCGGCAACTCGACGCCGCCGTCGAAATCGCGCTGCGCCGGTAGCGGATGAGCATTTATGGCGTCGCTCAATCGCGATAACAAACGTATCCCGACTCTCGAGCAGACGTCAGCCGGAGGCGTTGTTTACCGCCTGGCGGATCGAACTTATGAGATCGCTCTGATTCTCACCTCGCGCGAAAAGCGGTGGCAGCTTCCGAAAGGAATTATTGACAACGGTGAGTCACCGGAGGACGCCGCACTGCGCGAGGTCCGCGAGGAAACGGGTCTGGTCGCGAAGATCATCGAGCCGCTGGAAAAGATCGAATACTGGTACTACAGCGATCACCGCGGCGGGCGCGTCCGTTATCACAAATCGGTCTTTTTCTATCTGATGGAGTATCTTTCCGGCGACGTCGCCAATCACGATCATGAAGTCGCCGAGGCCCGGTGGATCGAGATCGAAGCTGCACGGACGATGCTCGCCTTCAAGAGTGAGCGGGAGGTTATCGAACGAGCTGTCGGCCTCCTCACCAATCGGCCGGGTTACCGAACTTGATGTATGCGTGACATTCCCGTCGGCAATGGCTCGTTGCTGGTCACATTTGACGAAAAATATCAGATCCGCGACATATACTACCCTCGCGTCGGGCAGGAAAATCATACCGACGGAGCGCCTTCTCGATTCGGTATCTGGGTTGATGGTGAATTTTCGTGGGTCGCCGCCGATGGCTGGACCAGATCGCTCCAGTATCTACGCGAGACGCTCGTCACGGATGTGGTTCTCACCAATTCTCGACTTGGCGTTTCGATCGTCTGCAACGACACCGTAGCCAGCCATGAGGATATATTTTTGCGCCGCGTGACGGTCAGGAATCTTACGAGCGACACTCGCTCGGCACGCGTCTTTTTTCATCAAGACTTTCGCATTTACGAAAACAAGATCGGAGACTGTGCATACTACGATCCGGAGACTGCCGCGATCGTGCATTATCAGCGGGACCGGTACTTTTTGATAGGCAGCGAACCGCATTTTGACGCTTTCGCAACCGGCCGAAAGGCTTTTGGCGATCAGGAGGGCACATGGCGGGATGCGGAGGACGGAAAGCTCGCCGGTGGTGTTGTTACCGAAGGATCGGTCGACTCAGTCATTGGCATTCACATAACCCTCGACGCGCACGACGAAAAAGTACTCTACTACTTTATCGCCGCCGGAAGATGTCACTCCGATGTGGCTCGCCTCAACGGTCGCGTCCGGCAGCGGACACCTGAAAGCTACCTGGCTAATACGGAAAACTACTGGCGCACCTGGGTCAACAAGAATGATACGGACTTTAGTGATCTTCCTGACGAAGTGCTCGATCTGTACAAGCGGAGTCTGCTGATTGTCGGCACCCAGATTGATAAGGGCGGAGCGATATTGGCAGCAAATGACTCGGATGTCGTGCTGCGGGCCACGGACCACTACAGTTATCTTTGGCCCCGCGACGGAGCATTTGTCGCGAACGCTCTTGATCTTGCAGGTTATCCGGAGATCACGCAGACGTTTTTCAATTTTTGCCGCAGGATCGTTCATCCGTCAGGATACTTTTTGCAAAAGTACAATCCCGACGGCACAGTTGCCTCCGGCTGGCACGCAGCCTGGGATCCGCACACGAAAGCGCCGCTCGTTCCAATACAGGAAGATGAGACGGCTCTGGTACTGTGGGCTCTTTGGGAGCACTTTGAGCTGCGGCGTAACATCGATTTCGCGCACCGGATGTACATCGGGCTGGTCAAGCCGTGCGCCGACTTTATGGTAGGACACCGTGATGAGCAAACGGGCCTGCCTTTGCCGAGCTGGAATCTATGGGAGGACCGTTGGGGAATTCACACATTCACCTGCGCGACAGTCGTCGCCGGACTTCGTGCCGCAGCCAAGTTTGGACGGCTCTTCGCCGAAAATGCGGACGCCGAAACATACGCGGCCGTTGCAGACCAAATGGTGAATGGTATTAGTGAACATCTCTACGACAACCAGCTCAGGCGATTTATCCGCGGATTGAACGACGATCGGCAGGGCGGGTTGGAGCGCGACCTCGTTATTGATTCGTCGTTATTCGCGACGTTTTACTTTGGCTGCTTTCCGACAGATGATGAAAGGGTCAACAACACGATGGCGGCCGTTGAGCAGCATCTTTCCCTACCCGGTGGCGGCACGGCTCGTTACCAGAATGACCACTATATGCGTGCATCCGAAGAGTTTACCGGTAACGTCTGGTTTATCTGCACGCTTTGGCTGGCTGAATACTACATTGCGGCGGCAAAAGATGCAGGAGACCTCGCAAAACCTCTGGATATCTTGAAATGGACCGCAGCGGCGGCGCTCCCGTCGGGCGGTCTCGGCGAGCAGATGAACCCGCTCACCGGTGAACACGTTTCTGTATCTCCACTGACGTGGTCGCACTCTACATTCATCGCCACCGTGCACAGCTATCTACGCCGGCAAAAGCGGCTGGTCGAGCAAGGCAGCGATGATTTTCCCGGATGAGATCAACTTCATCATATGTAGGCATAGTCTTTCGGGATGTGATTTTTTGGGACCAGCTGTTTTAACGTAAACTACTCTTTTATGCGCAGAGCGAAAATTCTGGCTACACTTGGCCCGTCCTCCAACACGCCCGAAGTCCTGGAAAATATGATCCGCGCCGGCGTCAACGCCGTCAGGATCAATATGTCGCACGGTACGCAGGAACAGCACGCCGAGGCAATCAGGATCGCACGTGAGACTGCAGTAAGGCTGGATTCGCCGCTCTCCATTCTTGTCGACCTGTCAGGCCCCAAGATCCGCACCAAAACCCTCAAGGACGGTCAAGCGGTTCTTCTCGAAGAAGGCCAGCAATTCACGATCACCACTGACGACATCGTCGGCGATTCCGCCCGCGTCGGCACGAACTTCGCCGACCTGCCTGACGCCGTCGAAACTGGTGCCCGAATACTAATCGACGACGGCGCGATCGAACTCAAAACCGAATCAAAGACAACTACGGACGTGACGGGCCGCGTTGTTGTGGGTGGCTGGCTCAAGGAACGCAAAGGCATCAACCTGCCCAACACGCCGCTACCCATTCCATCCATGACCGAAAAGGATCACGCTGATCTCGAATGGGCGATGGAGCAGAATGTCGATTACATCGCGCTTTCATTCGTTCGGACTGCCGAGGACTGCCGGCAAGCAAAACGACGAATCAAGGAACTTAACCGTCGCTCAATGGGCTGCGCACTGCTCGTCGCTAAGATCGAAAAGGCCGAGGCGATCGAAAACCTCGACGAGATCATTCAGGCCACCGACGGCGTGATGGTCGCGCGCGGCGACCTCGGTGTCGAAACGAGCGTCGAGCTCGTGCCGGTTTATCAAAAACGAATCATCGAAAAGGCCGTCGCCAACGACCGCTTCGTGATCACCGCAACGCAGATGCTGCAGTCGATGATCGACAATCCGTTTCCCACGCGCGCCGAGGCGTCGGACGTTGCTAACGCAGTCTGGGACGGCACCGATGCCGTGATGCTGTCGGCCGAAACGGCTACGGGGCAATACCCCGTCGAAGCCGTCAGCACGATGGTCCGAATCATCAATTCAGCCGAGATGATCGCGCCTGCCGAACTCAAAAAACCGGTCAAACTCTCGCAGCCGCCGTCCGGCCGTACAAGTCAGGCTCTCTGCAAAGCCGCCGTCTACGCCGCGCAGGAGCGAATGACGGAGAAAGTCGCCGTCTTTACCGATTCGGGCCTGATGGCTCGTCGACTCTCGAGTTTCAGATCAGGGTTGCGCACCGCCGCGCTTACACCGTCGATTGACGCGTGTAATCAATTGGCTCTTATCTGGGGTGTGCGACCGTTTGTCTACAATGCGCCTGGTTCCACGGAAGAGCTGCTGCAGACGGGTGAGCGAAGGCTGCTTGAAGAAGGAATTGTTGAAGTCGGTGAGACGATAATCATGATGGCCGGCCGGTTGTCGGGCCACGGTCTCTCGAGCTCGGTCGTGGTCTGGACGATCGGTGAAGAGATCGCCAGCCGTTAAACGGTATTTCCGAAAAGTCTTCCTACGAGGGCAGTGACAGCCATCGCCACTGCCCCCCAAAACAGGACCCGAAGACTGCCGGACCGCATACTCGCACCGCCGGCCCGAGCCGCTACGGCGCCAAGGCCAGCAAGAAAGATCAGCGAACTGACGGCGATTACTGGTATTAGCCACAGGCCGGGGACCGCAAACGCGACGGCGACCGGTAATGAGGCCCCAAGAGCAAAGCTTACAGCTGAAAACCAGGCTGCCTGCAGCGGCTTGGCGCTCAAAGTTTCCGTGATACCTAATTCGTCACGGGCGTGAGCTTCGAGAGCGTCGTGGGCCATCATCTGCTCTGCGACCTGGCGGGCGAGCCGAGGC
>Ga0247718_1000109_pt1 | contig 18808 bp, 17 predicted proteins | sample 21E_DmetaG_FD_189045 | JGI IMG/M metagenome (GOLD analysis project Ga0247718, IMG submission 189045) | Soil microbial communities from hillslope of Landscape Evolution Observatory, University of Arizona, Oracle, AZ, United States - 2-1-E_D | ecosystem: Engineered > Artificial ecosystem >...
GTTCACCATCGTGGTGTGCGAGTCGGTGCCGACGAGCGTGTCGGGGTACGCCAGCAGGCCGCCGCCGGTCTCTTCACGGAAGACGACGCGCGCGAGGTACTCGAGGTTCACCTGGTGAACGATGCCGGTATCTGGCGGCACGACGCGGAAGTTGTCGAACGCCTCCTGCCCCCAGCGCAGGAACGTATAGCGCTCACGGTTGCGCGCGAACTCGAGGGCGGCGTTCAGGTCGGCGGCGTTCCGCTCGGCGTAGTGATCGACCTGCACGGAATGGTCGATGACGAGCTCCACCGGCTGCAGCGGGTTCACCTTCCGCGGATCACCGCCGAGCCGCACCATGCCGTCGCGCATCGCGGCGAGATCCACGACCGCCGGCACGCCGGTGAAATCCTGGAGCAGCACGCGCGCCGGGGTGAAGGCGATCTCCTTCTGTGTGCCCGACTTCACGTTCCATCGCGCGAGCACGCGGACGTCCTCGGCGTCGACGAAGCGGCCGTCCTCGCGGCGCAGGAGGTTTTCGAGCAGGATCTTCAGCGAGTACGGCAGCCTCGCGATCTCCGGAAACCCCGCACGCTCGAGCGCCGCAAGGCTGAAGTAATCCACCGTCAGACCCCCGGCGGTCAGCCGGGTGCGTGTGTTGAAGGAGTTGAGCGGGGCCATCCCTAGATCATCCCCTGCCGAGTGGTGTCGGTTCAAGAGCGGCTGAACTGGAGCGTCCGCCGGTACGCCGATTGCGACACACCCGGTATCGAGGAGGTCCGTGGATGGCTGATCAGGACAGACCCAACCAGAACGCGAACAAGACCAAGGCCGAGGGAGAACGGTGGAGCGCGGAGCAGTACAGCGTCAAGAACGCCGACCGCGACGAGCACCCGGAGCAGCAGTACGACGCGGGAGACCGCGACGACGCCGGCGGCATCACGAACCGGCCGCTCTCTGAAGAGGTCGGCAGCCAGGAGTCGCTGCCGGAGCGCGGCACCACCAGGGAGCAGACCGACGACGCGGGGTCCCGCCGCCGCGAAGGGGATTACCAGGGGGAGTGACATGAGCGACGAAGGACGGCGGCACAGACAGAGCGATCCGACGACCAGCCGGACAGCGGAGCAGTCGACGCAGTCGGCGAGCGGGTTGAGCGGCGGCAAGGAGCCGGGGGGCGCCTCAGAACGCGAGGCCGACGACCTCCTGAATCGGAGCTCGGGCGAACGCTACGAGACGCCTCGCCGGTACGAGGAAGGGGACACGGAGCCGGCCAGCCAGGACGAGACGACCTCCTCCAAGATCTGAGGGTGCTGATCGGGCACCTCTCCGATCTGCACCTGCGCGACGCGGACGATGTGCTCGCGCTGGAACGCCAGCTCGATCTCATCGCCGCGCGCCACCCGGCGCACCTCGCGGTGACGGGTGATCTGCTCGACCGGTGGAATCCGCGTCTGCTCGAGCGGGCGCTCGACGCGTTCGCCGCGCGTGGCCTGCTTGCGGCCGATCGGCTGACGATCCTCCACGGCAATCACGACCTGGCGTCGAGCGGCGGTCATCCCCGGCAGCGGGCCGATCTCGTGCGGCTCGCGCTGCGGTTCTGGGATCCGCCGCCGCTCGTGCACGCGCGCCGGCGACGCTTCTACGCCGCCATCGAGCGCCGCGCTCCAGGCGTCGGCAGGCCGGCGCCCTTCGTCAAGCGCGTTTCGGCCGGCGCCCGGATCGCGGTGGTCGATACCGTGCCGGTGCCGTGGCGTCCGCTGCGCCTCGGCCGCGGAGTCGTCACCGTGCAGCACGCGCTCGGATGCCTCAGGCCGCGACAGCTCGAGTGGCTCTCGGCGCAGCGGGGTGACGCGCCGCTGATCGTGCTCCTTCACCATTACCCGCTCGAAGCGCCGCAGTTTCGATGGACGTCCTCGGGACTCGTGCGGCGCATCGTCGGCGACGTGCACGTGCCGATGTGGATCCCTGAGAGGGAGCGGGAACGGTTCTGGGACGCGGCACGTGCGGCGGCGGCAAGCCTGGTGTTGTGCGGTCACGTGCACCGCACGCGACTCGACTGGAAGGATGGGATCGGCGTCGGCCTGAACGGCCAGTCGGGCGCCGAGTGGGCCGGGCGGACGATCGCGTACTACGAGATCACCCCCGACGGCGTCAGAACCGAAACGACAACCCCAGCATCGCGATCGGCACGGCGCGCGTCCGCTCCTCGAAACTGAAGCCACCGTCGATCATCGACACACCGGCCTCGGCGCGGAGCCCGATCCTGCGGCGGCTGCCGGCCCACATCTTCAGACCGAGCTTTCCGTGGTACTCCGTGCCGGTCTCGACCAGCTCGTTGCCGCCATGCAGGTCACGCACGTGCCCCGCCCCGGCGGCGACGAACGGCGCGACACGCCCCTCGCCGAGGTGATACAGCAGCGAGCCCGTGAAGACGTACTGGTTCAGCGTCGTCGTCGCGGTGGTCGGGGGCGCGCCTTCGAAATCGTTGCCGAGCCTCACGCGCAGCTGCGGTCGTGCAAGGCGGACGGCCCCTTCGACGGCGATCCGGCGGGTGACGTACACAGCCACGGCCGCGTTCGCGCCGAGCGTCGGCTCGAGCGAGGCGTCGCTCGTGAAGAGCTGGAAGCCGCTGGAGCCGGTGCCGGGGTTCGGCGTCAAGGTCGCGGCGCGCGACGCGAGATCCTGTCCGGCGTTCCACGCTCCGCCGGCGGTGATCTCGACCGATCCCGGCTTCGGGCCGGCGCTGCCGACCCAGACCTGCGCCGCCGACTCTGACGGGCTGGCCAGCACGACGAGCAGCGCCAGTGCGGAAAGCGGGTTGCTGCCGAGCGGGCGGCTCATTTCGGCTCCACGCGGATCTCGATGCCGCTGGTGCCGCCGCCGCGAGGCACGACGATGATCCGGTCGTGGAACTTGACCCGGAAATTCGTATCGATGTTCAGCGTCAGGTCGAAGAAGCTCTCGACGTCTCCGTCGTCGAGCGGTTCCACGCGGAGCGCGTGCGGACCGGGCTCGAGCCCGCCGATGACGAAGCTGCCGTCCTCGTTGAGCGAAAAGCCGCCGACCATGTGGCCGTTGCGGAGGTTGAAGGCGACGACGTGCGCGCCGAGGACGCCGCGTCCATCCTTCCGCACGCGGCCGCTGATGCTGCCCAGTTCGCGTCGAAACGCGGTCGTCGGATAGGTATCGGCGAGGCCCGCCATGTCGTCGGGTTTGAGGGTCCGCCCTTCGATGCTGCCGGCCGAGAAGGCAATCGGAAACATGACGGCCTCGGCGGCGAGCACGCGGCGTCCGCCGCTGCGCAGCTCCGTTTCGCCGAGCGCCGAGTGGCCGAGCCCGAGCAGGTGTCCGACCTCGTGGAGCATGATCGACTCGACGTCGAAGCGGTTCGGCTGCCCTGACGGCGCGACCGACCAGTCGAATGCGCTGTTCAGGAAGATCTCGGCTTCGACGATCTCGCCCGTCACGGTGTCGACCAGGAACGACGTGGCGCCGAGCGTCCGGCTCTGCTGCGGGCGGTTGAGAAAGCCGATGACGGTGAGCCCGTCGTTGTCGTTCGGGCGCGCGGCGGTGAAGCCGGCGAACTCGGCCGAGATCTCGGCCCGCGGCACGGCGTCCCACGTGGCGAACGTGCGGTTCACCACGTCGCGCAGTTCGGTGGCGCTCACCCCCCCACCGGACGCGTTCGACACGAAGTACCGGATCGGGAACTTCTGCCACTTCAACGTGACGGTGCCTGCGCCGACTCGGATACCGAGCTTCAGGTAGGCGGCGGCGGGATCACCGCCGAGCAGCACGAAGGCGAGCGTCGCGACGGCGATGACGCCGCGCCTCACCGCACACCTCCCTGCCGCAGCACGGTCTGCACCTGCGCGGTGAACTGATCGAGCGGAAGCGGGCGGCGCTCGGGCGCGCCACGCACGACACGCTCGGCCGCGTCGCTCCTGGCCATCAGCGCCGGAAGCGCGACCGTGCGCTGGCCGGTGCGGGAATCAACCCGCACGCGGAAGACTCCCTGGTTCAGCCCGAACACCTGCGGCATCGACGGCCCGCTGGCCGTGAGGAACAGGACCGCTTCCTCACCGGTGCGGAATTCGGGCGCTCCGATCGTCACGCTCTTGTAGCGGCCGATCTGGCCTCCCGGCACGCGGAAGCTGATCGTCTCGACCGGCGTCCCGCGCATGAACGACGACGGCTCGACGGTGACGACGCTTTCGATCTGACGCCGATCCGGCGCCCACTCGGCACGGACGTCGACGACGCGGCCGTACACGATGATGTGAGACCCGGAGACGATCTCGCGGAACTCGGCTGGCAGCAGCACGGTCGCCGACAGCGCAGGAGTGAAGCACAGCAGCAGACCAAGGAGAACGACAGCACGCATTTCTGAAGTGTAGTCCGAGTGAATCGGCGGCGGCCAGCGGCGAGGGGGAACCGGCTCTCGCTCGTCCCGCAACGCATCCGCGCTGAACACGAATCTCACGACCGAGATCACGCCGCTGCTGCCCTCGATCGCCGTGCCGACGCTCATTCTGTGGGGGGAAGACGACCGGTTTCAGCCGATCGGCTACGGCGAGCGCCTCGCCGCGGACATACCGGACGCACGGTTCGTGCGGCTTGGCGGCGCCAGCCATTTCGCCATGGCCGACCGGCCGGACACCGTCGGCCGCCGGCTGGCGGCGTTCGTCGCAGCGTGAGGCATCGCCTGGCAGACGAGGAGAGCACGTTGATCGCCTCCTGGCGCCGGTGCCCTCCGGGCCGTTCTAGTCCCGATGACTCGGCCCCCGCCGCGCGACGACGTTCAGGTCGTCACTGAAGCGCCCACACGGAAACGCTGTTTCCGTGGCGGACGAGGAGGCGGTCTCCGAGCAGGACCGGCTGCGCCCAGGTCTCGCCGTTGGGGATCTTGTAGCGGCGTATCTCGTCGTACTTCTCGGCCGAGGCACGCAGGACGAGCAGGTCTCCCTCGGTGGTCAGCGCAAGGATCGCCTCGCCGGCCTTCTGCAGCGAGGCGTTGGCGCCCGCCCGTCCGTCGGTCGTCCAGCGTGCGGCGCCGGTCGCCACATCCAGGCAGAACAACTGTCCTTTCCTGCGATTCGAAAACCCGAAGAGCGCGTGCTCGACCACCACCGGCGAACTCATATACATGGGCAGGTCGGCGTTGTGCCAGATGCGCCTCGGCGCAAAGCCGGTCTCGCTCTTTTCGATGCGATAGCCGAACGTGCCCTGACGCGTTCCTGAGATGACGAGGATGTCTCCCGCCACGACCGGCGTCACGATGTTCTCGTTCCACTCGTCAGGGAAGGGTATCTGCCAGAGCTCCCGGCCGTCCCCGACCGCCACACCGACGGCGGCTCGATCGGTGAGGGTGACGAGCTGACGTGTGCCCCCGAATGACGCCACGATCGGCGATGCGTACCCGGGACCGTGGCCCGGCAGCGCCCACCGCTCTGCACCGGTCGCGGGATCGACCGCCCGGAATGCCCCGTTCCGGTCATCGCCGACGTGGACGATCAGCAGCCCGCCATCGAGCAGCGGCGACATCGCCGTGCCGGTGAAGAGCCTCGAGGTGTCGACGTCGCCCGACCAGTCGCGGCGCCAGAGTACGTTGCCCGAAACGGCGTCGTACGCGGTCAACACGGCGGAGCTGCCGAGGGTGAACAGCCGTCCACCAGCCACGAGCGGCGTCGAGAACGGCCCGCGCGACATGCTGTTTGCGTATTTGTTCTTGCTGAAGGCGCTGCGGTAACGATCGGTCCAGACCGGGCTGCCGGTGACGAGATCGAGTGCCGTCACCACTTCGTCATCTCCCTCGCGGCTGTGAACGTGGACCCGCCCGCCCTCGACGACCGGCGACGAGTAGCCCTCCCCCACTGCGCGCGTCCACGTGATCCGCAGGTCGTCCGGCCAGGTCTCCGGCACGGCGCCTTTCGGTACAGAGCCGTCCCGCACCGGTCCGCGCCACTGCGGCCATTGGGCGCTGGTATCCAAGGATAAGGTCGTCGACACGAGAGCGGCAGCGAGAAGCATCCTGTTCATGGCGGTCACCTTAGCGGCCAAGGCCGCTGCATCCTTCTAGTCCGCCCGGATCGCCTGCAGGGGATCGACGCGGCTCGCCCGCGACGCCGGAATGTAGCAGGCGACGAGTGCGACGGTCGCGATGAGTCCCACTGCGGCCACGGCGGCGGCATCGACCGTCGCAACGGCGAAAAGCTGCGAGGCGAGCACCTGCCGCAGGGTGGCCGCGCCGACCATGCCGAGCACCAGACCGAGCCCCACCAGACGCGCGCCATCAGCCGCAATCTGCCGGACGACCAGCCCCCGCGTCGCCCCGAGGGCGAGACGGATACCGATCTCCCGTGCCCGCTGCGCGACGAGGTACGACATCACGCCGAAGATGCCGACGGAGGACAACAGGAGCGCGAGCACCGCGAAGATCCCCATCAGCCAGGTGGTGAACCGCGACTGGGCCGTCTGCCGCGCGACGAGATCCTCCAGAGGCGTCACGTTGTAGACCGGAATCCCGGGATCGAGTTCCTGAACTGCCGCACGCAGCGCGCCGGCGACGCTCGAGGGAGGCAACGACGTCCGCACCACCAGCGCCACCTGACGCGCTCCCGCCAGCATCGGGAAGTACAGATCCGGATCAGCGGTGGGGTTGTCGGGCAGGCCGCGGTACTTCACGTCCGGCACGACGCCGATGATCTCGCGCCACGGGCTGTCGGCGTGCAGGTCCCCCAGCTTGATGCGCTTGCCCAGCGGATCCTGTCCGGGCCAGAAGCGGCGCGTCACGCGTTCGCTGACGATCACCACGGGCGTGTCGGGAACGACTTCGGCCGGTGTAAACGTGCGGCCGGCGAGCAGCGGGATCCGCAGCGTGGCGAAGAACTCCGGCGTGACGCGGTGGATGTAGGCACGCGGGCGGTTCTCGGCGGTGACGCTGCCCTGCCCCTCCGCCGCATAGAACACGGCACTGGCACTCCCCTCGAGCGGCAGGTCGCTCGCGAGGCTCGCGGCGGCGACCCCCGGCACGGCGCGGATCCGCTCGAGCACGCGCCGGTTGCCGGCCGTGCCGGTGGGCTCCGCGCCTGCGGGGTCGGCCGGCAGACTCACGCGGAGCGTGAGCACGGACGCCGGGTCGAAACCCGGATCGATCGCGGCCAGGTTCCGCACGCTGCGGATCATGAGACCGGCCGCGACGAGCAGCACGACGGCGAGCGCCACCTCCGCAACCACGAGCACGCTTCGCACGCCGCGCGCGGCGCCCGCGGTGGCGCGGCTGGAGGTTTTCAAGGCCTCGGCGAGCCTGGCGATCCGTGCATGGGCCGCCGGTGCCATCCCGAGGAGCAGGCCGCACGCGATTGCGAGCCCGGCGGCAAACGCCGCGGCGGCCGCATCGATCGCCGGGTCCACGAAACTCGGCAGCGCAACGGGGCTCGTCGCCAGCAGCGCCCGCAGCGCCGCGTAGGCGACGAGGAGCCCGGCGCCCGCGCCGAGGCAGGTGAGGACGGCGCTCTCCGTGAGCAGTTGCCGCACGAGGCGCCGCCGGCTGGCGCCGAGGGCCGAGCGGACGGCGATCTCGCGCTCGCGCGTCGCCGCGCGCGCGAGCAGCAGGTTCGCAACGTTCGCGCAGGCGATCAGCAGGACGAGGAGCACGGCCGCCAGCAGCGCGCGCAGCGCCGGCCGGAGGTCGCCGAAGACCTCGACCGCGAGCGGGCTCACGTCCACGGCGCGCTTCTCGTTGGTGTCGGGGTACGCCTCCTCGAGGCGCCGCGAGACCGTATCGAGCTCCTGCTGGGCGCGCGCGACGCTGGTCTCCGGCCGCAGCCGCGCGACGGCGACGAAGCCGCGCGTGCCCCGGTTGTCGAGCACCGCCGGCGGATGGCCGGCTTCGAACGGCACCCAGAGCTGCGCCTCGGCGGTGACACCGCTGAAGCCTGGCGGCATCACCCCGACGATCATCAGCGGCCGCCCGCCGAGCGTGAGGAACGTGCCGAGCACGCCCGGATCCGCGCCGAACGCGCGCCGCCACAGCCCGTCGCTCAGGACGACGACCCCCGCGTCGCCGCCGCCTGCCGCGGCGCCGAACGTCCGGCCGAGCGCGGGGGCGACGCCGAGCACGTCGAAGTAGTCGGCCGTCACCGTTTCGATCGGCACCCGCTCCGCCTGCCGCAGCGCGAGCGTGCTGCTCGTGCCGTCGACGAGCGCCATCCCTTCGAACGACGATGTCTGCGCCTGCCAGTCCTTGAAATCGGCGTACGACGCCCCGCGGCGTTCGCGCTGCTCGCGCTGCACGGTCCCCCACAGTTGCACGAGCCGCTGCGGGTCGCGGTACGGAAGCGACTCGACGCTGGCTGCCCGCGTGAGGCTGAAAATCGCGGTGGTGCCGCCGATTCCGAAGGCGAGCGTGCTCACCGCGACGGCCGTGAAGAGCGGCGCGCGCCCGAGCGTCCGCAGCGCGTACCGGACGTCCTGCCAGACGCTCTCGATCGACGGAAAGGTCCACATGTCCCTGAGCTCCTCTTTGATGCGGGTCGGGTTGCCGAAGCGCCGCCGGGCGGCGGCGCGCGGATCGGCGTCTTGCGGCTCGGAGGCCGCGATCGCCGTCTCCCGCATCGCGAGATGAAAATCCAGTTCGTCCTGGAGGTCGCGATCGATCCGGCGGCGCCGCCAGATGGCCGTCAGCCGGAACCACAGCGCGATCAGGCGGTACAGCATCTCGGTCGCTAGGCCGTGCGCAGGACGCGGGAGACGGCGCGCGCCACGCGGTCCCACTCCGCCGCCTCGCGCTCGAGCTCGCGGCGGCCGAGCGCGGTGAGGCGGTAGTACTTCGCGCGGCGGTTGTTCTCGGAGATCCCCCACTGGGCGCGCAGCAGGCCGCGCAGCTCCAGCCGGTGCAGCGCCGGGTAGAGCGCCCCCTCTTCCACGTGGAGCTCGTTCTCGGAGGCGCGGAGGATGAAATCGGCGATCGCGTACCCGTGCCGCGGTTCGCCGCGGACGGCCTTCAGCACGAGCATGTCGAGGGTGCCCGGCAGAACGCCGCCCGACGAACGTCTCTCTCCCATAAATAGCTTATGGGAGAGTACACGCCGCAGGAGGCGCCGTCAAGGCCGGCACCCACGCTCGGGCTGCACGCGAGGGGCGCGGATCCCGCAGGCCGATCGCTTCCGAGAGGTCACTCCCGCCTGGGATGGCGAGTGCAGGGCGCACGGCTGCTGGTCACCTCGACGCGCCATGATCCATCACTCCTGTCGCAGGGCGGTGACGGGATCCAAGGTGGTGGCCGCGCGCGCCGGCAACGCACACGCGACGAGCGCCACCACGGCGAGCAGAACGGCCGGCCCCGCAAAACTGATCGCATCCGTCGGACCAACCCCAACGAGCTGACTGCGGATTCCCTGCGCCGCAGCCACAGCCAGCCCGAATCCCGTAACGAGGCCGATCCCCGTCAGGATCATTCCCTGCCGCAGCACCAGCCGCAGGACATCCCCCCGAGTGGCGCCGAGCGCCATCCGGATGCCGATCTCCCGCGTGCGCTGCGCGGCGACGAGAGCCACCAGACCGTACAAGCCGACCACGGCGAGCGTCACTGCCAGCAGGCCGAAGATCGCGAGGATCGAGCCCGCGATCCGCGGCAGGAAGACGCTCAGTTCGAGGTGCTCCGCGATGGTGCGGACGTCGAACAGCGGGAGGTCTGGATCGAGCTCGCGGACGGCTGCGTGCAGTGACGGCACGACCGCGGCGGGATCTCCACTCGTTCGCACGATCAGGAGCGCATCGTGGCGAAAGACCTGCGCGAGCGATACGTACATGTAGTTCCGCGGCGCCTCCGTCAACTGGCGGTACTTCCCGTCGCGCGCGACGCCCACGACGACGGCGGGACCACTGCCGAAGTCGATGCGCCGGCCGACCGGATCCTGGTTCGCCCAGTACCGCCTCGCCATCGTCTCGTTCACGACAACGGCGAGCGGGCGGCCGGCGTCGTCCCGCTCATCCAGCGCGCGGCCGGCGAGAATGTCGATGCCCATCGTTTCGAAATACCGGTCGCCCACGCGGTTGTAGTACACCTGCACGTCTTCACCCGGGGCGGGCACGTAGCCCTCGATGGCGACACTCGTATCGCTGCCGCCCCCGAAGTCGAGGGGCATATTGGAGGCAAGCGTCGCGGAGACGACGGCCGGCACCCCGGCAACGCGCTCGAGGAGACGCTGATGGAAGATGGCCCCGCGGCCCGGGTCGTAGCCGTTCGGCAGCAGGTCGATCGACGCGAGCACGCCCTCGCGCAGCGCGAATCCCGTGTCCATCGTCTGGGCGCGGAGGAGGCCGCGGACGAACAGGGCCGCGCAGACGAGGAGCACCAGCGAGAGCGCGACTTGTGTCACCACGAGCGCGCCGCGCAGCCGGCTCCGTCCGCGTACGCCCCCGGCGGCGGAGGTCACGTCCTTCAGGGCGACCACAGGGTCGGGCGCCGAGGCGCGCAGGGCCGGCAGGAACCCGAACGCCAGCGCGGCGGCGAACGTCACCCCGGTGGCGTACAGCACGACCAGCGGACTCACGGCCGATTCGAAGGCAATGGGAAGCGGAGTCGGAGGAAGGAGCAGACGCAGGAGACCCGCCGCCCAGGCCGAGAGCAGCACACCGGCACCCCCCCCGAGCACGGCGAGCATCGAGCTCTCGACGAGGAACTGCCGAACGAGACGCGCGCGGCTGGCGCCGACGGCCAGACGGATGGCGACCTCGCGCTGGCGCCCGGCGGCTCGCGCGAGCAGCAGACCGGCGAGGTTCGCACATGCGATGAGGAGCACCACCCCTACCACCGCCATCAGGATGGCCATGATCGGCAGCATCATGCCGGCAGCCCCCGCCTTCCACAGCGGTTCGGCGGCGATGCCGCGCCCCTCGTTCTGAGCAGGATGGGCCGCCGCGAGTCGGGCCGCCGCGACGTCGAGCGCCGCCTGCGCCTGCTGCAGCGACGCACCCGGCTGGAGCCGCCCGTACACCTGCAGGAACGACGTGCCCCGCTCGCCAAGCCGATCGTCGGACATGAACGCTCGCTGCATGCCTACAGGCACGAAGACGTCGAGCGACAGCCCAAGGACGGACCCGCGGAAGCCTTCCGGGGTCACCCCGATCACCGTGAACGGCCGCGCGTTGAGCGTGATCAGACGACCAACGATCGACGGATCTCCTCCGAAGTGGCGCTGCCACGCGCCGTGGCTCAGGACGACCACCTCGGCAGTGTGATCCGCCTCCACGAACCGCCGGCCGAGCGCGGGCTCGACGCGCAGGACGTCGAAGAAGTTCGGCGTCACCAGCTCGCCCCAGACGCGGCGGGGTTCGCCGTCACCCCGCAGGTTCATCGCGACGGCACGAAAGGCGATGAGATCCTCGAGCCCGGCGGGCTTCGAGGCGCGCAGATCGACGAAGTTCGGAAACGAGAAGCTGAGATCGTCACGTGTCGCGGTCGTGCCGTGGAGTGCGACGAGCCGCGAAACGTCGACGGCCGGCAGCGGCTGCAGGACGACGTGCTGCAGCCAGTTGAAGATCGTCGCGTTGGCGCCAATGCCGATGCCGAGCATGAGAACGGCGACGAACGTGAACGCGGGACGACGCGCCAGCATGCGCGCGCCGAAACTGACGTCGTGGGACAGCATCACGGGACTCCACTCGAGAAACTGCAGGATGACGGCATGCGGCAGTGCGCCGCCGGCACGGAGGATCAGGGCCGCAGCGGCACGGAGCCTGCCGACGGACTCTGATTCGAGCCAGCGATCGTAGTACCAGAGATCAGCGCGCCACTGAGCGCGCCAGGTGGCGCGACGCCACCGCGGAACGAGCCACGCACAGCACCAGATCCACGCCAGCCAGAGGCGACGCACCCCCTTCACGACCGCCCCTCAGGCTCCAGCGTCGCGGGATCGATTCGCACGGGCCGCAGCCACCTGCACCGCTCCAGCGCCGCCTGCAGCGCAACCGCGCCGCGGGCAGTCAGCGCGAAATAGCGCCTCGCCGGACGCCCCTCTGCGTGCGCCGCCGCTTCGTCCTCCCAGTGCGACCGCACGAGTCCGAGCTGCTCGAGTCGGTCGAGCGTCGGATACACAGTCCCGCTCGTAAGGCCGGTGGCGGCCATGATGTCGAAACCGAACCGGCTGCCCGACGCGATGGCGTGCAGGATGGTCACGGAGCCGAGACTCAGGTGCGTTCTGCCCATGGCGTCGCTCTGTTGAATTCCAACATAGCGGAAGTAGACGAGGGTCCGCCGGCAAACGTTCCTCAGCCGGCCGGGAGGTCGCGGGCGTGGCGAGCGATCATTCGCCGGCGAGCCATGCCCGAAGCTCGCGCCGAAAGGCTCCAGGACCAGGAGTTCGCCGTCGTGGCGGTCAGCGCGGACCGCACGCGCGCGGCCTGGGAGAAACACGTGCGGGAGCGCCGATCCCGGTGGCACCACGTGTTCGACGGCGACAAAACGATCACGGGCCAGTATGGCGTGAGCGGGTTTCCCACCTACCTGCTGGTCGACGACATCGAGCAGCACGCCAGAGCGCTGCTGACCACAACGTCGGGTGGGTCATGATCGAAAGGCGTGCCTGCTGCAGGTAATCGCTGCGCGGAGACTCACCATCTGTAGACCACCGTGCCTGCGAGGCGATCATGCACGCTCTGGCGGCGCGGCGACATGAACATGGCGCCCACATACACGCCCATGAGAAGCCAGACAACCGCCATGCCGCGACATAAGCTGCCCCGGGGATACCGTCGTTGGGAAGCAGGTGGAACATCATCGCGTGATTCAACTCGAACGGCAGGAGCAGGAGCCCGCTGCGGCCAAGGGCGCCGAGCACGGTCAGCCGGCTCCCATCGACCTTCGCGACGCGCAGATTCAGCAGCCTCATGCCGAGGGTACCCTGGCGAGCACCGGCCGTAGTGCCGGTGAAGTAAAGCAGGAAGGGCACGGTTGCCGTTGCAAATACCCACAGATGCAGCTGCCATCGATGCGGCTGTTGCCCGTCGGCAATCATCCCGGCGACGGGATTGACGCCGTACAGCGCCGCGTGGACGGCCGCAAGCAACGCCAGCAGCACCGCACAATCGAGGACGTAGGCAGAGAGCCGCCTCCAGAACCCGGCAATCTCCGAACTGCCACCGTTGGCCGCCATGCACCAGCCCTCCTTTGGCGGCCGCACCGATCCGCCTGCGACAGTGTAGGACGGAGAGAGGGTGCGCGAGTCGCGATTCGCCGCTGTTCACCCGGCGTTCACCGGGTAGAGCAAGAGACCTCCATCCGTCCGGTGTACGACGGATGCCGCAGATAGGCATCGGGGGCCGACGCGAATCAGCCGGTGCCGATGCCGAATGCGCCGGCACGTAGCAGGCGCCGCGCGTCACGGGGGATGAGGACGACTGCCGCGGGGCGACGGCTCGACGGCGCCGACCGGACGAGCTGCGACGCAGCAGTTGCCTCGCGCGAGCCGCCGCCGCGAGTCCGAGAGATCCGGCGCCGCTTGACAGATATATCCGACGTGCATATATTCGCGCGGTGACTAGTATCGATCCGCGCGAGGTGGACGGGCTCCTCCCGCTTCCGCCGGCCACCTTTCACATCCTGCTGGCGCTCGCCGAGGGGGAACGCCACGGCTACGCGATCATCCAGGAGGTTGCCGCCCGCACGAACGGCGCCGTGCGGCTGAGCGCCGGCACGCTCTACCGCTCGATCCAGCGGATGCTGGAGCAGGGGCTCATCGAAGAGAGCCGCGAACGCCCCGACCCCGACGAAGACGACGAGCGGCGGCGGTACTACTTTCTGACGCCGTTCGGCGCCGCAGTCGCGCGCGCGGAGACGGCGCGCCTGACGCAACTGGTCCGGCTCGCGCGCGCGAGCGGCTTCACGACGGGCAAGGCCTGATGCGGCTGTTCCGCGCGCTCCTCCATCTGTATCCCTCCTCGTTCCGCCACGAATACGGCGAGGAGATGGCGCGGCTGTTCGCGGAACGGCGGCGCGGGGCGCCGCTCCCGCGCCGGCTGGCGCTCTGGCTCGAGGTCCTGGGCGATGCCCTTGCGACGGCGCCGCGGATCCACGTCGACATGCTGCGCCAGGACCTCCGCCACGCCGGCCGCACGCTCGCGCGCTCGCGCGGCTTTGCGGCAGCCGTGGTGCTCGTGATGGCGCTCGGCATCGGCGCCACCACGGCCGTCTTCTCGGTGATCGACCGCGTCCTGCTTCGTCCCCTGCCGTTCGCCGAGCCCCAACGGCTCGTGCAGGTGTGGGAGAACGTGCCCGGCTACTCGCGGCTCGAGCCTTCTCCCGCGAACTACCGCGACTGGCGGCAGATGACGCACGGCTTCGAGCGGCTCGAAGCCTACATGCCGAACCCGGTGAACATGATCTGGCGCGAGCCGGAGCGCGTCGCCGGTGCCGCGCTCACGGCCGACCTGCTGCCGATGCTCGGCGTGCAGCCGTCCCTCGGCCGCCTTTTCACCCCCGAAGAAGGACGCCTCGGGGGGCCCGCGTCCGTGATCCTGAGCGATCGCCTCTGGAGGCGCGCCTTCGGCGCCGATCCCGCCGTGCTCGGGCGGGGCGTCCGGATCGAGGGGAGCACCTACACGATCGCCGGCGTGATGCCGCCGACGTTCTACTTTCCGGATCGGGACACCGAGCTCTGGATGCCGCTGACACTCGGGCCGGAGTGGTTCGAGGACCGCGACAACAACGCGCTGCAGGTCGTGGGACGGTTGAAGCCGGGCGTCACCCTCGAGGGGGCGCGGGCGGAGATGAACGGCGTGACGGCGGCGCTCGAAGCCGCGCACCCCAAAGAGAACGCCCAGACGCGCGCCACGGTGCGGCAGCTCGGCGACCAGGTGAGCCAGCCGTCGCGGCTGCTGCTGCGCGTGCTCGCCGCGGCGTCGGTCTGCCTCCTGCTCATCGCGTGCACCAACCTGGCGAGCCTCAACCTCGCCCGATTCGGCACGCGGCGGCGGGAGCTCTCGGTCCGCGCGGCGCTCGGCGCCGGACAGCACCGCCTGACGCGGCAACTGCTCACCGAAAGCCTCGTGCTCTCGCTGTGCGGCGGTGCAGCCGGCGTCGCGCTCGCCGTCCCGGCCGTGCCGCTGCTGGCACGGCTGGTGCCCACGACGCTGCCCGTCCCCGATGCGACCGTCCTCGAACCGCGCGTACTCCTGGCGGCGCTCGCCGCGACGACGGCGACCGGGCTGCTGTTCGGGATGCTGCCGGCCCTGCGCTTCAGCCGGCGCGTCGAGGCGGCCGCCCTCCGCGAGGGGCCGCGCGGCACCGCCGGCGGACGGGAGCGCGTACGCCCGGTGCTCGTCGCGGCCCAGATCGCGGCCTCCGTCCTGCTGCTCGTCGGCGCCGGACTCCTGCTCAGGGCGCTGCACCGCGTGCAGGCGATCGACCCCGGATTCGATGCACGCGGCGTCCTCACGGTGCGAACCCCGTTGCCCATGGATCGCTATCAGGCGACCGCCGCACGGGGCGCGTTCTACGAGCGCGTGGTGGACGAGATCCAGGCACTGCCGGGCGTCAGCGCCGCCGCCTATACGAGCTTCACGCCGATGGTCATGCGCGGCGGGATCTGGGCGATCGACGTCCCCGGCCGCACGGCTGGCGCGCCTTCGTCCGACACGCACACGGCGAGCCTCCGCTTCATCACCCCCGGCTACTTCCACGCGCTCGGCGTGCCGCTCGTCCGCGGGCGCGACGTGTCGAGAGGCGACACAGGCGAGGCGCCGTTCGTCGCCGTCGTCAGCGAGTCGTTCGCGCGGAAGTACTGGCCCGACGGCGACGCCGTCGGGCAGCGGTTCACCGTCGCCTTCTTCGAGCGCCTCATCGTCGGCGTGGCCGGAGACGTGCGGGTGCGCGGCCTGGAAATGCCGAGCGAACCGCAGGTGTACGTGCCGCACCGGCAGATCCCCGATGGCTGGATGCCGTTCTATGCGCCGAAGGATCTCGTCGTGCGTACCGCAGGCGATCCCGTGGCGCTCGTCCCGGCGATCCGTCGCATCCTTCGCGAGGTGGATCCCGAACTGCCCGTGTCGCACGTGCGGACGATGGAGCAGATCGTCGAACTCGAGACGGCACCGCGACGGACGCAGGCGGCGGTGATCGCGCTGTTCGCGACGGCGGCGCTGCTGCTCGCCGGCGTCGGGCTGCACGGGCTCGTCGCCTACGGCGTCGCACAGCGCCGGCGGGAGATCGGCGTCCGCATGGCGCTCGGAGCGACGCCCCCGTCCGTGGTGGGCCTGGTCGTTCGCGAGAGCGTGCGGCTGTCGGCGCTCGGCGGAGCCGCCGGCCTCGTGGCGGCGTACCTGGTGGCGTCACGGTTCGATCTGCTGCTCGCCGGCGTTCCCGCGGCGGACCCGGCGACCTTCATCGTCGCCATCCTGTTCACCGGCGTCATCGCGGTGTCTGGCAGCGTGGTGCCTGCGCTCAGGGCGATCGCCGTGGACCCCAGCACGGCGCTGCGCGCGGAGTGAGCCCCTCGATGCCGATGCTCGACCGTCCGACGGGAGGGCAGCGGCCGCTCACAACCTCCGCCGGACGTGGCGCTGCTCGCCCACGGCATACGCCTCGGCGAGCCAGCCTCTGAACTCGGCGTCCACGTCGGCAGGCGTCGCAAGCCTGAACCGGTGGACGTGATTGCCCGGCGAGAGCGTCTCGATTTTCCGGAACCGCGGGTGTTCCAGGCGCCGCGCCAGCACGAGGTGCCCGTCGACCCAGCGGTCGCGCGGCGCGACCTGCGCGAACGACATCCGCACCTGAAAGGCGATCCGCGTCTTCTGCGGGAGCACGGCGACGGGACCCAGCCCGCGAATCGCGGCCACCACCGCGTGGTACGTCGCGACGATCGCCGCCGGCTTCCCCTCGAGGTGCGCGCGCAGATCGTGGCGCCCACACGCGTGCGACTGATTGCGGGTTGCGAAGCCGCGGCCGCACCGCGAGCAGCGCCAGAGCGGACGAGGGGACACGGGTCGGGCTGCGCTCTTCATCCCTGCGGCGTCCTCATCCGCTACGATGCCTCGTGATGGCCTCGCCGGCAGCCGACTGGAACCACAACGCGCACTACCATCCCCTCCTGCTGGCCGCCGTGCCGAAGCCATGCCATCGAGCGCTGGACGCCGGCTGCGGACACGGAGCTTTCGCGCGCAGGCTGGCGACGGTTGCTCTCTCTGTTGACGCCATCGATCGGGACCCGGCGGTGCTCTCGGTCGCCCGGGCACTTTCCACCGGCGTGGCGAACATCAGTTTCGCGGAAGCGGACATCCTCTCCTGGGCGGCCGGCGACGGCTACGACTTCGTGTCGATGATCGCGGTGCTGCATCACCTGCCGTTCGAGGCGGCGCTCGAGCGGGCGGCGGCCCTCCTCCGGCCCGGAGGCGTGCTCGCCATCCTCGGTCTCGACCGTCCGCGTTCGGTGCTTCACGCCGCCGTGCGCAGCGTACTTGCCGTGCCGGTGAGCGGATGCTACCGCATCACGAGAGGCTACGCGCCGGTCGAGGCGCCCACGCGGGAGCCGGAGCTGACGATCGGCGAGATCCGGCGGCGCGCGGCGGCGGTTCTGCCCGGAGCCGTGATCCGGCAGCACGTCCTGTGGCGATATTCGCTGGTCTGGCGCAAACCGCGGACGCGATAGCGTTCAGCGCGCGGAGGCGCGCGCGACCGCGAGGACCGCTTCGGCGGCGCGGCGGCTCGCGCCAGGATCCCCGAGCTTCTGCTTCACGGCGCGCAGGTCCGCGCGGACCCGCGCCGCGTGCTCGCGGTCCGTCAGCACGCGCACGGCTTCACGCGCCACCGCCTCCGGCGTGAAGTCGTCCTGGATCAGCTCCGGCACCACGCGCCGTCCGGCGACCAGATTCGCCATCGCGTAGGTGTCGATCCTCACGAACGGCTTTCCCAGCCTGTAGGTGAGCGGCGACAGCCGATACACGACCACCATCGGGCACTCGTGGAGCGCAGCCTGCACCGTGATCGTGCCGGAGGCGACCAGCGCCACGTCCGCCGCCGCCAGCACGTCGTCGGCCCGGCCGTCGACCACCGCCAGCGGGATGCCGGCGGCACGCAGCGCGGCCAGCGGCTCGAGGAGCGGCTCGCGGATGTGCGGCGCGCGCGCGAGCAGGAACTGCGCGGCCGGGACCTGCGCGCGGATGCGATCCGCGCTGCGGACGAGGTCCGGCAGGATCTCGCGCAGCTCGTTCGTGCGGCTCCCGGGCAGCAGTGCGAGGACCGGCTGCGCCGGGTCGAGCCCCTGCGCGCGCAGGAACGCCGCGCGATCCGCCGGCGCCGGCTGCACGTCGAGCAGCGGATGCCCCACCCATTCGACGGGTACGCCGGCCTCGCGATAGATCGGCTCCTCGAACGGAAAGATCACCAGCACGCGCTCGACGACCTGCCGCATCGTCTTCATGCGGCCGGGACGCCAGGCCCAGAGCTGCGGGCTGATGTAGTAGACGACCGGGATGCCCCGCTTCTTCAGCGCGCGCGCGAGGGCGAAGTTGAAGTCGGGGAAGTCGATCGCGACGAACACGTCCGGGCGCACGGCCTCCGCTTCGGCGATCAGACGCCGATACGTCGCGTACGTCCGCGGCAGCAGCCGCACGACCTCCAGCAGACCGGTCACCGAGAGGCCGCTGAAGTTCTGGACGAGCGTGGCGCCGGCGGCCTCGAGACGGTCGCCGCCGAAGCCGGTCACCGTCGCGGCCGGATCGAGCCGGAAGATCTCGGCCGCGAGCGCGCCGGCGTAGAGGTCGCCCGACGGCTCGCCGCACGAGATCATCACGCGCATGAGAGAACGCTGGCGGCCTGCTGGAAGCTGGTCGC
>Ga0247718_1000110_pt1 | contig 18762 bp, 13 predicted proteins | sample 21E_DmetaG_FD_189045 | JGI IMG/M metagenome (GOLD analysis project Ga0247718, IMG submission 189045) | Soil microbial communities from hillslope of Landscape Evolution Observatory, University of Arizona, Oracle, AZ, United States - 2-1-E_D | ecosystem: Engineered > Artificial ecosystem >...
TGCTGGTGAAGATGAAGGAGGGCGCCGACGTAGACGCCCTGGCCCGCGCGCACGGCCTGGCGAAGGGCCGCGCCGGATACGGCAACGCCTTCGTGGTCCTCCACACGATGCGGGGGAACGAGCGCGCCATGGCCGCCACCCTGTCGGCACAGCCGGGGGTGGAGTTCGCCGAGGCCAACTACCTCCGCAAGCCGCTCTCGGCCGGCCCCCGGCTCTGGGCTTTCCACAACCCGGGCGGGCTCAACACCAAGTTCAACGAGAAGGACAGCAACGGCCGCTACGGGCAGACGCTCCCCAGCACCTACGCCTCGTACGCCGACGCCGACATGGACGCCAACTTCACGGTAGCGTGCCAGCAGGCCGTCTGCACCGACATCGTGATCGGCAACATCGACACCGGGGTGGACTTCAGCAACCCCGAGCTGGCCGGGCGGCTGATCGCGGGCGGAGACTGGTTCGACAACGACGCCGACCCCTCCGACATCGCCACCGAGGGGCACGGCACGCACACCGCGGGGACCTCCGCCGGCCTCAACACCAGCGCGGTGGGCGTCACCGGGATCGCCGCGCACGTGAAGTTCTGGGTGGGCCGCGTCTGCGGCACGGGCGGCTGCCCCACCTCGGCCATCGTCAACGCCATGAATGCCGCGGCCGACTACCGCGACGCCAACGGGAAGCCCATGGTGGCGCTGAACGTCTCGCTGGGCGGCGGCTCCCTGTCCACGGGTGAGCAGCAGGCCATCCAGAAGCTCACCAACAACGGCACCCTGGTGATCGCCTCCGCGGGGAACGACGGAATGGCCCAGGTCTCCTGCCCGGCGTGCGACGCCAACGCCATCTCGGTGGCCGCGCTGAACTGGCAGGACGCGCACACCTACTACACCAACTACGGGCGCGGCCTGGACCTCTCCGCCAACGGCGGCGAGCTGTACAGCAACACCACCGAGGAGTCGGGGATCTTCAGCTCCGTGGTGGCCGGCTACACCGCGGGCACGGGGCTCAACACCTACTGCGCCACCTGCACGGCCGACCCCATCTACAGCGTGACCACCGACCTCCCGCGGCAGGACGCCAACTACGCCTACATGCAGGGGACCTCCATGGCGGCGCCCAACGTGACGAGTGCCGCCGCGGTGGTGGCCTGGTCCACCGGGCTGCGCGGTGCGGCGCTCCGCGACCGTCTGCAGAAGACGGCCGACGACAAGGGGAAGCGCGGCGTGGACAACAACTTCGGCTACGGCCGGGTGAACGTGTACCGCGCGGTCCACAACACCGCCACCTCGCCGATCTGATCGCGCGGCGGGGGAAAGCAGGAGGGGGCGCCGGCATCTGCCGGCGCCCCCTCCCGCGCTTCGGTCCTGCCGGGGGCTCATGCCTCCCAGGGGAGCTCCGTCTTCCCGAAGTGGCCGTAGTTGGTGGTGCTCCGGTAGATGGGGCGCAGCAGCCCCAGGCGCTCCACGATGGCGGCGGGGCGGAAGTCGAAGTTGCTCCGCACCCACTCCGCGGCGGCGCTCGGGTCGCCGGTACCGAAGGTGTCCACCTTCACCGAGATGGGCTGCGCCACGCCGATGGCGTACGCCACCTGCACCTCGGCGCGGCGGGCGAGCCCCGCCTTCACCACCTCGCGCGCCACGAAGCGGCAGAAGTAGGCGCCGCTCCGGTCCACCTTGGAGGGGTCCTTCCCGCTGAAGGCGCCGCCGCCGTGACGGCCCGCTCCGCCGTAGGTGTCGACGATGATCTTGCGGCCCGTGACGCCCGCGTCGGCCGAGGGGCCGCCGTGCACGAAGCTCCCGGTGGGGTTCACCAGGATGTTGATGTCGTCGTGGTACCACCCCTCCAGCCCGGCGGGGACCACCTGCGTGGCGACGAAGTGGCGGATGGTCTCGCGGTCCACCTCGGCGGAGTGCTGCGTGGAGACGAGCACGTCCGTGACCTTCACCGGGCGGTCGTTCTCGTACACCACCGACACCTGCGTCTTGGCATCGGGGCGGAGCCAGCTCACCGTGCCCTTCTTCCGGTGGTCGGCCAGGATGCGGGCCAGGCGGTGCGCCAGGAAGATGGGGAGCGGCATCAGCTCCGGGGTCTCGTCGGTGGCGTACCCGAACATGATCCCCTGATCGCCCGCGCCCTGCTCGCCCACCAGCGAAGTATCGGCGTCCACCCCCTGCGCGATCTCCGGCGACTGCGCGGTGAGGAAGGAGAGGATCTCCAGGTTGTCGGCGCGGAACACCTGGTCGGCGTCCACGTAGCCGATCTCGCGGACGGCCCGGCGCACGATCTCCTCGTGGTCCACGGTGGCGGAGGAGGTGATCTCCCCGGCCAGGACGACGCGGTTCTCCTTGACCAGCACCTCGCACGCCACACGGCTCCGCGGGTCCTGCTCCAGGTAGGCGTCCAGGATGGAGTCGGCGATGGTGTCGCAGACCTTGTCCGGGTGGCCTTCGGAGACCGACTCGGAGGTGAAGGTGTAGGTGACGGCCGCGGGGGCGCGGGTCTCGGTGCCGAGGACGGTGCTCATGGGTTTCCTGTGGAACTGAGTGGGTTCGATGCGCGAGGGGCCTTCCGCCGACAGGGCGGAAGGCCCCTCGCGACGCTTTAGATGGATTTCCGTTTCAGGCGCGAGCCCACCAAGCTGTCTTCAAAGCGCTCGCACCACCTGCCGGAGCAGGCCGGACCGAAAAAACGAAAGGGGTCCCGCAGCATGCCGCGCGGGACCCCCCGAGCGGTTTAGCACATTTGTAACGCGGAGCAATCGCAAGAAATCGCCGCGGTGCCGGTGGGCACGGTGGGAAGATATGCAGCCGGGTGGATGCGCGCAAGAGCCCCTGTACCCACATGAAGAGGCCCCCTCCGGGGAGGGGGCCTCGGGTGCGTCGGCGGAGCTGGTGCGTCAGGGGATGAAGCTCGGCGTGGACTCCTGCTCGACGGTGCGCTGCCGGATCTTCGGGGTCTTGCCGAAGTTGTACTGCAGGGTGAGGTGCAGCGCGCGCGAGTTGGACTGCCGCTCGGTGATCTGCACCACGTTGTCGTCACCCGCCTCGACCCGGAACCGCATGGTCTTGAACGGATCGGAGACGCGCAGGCTCAGCGTGGTCTTGTCGCCCGGGAGCCGGTGGCGGAGCGAGAAGCTCGCCATGCTCATGGCGGCGAAGCTGCCGCGCTCGATCTTCATGGGGGCGCGGTACATGTACAGCCCCTGCACCGCGGTCCGCGGGCTCAGGTTGTACGTGCCGTTGAACCGCGCCGACCAGGTGACCGCGTCCGAGGCGAGGCTGGACTCCGAGCCGCTCCCCTCGGTGACCATCTTGAAGACGTTGAAGCTGGAGAACCCGCTGAACGCCTTGTAGCGCAGCTGGCCGTTCACGTCCGTCCCCCAGGAGTTCCCGGTCGCCAGGTTCTTGAAGCTCACCGACGTCACCTCCTTGCCCGCGATGGTGTCCGCCGTGTTGATGATGAAGCGGATGACGTCGCTGGTCTGCTTGTAGAAGGGCGACACCTGGAGGGAGCCCAGCTTGCCGGAGCGCTGGTACCCCAGCTCGATGGCGTCCGTGTACTCGGGGTTGAGCCGCGGATTCCCGAGGAAGACGGTCGACACGTCGAAGAACACCGGGAAGGGGTTCAGCTCCTGCGATCCCGGCCGGCGGATGCGGCGGGAGTAGCTGAGCTTGACCTGGCTCTTGTCGTCGAGCTTGTACGCCGCCACACCGCTCGGGAAGAGGCTGGTGTAGTTGTGCGGATAGTTGTCGGAGCCGCCCAGGGTGAAGTCACGGCTGGCGTACTCCATCCGGAGGCCGCCCTGCAGGTCCAGCTTCCCGGCGCTGTGGCTCAGGACTCCGTAGGCGGCGTGCACCTGCTCGTCCAGCTCCAGCGCGTTGCTCAGGCTGCTGGGGCTCCAGGTCCCCGTCCCCAGCGAGTCCTTGGTCACCTGGTAGTCGCGGTCCAGCCAGCGCGCGTTCCCCTTGTACCCGGTCTCCAGCTTGGTACGCTGGCTCAGCGTGCGGGTGTAGTCGGTCTGCGCCGTGACCTGGTGCGTGAGCGCGTCCAGGACGGTGTTCTCCCGCTCCAGCCGGCTGCCGGTGCCCACGCCGTCGGAGTTGAAGGGCTCCCTCCACAGGAAGTTGCGGTCCTGGTCGTCGGAGCGGTTGAAGCGGAGCTCCGCCGTGAGCTCGTGGCGCTGCGGCTCCAGCGTGCGCTTGAAGGACAGGGCGTAGTCGGCCATGAAGTTGTCGGCCTCCATCTCCCGGGTCCGGCCGTAGCGGGCCAGGAGCGCATGGGACCCGTTCAGCTCCCGGAACGCGCTCAGCGAGTTGTCGCTGGAGCCGCGGAGGTTCAGGATCAGCGAGTTGGTGAGCACGTCACGCTTGTTCAGACGGTAGTCGAGCGTGGTGTTCAGGTTGTGCCCGCCGTTGCTCATCCCGCCGTCGATGTCGCCGTTGGTGAAGACCGCCTTCGACGGGGAGATGCGCAGGTACTCGCGGTTGTTCAGCCCGGAGAACTGCTGGGTGTCCGAGTTGTAGCCGTAGCTGGTGAAGAGGGTGTACGGGCCGCTCTGGTACCCGATGTTCCCGGACGCCGTGTAGCGGTCGGCCGTGGAGGCGGCCAGCGTGAGCCCGCCGCTCAGCCCCAGGTCGACGTTCTGCTTGAGCACGATGTTGATGATCCCGGCCATTCCCTCGGGGTCGTACTTGGCCGAGGGGTTGGGGACCACCTCCACCCGATCGAGCAGGTTCGCGGGGAGCTGCCGCAGGTACCCGGCGAGCTGCGCGCCCCGCATGGGGGCGGGCCGCCCGTTGATCTGCACCACCACGTTCTCGTTGCCGCGCAGGCTCACCTTGCCGTCGGCGTCCACCTGTACGGACGGGGTGGCCTGGAGCACGTCCGAGGCGGTGCCGCCCGCGGGGGCCAGGTCCTTGGCCTGGTAGGTGTTCCGGTCCGGAGCGATGGAGATGGCGCTGCGCTCCCCCGTTACCGTGATCCCCTCCAGGGCCACCGCGCTCCTGGTGAGCTTGACGCTCCCGGCGCTCATGCGGGCGGTGGGGGAGGCGATGGACATCTCGTTGACGTTGTGGCTCGCGTAGCCGGGGGCGCTCACCTTCAGGTAGTAGCTCCCCGGGCGGAGCCCCTCGATGCGGAAGGAGCCGTCGGGGCGCACCACCGCGCCGGTGACGAGCGCCGAGTCGGCCCGGCTCCACACCGCGACCGACGCGGCGGCGATGGGGGCGCCGCTCTCGGCGTCCACCACGGCGCCACGGATCTCACCGCCCTCTGCGGCGGGGAGCTGCGGGCCGGGGCCGCGCCCGGGCTGCGCGCCGGGGCCGGGCTGTGCGCCGGGTGCCCCACGGTTCGGCTGCGGAGCGGGGGTGCCCTGGCCGGGGGCCGGGGCCGGGTTCTGCTGCTGCGCCTCGGCGGCTGCAACGCTTCCGGCCACCGAGAGGGCCAGGACGGCGACGAGGGTTCGTTTCATGGTAGGACGTCAGGAAGGGTGATGCCGATACATCCGGCGCAGGAGCGGTACAGCCAGAGCTGCCCGCGACCGACGGAACACACTACGGGTACGGACCGAACAGGTTTCAGAGGGCCGCGGCGGACCCTCACCGATCGCGCGTGCATCAAATGTAATCATACACTAGCCGTCAGACCAAGGGGTTCGGCGGAAGTGTCGGAGACCACGCTGCACGCCTGGTGTAAGGCATCGGTCGTGCCCGGACTCCAGGTTAGATGCATCGACTTGGCAGAACGTTGCTTACGTTTTTTTATGCGGTCCCGGGGAGACGGAAAACTGTCCGGTTGTGGGATTTTTTCGTCCCAGAACCGGACAGTGGTCGCTCTGCTGGTGGGTCAGCGGGGGACACGGAGGAGGAAGAGGGCGCCGTGTGTGCTTCCCGCTCTCGATCCGAACGCTGCGCGGAAATTCTTGATGGGCGCAGAGAACGCGACTATAATGGGCTAAAACTCTCTTGGGCCCGTTATATAAAGAGAGCCTCTTGGAACAGAGCTCATTTCTGGTCGGCGCTTGTCCCGGTGCTCCGATGCTACGACTCGTTCTCGGCCTCCTGGTAGGGTGCGCGGTGGTCGCCTGCGGAACCTCCCCGGGAGGAGCCCACGTGCCGACCATGGCGGATTACGTCAGGGGATGTGAGGCCGCAGGGTGGGTCCCGGTGAAGACGGTGGAGCGGACCTTTCCACGGGGGGCACACCTGCAGTTCCTCTCTGCCGCCGTTCAGGCAGGGAGTGTCAGCTACACGGGTATGCTCCTCCGGACGGTCGACGGCGGGTTGGTGACGGATTCGTCCGTCGTTCTGGACCGATTCGATGGAGAGCAGGTCGGCCTCCCCCCGCTGGCCCGGTCTGCCGCCCATCCCAGAGTGCTTCCCTCCAGTGATGGTCGTCTCTACCTCCTCTGGGGTGAGTCTGGCGATTCGAAGGCAGAGTTGGCTCCGGACTCGTGGGAAGCCGTGACCACGAGCATCTGGTACTCGATGTATACGCGTGGGAGGGGATGGAGCAGGCCGGTCGAGTTGGCCCGAGATTCCCTGGGCTTCTGGTGGTACAACGGGGCCGGGAGCTTTGTGCAGACACCCGGTGGAGAGATACACATCGCGGTGGGTGATCGTCGCCTCGTCCCTGGACACATCGTACACGTAGTCATTCCACCACGCGGGGAGCCGCGGGTAAAGCGGATTCCCCTAGAGGGCATATCATCCCCCTATCCCGCCATGCTCGTAAGCGGGGACTCCGTCCTGATTGCCTCGGGAGGCACGGGTGAGGCGGACCGCCAACGCCTCCGGATGTACCTCTTCCTGTCCGAGGATGGCGGCCGGTCGTGGGGGGGGCCTCATGTGCGGGCGCCATGGGAGGTGCCGAACGCGACGACTGCCAACCTGGCCCGGACGGTTGACGGCCAGCTTCACCTGGTGCTCGGACAGGCTGCGCCATCCTCGGTGTGGACGGAGCGTTTCCACCACTTCAGCTCACCGGACGGCGGCAGGACGTGGCAGTTCCGGGAGAAGATGGAGGTTCCCACCGCGGTACAGGAGCCGCAGTTGATGGGTGACCACTGCGGACGGCTCCACTTCGTCTTCAGGGACGCGAATGCATCGTGGACGCGAATTCTGTACACCCGGTGGAGTGGGGAGGGGTGGGGTGAGCCGATCCGACTCTTTCCCGACCGGGAGCCGAGATCCGCGGTACTGCTGCGGGAAGCTTCAGCAATGCACCTCGTCCTCCTCTATACCGGAGCCGAGGACTCCAACGTTCTGACGTGGGCACGACTGACCGAGTAGCCTATGGCCTCTCAGCTCCTTCCTCAATGCAGGAGTGTCGAATCATGCAGAGATTCCCGGCCCGATTTCAATGGGTGCTCGTCGCCATTTTCGCTATTCTGGCGAGTGGTGTACAGGCTGTAGCCCAGTCGAGCGCGGAGTTGCCGGTGATCGTCGCGGTCCTCGATGATTACCCGGCGTTCCAGGTGCGCCCCGAGCAGAGCGGCTCGCAAGGGTGTGAGTTGCGAGCGCTCGTCTTCCGGCGCAGTCCTACGGGTGAAAACCACAGCATCGTCATCCTCAACCCGGCGCACGTCAACGCTGAGACGCTGAGGGACGCTCTTCAGGTTCTGCACGCCTCAAAGGGTGATCAGCCTGGGGTGACGCGGAACAACCTGGTGGCGCTGGGGGTGACTCGCCGTCAGCGGCCGCCTGCGGCGGGCACTGCCGAAGGGCTGGAAGCGAAGCTCCTTGAGCTGCGATCTGCACCCGTCGTACAACTCAGCAGTCTCGGGGGGATGGGGCGGTCCGTCGCAATTGCTGATCTCTCCAAGTACCTGCTGCCGAGGTAAGACGAGCGGAAGGATTCCGCCGGTGTAGTGCGTGGAGGGCCTCGGCTATCGTGGGAGTGCCTCCGAGAAAGGTATGCTTCGTCACCATCCACTCTCGAAGGCAAGGCGCGTTCGGGCCAGTCCCGGCGCGGCTTGCCACAACGAAGCAAGATAGCTCGCCCGATCCCGGGCGCCGCAGGCAAGCAGTGGTTGCTGGCGCGGCAATCCGGCCGCTGCCGGACGGCCTTGCGGCGCCCACGCACTCCCCCGGGCAGCCTGAAGCTTGACGCTACTCTTCCGAGTGTTTCCGGAGGAACCGCGGCAGCTCCTGATCGGACTGGAACGCGGGGAGTGATCCGGCCGCGCTACCTGGCTACCCTGCGCCCGGGTGCTCCGGGCCCGGCGGAAGTGCCTCCATCGGGCCCGGATCGTACTTCCCGGGGCGGGATCTCCTACCGGGGTCAGGGCCTCCGGGCCGAGAGGGGATTCTGGCGGGTGACGATGGCTGGTGGCCGGGTTGGAGCGAGCGAGGGGCTCACGAACAGCCCGGGATCACGCTGGCAGTCACGTAGCGCACTCTGCATGAGCGGTTGTCCAGTCTGCACGTGGAAGACCCTAACCTCACAGGTATTGCGGTCCTCGGTTCGTTGCCAGTATGAGCGTCTGTGGCTCCCGCTGATCTCCCACAGCATCACGTCCGAGGTCGTCCCCGACCTGTGCTGCGTCATCATCTCGGTACCGCTCTCGTCCAATGCCAGGCGAAACACGTGCGCGGAGGGGATGGTGACCGTCCGTACGATCCCGCCATCGGAGATGCGCACCGTATGGACCTTGGTGTCCAAGTACCGTGCGGTCCGGTATGCTCTCCGGCAGTAGAGGGTGCTCGGATAGCTCTCCCCCGGAAGCAGGGGGCAGGGTGTCCACTCGCTGGGATAGGCTGCCTCTACTACGTTACGAATGAAGGCTACGATCAGCTCCCCTCCGGTGGGCGAGTATGCCACCCGCCACCCCGGGGTCTCGGTACGCAGGGGATAGCCGCTCGGGTAGGTGTTGACTCCTGTGCCGGCGCAGTTCTCATCAGGACTCGTGTGCAAAGATTCCTCCCACTTGTAGGAGCACGTCCACTTGAGGGTCGGAGGCGCGTACGGCTCCCTGATCCAGATCTCCTTGGATCCCTGTGGACTCCTCACGCGAATCTGCAGCGCTGCAATGGAGCCTGGCTCGTTCCATTCCGAGAAGGTGATGAGTGTATCACTGTCGTGGGAGCGGAGGACCTGGGAGAGATATGTTCCCCCGCTTTCCGGGACGCGGCTGGTCCACCCTTCGACCTGCGGCCCCCGCTGCGTCCACCTGCCCGAGGCAGGGTCGTAGGCATAGCGCCGCTCGTAGTCCCTGCCCCAGCCGTCCTGCACGTTGACGCGCATTACCCTCCCGCCGTGCAGGACGTCCACATTCTTGCGGTCGATCCCCCCGCCGATGGAGACGATGGTCTCCGTGGTGGAGCCCCGCTGCACGACGATGTTCTCGCCAGTGGTCCACATCTGGTTGCCGCATAGTGGGGCTCCCGGACGCTCCGCCGCGAGCTTCAGACTCTCGTAGGCGTTCACTACCGGCTTGCCAGCAACCTGCCGGTTCCGTCTCCGGGCACCCTGAACGATCAGGTTCCGGAGTTCTGGTACCGTCAGCGTGGAGTCGAATGACAGCAGGAGACCGGCGATCGCGGTCACGTGCGGAGCGGCATAAGAGGTTCCCGACGTCATAACCCTCTGCCCGGCCTGGTTCAAGGTCACAACTCGACCCCCTGGAGCGAGTACCGTTACGAGGGAACCAACGTTGGTCTTCACGATATCACTGCCAATGGTGTCGTCGAGCAACTCAAGTCGGTTCGGACCTACTCTCTCTACTCCACCAATGACAAGGACATAGCCTGGGTAATCTGCTGCAAGGAGAGGCAAGATGTTCCATTTTGCGTCTACTCCTTTATTCCCTGCGGAAATGACTAGCAGGGGAAGCTTGGCCCCTGAGATCAGGCGCCATTGATCTCTCACACTTTTGTAACTCCTGCGCAGGTCCGCAGTGTCTAGGTTGGTTCGTGTAGGTCCGACCGAAAGATTGATAACCTTTGCTCCCTCGGCAGCAGCCATTCGAACTCGATGCATTATATCTAGGGTGTTCATCCCACTTCTAGATTCTTTGGTCTTGGGATCAATTCGACGTCTCCCCGTCACACTATCAACAGCCGCATCGTATACACGCAGGCCCGCACGCCACATTCCACCTGTAATACCAACTGTGTCATTTCCCCGAGCTCCGATTATAGCTGCCACATACGTACCATGGTCGTGCGTGCCATCAGCCAGATTGGGGAAGGCCCCCACTCCAAGGCTACGGCTGAAGGTGAGCTGAGGGAGGGGATCGAAATCCCGGTCCACTATAGCAACAGGAGCGGTTGACTTTCCGACTTCGCAGCCCCACGCAAGTGGGGCAGCAACAGCCTCCAGACCCCAGTTCTCTCCGTCCGCCAACGTGTCTCTTACCTCCCACTCGCGCCATGTGGGGTCATCATACGGCTTCAGATAGGTAGGTTCCATCTCGATGCTAAGCACTGCATGTGCAGATACCACGTAGGGCAATTTCTCCAGCAGTGCTATGGCGCGATCCACTGCCTCCACGCTGCCCCCAGCGGTGTCAATTTGAACATAATAGTAACCTTCAACCTCCGCTCCTTCCTCTGCTCTCTCTCCTCCGATCACCTCACCGCCAACCATGTCAATTGCCGTTTGCTTGGCCTCCAGAGGTGTACCCCACTGGAACCCAACCCCGATGACACCTGGTGCGACAAGATTCTTGCTGTACGTCAACGAGTCACGAACCCATTGCGGAATGCTATCCGGCGGCAGTGGAGGCACCGGATTGCTGGCTCGCCGGGCCTGAGCATGCAGCACAATTCCAAAGCTCTCCACTCCCGGATGCGCTGAGATCTCAATCCACCGGGACTGTGATCGCTGCGCCGCTGTGAGTATCTGCGGATGCCCCGATCCAGACAGGTGCTGGTCGTACTTCCAGATCTGCGCTCCCCGTAGCGCGGTGTCCGTTGCTGCCACCACGGAATCTGGCGTCACAAAACTGAGGTACTTCCCTTCATGTTTATTCTGCGTGAGACCCGGTGCGGAAAACAGTGTCAGGCTGTCTTCCCACCCCAGGATCTGGGCAGGTGCCCTCACCTTGCGCTGGCCCCGGTTCTCCAACGCAATGGGGAGCCGCACCATGCGCTTGGTTGCGTCGAAGGTGGGCGTGCCGCTGACCACCGGCTGGATGGGACCGCAGCTCGCACTGTCCACTGCGCGTACCACGATACGGTCCTTTCCGGAGACCTGAATCTCAAAGCGAGCGCATCCGCGCTCGAATGCAGACCCCGTAGAGGTAAGGGAGGAGAGGACATCCGAGGAATCGGGGTGTACGGGGTCTCGATCCATACAGGCGGAGAGCAGGCTGGCTGCTGCTAGGAGAAGCATGGGCGTACCCGTTCGGGGAAGAAAGGCCTTCCTAGGAGTGTTCACGACGGTGCTCCTTCACTAAGAGGGTCGTACCGGTCCAGGAGACCGGCGGTTCCCTTCCAAGACAGCCGGGCTGTCTCCGGGTGGAGACCCCTGGCTTTGCGGACCGGCCTCGCGGCCGGGGTGCCCTCAGAAGGACGAGGAGTCCCCATCTGGTACTTCCTACCGCCCGAGAAGAACGGGCTGCATTCCTCCAGTTCGCCACGTAACCTTTTCAATCAGCATTGACTCGGGTGCGGAGAGTTCAACGCGCACCAGGAGTCTCTGGCGCTCGTAATGGGGAGCAGCGCCATGAAGCTTAAGCGCACCGCACACATTGGATGCACAACACGGGTCCGCGATCATCGGATGGCGTTGCCCGTCTGAGGTCACCGCCACGGCGCGGATTGCCGGCAGGCGTTTCGCCTCCTCCTTCGCCCATTCGCTCCCCTCGCACATCTTCTTCCCGGTCAGGTAAACTGTGAGCCACAAGGAGGAGCCATCAGCGTCAGTATCCTGTGGGGTGTGGATCACCAAGGGCTTAGGACCAAGCGTCACTCGCTCGGAGAGCAGGGTCACGGGCCGCTCATCATCACGCCATAGCCTCTCAAAGAGCATCCAGCCTACAAAGGCGAGCGCAGCTACAAGGGCGAGCACGACTCCTCTACGGATTAACTGCGATTTCATCTGGCCTCTTTATCGGTGATAGATCCTCATCAAGCCTCCTTCACAAAGGCAGTTGCACCGATTTGAGAAATCGGCGTGGCCCTTCTCCAGATGGCCTGATTGCCTCGGAGAAACCCTACTCTGCGAAGGCGGGTGCCCTCGAATAATGAAGAGCGAGTAGAGAAACTGAATGAGGAGAATTGGTTATGATTTCAGGCGCAAGATAATCGCGAATCAGGATGTATCAATACTCCGGGACAAACAGGCCAGCGGCGGCATGAATGCCGGAGTTCACCCGGTGCAGATACTTCAGGCAAGCAGTGGTTGCTGGCGGGTAGAGTGCGGAGGGGGTAACGTGCAAACGCGGCAATCCAGCCGCGTTACCCCCTCACAAGGAAGGAACCATGAAGACCCTGCGCACCCTCCTGGCAGCCTGCGTCCTCTCCCTCGGCCTCGCGGCCTGCGGCGAGCCCTCCCCGGTACTCACCGCTCCGGACGGCGCCCGCTTTGATGGAGGACACACCTACGGCTCGGGTCACCACTCCGACAGCACGACCATCTCAGATGCTTCTACAGCGACTGCGGACAGCGATAGCACCACGACGGAGCGGGGGGGCTCGACATTTGGTTCAGGCCACTGACGCTTCTGACCTATTCGCCGGCGTGCTGCCAGTGTCGGGATCGGCTCCGGGCTTCGACTGGCCCGGAGCCTTCCACGTCTGCAGTCGTATCACAAAACGGCGCATGAGCAATTCCAGTCGATGCTGGTCCGGCGGATCCTGATGAAGTGGAAATGCCTCCCGCATTGCTATTCTACCCAGTAGCACCGACGCGACCTGCTCTTCCACTGCATCCTTTCGAGTACGGGCAAGAGCGAGGGCCGCTCTCGCATATTGTTCTGCGCGCTCCCAATCACCGAGTGCTCGAGCACCCTCAGCGAGACCATTGAGTGCTGACGGGGCGAAGTCCTGGTACATCTGGATGCGCTGGAGAATCTCCCGCTCAACTACTTCGAATTGCTTTCGCTGTCCAATACCGCCAGTTGCCCGAGCCATGCTGCCATATACCAGCACTTCCTCCTCGGGTCGGGTGATGAGTGGCAGGAGCTTCTCAAGAAGAGCGAGCGCGAATGTATAGAAGCAATTGCGAATCAGGACGAAGGCGAAATCGTGCACAAAGTAGGGAACTCTCGTGTGACGGGCTGGATACAGCTTCAGCGCCTGGCGAGCATGCCACTCCGCCGCAGTGAACTCCCCCATCTCAGCGGCCAGGCCCATCAAATCGTGCTGCGCCTCGGCTGCCTCCTTCCGCAGGCCCATGCTGTACGCCGCACGCGCGGCTCGGTTGTAGTACAGCTTCGCTTCGTCGTACTGACCCAGGTCCTTCATCAGCGCCCCGTATCCGAGCAGCGCCCAGAGCGACTGCTTCCGGTTCGCCCGCCCCTTCCCCCGCACCCCCAGCTTGTAAGCGCGCAGGTACCAGTCGGCCGCGCGGTCGTCGTACGCCGCGCGCCTGCACAGCCGCGCCGCCTCGTTCGCGCGGGCTGCGCTCTCCGGCTGCACGGTGGCCGCCGCCTCCGCGAACTGCACCGCCACGGAGAGCATTCCCCGCGCGTCGGCCCACTCCTGCACCCGGCGGCACGCCTCCACGACGGGCCTGCTCTCCGCCTCGTGCGGCGCGCGGAGCAGGGCGGTGAACACCCCCACCGGCTCGATCAGCTCCGGCTCGCGCATGCACACGCGCCCGGATGCCTGGAGCATCACCTCCGAGGGCGGGTTGAAGAGCCCCTTGCGCCGCTCCGGTGGCGTGGCGACCCACAGGTGCGTTCTGCGCAGCGCCCGCCAGAGCACCACCTTCACCGATCCGTGGAGAGACTTCAGCGCGTCCAGCTCACGCCTCCACCCCACCGGGGGAGGAGGAGGAGGGATGACGTGGGGACGCCTGGGGCGCTTTCCCTCTGGCTGGCCTTGTCCCATGCACACCCGCGGAATGGGTCCGGTTGCACACCCAATCCGACAGAATAGTGCGGATGTTCCAGGCCCGCCACTTTTTTGGAGACGAAGTGCGTGGGCCCGTGCGCCCTCTACGGGCCACGGACGGACAACGCTGTCCTCAACTCCAAAACGGTACGGGGCTTACGAATTTCGCTCCCGCGGCCCGTGCGGCCGGCCGATCCACTGCATTCCCCCGGCGCGGCTCCACAGCCCGGTCAGGAACCGCTCCACCTCCGCGCGCAGCTCTTCGTCCTTGAGGCTCAGCGCTCCCGCCAGCGCGTTCTGCCCCGCGTGCTCCGCCCGCTCCCACTGCCCGAGCGCCAGGGCCCCGTGCGCCAGCTCCAGGAGGGCGCGTACACGGCGGCGGGCGCCCGTCGCGCCGGCCGCGGAGGGGTCGAGGAGCCTCCAGGCGGCATCCCACGCGCGCTCGAAGGTGTCCGCGGCGCCCACGGACGCGGCCTCGCGCGCCAGGACGGCCAGCAGGTGGGCGCGGCCCCGGATGGAGCCGGGGAACGGAAGGTCCGGCTCTCCCGGTCCCGGGAACGCAGCGGAGGGGTTCTCCTCCAGGCGCACGTGTACCCAGGCGCGGAACGCCTCCGGCGCCCGCGGGTGCCCCATGCCCGCCGCGCGCAGGGCGGCACCGGCCAGTGCGCCCCCTTCGGCGGGCGTCCCCGCGTCGCGCGCCAGGTCGAAGAGCCCCTGGACGGCCTCCCGGCGCACGTCCCGAAGCCCGGCGCGCCGGGCCTTGCGAATCGCGAAGAGGTACGCGCGCGACGCGGCGAGCGCACTCCCCCTCCGGGCGAGCACGTGCCCCAGCTCCACGTGGGCGCGGCCGTACGCCACCCCGTCCCCACTCCGCCGGGCCAGCGCCGCAGCGCGCCTGAGCCAGCTCTCGGCCCGCGCTTCCTCCCCGTGCCGGAGTGCGAGCCGCCCCGTCTCCAGCGCCGCGGCGGCACTGGCGGGGTCGGCGAGCGCCGCCGCCTGCGCGAAGGCCAGCGCCGTCCCCGCCGCGTTCCCCCGTTGCTCGGCCCACCGCGCGACCCGCCCGCACGCCGCGGCCACGCCCGCGGGCTCCATGGCGGCGGGAGCCTCGCAGAGCCCGGCCAGGGCCGTGAGCGGCGCCCTCAGCTCCGGACCGGCCGGCGCATTCCAGAGCATCTCCATCCTCCGCCCGAGCGCGCCACTCGCGAACAGTCCGGACCTCTGCTCCGGGTGCGCGCCAGCCCAGAGGAGCACGTCCCGCAGCGTCTGCCAGAGCAGGGTTCCCAGCGGCTCCCGGAACTCGTCCAGGATGGCGGAGCCCTCCAGCTTCTCGCCGGGACCGAGGCGCACGGCGGGAGGAGGGGGAGAGGGCCGTCCGACGCGGGGCAGACGGCGCTTCATCGGCGCCCCCCCGGGCGCGCGGCAGGGTAGGGGGATGATGGCATGGCCTCCTCCGGGCTGCGCGGTGCGCGTGGCTCACGGAGGGGATGCTACGATGTCTTGGCCGGGTACGAGTGCGGCAGGTGTTGGCGACAACGGGGCGCGCTGTGGGGCGGGCGGGCGTGCAGCGGAGAGCACGCCGTGGAGCCGGTGCAGCAATTCATGGCGGCTTCATCCGCCGCCTCCCTCCTTTGCGCGCGAGATCTCCATCATCACCTCGTCGGCCAGCGCCTGCAGTGCGCGCACGTCCTCCTCGGGCCAGGTGCGGGGGATGAAGTCGGCGATGCAGAGCGATCCGAGCGCGTGCCCGTCGGGAGTGACCAGGGGGATTCCCAGGTACGAGCGGATCCCCAGCTCGGTGACCATGGCGCTGGAGGACACCAGCGGGTGCCCGTGCGTGTCCGATATGACCAGGGGCTCGCGCGACCGCACCGCGTACTTGCAGAAGGAGTCGGGGAGCGAAGCGTTCCGCCCGGCCGGCCAGTTCCCCGGCGCGAAGCAGCTCTTGGAGAACTGCCGCTGGTCGTCCACCAGGTTCACCAGCGCCAGCGGCGCCACCAGCCGCCGCGCGGCCTCGCGCGTGAGACGGTCGAACCGCTCCTCCGGCGGCGAGTCGAGGAGCCCCGTGCCGCGGAGCGCCGCCAGGCGGGCGGGGTCGTTCAGGACGTCCAGCCCGTGCGGATCGGGCGCGGTCATGGGGCTCCGGGCGCGGACGGGGAGCGCCGGTCTGCCACGTTCTCATCCACCCGGAGCCGCACCCCGCCCCAGGTGCGCTCCACGTCCAGGGCCCCCTGCCAGACGCGCGCGTACGGGAGTCCCACGGCGTAGGGAGGCTGATCGAGCGAGAAGCCCCGCCCGCCGGAGATCCAGAAGGGCGGGTGGTCCGCGCGGCCGGCCTGCGCGTAGGCGGCCCTCGCGGCGGCGAAGAGCGGGGCGGCGTTGGCCTGGTGCGCGTACGTGCCCGGGACGTAGCTCCCCTCCCGCAGCACCTCTTCCATCCAGGCGCGGTAGTAGGCGAGCATGCTCTCCGGGATGGTCTGCATGCGCTCCACGTCCAGAAAGAGGGTGCTCCTCCGGGCGAACCCCTCGGCCCGGGCGCGGGCAATGGCGTCGCGTGCGTCCAGCCGCCCACGCTCCGCGGTGAGAAGGGTGCGGGAGCAGACGATGGGGCGCGTGCTGTCGGGCGGGGCCTCGGGGGCGCCCTCGAAGGCCTGCTGCCCCACGTACAGGACGGCGATCCCCCAGCCCATCCGCTCCAGGGCCGGCCGCGCTCCGCTCCACGACGTGCTCCTGTGGCAGGGGGACGGCAGGTAGTAGCCCACCCAGCGGTAGGGAGAGGCGTCGCGCCAGGCGCGCATGGCGGCCTCGCCGGGGTATACCCTCGTGTCGAAGCCGGGATGGACGTTGGAGGGCGCTCGCGCGGGGCCGGCCGCCGGGCCCGCCGGTGGCGGAGCGCAGCCCGATAGCGCGAGCAGCAGAAGGACGGTGAGAAGTCGGGATCTTTGCATGACGGGGCCACCTGGCAAGAAGAACGCCGTATGGGGGCGCCTGCCAGGCTACCGCGCCCGCTTCATCACCTCCTTCGCCACCTTCACCACCCACGAGCGGGGGAGGACGCGCGCCGCCACCGTCCCCAGGTGGTTCAGCACGCCGGGCACCACCGTGTCGCGCCCCTTCTCCAGCGCCTCCAGCGCCGCCTCCACCACTTCGCGCGCCTCCAGCAGCCCCGGCGTCCGCGCGCTGACCTGCGTTCCCGCCACCGCCTGGAATTCCGTCGCCACGGGGCCCGGGCAGAGCGCCACCACACGCACCCCGCTGCCGCGGCACTCCTCGGCCACCGCCTGCGAGAGGGAGAGGACGAACGCCTTGCTGGCGCCGTAGGCGGCGAGCTGCGGGATGGGCTGGAAGGCGGCCACCGAGGCCACGTTCACGATCCCGCCCGCGCCGCGCGCCCGCATGGCCGGGAGCGCCAGGTGCATCAGCTCCAGCAGGGCGGTGCAGTTGAGCTGCACCATCTCCGCCTGGCGGGCGCGGTCCACCTCGTCGAAGCCCCCCTTGGCGCCGAACCCCGCGTTGTTCACCAGGAGGTGGATGTCCCGCCCGCGGGCCGCCTCGTCCCACACCCGCTCCGCCGCACCCGGCGCTCCCAGGTCCGCCGCCACGTGTGCCGTCTGCACGCCGTGCTCCCCCGCCAGCGCGTGGGCCAGCTCCTCCAGCCGTTCCGCGCGCCGGGCGGTGAGCACCACGTTCATCCCCCGCGAGGCCAGCGCGTGCGCGAAGGCCTCGCCGATCCCCGCGGATGCCCCCGTCACCAGGGCCCAGCGGCCCCGGTACTCCCACACACCTTCGTTGCGCATCTCCCTCTCCTGAGCTGGGGGGCGGCCGGGCCGAAGCGGGCCCGTACCGCCCATTCTACGAGTGCTCCGGGGCCGCGGCAACGCACGCGCGAATTTGAGAATAAATATCCACTCGGATGGTTGACGTTCCGGTATTCTGATATATATTCTTTGGTATGAATAATCCCGGGCAGGTCTCCGTGGGCGTGCTGGGCGCCACCGGCTACACGGGGCGGGAGCTCCTGCGGCTCCTGACCGGGCACCCGGCGGTGCGGATCGCGGTCGCCACCTCTGAGAGCGAGGCGGGGCGCCCCCTGCGGGGCGTGGAGCGGCGCGCGCCGGAGCTGGCACTGGTCCGAGCCGAGGACGCGGACCTCGCCGCGTGCCAGGTTGTCTTCTCCTGCCTCCCGCACGGGGACTCGGCGCGCTGGACGGAGCGCGCGCGCGGGGCGGGGGCGCGGGTGGTGGACCTCTCGGCCGACCTGCGCGTCCCCGGGGCGGAGACGCCGGCCTGGGCCGCGGGGGCGGTGTACGGGCTCCCCGAGCTGCACCGGGAAGTTATTCAGGGCGCGGAGCTGGTGGCGAACCCCGGCTGCTACCCCACCGCCGCCCTCCTGGCGCTCGCGCCGCTCCTGCGGCGGGGGCTGGTGGCGGGGCCGGTAGTGATCAATGCCGCCTCCGGGGTGACGGGCGCCGGGCGCTCGCCCAAGCGGGAGCTCCTCTTCGCCGAGGTGGCGGAGGACTTCCGCGCCTACGCGGTGGGGAACGTCCACCGGCACCTGGCCGAGATGCGGCACCAGGCGGCGGGGCTCGCGGGGGGCGGAGCGCCGGAGCTGGTCTTCACGCCGCACCTCCTCCCGGTGCGGCGGGGGATCCTGGAGACCATCTACGTCCCGCTCCGCGAGCCGCTGGACGACCCGGAGGCGCCGTGGGCGGAGGACTACGCCGCGGAGCCCTTCGTGGAGGTGACGTGGGGGCGGACTCCGGCGCTGGCG
>Ga0247718_1000111_pt1 | contig 18689 bp, 14 predicted proteins | sample 21E_DmetaG_FD_189045 | JGI IMG/M metagenome (GOLD analysis project Ga0247718, IMG submission 189045) | Soil microbial communities from hillslope of Landscape Evolution Observatory, University of Arizona, Oracle, AZ, United States - 2-1-E_D | ecosystem: Engineered > Artificial ecosystem >...
GCTCGATGGCCTGGATCGCGCTGTCCCCCGCCGCGGCGGCGTGGAGACCGTGCACCTGGTCGGGCGGGGCGCTCACCACCGCCACCCCCAGCCGGTCGAAGACAATCGCATCCGCGCCCGACGCGCCAGCCGCCGCGGCGCCCGTGAAGTCCGCGGCGTGGGCCACGCTGAGCCCCGCGCTGCTCCGGAGCGTCTTCACCCCCGCCTCCGTGGCCCCCTCGCGAAGCAGCACTAGGTAGCGCCCGGTGGTCCCCGGCGCCACCGTCGGCTCCGTGCCGGGGCCGCCGGCGGGGGGAGCGAAGCCGGTCACGCGGTCCTGCGCGTCGCCGCTCTCGTCAGCCGTCGGGGTGCCCAGCGTTGCCATGGTGTGCTCCTTTCGACAGGGGTCGCCGGAGGTGGGGTCAGCTGCGCGCTGCCGCTTTCTCACTCTCCAGGCGGACGACGGTGAAGTAGAAGATAAAGTCTCCCCGGCGGGCCTTTCCCGGCGCGGTGGCGCGGACCGCCCATGACTGCGACCCCCCGTTGCCTGTGGACTTTGCGGAGAGGATGCCGGTCCCGGTCGCGCGCCTCCCGCCCACGGCCTGCGGCTCGACCCCCTGGATCTCAACCTTAACGGCGCCGCTTCCCGCGCCCTTCGCAAGCGTTTCGGTTCCGAGCAGCATCAGGTTCCGTCCACGGTCGTCGTTGTAGCGCGTCTCCGGGAGCACGAAGGCATCCACACCATCCACGCGGACGGTGAACTTCCACGGCGTCGCGCCGATGGACCCGTCCTGCACCACGCGAAGGCTGTCCAGGATCACGCGGACGGCAGCATCCGATGCCATTCCACTCCGACGGGATGGGGCTTGCGCCAGGAGGAAGACGGCCCCGCCGGGGACGTCCCCGGATGCGACGGGCGCGGAGGCCGCCAGCCGCGGCAGGAGGATCCGGAACGGGTTCCACGCCAGCGGGGCATCCACGGTGACCGCGGTGTCCTTCACCACGTAGAAGGACACGCTGTCGTTCCGCAGGAGGTACCGCGGGACCGACACCTCGAAGTACCCGACCTCGTTGGTCGTGATGGGCTTTCCATGGCCGAACACCGCCACCTGCACCCCGTTCGCGGCGCGACCGCCGGGAGTGTAGAGGACGTTGCCGCGCAGCTCCACCGGCTTTCGCTGGATCGAGTCCGGGAGGATCGGCACGACCTGCCTCGCCTGCGCCTCACGCCCGAGCATCCACACGGCCACGATCCCGAAGGTGAAGATCAGCCCGGTGGCGATCAGCCCGTTCCGGCTGCGCGTCATGGCCGCCACCAGCCCGGAGACCAGCACCAGGACCAGGAGCATGAAGGTGGGGGAGTGCTCGAAGGGGAGCGACAACGCGCTGAGCCCCACCACGACGATGACCCCGATGAGCGCGGCCTGCTTTCCGCGCGACACCTTCTCGGTGGCGGAGATGGCCTTGCCCAGGAGCTCGAAGAAGGGTGACTGCGGGATCGCGGCTTTCTGTTCTGCGGGCATGCGGACCTCGTGGCGGAGGAGTGATGGGTGGGAGTGTTCGTTTCGCTCAGATGACCGGACCGGTGGGATGAAAGCCGCCAGTGCATCTTTCGTGCACCAGATGGGGTTAAATAGAAGTGTAGGTATGGCAAACGCTTGCGTCGGCGCGGACGCTGGGATGTCCCCGCGGAAGGATCGAGAGTGAGGCGCGGCTGGGACGGATGTTGGGGCATGTGCGTCCCAGCCAGTGAAGAGTCGGTGTCCGGCGGTTCACCGTGCGAAGTGAGTATCCGCTATGGCGGTGCAGAGAACTATTTCCTCAACTGCGCCACCACCCGCTCAATTCCCTCAGAAACGTTCCGCCAGGCTGTATCCCGGTCGGGCCAGCGCATAACCGCCAGAGCGTCTTTGGGAAGTGCCTGGAGCTTCGCAAAGGGCGCGAGACTCCAGTTCACGTCCCGAACGATCACGGGGATCACACGCGCATCGCCGCCTTCATGGCGCTCCAGAGCACGAAGCATCTCCTTCTCGTAGCAATAGTCGGAGGCGAGGAAATCGGAGCTGATGAGGAGGAGGACGATGTCGGCGCGCTCAAGGTTCTCGTCAATCCGTCGCTTCCAGTCGTCGCCCGCGTCGATGTTGCGGTCGTGCCAACTCTCGATCATCCCCACGCGCTGGAGGAGCTTCAGGTGCGTTTCCAGTTCGTTGCGCAGTGTCTCGTCCCTGTGCGAGTAGCTGTAGAACAGGCGCACGGGCCGCGTTCTCTCGTCGGGCTTGCTGCGCCGGGGGCGGGTGCCCTCCAGGTCGACCCCGTTCAGCAGACCACGCACGCTGAGGGTCCAGACGCTACGACCTACGGCGTGGGGCACCGTATCCAATCCCGCCTGCTCGTAGGCGAGGAGTGCCTCGTAGGATACCACCTCCTCGGGGGACCCCGGGAGCGGGATCATCTCCTGCGGCTGGAGATTCCGGATGTCCCGGTGGATGCGCTCGAAGTCCGACCGGATCACCGCCAGGAGACGCCTTTGGCCAGCCGCCGGACCGGCGACCCGGATGAAGACTTTTCTGTCCTGCACGTCGGCCTTAACCAGGGCGCGGTTCCCCTCGAACCGCAGGATCACGCCGGTCCTCCAGCGCGGCAGTCCCTCACTGAGAACGTGGGTCCGGACGATGAAGCGGGGGAGTAGACCTTCCGGAAGAACCGGGTAATGGTACTGGAAGTTCAGGCATTCCTCAGGCGGAAACTCCTCTGCCTCCTCGGGTTCCTGCTTGTCGAGGAGCTCGGGAACGAGGTAGCGGGTATCGTCGTCGGGGAAGCTGAAGCACAGGTTGAATTTCTTCATCAGGTCGAAGATGAACCTGCGCATGGCCGCCGGATACTCGCTCGCGTCAAGGATCTTCGCCAGGTCTTCCAAGCGGATCTCCCCCTTCTGCTGCGCCAGGATCTCCGAGTTCAGGACCTTGTAGATGCCGGTCGTCACCCAGTGGGGGTTCAGGATGTGCGTGTCCTGCAAGCGCGGATCGTCGCAGTAGTTGAGCACGACGCCCAAGCGGTGTAGGTACACCGCGAGTAGCTCCTGTGCTTCCGAATCCATCTCGCCGTGCTCCTGGCAGAACTGCCGGTACTCGTCGAAGCTGAGATAGTTGCGATCCATCCCGGAGAGTTGCTCTTTGATGGTGAACCAGCTCGCCGGGAACGCATCACGGAGGTTCTCCAGCCGGTCCGTCTCCCGTTCGATGGCCCTCCGCAGCTCCTCAATCCCGATTCCATTGGCGCAGTCGGTCTGGATGAAGTCGCGGATGGGGTACTTCTGCTGCAACGCCCGGCGGTTGAGGTCGAACGGGTGTTCCTTGATCTTGTTGAGCACCACGATGACCGGCGAATCACCGCCGAAGCTGTCGATGAGCTTCAGCCAGTACTCGGCGTCCGCGTCCTCCCCGCCCTCGCGCCCGTTGAGGACCAACAGGTACAGGCTGCGCTGGGTGAGGAAGAACTGGTGGGTGGCGTGCATGATCTCCTGCCCGCCGAAGTCCCAGATGTTGAGCCGGACATCTTCGTTCTCGTTGAGCCGGAGCTGCCACTCCGTGATCTGGATTCCTTCCGTCTTCTCTTCCCCGAGGTCGAACCGGCCGTGGACGAGGCGGTTCACGAGTGAAGTCTTCCCCACCTTTCCGCGCCCGACTAGGATCAGCTTGGCCTCATTGAGTGGACGCTTGCCCCCCCGGGTCCGAAAGTAGTAGTCGAGGATTTCTTCGGGTTTGGCCCAGTTCTCCCCTGGTTTGATCGTGTTCCAGGACGGACCCAGTACCTCTTCAGGAAGATCGAGCCTCGTGTTTTCGTGCAGTTGCAGTTCGCCTAACGCTGTGAGCTGCCGGATCGACTCCGGGAGCTGCTCAAGGTCATTCTCCGCGAGATCCAATCTCACCAGACCCGACAAGTTACCGATCGATTCGGGAAGGCTGGTCAGTGCGTTGTCCATCAGGTCAAGGGACCCCAGCTTTCTCAATCGGCCGATAGAGCCAGGAAGCGTGGTGAGCTCGTTGCCCATCAGGTTCAGATTCTGAAGCGATACCAATCCCCCAATCGAATCAGGCAGGCTCTGCAGTCGATTGGCCGATACGTCGAGTAGTACTAGGCGGGAAAGCAGACCGATTGAGGGTGGAAGCGCTACAAGATTGTTCCTGGAGAGGTCGAGGTCCTGGAGATGAGCGAGTCGTCCGATCTCTTTTGGGAGCCGAACCAGGCCGGTGCCCCACAAAGAGAGCGTCCTGAGCTCCGCCAGTTCACCGATCCAGCTCGGAAGAGCATCAAGTGGGTTTTGTGATAGGTAGAGCGAGGAGAGCCTGGAGAGGTGCCTGACCGCAGGTGGTATTCTTGTGAGGGCATTGCCCGACAGGACCAATACCTCGAGTGCAGAAAGTTGCGCAATCGATTCGGGGATGGTTTCTAGCCCCAGATCCGACAGGTCAAGGGAGTGGTCCCCCTCATCGCGAGCCTGGCGAATTCGGCTTTCGGCCTCAGCGAGTGCGTCGGATTGCATGGAAATCGCGACTCCAGATCAATGAGTGGCTGTAACCGGGCTCCACCAACAAGTTACGACATCGACACGGCGGGGCAACTGGACGTGCACAACACCGGGAGTGCAGCGATAAAGAAAGAGGCGCCCCGGTCCAATCGGGCCGGGGCGCCTCTCCACCCTCGCGCGATAAACCGGGTAAGCTCAGTCCGCGGCGGGCGCGGCTTCCTGCACCTGCACGTCCTCCGCGTCGTAGCCGTCGCCCTCGTAGCGGTACGGCGGCGCGAGCACCGGCTCCCCCTCGCGGCGCATGGTCCCCTTGTACCGCATGTGCTCCTCGTGCACGTGGAAGTTCACGCGCTGCAGCTCGGCGATGCGGTCCAGGTCCTCCCGCGTGAGGTCCGGCTTGTCGGGCGCCGCCGCGAACTCCTCCAGCTGCTCCACGTCGTAGATGTTGGGGAGCGTGGTCATCACCACCGGCGAGGCCAGGAGCCACTTGAGCGCCGCCTGCCCCAGCGTCATGCCGCGCCCCTCGTGCAGGAAGCGGAGCGACTCCAGCTTCTTGAGCCCGTTGATGAGCCAGGAGCGCGGGCGGTGCCTGCGGTGGTCGTTCTTGGCGAACTGCGTGTCCTCCGTGTACTTCCCCTCCAGCATCCCGGACGAGTGCGGCACCCGCACCATGATCCCCGTCCGCCCGCTCTCCTCCGCGGCGCGGGTGAAGTACTCCCCGGGGTACGGCTCCAGGACGTTGTTGATGATCTGGAGGGTACGCGCCTTCCGCTTCCCGATCAGGTCCAGCCCCTCGTACAGGAAGCCGTTGGAGGGTCCGAGCGCGCCGCCCCACTCGCGCACCTTCCCCTCCTCGCGCAGGCGCTCGAAGGTCTCCCAGATGGCGTCGTCCGCCGCGTGCTCCGCCTTGACGTTGTGGAACATGAGCAGGTCGATCACGTCGGTGCGGAAGCGCTTCAGCGACTCCTCCACCGCGAAGCGGATGTACTCCGGCGAGGGGTTGTGCGGGATCTCCTGCTGCCCGCGGCGCGCGTCGGGGTGGGCGTAGAAGTCGTACCCCACCTTGGTGGAGATCACCACCCGGTCGCGGCGGTCGGCGAAAGCGCGCCCCACCAGCTCGTCGGCGCGGCCGTTCCCGTAGGTGTCGCCCGAGTCGTAGAGGGTGACGCCTAAGTCGTAGGCGCGGTGCAGGAGGGAGATGGCCTCCTCGTCGGTGAAATCCCCCCACCACCCGGCGGCGAGGGTCCAGACGCCGAAGCCCACCTCCGAGACCGTGACGTCGGTGCCGGGATAGGTGCGATATCTCATCGTGCCTCCAGAGGGCGCGTGATGGGTTCGTACGGGAGACGGGGCGCCGGACCCGCAGGTCCGCGCCCCGTCTTCAAGGTAGGCCGCTCCGGCCGCAGCGGGCAAGTCGGGAGATGCCCGACACCCAGGCAGGGCTCAGCAGTGCGAGCTCATCGCCAGCCCCTCGGCGGCGTCCGCCAGCGGCGCGCGGTAGTCGCCCGAGAAGCAGGCCACGCAGTACGACTCGCCGTTTTCGCGCACCGTGTCCACCATCCCCTCCAGCGACAGGTACCCGAGCGACTCCACCCCCAGGTAGTCGCGGATCTCCTCCACCGACTTCCCGGAGGCGATCAGCTCCTCGCGCGTGGGCATGTCGATCCCGTAGAAGCAGGGCCACCGCACGGGCGGCGACGCCAGCCGGAAGTGGACCTCGCGGGCGCCCGCCTCGCGGAGCATCCGCACCAGCGCGCGCGAGGTGGTCCCGCGCACCAGGGAGTCGTCCACCACCACCACGCTCTTCCCCTCCAGCACCTCGCGCACCGGGTTGAACTTCATCCGCACCTTGCTGTCGCGCCCCGCCTGCCCGGGGGTGATGAAGGTACGGCCGACGTAGTGGTTGCGGATGAGCCCCAGCTCGAAGGGGATCCTCGCGGCCTCCGCGTACCCCACCGCGGCGGAGTTGGCGGAATCGGGGACGGAGATCACGATGTCCGCCCCCCTCGCCGGCTGCTCGCCGGCCAGACGCCGGCCGAAGGCGCGCCGGGCGCGGTCCACGGTGTACCCCCAGAGGCGGGAGTCGGGGCGCGCGAAGTACACCAGCTCGAACACGCAGGGCTGCGCCTCGCTGGCGAACTTCGGGATGCGCGTCACCCGCTCGATCTCCCCGCCGCGGATGCGGATCATCTCCCCCGGCTCCACGTCGCGCACGTAGGTGGCGTGCACGATGTCGAGCGCGCACGTCTCCGAGGCCAGCACCAGCCCGCCCCCGGGGAGCGCGCCGATCACCAGCGGCCGGTAGCCGTACGGGTCGCGCGCGGCGTAGAGCACGTCGTCGACGGAGACCAGGAGGCAGTAGGCGCCCTCCAGCTGCGACAGCGCGTCCAGCACCTGCTCCTCGGCGGTCGCCGCGCGCGAGCGGGCGATCAGGTGGACGATCACTTCGCTGTCGATGGTGCTCTGGAAGAGCGACCCCTCGTTCAGCAGCCGCTCGCGGAGGAGGTTCGCGTTGGTGAGGTTCCCGTTGTGCACCAGCGCCAGGCTTCCGCCGCGGTACGTCTCGCGGATGGGCTGCGCGTTCTTGAGCCCGGCCCCGCCCGCGGTGGAGTAGCGGATGTGCCCCACGGCCACGTCGCCCGGGAGCCCGGCGAGCGTCTTCTCGCCGAACACGTCGGAGACCAGCCCCGCCTCGCGGTGGCGGTGGCTGCTCCCGGTGCGCGCGTCGAACGAGGCGATCCCCGCCGCCTCCTGGCCGCGGTGCTGCAGCGCGTAGAGCGACAGGTAGGCCAGCCTGGCGGCTTCGGGGTTCCCGGAGACCGCTACGATTCCACACATGAGCTACCGAGGTCCTGCAAAGGGTTTCGCATGTCCGCCCCTCAGGGGACCTGCGCCGTCTCGGACTGCAGCGAGGTCACTACGTCCGCCGGGTTCCCCTCCATGCGGCGGGGAAGGGCGGAGTGGTAGATCGCCGCCAGATGGCCGATGGGGGCCTCCACCCCGCGGCCGCGCGTGCGGACGCGGAAGGTGCCCCCGGGCTCTCCCACCCGGCCGATGGCGCGGGCCGGAACGCCGTGCTCCGCCGCCAGCGCCAGGAGTGCGTCCACGCCGTCCGCCGCGCAGGAGAGGACCACCCGCCCCTGCGCCTCGCCGAAGAGGAGCGCGGCGTCCGGGAGGTCGTCGTCCAGCTCCACCTCCACCCCCCGCGGCCCGCCGGGCGCCGCGAGCGCCGACTCCACCAGCGCCACCGCCAGACCGCCCTCCGCGGTGTCGTGCGCGGAGCGGACAAGTCCGGCGCGGATGGCGGCCAGCACCGTCCGCTGGAGCGCCCGCTCCGCGGCCAGGTCCACCGCGGGGGCGTCACCCGCCACGCGGCCGTGGATCACCTTCAGGTACTCGCTCCCGCCCAGCTCGTCCGTGTTGCGTCCCAGCAGGACGACGGCGTCCCCCGCGGCCTTGAAGCCGGCGGTGGTGACGTGCGCCAGGTCCTCCACGATCCCCACCATCCCCACGGTGGGGGTGGGGTAGATGGCGCCGCGGGGGTTCTCGTTGTAGAGCGAGACGTTCCCCCCGGTCACCGGGGTCTCGAAGGCGCGGCACGCCTCCGCGATCCCCCGCAGGGCTTCGGACATCTGGTGGTACACCTCCGGCTTCAAAGGGTTGCCGAAGTTGAGGTTGTCGGTGATGGCCCGCGGGAGAGCGCCGGAGCAGACCAGGTTCCGCGCCGCCTCTGCCACCGCGATCTGCCCGCCGCGGTGGGGGTTGAGGTAGACGTAGCGCCCGTTGGCGTCCACCGTCGCGGCGATCCCGCGGTTCGTCCCGCGCAGCCGCAGCACCGCGGCGTCCGATCCGGGCCCCACCACGGTGTTGGTGCGCACGGTGCTGTCGTACTGCTCGTACACCCACCGCTTGGAGGCGATGGTCGGCGAGTCCAGCAGGCGCCGCAGCACGTCGGCCGGGTCCGCGCCGGCCCGGTCCGGGTCCAGCTCGTCCGGCGTCCAGCGGCGCAGCTCCGCGATCTCCGGCGCCTCGCGCCCCTCGCGGGTGTAGCACGGGCAGGAGGTCACCAGCGGCTCGCCGGGGAGGTCCACCACCACCGCGCCGTTCTCCAGGATCACGTAGCGCCCGGTGTCGGTCACGTGGCCGATGGTCTCCGCGTCCAGGTCCCACTTCCCCAGGATGGCGCGCACCTCCTCCTCGCGCCCCTGCTTCGCCACCACCAGCATCCGCTCCTGCGTCTCGGAGAGGAGAATCTCGTACGGCGTCATCCCCGGCTCGCGAACCGGGACGCGGGTGATCTCGATCTCCACCCCGGTCCCCGCGCGCGCCGCCATCTCGGTGGAGGACGAGACGAGCCCCGCCGCCCCCATGTCCTGGATGCCGACGATGTGCCCCGAGCGGATCAGCTCCAGCGACGCTTCCAGGAGGAGCTTCTCGGTGAAGGGGTCGCCCACCTGCACCATGGGGCGCTTGGCTTCGCTCTCCTCCGTGAGCTCCGCCGAGGCGAAGGTGGCGCCGTGGATGCCGTCGCGCCCCGTTCGGGAGCCCACCGCCATGATGGGGTTCCCCACGCCGGCCGCCACCCCCTTGATCAGCTCCTCGTGCTTCATCAGCCCGATGGCCATGGCGTTCACCAGCGGGTTCCCCTCGTAGGCGCCGTCGAAGTAGACCTCGCCGCCCACGGTGGGGATGCCCACGCAGTTCCCGTAGTCGCCGATCCCCTTCACCACCCCCGCCACCAGGTAGCGCACCCGGTCGGCGCCGGGGCCGTCCAGCTCCCCGAAGCGCAGGGAGTTGAGCACCGCGATGGGACGCGCCCCCATGGTGAAGACGTCGCGCAGGATCCCGCCCACCCCGGTCGCGGCGCCCTGGTACGGCTCCACCGCCGAGGGGTGGTTGTGCGACTCGATCTTGAAGGCCACGGCCAGCCCCTCGCCCACGTCGATGACCCCGGCGTTTTCCCCCGGACCCTGGAGCACCCAGGGCGCCTCGGTGGGGAACTGCCGCAGGAGCGGGCGCGAGTTCTTGTAGCCGCAGTGCTCCGACCACATGGCGCTGAAGACGCCCAGCTCCGTGTAGGTGGGCTCGCGTCCCAGGATGTCCAGGACGAGCCGGTACTCCTCGGGCGAGAGGCCGTGTTCCGCCACCAGCTCGGGGGTGATGGCCGGGTCTCCGGGGCGAGGCTGGACTGCCACGATTCTCCTCGGGTGGGAATGAAGGAGCCCCCGCCTAGCGCGGGGGCCTCCCTGTGGTGGTTCTGGGGCGGATGGTGCGCGGCTCCACGCGCTGCTCCCGCTGCTGCCGGGCACGGTCCAGCGCGGTGTCGGCCGCCGCGGCGCCGGGGCGGTCGGGCGGGACGGTCCGCGGCGTCACCTCCTGCTCGCGCCGCTGCCGCGAGCGGTCGAGGGCGGTGTCGGAGAGGAGGGTGTCCCCGCGCGTCCCCGGCCGGATCACGATGTCGCCCGCGGGGTTCACCTCCTCCGTCCCCGGCACCCGGATGCGGATCCCCTCCACCCGGCCGGCGGGCTGCCCGGGGCGTCCGGCGTCGGGGGCCGTACCCGTCCGTACGCCGCCTCCCCTCGGCGCGGAGGGCGTGGCGGCCGGGGTCCCCTCCAGCACCGTTGAGGCGGCGGGCCCCACGAAGCGGCGCCGCCGCGTGCGGAAGACGGCGCTCACCACGCGGCCGTCGCGGAGGAAGACCACGTCGTCCGAGCCGCACCGCACCGGGCAGCCGTTGGCGTAGAAGAGGTAGGTCCAGTCGCCCGCCACGCGGACGGCGGCGGGGTCGCCCAGCGTCCCCCGCACGTCGGAGAGCGACATCCCCGCGCGGATGGTCTGCCCGGCGGCGGGCGAAGCCAGGAGGAGGGCCACCCCGGAGGCGATCAGCAGCGTGGCGCGCATCGTCGGGTTCCTCCGGGGCCGGGGTTCAGGCGTGCGCCAGGTGCGCGGCGAGGGAGCGGAAGAGCGGGAGCCCGTCCGCCGGCCCCAGGAGCGGGTCCACCGCCCGCTCGGGGTGGGGCATCATCCCCAGGACGTTGCCGCGCTCGCTCACGATCCCGGCGATGTTGCGGGCGGAGCCGTTGCGGTTGGCCTCCGGCGTGGGCTCTCCGGCCTCGTTCACGTACCGGAACACCACCCGCCCGCTCCGCTCCAGCGCGTCCAGCACCTCCTCCTCCGCCACGTAGCACCCCTCTCCGTGCGCCACCGGGACGCGCAGGAGCTGCCCCGGCGCATAGAGCGAGGTGAACGGCGTCTCCGTGCTCTCCACCCGCAGCTCCGCGGGGCGGGAGATGAACTTCAGCGTGCGGTTGCGGATCAGCGCGCCGGGGAGGAGCCCGGCCTCGCAGAGGATCTGGAAGCCGTTGCAGATCCCCACCACCGGGCCGCCCGCCTCGGCGAAGGCGCGCACCTCGCGCATGATGGGGCTCAAGCTGGCGATGGCTCCCGCGCGCAGGTAGTCGCCGTAGCTGAAGCCGCCGGGGAGGAGGATGGCGTCGGCGCCGCGGAGGTCGTGCTCCTTGTGCCAGAGGAAGAACGACTCCCCGCCCAGCCTCTCGCGGACCGCCTTGTAGCAGTCGTAGTCGCCGTTGGAGCCGGGGAAGGTGACGACCCCTACCTTCACGAGGCGCTCCCCGCGGCGGCGGCCACCTCGGCCTCGTAGTCCTCGGTCACCGGGTTCGCCAGGAGCTGCCGGCACATGGCCTCCACGCGCTCCCGGGCCTCGTCCTCGCTCGCGGCGGAGAGGGTGAAGCGGACCAGCCGCCCCACGTGCACCTCCGACACCCCGCCGAAGCCCAGCGAGCCGAGCGCCCCTTCGACCGCCTTCCCCTGCGGGTCCAGGATCCCCCTGCGCGGGGTCACGCGCACCTCCACACGAAAGTCCGTCACTGCGTCGTCTCCCTGTCGTTGAGGCCCGTGCCGTGCCGGAGGGGCCGGCCCGGCTGCATGTCCTCGTATTCCAGCTCCCGCACCTCTTCCTCCTCCACTTCCTCGTCGAGGAGCGGGTCCCCCGCGGGGAGCTCCCCGCGTACCAGGAAGCCCATGAGCACGGAGCGGATCAGCCCGTAGCTGATGTAGCCGATGGCGAAGGGGAAGAAGAAGTACGCCGGATAGGTGAACGCCGACACGATGGCCGCCACGATCACGAAGATGGCGAAGCGCCCGCCCCAGGTGCGCATGCTGAAGCGCGGGACCACGGGGTAGAGCACGTTGCTCACCATCAGGAGCGCCACCAGCATCATCAGCCAGCTCGCGATGCGTCCCGGAGGAACGTGCGAGAGGAAGCGGTCCCAGAAGGCAGTCTGCGTGAAGACGTAGAAGGTGGCCAGGCAGGCGCCCGCCGTGGGGGAGGGAAGGCCGTGGAAGGCCACCTTGGCCGTCCCCGCCTGCTCGATGTTGAAGCGCGCCAGCCGGAAGACCGCCCCGACGATGTAGAGGAAGGTGAGGACCCAGGCCCACTCGCCTCCGTGCTGGAAGAAGGCGAAGTACATGATGAGCCCCGGCGCCACCCCGAACGAGATGGCGTCCACCAGCGAGTCCAGCTCCGCGCCGAAGTCGCTCCCGGTGGCGGTGAACCGGGCGATGCGGCCGTCGAGCAGGTCCATGATGCTGGCCCAGACGATCATCCACCCGGCGGCCACGAAGTTCCCGCGCGACGCGGTGACGATGGCCCAGATCCCCAGGAAGAGGTTCCCCAGGGTGAAGGCGCTGGGGAGGATGACGATCCCGCGCTGCAGCCTGCGGCGCGCCGGGTTCACCGGGCCTCCGCGTGGGCGAGGGGGAAGTCGTCCAGCGCGAACCCGGTGATGCGCCGGAAGGCGTCCTGGTACCGCAGCGAGGTGGCCTCCACCACCTCGGGGGGGAGATCGGGGCCGGGGGCATGCTTGTCCCAGCGCCCCTCGAAGGCGAGCAGCTCCAGGTAGTCGCGCAGCGGCTGCTTGTCGAAGGAGGGCTGTCCGCGCCCCGGTGCGTAGCGGTCCGCCGGCCAGAAGCGCGAGGAGTCGGGGGTCAGCACCTCGTCGATCACCCGGATCTCGCCCTCGGCGTCGCGCCCGAACTCGAACTTGGTGTCCGCCAGGATGATCCCCGCGTCCGCCGCCAGGTCGCGCCCCCGCTCGTACAGGGCGATGCTCGCCTCCCGCAGCCGCTCCGCCGCCTCGGCTCCCACGATCTCGCGCATCCGCGCGAAGGTGACGTTCTCGTCGTGCCCCTCCTCGGCCTTGGTGGCGGGGGAGAAGACCGGCGGCTCCAGGCGCGCCGACTCGGTGAGCCCCGCGGGGAGCGGCTCCCCGGCCAGGGTGCCGGACGCCGCGTACTCCTTCCACGCAGACCCCGAGACGTAGCCGCGCACCACGCACTCCACGGGGAAGGGCGTGGTGCGGAGCACCAGCATGGAGCGCCGCGCCCAGACCTCGCGCGTGGGCGCCAGGGCGGGGTAGCGGGCGGCGATCTCTTCGGGGTCCACGGTCAGGAGGTGGTTGGGCACCAGGTCGCGGGTGCGCTCGAACCACCAGGCGGAGAGGAGGGTGAGGACCTCTCCCTTGCGGGGGACGGGCTGGGGGAGGACCACGTCGAAGGCGCTGACCCGGTCGGTCGCCACCATCAGGAGGGCGTCTCCGAGGTCGTACACGTCGCGCACCTTCCCACGCCGGAGCAGGGGGAAGGGGAGCTGGGTGCTGGCGATGGCTGAGGTCACGGCCGGCGTGTGCGTCGGTTGTCCGGTTGGCTCCGGTGAAAGGAAAATGTACTCGACGTGCGGGGCGGGCGAAAGAGCGCACCCCGGCCGCTCAGAGCCCGTACAGCGGCCGGAGCTTCCCCTCCAGGTAGCGCAGCAGGGGCTCGGGCGAGAGGGGGCGCCCCGTCACCCGCCGGCACAGCTCTGGCGCGTGGTAGCGCCGCCCGTGCCGGTGCACGTTCTCCCGCAGCCATCCCAGCAGCCCCGCGAAATCGCCCCCGGAGATCTGCGCGTCCAGGCCGGGGAGCTGCTCGCGGATGGTCTCCCAGAGCTGCGCCGCGTACAGGTTCCCCAGCGTGTAGGTGGGGAAGTACGCCATGGCGCCCAGCGCCCAGTGGATGTCCTGGAGCGCCCCGCGCGCATCGTCCGGGACCTCCACCCCCAGGTCGGCGCGCATCCGCTCGTTCCATACTCCCGGCACGTCGCGGACGGGGAGGTCTCCCCGCAGCAGCGCCCGCTCCACGTCGAAGCGGAGCATGATGTGCAGGTTGTAGGTGGCCTCGTCGGCCTCCACGCGCACCAGTCCCGGCTTCACAGCGTTCACGAAGCGGTACACGTCGTCCGCGGAGACGCCGTCCAGCGCGGAGCCCAGCGCTTCCCGCGCCACCGGCAGCCCCCAGCTCCAGAAGGCGCGGGAGCGGCCCACCATGTTCTCCCACATCCGCGACTGGCTCTCGTGGATCCCCAGCGAGGCGGCCTCCGCCAGCGGCTCTCCGAAGCGCTCCTCCTTGGGAAGCCCCTGCTCGTACATCCCGTGTCCCGCCTCGTGCAGGGTGGAGGCGAGGGGCTCGAAGATCCCTTCCTCCCCGAAGCGCGTGGTGAGACGGGTGTCGCCGGGGCCCATCCCCTCGCAGAAGGGGTGGGTGGAGACGTCGAGCCGCCCCGCCTCCAGGTCGAAGCCGATCTGCCCCAGGACGCGGCGGTGCAGCGCCACCTGCAGGTCGCGCGGCACCCGGAGCACTGCCAGACGCGCATCCGGCTCCCGCCCGGAGGCGGTGATCCCGGCGATCAGCTCCGCGAGGCGGGGACGCAGTGCCGAGAACACCCGTTCCACCTCGGCGCTCGTCATCCCCGGCTCGTACTCGTCCAGGAGCGGGTCGTACAGGTCGCCTCCCGCGGGCACCCCGTAGCATTCCGCGCGGGCGCGGTTGAGCCCCACCACCCGCTCCAGCCACGGCGCGAACAGGGAGAAGTCGCTCCTCTCCTTGGCGCCGCGCCACGCCTCCAGCGCCCGGGAGGAGGTCTCCGCCATCTCGCGCACCAGTGAAGTGGGGACCTTCGTCGCAAGGTCGTACGTGCGGCGGATCTCCCGCAGGTTGGCGGACACGTCCGGGTCGCCGGCGAGCGCCGGGTCTGCCTCGCACTCGGCGATCAGCTCTCCCATGCGGGGTGAGGTGCGGCGCTCGTGCACCAGGGCGCCCAGGAGCGAGAGCTGCGAAGCGCGCAGGCCGACGCCACGCGGGGGCATCATCACCTCCTGGTCCCATCCCAGGATGGATGCCGCGGAGGCGAGCGTCGCCGTCTCGCGCAGGTGGCTCGTCAGCTCGGTGTAGCTCGGATTCACGTCTGCCATGTTCCTCACCCGAAGAATGCGGCCTCCGCGGCCTCGTCGATTGCGGATCGATCATGCTCCGCGGAGAGAGCCGCCAGTCGGTCCAGTACTGTGTCCGGGATGGACGCCAGAGCGGGAAGCCGGAGCCTACGGAGCGTCTGTGCCTGCCAGCGCAGGCTCCCTCCCCTCATCTGCACCGAGTACGCCCGCACCTGCTCGCGGACCAGTGAGCTGCGAAGCAGGGTTTGCAGGACACGCAGGTCCCATTCGTCCGACGTGATCCAGTACAGATTGTGGTGCGGGTAATATCTCCCGGAATCCAGACACACTACGGTTGCTTCGGGGTGCTGGATGTCCGGAACGAGAAGCTTCGGCGTGGTGGTGAGGCGTGCCCAGACCCGGTCGATGGTACGGTACCAGGCAGCGGGCCGGACCCGTGCAACGTGGCGCTTCCGAAGCCTGTCCGCGTGGGCGTCCAGATAAGCGGCAAGCTTCGGATAGTCCGCGAGCCGGACCAGACTTCCGTCATCCGCGGAGTCGAATGGGTTCACCAGCACGTGCCCGGACCAGGAGAGTACCTGTTCGGAAGCGTCGCCGGCCATCACCAGAGGGAGCTGGCGGTCCTCCTCGATGGCGTCGGTCGCCTCGGGGAGGATGAACACCGCGTCTGCACCCGTCGCCACCCCAATCCCTACCCGGGTGCCGTTCGCCGAGCACTCCAGGGTAGGGAGGACGTCCAGGGAGCGAAGTTGACGATGCTTGCTCCCACAGGTCGTCAACCAGGGGCCTCCGTCCGGATACCAGCTCGGGAATTCGTTCAGCGGGGTGTCCGTACCCTCGGCCTGTAGCGCCGCCCTCCGGACTCCGTCGAGTGCTACCGCGGTCAAGGCGTCGAGCTGGCCGGCTCGCGTTCCGGCGCCGCGGTCCCGGTCGACGACCACAATTGCCGGATAGGCGGAGACCTCCTCCAGGAAGGGCTGTGTGTGCTCCAGGTTCACGTAGAACCGGAGATGGAAGCGGTCCGCGATCAGCTTGCGGATCTTGCGCCCATAGAGGTTCTTCGCGAAGCGATTCGCCGTGATGAACGCGAGCGTGCCCTGGGCGGAAAGAAGCCCGAGACCGCGCTCCAGGAAGGCGACGTAGAGGTCCGCCCGATCACCGAGGGTGGAGTACATTTCCCGGTACCGCGCAAGCACCCGCCTCGGCAGGTCTTCGATCCTCACGTACGGCGGGTTGCCCACGACGAGGTCGAACGCCGTGTCCCAGTCGTGCAGAAGGAAATCGGTGTGGACCAGCCAGCCGGATGCGAGCGCGTCGGCGCGGGTGGCGGTACACCCCGCGGCGATGAGCCGCTTCACGACTTGCGTGCGTACCCGTTCCAGGTGGAAGGTGCTGATGTCCGCTGCCCGGATGGCGCGGTCCAGCACCCGGTCGGTCCAGTCGATGGAGCCCCTGTGCTGACGCTCCGACTCCAGGAGCCTGTCTACGACACGCAGCAGGAAAGCGCCCTCACCGCAGCTCGGCTCCAGCAGCCGCTGCTCCGCCAGACGCCGCGAGCCGACCGCATAGCCCGCCAGGTCGAGAATGAGATCGACGACCTCCGGGCGGGTGAACACGGCCCCTACCGGCTCCTGCTCCGCACGGCCATCCCAGAGCGATTCCCAGGTGGATTCGAACAGGTCGAGCACGATCAGGTGCACCCGATCAGGTGGCCGTAGAACGACCGCGCGAAGCCGGTAAACTCCAGGCCGGCGCGCGGCTCGGAATACTCCCCGGTCCCCGATAGCGGTGCTGCGAGGTATGCCGCTCCAGTACCATCCGTTCGCACAGGATGCCGTACCGCTGGACGTAGGTGTTCCCCCGGAAGACGGGATCTACGGCGAGCGGCGTGGGGGCCACCCCGACCGGCGCCGTGGATGCTGGCTCCTCGCGGATCACGAACAGGTACCCCAGCCAGGGTTGGTGCACTCCCAGTGTGCCTGCTTTGAACGCCGCCCAGATGTCGGTCGCTGAGCCGAGAGCCTCCTCGGAGCGATTGTTGAGGTTTTTCCCGTAGGACCCCGCCATCGACTTCAACTCGACGGCTGCGCACAGCCGCTGCTCCCGGATCACGACCAGATCCCACTTCTTGGTGGGACGGTAGAAGCCCGTCACCTCGACACCGCTCCGGAAGCGGACCTCGTCCGAGGCAAACCCCGCCTCTGCGGCCAGTTCCGCCAGGATCTCGGCGAATGCGTCGAGGTGGCGCCCACCGGTGGCGGTGCCGCGGCTCCCCTGGTCCTGCCTGCCGGATGCAAGCTGCCTCTCGGCCTGCTCGGAGCGAGTCGCCCACATGCGCCGGATGGCGTCGCGGACACGCGCGTCGATTTCTGCGTCGGTCCATGGAAAAACGTGCCGCGCGGCCATGTTGCCTCTCTCAGACCCGCAGGTCGGGCGCGTCGCCGCCCAGATCGTCCGCGTACCGCTCCAGCACGGGCGCCACCCACTCGCGCAGGAACTCGTCCACCTGCTGCGGCGCCCGCCCCACGTACAGCTCCGGGCGGAGGTCCTCCTCCAGCTCCGCGCGCGTGACCCCGAAGGCCGGGTCCGCGGCGATGCGGTCCAGCAGGTCGTTGGGGCGCCCGTGTGCCTTCACCTCGTGCCCCGCGGCAATGGAGTGCTGCCGGATGCGCTCGTGCAGCTCCTGCCGGTCGCCGCCGCGCTTGGCCGCGCGCATCATCAGGTTCTCGGTCGCCATGAAGGGGAGCTCCTCCATCAGGTGCCGCCGGATCATCTGCGGGTACACCACCATCCCCGAGGCCACGTTGTGCAGGATGAGGAGGATGGCGTCCACCGTCAGGTACGCCTCCGGCACCGCGATCCGCTTGTTGGCGGAGTCGTCCAGCGTCCGCTCGAACCACTGCGTCGCCGCGGTAAAGGCGGGGTCGATCACCAGAGCGATGGCGTGGCGGGCCAGCGCGTCGATCCGCTCCGAGCGCATGGGGTTCCGCTTGTACGCCATGGCCGACGAGCCGATCTGGTGCTCCTCGAACGGCTCCTCCACCTCCTTGAGGTGCGAGAGGAGGCGCACGTCGTACCCGAACTTGGAGGCCGACTGCGCCACCCCGGCCAGCGTCGCCAGACAGGCGTAGTCGGTCTTGCGGGTGTACGTCTGCCCGGTGACGCCGTACACCTTGTCGAAGCCCATCTTCTCAGCGACGAGGCGGTTCAGGCGCTCCACCTTCTCGCCGTCCCCCTCGAACAGGTCCATGAACGAGGCCTGCGTCCCCGTGGTCCCGCGCACCCCGCGGAAGCGGAGCGTCTCCAGCCGGAACTCGATCTCCTCCAGGTCCAGCAGCAGGTCCTGGATCCAGAGCGTCGCGCGCTTTCCCACGGTGGTGGGCTGGGCCGGCTGGAAGTGCGTGAACCCCAGCGTCGGGAGGTCGCGGTGCTCCCGCGCGAACCCCGCCAGCGCGGCCACTGCGTTCACCAGGCGGCTCCGCACCAGCTTGAGCGCCTCGCGGTGCTGGATCAGGTCGGTGTTGTCGCCGACGTAGGCGGAGGTGGCGCCCAGGTGGATGATGGCGCGCGCCTCCGGCGCCTGCTCCCCCAGGTGGTGGACGTGCGCCATCACGTCGTGCCGCAGCTCCTTCTCCAGCTGCGCGGCGCGCTTCAGGTCGAAGTCGTCCAGGTGCGCGCGGATGGCCTCGACGGCGGCGTCGGGGATGGGGAGACCCAGCTCCTTCTCCGCCTCCGCCAGCGCCAGCCAGAGGCGGCGCCAGGTGCCGAACTTGAACGCCGGGGAGAAGATGCGCGACATCTCCGCGGAGGCGTAGCGCTCGTTGAGGGGATTGCTGTATCGGTCGATGGACATTTGTCGCTCGTCTATGTCTTCGTCTCGTCGGCCAGCCGCCCCC
>Ga0247718_1000113_pt1 | contig 18527 bp, 28 predicted proteins | sample 21E_DmetaG_FD_189045 | JGI IMG/M metagenome (GOLD analysis project Ga0247718, IMG submission 189045) | Soil microbial communities from hillslope of Landscape Evolution Observatory, University of Arizona, Oracle, AZ, United States - 2-1-E_D | ecosystem: Engineered > Artificial ecosystem >...
GTGCTCGAGCTCGGCGATCCGCGCGCTCGCGCGGATCGCCGAGCTCGAGCACCGTGCCCACCAGGTCGGAATCTGGCCGTTCGGCCCCTCCGAAGAGGCGGAGAGCCGCTTTCGCGCGCTCCTCGCGCGCTGGGAGAAGCTTGAGGCCGAGGGCGCAGCCGACGTGCCGAACCTTCGCCGCCAGGTGGAGCGCTGGCGCCAGGTCCGCGACCAGTGGATCGGCGGCGACCCCGACGTCACGACGCTGCAAGAGCTCGAGGCCGACGCCAACCTCGTCGCGCGCGAGCTGGCCGACCGGATGGCGGCCCGCGGCAAGAAGCCCCCGCCCGAGCTCGACCGAAAGGCCGAGCTGAAAGGCGGCACGATCGACAACGCGACGCCGATCAACCGCGCGGCCGCGCAGCTTCCGGCGGTCGAGAAGGCCGCGGCCGCAGCCGCCAACGCCGCGACGACGGCCGCCAACGCGGCCGCGACCGCGCCCCCGTGGGCCTGGGCCGCCGGCGCAGGCCTCGCCGCGCTCGTCGTCGTGCGCGTGGCGCTCGGGAGGGTCCTCTAATGAAGCTCCTGAACCTCGGCCGCCTGCATGAGCTCGTAAAAGAGAAGCTCGAGGAGGTTCTTGCCGAGAAGCTCGACAAAAAGCAGGTTTGCCGCTTCTACTTCTCAGCCGGCGGCACGCTTGACGAGCTCGAGGGCGAGGGTTCCTCGCGGCCTTGGGTAGAGCTGTCCGAAAAGGAATTCTTCGCCGACGCGGAGCGCGCCGCGCCCGGTTGGTACAAGTTCGCGATCTACACCGGCGATCCCGATAAGGAAGAGGGCGAGTGCAGCTTGATTGGCGTCAAGCTCGTCGTCGACCTCGCCGCGCCGCCGCGCCCCGTCGACCCAATGCGGTCGATGATGCGGACCCTCGACGAGCTCGTGAACGCCTGCCGGGCCGGCGTCGAGGACATGCGGCGCCAGGTGACGGAGACCTTCGAAGAGAGTCGTGCCCTCCGGGCCGAACTGCGCGAGAGCTACGGGGCCCTCGGCAAGGTGCACGAGCGGTGCATGCGCCTCGAAGAGGAGCTGACCGAGGCGCGGCGCGACGACGGCCGCGCCGAGCTCGTCACCGGCCTCGGTGCGCTCGGACTGCAGGTGCTTCACGGCGTGGCGGAGTACGTGAACACGCAGGCCGGCGTGCAGGAGATGAAAAACGCGCGCGAGCGCGCCAAGGCCGATCCGGACTTCCGCGACGCCTGCCGCCGAGCGGGCCTGACGCACCTGCTGCCGGCCGAGGCCGAGAGCGGCCCCGCGACGCCCGAAGGGAGCGCTTAGCGTGCCGAATTTCGTCAAACGGTGGACGAGCGGCCAGCGCTCGCCCGTGCTCCTGCAGGTCTGCCGCGGCACCCTCGTGCACGTGCGCCTCCGGAGGCTCGGCGGCGCAGGGTCGGAGACCTACAAGCCCGGTCCAGCGCCCGGCGCAGGACTCCGCCCACACCTCGTCTACGAGCCTCGGATCGCGAGCGGCGATGCGTCGGAGCTGCCCGACGGCGCGCTCGTCGGCGCGCCCTTCGACGCGACGCCGGCGGCGCTCGTCGACGTGATCCGCGTCGGCTGGCCGTTCTGGGTGCCGTACGCGGGTATCGGGGATCTGTCGCTCGATGGCGGAGGGGGCGTCGAGTACGAGGTCCTTTTTCGCACCGTGCGGTGCGCGCCGCGGCCGGCACAAGGGCCGGTGCTGCCCCTGCACGACGTGCGGCCCGCCGCGCCCGTGCAGCTCCCCGGAAATGTCTGGGCGCTCGAGGCGCCGCGCCGTTGCGTGCTGCTCGTGACCGCGCCCGGCGGCGGCGCGATGAGCCTCGAGCTCGAGCCCGGCGGACGCTACCCGCTCGGCGACTTCGGTGGCGGCACCGTCGAGGCCGACCCGACCAGCCCCAACCCGACCGAGCCGCTTGTGCTCGCGCACGTGTGGCTTTGACATGGGTCGGCCGCACCTCGCACTGTTACTGCCCCTGGCGGCAACGGCCGCGGGCCTGGCCTACGTGGTCGCGCGGGAGACCGAGAGCGAGCCCGCGCCCGCGCCGACGAACGAGCCGATCCCGGGCCGGATCGTGCGCCTCGCGCGCCGGCTGTCGACCTCCGACCCAGCCCACCACACGACCGACGCGACCGACGCCGCCCCGCTCACCGACCCGCACCCCGAATGGGATTGGGTGCTGGGCGGCGCGACCGGCACGAAGGACCGATGGGGGCTCTATAGCTGGGCGCCCGGAAACCCGTGGGGCACGACGTGCGGGATCTGGTGCAGTGCCGTCGCGGCGAAGCTCGCTGACGAGCTCGAGCCGATCGACCCGGAGCGTGCACGCAAGGTCCGCGCGCTGGCGAACCGGCGCCCCCCCGAGGGTCTCCGGTACGCGATCGGTGAGTCGATCGCGCGGCTCTACCAGGGCGGCCGCGACGCCGGGTGGCTCACGACGTTTCCAGCCGCGAGCGCGGCCGCGGGCGTCGACGTCGGCGCCGCGCCCGAGGCCGAGATCAACCCCCTGCGGCCGGGGGACGTCTATTGCGTGCACCGGCACGGCGCGACCCTCAACGGCCGGCCCGTGAGCGGTGAGCACGTCGGCATCGTGCTGCGCGTCGACGGCGCGACGGTGATCACGGCCGACGGGGGGCAGACCGACCGCCGCGGCCGGCAGTGCGCGCTCCGACGCGAGCGCACCGTGCGCCGCGCCGGCGCCGGCTGGGAGGTCGCGACGGTGAGCGGCCCGGCGCGCCTCGCCTGGATCGTGAGGGTCGAGGGGAGCACGCGCTGATGGGCGTCACGGCGTACCAGATCCTCGGCGTGCCGGAAACGGCGACGGCAGCGGCGATCGCCGCGGCCTACCGCGCGAGCCTCGCGGCGGTGCACCCCGACCGGCCCTTCAGGCGGGGCGACGAGTCCGCCGCCACGACGCGCGCCCGCGCCGAGCTCGAGGCCGTCTACCAACGGATCCGCGACCTCGGCGCGCTCGAGCACGACCGCGGCCCGCTCGGCTCCCGCCGCGAGCTGGTAGGGCTCCTCGGCCGGGCCTGGGGCCTCGTCCGGCCCGACGCACGCGCCGCCTACGACGCCCGCTTAAGCGCCCAGCGCGAGGCCGCGGCGCAGGGCGCTGGCGAGCTCGCTGGCGTCGATCTCGCCGAGGTCCTCGAGGACCTCGGCGACGCCTTCGAGCTGTCCCCCCATCAGCGCGCCGGTGCGCGCCGAGCGATCCACGGCCTGGCCGAGGCGTTCCGGGGCCTCGCAGCCCTTCGAGGTACCGACGATGCGTGACCGACACGAGCAGCACGACGAGCAGCAAGCCGAGCACGACCCCTTCCACGACTCCGAGATCCTCGGCGGCCGTCGCGTGATCCTGGACGACGACTGGACGCCGCCGCACCCGCCGGCGCGGTCGCGAAACGTCGGGTTCGCGCCGGCATTCGTGACCCTGACGACCGTGGGACTTCTCGCCGGCGCCGTCTACTTCTGGCGCCGTCAGCGCGCCGCCGCACCCTCGAGCGGCGCACCCTCGGGCGACGCGCCCACGCCGGCCCCGAAGCCGAGCGGCAAGGGCGAGGTCCCGACGACGGCGCCGGCCGTCGCGGCGAACGACCAGACGCCCACGCGGCTCCCGAAGGTGGCCGACGCCCTGCGGAAGGTCGCGGGCGAGGTCCTGGGCCGCGACCTCACCGACAACGAGCTTGCGCTCGTGCTCGGGCAGGCGTGGCTCGAGACCGGCGCCGGCGGATGGTGGCCCGGCGCGCTCAAAGGCTCATCGAACCTCGGCGCGATGCAGTGCACCTCGGCCGAGCAGAAGGCCGGCGCGTCGCAACCCTATTACACGTGTGTCGAAGGCTCGGATAAGCACAGCGACGGCAAGAGCTACGCGATTAAATTCAGGTACTACCGCGATCACGCGGGAAAGACCGCGCTCGAGTGGAGCGCGTTCAACTTCCTTTCCCGGGTCAAGGGCTCGCTGGAGCGCAGCGACGGCACGCCCGAGAGCTACGCCGCCGAGCTGAAAAAGACCCGGTACTACGAGGGCTTCGGCGCGACCGAGGAGGAGCGAATCGCCGGCTACGCGAGCGCGCTCCGGACGCGCGCGCTGCAGGCCGCCAAGCAGCTCGGCCTCCGGATTACGTGGGGCGCGCGCGCGGTCGCAGGTCTCGTGCTGCCGCTTCCGGAGCGCCTCTTCCAGGTCGACCCCTGTCGCACCGTCCGCCACCTCGTCGCCGCGTAAGAGGTACTTCCGATGCCTGCTGCCGTGCCGATCCCCGTACCGTCGACGCCTCGCACGCGAGGCGCGCTGGCAGTCGTGACCGCCTTTGGTCCGCGCCGGAGAGCCACCTACGACGGCAGCCCGGGCGACGAGGTCCAAATCTGGGGTACCCCCGACGGCGTCACCTACGCCCCCGTCCGTGGGGGCTTTCTGCGCGCCGACGAGGCGGGCAACGCCGCCTGCCTCGTCGGCGACGTGTGCAGCGGCTACGAGGCGGAGCTGCTAGCCGGTACAGGCACCGGCACGCTCACGATCTCGGGCGCCGCGCGCACAGGCAACCACTCAGCGAGCCCGCTGGAAGTGCCGTCCGTGGAGGGCGCGACCGGCGCGCCGGTCGATCTCACGCTCGCCGGCGAAATCGCCTCTGTGGCCTACGCGGGCGAGGCGGGCGACGTCGCGGAGCTGCAGGGCGCCCCGGGGCTGTCAGGCCCCTGGGCCGTGCTTCACGTGTTCCAGGGCGACGCAGCGCCCGAGATCCACACGCTCACCGACGGAATCGGCGCCCTGCGGATCCGTCGCGTCGCAGGCACCACGCCCGCGACCGCAGCCGTGAGCCACCTCGGCCCGCCTGAGCGCCGATGGGAGCACGCCTTTCTCGTGCCGGGGGGCGCGATTGCAGCGTCGACCCCACACCAGGTCTACACGAACACGACCGGGGCCGAGGTCGCGATTTCGGGGATCTGCCTGCTGCCGCAGGCGGCGCACGCGGCGCAGGACGTCAACGCCGTCCGGTACCAGCTCGGATCCGTCGGCGCGATCGACACGCAGACCGCCGGCGCCGGCGGCACCGGATCCTGGGTCGCCGGTACGCCGCTCACGATCGAAGGCACAGCGACGCTCGCGCCGGGCGATTCCCTCGAGCTGGGCGTATCGCCGCTCGGGAGCGGCGACACGGTCCCCGACACGCTCCTGCAGTTCACAGTTTCGCAGTCGTTGTAGAGGTCTTGTGAACGCTTCAATCGAACTCGCCGCCCGGCTGGCCGAGCGGCTCGGCTTCCCTGCACTCGCGCTGGGAGCGCTGTTCTACCTGGCGATCCTCTTCGTCAGGGGCCCGCTTTCGACCGTGGCCCAGGGCGTCGGCGACGCCGCGCGGGCGTTCGGATCGAAGGGCGGCGAGAGTTTCACCGCGATCAGCGCGGCCGGCGTAAGGTTCTTCGAGAACCTCGAGCGGCGATTTGACCGCGTCGAGGGCCGGCTCGAGGACCACCTGCGGGACGAGGTCGAGGGCCGCGCCGAGCTCGCCGCGCACGTGACGCAGGAGCACGCCGCGACCCGCGCGCGGCTCGAGAGCTGCGGCCGCCGGGTGGAGTGCAGCCGATGAGCGCCGGCCGCCTGCAGCGCCCCCGCTGGCGCGACTTCGCCGCGCTGGCCCTCGTCGGCGCGCTCGGAATCGGCGCGCACTGCCCGGGCCTCGGGATCCTCGCGCCGGCTGTGCCGGCGGCGCTCGAGCTCGCGCGCGAGCTCGCCGAGCTCGAGCCGCGGCTCGACGCCGCGACCGACCCGGACCGCCGCGCCGCCGGCGGCACGTTGGTCCAGCAATGCCGCCTCGCCACGCGGGAGGCCGCCGAGAGACCCGACGACGCCGCGGCGCTCGCGCGCGCGGCCGAGCTGATCCGTGAACTGCGCGCGCTCGTCGCCGAGCTCGCGCCCGATGGAGGTTGACTGCCGATGCCGAAGACGACGATGGAATGCCACGAGCGCGCCGAATTCACGCGGTACCGCGCGGATGTGTTCGGGCGCATGGACGACGACCTCGCCGCCGGATTGACGACCGACCAGGTGGGCGACGCGTACGCGCGGCATTGCCTGGCTGTGATGGACGAGGCCCTCTGCGAAGGGCGCGTCACGCTCGAGCAGGTGATCGACGCGCTCGAATTCGCGATCGAGCAGGCCGAGATTTCTGCCAGGATCTTCCGTGAGGAGGTCGAGCAGCGCCGCGCGGCGCGCCCCGACCGCCCCGCGCCGGCGCGCCGGCGACGCCGCCGGCGGCGCGCCGAGGACTAGCCGTGGTCACCCGACCAGGCTCAAGCCGCAAGGCTTCCCCGTATTGGCTCGCCGCCCTCTTCGTGCGCGGCGCCGAGGCCGGCGCGCCGGTGTGCGCCTGGTGCCGCCGCAGGCTCACACCGAGCTGGAAGACGATCGACCACCTCGACAACCACCCCACCAACAACGAGCCGTGGAACGTGGTACCCGCGTGCCCCTCGTGCAACAGCGCGCGCGCGAGCGGCTGGGAGTCGTTCACCGCCTACCTGCAGGCCGAGCGGCAGCAGAGCCCGCGCGAGGTCGAGGCGACCGTGCGGCGCGTCGAGGCGCAGCGCGTCCGCGCCCTCCCCGCCCGCGATACGCCCGAGGTCCGCGCGCTGGCTCGGGCGTGGTACGGCGAGCGCCTGGCCGAGCTCGCGCGGGCAGGCACCGAGCGGAGCCGCTACAGCCACGGGATCAGCAAGGTCCTTGCCGGCGTCGCGCCGTCCGCGGAAGAGGCGCGCGTCCTGCAGCTCCGCGGCGTCCTCACGCCGACCGGCAACGTGACCGCGAACGGCCGGATCACGCTCGAGCAGGTGCAGGAGCAGCGCGAGATCCGAGAGGCAGGGCTCGCTCGGCTCGCCCAGGGCGAGCCGCCGACGGACGTGGAATTCGGCGCGCTCCTCCGCGCGCAGCTCGTCGACCGCGCCGGCCGACTCACCGAGCGCGGCGCGCGCGCCGTCGACGAGCTCGTCGCCGTGCCGTTCTAACCCCACCCAGCCCCACGAAACGACGACGCCCGCGGAGGGATCCGCGGGCGTTTTTTTTTGGCCGCAGAGACAACCCCCGGCGCGCGTCACGAGAGAGGGCTCGACGCGCGCCGGGGGCAGGAGCGGGTAGGGGCGCGTCCCCACCCACGCCTGCCGGCCAGTGTAGCAGCCGCCCAGGAGCGAGCTACGGGCCGCCTGCCGGGCCCCTCGCCAGAATGGCCCGGACCGTGTCACGACCGAGCGGCCGCCCCGACCGCCCGACGACGCCCCGGCGCGCGAGCTCGCGCACGACACCGGCGACGGTGCCGCGCCAGCCAGGCCGGGCGCCGAGCTCGCGCACGAGCGCGATCGCGCGCTGTTCCTCCGGATCAGGCTCGAGCAGCTTCACCGGCCGCGGCGCGCCATCGCGGCCGACCCGCTCCGGTCCAGGCACGACGCGGTACCCGTAGGGCGGCGCGCCGACGAGCTCGCCGCGGGACCTCTTCACCTCCATTGCGGCCTTGATGCGAGCGGCAATCAGTCGCCGCTCGAACCGACCCACCGACGCCAGGATCCCGCGGATCAGCTCCGCTGTTGGATCGTCGCCCGAGCCCGCGCCGTCGACGATCGCGATCGTCGCCCCCGTGCGCTGCAGCGCGGACTCCACGAGGGCGAGCACCAGCGGCTCGCGCGTGAGCCGGTCGAGGCGATGGACCACCAGGAAGCGCGCGCGGTGCGCGTCGACGTCCGCCAGCGCCGCGAGGAGCTTGCGCCGCTCGTCGAGAGGCGCGCCGCCGCTCACCTCGTCGAGATGCCAGGCGGCGACCGTGACCCGCTCGCGCGCCGCCCAGGCGTTGATCGCCTCGCGCTGGGCTTCGGCGCCAAGCGCCTGGCGGTCAGCGTCGGTCGACACGCGCAGGAGCGCGATCGCGGTGTCTGTCAACGACGAGGAGCGTTTGACGCGGCGAGACATGACTTCTCGGGGGGTCACCAGATGGTTGCCGCCAAAATCGTCCGGCGCCGCTACAGCTTGCGTATTGACTTCCGCGGGCGAGGCTCGGCGGTAGCCACGCTCGGGCGCTGTCAAGTGGCTTGTGGCGGCGCGTGGTCATGCTGTCAGAGCCCCGCTCCCGCGGCCGCGCGCGCCGCCTTAGCGGTGTCGCTGATCCGCTCGGGCCAGTCGAGCGTGAGGAAGTCGGCGAGGCCGTGCCCCACCGGATCGAAGTGACCGGGCTCCCCCCGCGCGCCGCAGAACCCCGGGCAGCAGTACTCGGGGTACGAGCCGCAGCAGGTCACGCCTTCGATGCAAATCTGGCAGCAGTCGCAGGGCGAGCACCGGCACTCCACGTAGGAGCAGAACGGGCAGGCGGGGCACGGGCAGAAATCGCCCTCGCAGTCAGGTAGGTGCGGCATCACGCGCCTCCCGCGGGCGCGCCGCCGTCGTTGTCAGGGTGCCAGCGACACGAACGCTGATGCTCTTCGAAGCAACTGCACTGATTCCCCGGCTTCGGCCGCAAGGTCATCCCGTCCGTCGGCTCCCCCGGGAGCGCGGCCTCGTCGGCCCGCTCCTCGACCTCCAGAATGAGCGCGCCCTCGTCGCCGATCTTGTCGGCGTCGACGACGACCTCGCACGTCACCGTGTACCGCTTCTCCATCACCACCTCCGACCGAGCGATAGCGCCCGGCAATGCTCTCTGTCCGATAGCCATTCGAAACGCCCCGCTCATCGGGCGCGACGCGGTCGCTTGGCGTAGGTGCCGTCGGGCGCGGCCGTCGCGACCGGTGGCGCTCCACTCGTCGTGCCGCGCACGATCTCAGGCGTGGCGGACAGGTCCGGCCGCGTCCAGGGCGTGGCGTGCTCGCGGTCGGCGACGTAGCCGATGCGGGTAAGATCGTCGACGAGTCGGCGCACTGTCGCGGGCGCGAGGCCGGTACGCCGGGCGAGATCGGACACGGTCGGGAAAGGTGCCTCGCCGCGGCTCCATGGCCCCAGCGCCGCATGAACGAGCAGGAGCGCCGCGGGGTCGATCGGGTCGCTCGGCACAGCGCCCCCGAGTTCGGCGATCGCGCGCTCACCCACGATCGCCCCCTTCCGCGCGGTCGCGAAGCTCTTGCGCGACCTGCACGATCCGCCGGCGCGCGGCTTCGGCAGCGACGATCAGCGCGGCTCGCAGCTCGGGATCGCCGCTGGTGTTCAGCTCGCAGGCGGCGACCCCTGGGCCACCACCGCGCGAGAGATCGAGCAGTAGCGCCCACGCCTCGCGGTAGGCGGCGATCGCCTCGCGCAGCGTGCTCGCGAGGCCGGGGGTCAGCGGTGCGATCTGCAGTTTGTTCCGTTCGCTCATACCTTCCCTCACGCGGCCGGCGCCGTCGTCGACCGGAATAGCGACCGCTGCTTGAGCCCGGTGCGCACGCGCGCCGGGCAGGGCGCGGCGCCCTTGCAGGGCAGCCCGGCCGCGGCGCTGCAGGTCGGGCACGGCGTACGCTCGGCGCGCGTCCGCACCGCTCGGCGCGCGGCAGCAGAGCGCCGAGCAGCCGCTCCCCAGGTCGCCGTGAGTCCGAGCGCCACCAGCGCGTGAGCGACCGGATCGCCGTCCTCGAGCGCCCGACTGAACCGCGCGCGGGCGAGGGCGCGCAGACCATGCGGCCAGGCGCCGGCGGCCGCGGCCTGGGCGAGCGCGGCGGCGAGCACGACCCGGAAGCGCGCAGGGTCGAGGGCCTCGAGACCCTCGAGCGTCGACGCGACCCGCACGCGCGTCACCCGACCGACCGGCGCGTCGGGCGCGTCGACGCGGCAGCCGGCGCACTCCCACGAGCGCTGGCCGGCCTTTGGTCCCGGGATCGCGGTCCAGCCCGCGCGGAAGGCGGCCGCCTCGCCCGTCCAGGTCTCGTGGTGACCGCAGCGGCGGCAGCCGATCACGCGCCGGCCAACGTCCGAAGGGTGGTGCAGGCGTCGACGCCGCGTCATCGCGCACCTCCCGCGCGACGCGGCCGCGCCGCGCGCTCGTCGACCTCGTCAGCGTTGACGGGCGCACCGAGGGCGAGCCGCTCGAGCGCCCGCACGGCCGCCGCGGCGTCGCGGCGGGCTGCGCCGAGGTCCTGCCGCGACGCTGCGGCGTGGGCGCGCTCGAGGAGCGCGACGGCGTCAGCCCATTCGGCAGGCGAGCCCACCGAATCGGCAGGCGACCGCCCGACCAGCGGCGCGGTTACGGGGCTCTGAGCGCGCTTTCCGGCGAGATCCGCGCGGTCGGCCTCGGTAGCGCTCGGCAGCCCAAATTTAAAATCCTTCGCCCGCGAGGGCTTGCCGGTTCGAGTCCGGCCGGGGCTACCACTCGAAATTACTGCGGAATCCGACGCCGCGCCGGCCGGCGCGGTCGCCTCGTCCCTGCCGTTTCCCCTGCCGTTTGAACCGGCAGGCCCCCCGCCCGTCCGTGCCGCGGCCGCCGCGGCGAGCTCGGGGATCGCGTCGACGAGCGGGGCGAGCTCGCCCAAGCGGAGCTCGGCGGCGAGGCGGGCCGCGCGCTTGTACCTGTGGATCATCGTCGAGGAGCGGTGCCCCGTTCGATCGGAGACCCAAGCCTCGGTTCGGCCGGCGGCGAGCGCGAGCGTTACGAAGGTGCCGCGCGTGTCATGGAGGCGAATCCAGAGGCGCCGCTCGCTGCGCTCGAAGAGGGCCGCGCGGGTGACGCCTGCGGCCCCGAGATGGGCGCGAAATTGTTCGGCCAGGTGCGTGTCACGGACGCGCCGGCCGTCCTCGTCGACGAAGACGGGCGCGTCTGGGGCGACGGCCTCCGGGCCCGCCGCAGCCTCGCGGAGCGTGCGCCAGGCGCGCAGGGCCGCGGCGGTGCCCGGGCCGAGGGCCCACGCGCGTGGGTCGTCCGTCTTGTTCTCGTCGAGCACGACCGCGCCGTCGCCGCACTGCAGGTCGAAATCGCGCCAACTGGTGCACGCGGCCTCCCCCACCCGCATCCCCTCGCGATGCAAGAAGCCGTAGAGCAGCCGCCAGCAGAGCGGGACCGCGGGCGAGGCGCCGAGGCGCCGATCTTCGTCCGGGTACAGCCACCCCTTGGCCTTATCGGCTCCGACCTTGGGCAAGAAGCCCTTGGGCAGCGGCGAAGCGGGAATCAGACGCAGCGGGAAGACCGCGAGCGCGAGGAGCCGGTGGAGCACCTGGGCCACCTGACGCCGCGCGCCCGGCGTCCGGACGCGCTCGGGAGGCAGCGCCCGCATGATGGCCTCGCAGTCGTCGAGGGTCACGTCGCGCACCGGCTTGTCTCCAATCCACGGGTACACGTAGCGCTCGAGGCGCCCGCGGTCCTGGGCCGACGTGCCCTTCAGGCGCACGTGATCAGGGTGGAGGCGGGCGAGCTCGCCCGAGGTCCAGCGCTCGCCGAGGGCCTGGAACGTGAGCGGCGCGTCGCCCTGCTGGATCGGCTGTGCCCGGCCGGCGCAGAGGAGCGCCACGGCTTCCTGGACGGCGCGCACGTGGGCGCCATCGGGCGCCGCGGCCGCCCTGGCGCAGAGCCGCTCGGCGCGTTCGCCGTGGCCAGCGGCGCGGAGCTGCCGCGCGAGGTCGGCCAGCACGTCGCAGCGCGCCCGAGCTTCGTCACGGGTCGTGCACGTCGGGAGCTTGAAGGCTCGCCGCTTCGACCGCGGCCCGACCGTCACGCGGCCATACCAAACCCCCGCAAGCTCGAACGCCGATCCCGTTGCCGCACGCGCCATCGGCTGATGATCCTACCTGGGTTTGCGCGCCGGCTTGGGCGAGGTTGGCGCGCGCTGTAGGCCCTCGTCGGCGAGCACCTCGCCGACGAGGTCGGGCGCGTCGTTGGCGGGCACGGGCGTGGGTGCCGCAGCCGGCGCGATCGGCTGCGGCGCCCGGCGCTCCTCCGACCGGAGCCACGCCACGAACGCCACCCGATCGACCACGCGGAGCCGGCCGACCCTCCGCACGGGCAGCGGGAAGGCCGGATCCTTGACCGCGCGCAGGTAGTCCGCCGGCGACAAGCCGGTCACGGCCTCCACGTTGCGCTGGGTCAGCGTCTCGGGCAGCGGCGCGATCACCGTGAGCCCGTCCACGGGCAGCGCGATCGTCAGCGCCGCCTGGGCCTGGGCGCGTTGAGCGCTCATGCTGCACCCCTCCGACCAGCGCTGCCGGTAAGCGCGTCGACCACCTGGCGAGCGTAGCGCGCTCGCTCCTCCGCCGAGAGCTCGTGCGGCTGCAGGTCCGCCGGCGCGGCCGGTTGCGGCCGCACCGGGTGACAGGGGCACCCGCAGTCCTCCCAGCCAGCCTCGCCGGCGCAGCTCGCCGCCGCAGTCCACGTGCAGCCGCAGGGCGAGAGCGCCCGCGCCGCCCGTGTCGTGCGCGCCAGCACCAGGTCGGACAGCCGCTCCCCGCCGTCCTCGAGCCGGCACGCGGCGGCCGTGCCGAGCACGCGCAGCCGCCGCGCCGCCGCGCGCCGCGCCCGATGGAGCGCGAGCCGTCCGAGGTCGAGAAGCAGATCCCGATCGATCATTGTGCCCCCTCGGTCAGATGGTAGCCGCACGCGCCGAGCATCACGCGCGCGGCCCGTGCGCAGGCGTGCCCCGCGACGTGCCGCCCCGCGGCGTGCTCCCCGAACGCCTGGGCGAGCTGCCCCGCGACGGCGCCGAGCTCGCGCACCACGTCGGCGACAGCCGCCTCGAGCGAGGCGCCCGGCCGGTGGAGCAGCGCGCGGGCGAGGTAGGCCGCTTCGAGAAAGGCCGCAGCGCGCGCCGCGGCCTGCCCGAGCGGCTGGCCGACCGCCGCCGGCGATTCGTCGGCCGAGCGCGCCGCGCAGTACGCGGCGAAGCCCACGATCACCGTTCGGGGGTCGGTGCGACCCGGCGCGCCGGCGAGCCGCGCGAGCGTGCGGAGCGCGGCGCGCTCCGGCTCGCCGCCGGCCTCGAGGTCGGCGGCCGCCTGGGAGGCGATCGCCTCGAGCTCGTCCCAGGCCGCGACGCGCGCCCGCAGCGCCAGCGTCAGCCGACCGTCGGCCGTGCGCGCCGCTTCGGCGAGGGCGAGCGCGATCCAGCGCTGGAGCAGCGTGGCGACGTGCGTGAAGACTGCGGCGTGCGTCACCATGCGCCGCCTCCAGGCAGGAAGAGGCCGCGCGCCGCGTCGAACCGGAAGCCATCGGCGTCGACGTCGGCCGGGTCGAGGAGAAGATCGTCCGGATCAGCGCACGCGCTGCACCAGCCCGGCGCGACCCAGGAGCAGAGCAGCCCCGTGACCGCGTCGACGCAGGGAGCCGCGTCGGTGCAACCGCACCCGAGGCACTCGGCCGCCGACATCACCGGGCCTCCCGAGCGCTCCGCTCCGCATCCAGTGCCGCGACCACGTCCGGCGGCATCGCCTCGCGCGCGGTCGCCGCAAGTAGACCGTCGAGCCCGAACCGCACAACGGCCCGCAGGGTCGCGTTCTCCGGCTCCCGGGGCAGTCGCTCGAGGTCGGCCACGAGCGACGACAGCAACGTCGAGGCCGGCGCGCTGGCCCCACGCCCGCGCAACAGGTCGCGCGTGAACTGCTGAGCGGACTCGTACGCCCATTGGTGCGCGCGCGGCGTGGCGAGCGCTTCTGCGGTGAACGCCACAGGCGATCGCCGCGCGCAGTAGCTCTCGACAAGGCGCAGCGTCGACACCATCGGGGCGCAGGCTTCGACGTTCTCCGGATCAAGGGCCTCGAAGCCCAGGTGTGCGCGGAGCCGCGCCACTGGATCGACGACGTCGCCGTCGACGGCCGCGGCCGCGGCCGCGGCGCGCAGCACCTCTTCGAGCACGCGGTAACCGTCCGCGCGCGCGGCGCTCTGTGCCACCTCGATCGGGGTGTAGACGTCCGCGCGCATGGCGACGGCGCTCGCGTGCGCCTCCCGCGCCACGGCCCACCGGCCCACCTGGTCGGCGAGGCCGAGGAGCAGGGCGCGCACGAGGGCCGCCGGCGCAGGACTCGCCGCGGCGCTCACGGGTCCACCGCCCCGCGGAAGGTGCACCCGCGCAGGTCCGAGAGCTTGATCAGGCGCCCACCGTGCACGATCACCGACGGCCGCTCACCGGAGTCCGGCGCCGGCTCGACGCCCTCGTCGCCCGGCTCCAGGACGCTGGCCAGGCGCCGCGGCGCCCGACGCTGCCTGCGCCGCCACCTGTGCCGAGCCTCGCGCGGCGCCTGGCCAGCGTCCTGGAGCCGGGCGACGAGGGCGTCGAGGTCGGCAAGGGTCTGCTCGAGCGCGGCAAGCTCGCGCTCGAACGCGCCGGCCGTCGCGCGCGCGAGCTCGCGCCCCTGTGCTGCCCAGGCGAGCAGCGCCGGCCGGTAGGAGGCGAGATCCTCCGGATGGAGCCGCTCGAGCAGCTCGGCTTGGCGAAGGTTCTCCGCGACGCGCGCCTCAAGGTCGTACAGCGCTGGCACGAGACCGGCGGCGTTCACCGCGGCGCGGAGCAGGCCGATCAGCGTCGATAGAGGGAGCTCGCCAACGACGGCGACGCCCACGAGGGCGAGCGCGACGGCGAGCGGGACGAGGCCGACGTCGACGCCGGCGAGCGAGGCAACGACCTTCACGCGGCACCTCCGATCGTCGCGGGGCAGAGGGGCTGCGCGGGGCCGTCGACCTCGACGACCACGAGCACGCCGCTATCCGGCGGCGGCTCGGCAGCGTAGGCCCGCGCGCGCTCGAGCACGGGCGACGGTGCCGCGACGAGGTCCGCGTCGACGTCGACGTCGACGCGCGCCTCGAGCTCGCCCAGCGCGAGCAGCCGCGCCGTGCGCCTCAGCGCGGCCGCGTAGTCGAACAGGACCGCGGCGAGCGCTTCCCGGTCGGTCGCGCGGGTCGCAAGGTCGGCGGCGAGGGCGCGCGCGTCGAGAAGCTCGAGCGGGGCGCCGTCGACCGCCTCGAGCGCCTGGGCGTCGTCCCGAAGCTCGGCGGCGAGCTCGGGGGCGCAGGCGTCGGCGCGGGTGGCAAGGGTGTGGATTTCGGCGATCAGTAGGTCGAGAGGACGGACGGACGTGTGCAAGGGGACCTCCGGTGCAGGCGGAGGTCAGCCTATAATTGTACTTATAGTCCGTCAACCCAAAATCATAACCTTGGTTATGCCGGTGCTACGACACGTCCTGGCCCGCGGTGGACCCCGTCAGGCGCTCCACGTCGAGCAGCAACGCGATCCACACCGACACGTCGAGATCAGGCACAAACGCCGCCGCCGCGCACACGTCGGCGATCGCGCGTTCGCTCGCCCTCCCCCTGGCTCGGACGAACTCGACAGCGTCAGCCAGGTTCGGCCGGTCCTTGAGCGTCTCGGACGAAGGGCGAAGCCCCGACGTCGGAGCATCGCCCAGAAGCTCAGCCACGTGAACGCCCTTCAGCGCGGCGACACGCTCGGCCGTCTCGTAGCTGGGCGCGTTCTTTCCGGAGAGTAGCTGGGAAACCGCCGACTGTGAGCGCCCGAGCGCGGCTGCCATCGCGGTCGCGTTCTCCCCGTAGCGGTCCCGGTAGAGCTGTCGCAGCGCCGAACGTACGCGCTGCACCTGATCTGGGCGTAGGGAAGGACGGCCGCCGCTCACCAGCGGGACCCTAGGTCCGCCCGTCATAACCAACCTTCTTTTGCTCTTCCCGCTTGACCCTCCATAATCAAAGTTATAGCTCTGTCCCAGATGGTCGTAACAGAAGGGAGCGCCCGGCTTCGGGCATGGATCGCCGCCGGCCCGCGCACCGAGCGGTCACAAAGTGCCGTCGCCCGGGCGATCGGCGTTTCGCAGCCGGCCGTACGGTTATGGATCGAAGGTGCGACCAGGCCGGAGCCGCGCCACCGCCTGGCACTCGAGGTGCTAACGGGGATCGCTCCGACCGCTTGGGAATCCGAGGAGGAGCGCCGGGCGCTCAAGAAGCGCCTGGACTCCATCGCCGCGAGCAAGCCACGGCAGCGGGCTGCGCAATCGAAAAAAGGTTCGACTCGAGGGCGAAAGACGCGCCGCCGCAGCGCCGCGTAGACGTCGGAGACCATGCCCGCGCCGAACGCCCCCCCCCGCTGCACTCCTCCCGCCGCGCGCCGCGCGAGCACGATCGCGGCGCATTCGTCCGCCGGCGCACCGCGCGCGGCTCAGCGTCGGCGGCGCTCACGCTTCGGGCCCGTCGGCGCTGCCATCGCCGTCAAAGGGGCTCCACACGTCGACGAGCTCGCCCCGCTCGAAGAGGGCGACGCAGAGCAGGCCCCAGGGCGGGGCGTGGAGCAGCTCGAGGCGGCGCTCGAGACCGAGAGGAACGACGACGCGGCCCGGCTCGGGCGCGTGCACCTGGCGATCGTGGGTCATGTAGAGGAATCGCGCCGCGCGGCCGTCAGTTGCGCGGAATCGACCGCGGCCGCGCCGATTCCGCCAGGGCGCCGGAAGGGGGCCGCGTAGATGGCGCAGCAAGGGGGCGCGCGCGGCCGCAAGCCGTCGCCGTGGCACGAGGCGACGGCGGCGCTGATGCTCGCGATCGCGGCGGTCGACCCCGAGGCCGCGCCCCATCGCGGCTCGTACACGCTCGAGGAGCTGACGCAGCTTCTTGCCGACCGCGCGCCGGTCGCGGCCGATTCGCCGCGGTACCCGGCGCTCGACGCACTGAAGACAGCCCAGGGTGACGCGCTCCTGCGAGGCCGAGGCGCCCTACGCGTCACCCTCTCGAAGGTGCACGAGGTGGTCGTCGACAGGATCGACGAAAAGGGCTTCTGCTGGGCCCACCAGCGGCGGATCGCCGCTGACGCGCACGTCGAGGTCCGGACCGTGCGCCGCGGTACCCAGGCGCTCGAGCGCGCGGGCGCGCTGTTTCGCGTCAGTCGCGTCGCGCGGGAGATGCGCGACGGCTGGAGCGAGGAGCCGCGCAGCACGGTGTACGTCGCACCGCGCCGGCCGGTCGATCCGGACGCCGTGCACGCGGCCTGGTGCCGCATCCTGTGGGGCTTCGATGGTGCGGGCGACGAGCGCGTCGACGAGCGTGTCGACGCGCCGCCCGCGGTCGAGGCGCCCCCGCCGGCGAGCGCGCCGGCACCGCGTGCGCACCGCGCGCCGGCCGCCGCAGCGAGCTCGCCGCCGGCGCCGTCGACGCGGGCGCAGGCGTGGCTCACCGAGGCGGCGCGGGCCGAGCTCGCGGGACCGTGCGCCGCGCTCGCCGCGGCGGCCGGCGGCGCGGTCGCCGTCACGCTCGACCGGATCGCCGCCATCGCCGCGACGATTGAGGAAGACCTCGGCGGCGCGATCGCGCCAGCAGTCCTGGCCAGGGCCCTCGTGCAGGCGCGCGCAGCCGTGCTCGCGGGCGAGTACCCCCCGCGCCAGGCGCTCGTGCCCGTGTGGCGCTTCGCGCGCACCCTCGCGCGCGCCGCAGGCGCGCCGCAGGCCCCGCCGGCGGCGACCTCGGCGCGGCCGGTCGGCAGCTCGGGCCCGGAGCAGGGCGAGGCGAGCGAGGCCGCGCCGCTGGACCGCGCCCAGCGCATCGCCGCCGCGGCCGAGGCGCAGGGGAAGCTCCGGGCGATCTTCCCGGACTACCAGCCGCCGGCGTACGCGAGGGCCCCCGAGCGCGACCCGGACGCGCAGCCGATCCCGCGCGCCCGCGCGCTCGTCGCGCAGCTCTTCGGCACGAGCGCGCCGCCGCGCGATCCCACGTCGACGCCGGCGACGCGCGCGGCCGCAGACGAGGCCGCGCTCGAGGCCGAGCGGGCGCGCCGCCGGCGCGAGCTCGCCGCCGCGCTGGGCCTCTCGGAGGCCGAGCTCGACGCCGAGCACGAGCGCTGGCGCGACCAGCACCGCGCGGCCGACACCGACGGGCCCGACCCACCCGACGAGCGCGGACCGCCGCCGAGCGCGTGACCGCGTAGCGCCCCACGGCCCGCCAAGACCCTCACCACGAGGGCCCTTGGCGGGCCGTGCCCTTTCCATCCCCCCGCACCACCCACGCAGGAACCGGGCCGGAGATCCCCCCGTGCCGCGCCGCCGCGCGTACGCCCACGGCGCATCCCGAGCGGTGCGACTTTGCCTTACCTGAACGGCTATCCCGGACCGCCGCGCCGCGCCTCGGGGCGCGCGCGACCGTGCGACCCGGCGCGCTGCACCGCGCCTCGGGGCGCGCGCGACCGTGCGACCCGGCGCGCTGCACCGCGCCTCGGGGCGCGCGCGGCCGCCGGAATCTCCCCCGCCTCCCGGAGCCTGCCCTCAGGCTCCGTCGCTTCCAGTGAGCGAGAGGGAGCGCGGCGCCGCCGCGCTCGACCTCACCACCCACGAACGGCAGCCACACCAGGGCGAGGGAGAGGGAGAGGCGGAGAGGGTAGGGCCGGCCGCCGCGCCCAGCCAGCGCGGCGCCGCGACGGTAGGACATTGGCGTTCAGCGCGCGCACGCCGCGGCGCGCGCCGCGGCGATTGCGTCGCCGGCGAGGCGCTCGAGCTCGGCGGGCGGCGCGCCGCGGGCGAGCGCCTGGCCGAGCTCGTCGAGGAAGCCCGCGGTGATGGGCGCGCCGGCGGCGCGGGCGAACGCCGCGACGGCTTCGACCTTGCCGACGAGCCGCG
>Ga0247718_1000114_pt1 | contig 18459 bp, 9 predicted proteins | sample 21E_DmetaG_FD_189045 | JGI IMG/M metagenome (GOLD analysis project Ga0247718, IMG submission 189045) | Soil microbial communities from hillslope of Landscape Evolution Observatory, University of Arizona, Oracle, AZ, United States - 2-1-E_D | ecosystem: Engineered > Artificial ecosystem > Mesocosm...
CCGTCGATTTGCGGGAGCGCGATGTGGGCGATCATTATCGATCCGACTCCGTTCTCGACGGCACGGCGGAACGGGACCAATTCCGTCTGATCAAGACGCGCCCGCGAATGGTCGATGATCGGCAGCCCGCGGTGAGAATCTACATTCGTATCACCGTGTCCGGGAAAATGCTTGGCCGTCGCGATCACGCCCTGGCTTTGTACGCCCTCGATGAATGCCACGCCGTATTTCGCCACGTCTTCCGGGTCCTCACCGTAGCTGCGGACGTTGATGACGGGATTTTCCGCGTTATTGTTGACGTCCAGAACGGGCGAATAAACGTGATAGATGCCGATCGCTTTCGCTTCACGGCCGGTGATCGCACCCATCCGACGGGCGTAATCCGGATTACCGGTCGCGGCCACGGCCATCGCCCAAGGGAAGTTGGTCGCATCTTCAAAGCGCATTCCGATACCCGTCTCGGCGTCGAGCGACATCAGCATCGGGATTTGCGCGAGCTCCTGCATGCGGTTGGCGAGGATTGTTGTTTCGTACAGCGGAGCGCCGAAAAAGATAATGCCGCCGATTTTATTCTCGACAACATGCCGCCGGAGGTCCTTGAAGTACGCACTTTCGCGATTGGTAAACCGGGCGTTGACGCCGACGTGAATGAGTTGGCCCACCTTTTCGTCGACCGACATTTTCGCGATCTGCTTGTCGGCCCACTTCCAGGCCTTTTCCGAAGGCCTGAAGCGTTTTCCCGTCTGTGCCTTTTGTGAAAGAGTTCGAGGTGACGACGCGAGGATGCCGTCAGCCGCAAAAGTGATGAGTAAAAGTAAGCTAATCCAGAGTTTCATTGTTTCGATTTGGAATGACTAGACTCGCAACAAACGCTACGATCAATGTCGTAATGCTGCCGATCAGCGCGTACCATGGCCAGGCGATCTTTGTCCCAAGTAGGATGTATAACATCAGCCCAATGCTTGCCATCATTCCCGCAAGGGCGTGAATCTCTCTCGCTCGTTTGAGGAATGTGCCGACGAGGAAAACACCCAGGATCGGGCCGTTGATCAACGACGCGACGGAGAGAGCGAGGCTGAGCGCGGATTCACCAGTCTGCATAAACGCGATTGCGACCGCGACCTGCACGATGCCGACAATCACGGTGAGCCAGCCGGCCACGCGGACCAGATGGCGGTCTGACTTGTCTCCGGCGAAAGGTCTGTAAAGATCATTCACGGCTGTCGCGGCGATCGAGTTGAGCGATGACGAAAGAGCGGCGGCGAAGATCGCCGCTACCACAAGTCCGGATAGTCCGGCCGGCATGTGCTCTGTGATGAAATTCGGAAATACCTGATCGCCCTTCTTAAAAGGGAACGTGGCGGGAATATTTGTACCGGCTACACCCGCCTGAGCATACTCGGCAGCGTTGTGCGGCGCATAAAAGGCAAATAGCATTACGCCGATAAACAAAAACCCGATGAACTGCGCAAGCACGACCAGTCCGGACGACAGCAGCGCAAGCGACGCGCTGGGCGGCTTGTTGGTGCACAGGTATCGCTGCACCAGATACTGGTCGGTCCCGTGCGTCGACATTGTCAAAAAGCAGCCGCCGAGCAGACCGCCCCAGAATGTATAGGTCTTGGTGAAATCGAGATTAAAATCAAAAACGCTGAACTTGTTGAACTGCTGCCCCAAGGCGACCGCGCCGGAAAATCCGCCGTCGATGTTATTGATCAGCACCACCGCCGCGGCGATCGCGCCGCCGATGTAAATAACGAGCTGAACAACCTCGACCCATATCACCGCCTCGATGCCGCCGTAAAACGTAAATACGATCATCACGATCCCGAGCAAAATGATCGAGCCCACGATTACCGTTGTCGCATCCGTCCCCGGATTGAACGACGTGTAGACGGCCGCGAGGACGATCGCGGTCAGCAGCAGCCGGATACCGTCCGCGATGTTGCGCATTATCACGAAAAGACCCGACGCGAGCATCTTTACGCGAGTGCCGAACCGCTCGCCAAGAAGCTGATACACCGTTTGAAGCTCGCCTCGAAAATACAAAGGGATAAAGATCAGCGATATCACAATGCGGCCGAGCATGTAGCCGAACACGAGCTGCAGGAATTGAAAATTCCCGTTCCGCGCGAACGCGATCCCCGGAACCGAGACAAACGTTATCGTGCTCGTTTCAGTCGCGACGATCGACATCGCGATCGCCCACCAGGGCACGCTGCGATCGCCTACGAAATAGTCTTCGGTCGTCTCCTGCTTTCCCGAGAACCAGATCCCGAACGCCGTGATGCCGATTAGATACCCGAAGATGATTACGAGGTCGATTGTCTGCATTTGAAATTTGCGATAGCGCGCGTTCGACTAAGCGTTGGATGACGCGAGTCCGGCGTTGATGGCTCGTTCGATCACAAAGTCGTTTTCTTCCAGGACCTTTGCTGCCTGCTCGGCGGATGCGTTGGTTCGATTCATAACGATCGCTACGCGAAGGTCGCCGCCGGCCTGATCTAGAAGAGTTTCGGCCGCGCCTGATTCGAGGTCCGTTTCCGCCATCAGGATCCGCAAGCTCCGATCTCTTAATTTGTCATTCGCCGGTTTCACATTCGTCATCCGGTTGCCGCTGACGTAGCCGAGACGGATCATCGTGACCGTCGAGATCATGTTTAGAACTAGCTTCTGCGCCGTGCCGGCTTTCATTCTTGTGGAGCCGGTGATCACTTCCGGGCCGACAAGGGGGACGATGGCGACCTCGGCGGCTTTGGTGATGGCCGAGTCCGGGACGCAGACGACACAGGCCGTGAAGCAGCCAAGCTCACGCGCGTACTCGACGGCGCCGATCGTATACGGCGTTCGGCCCGAAGCAGCGATTCCCACGACCGCATCACTCTCGGTTATTCCACGGGCGATCAGATCATCGGCCCCTGCCTGCTTGTCGTCTTCGCTCGCTTCAGTCGCTTTATAGAGAGCGTCGTAACCGCCGGCGATGATCCCCTGAACAAGATCATATGAGACGCCGTACGTCGGCGGTATCTCGGACGCATCGAGGACGCCGAGACGCCCGCTTGTGCCAGTGCCTATGTAAAAGAGTCGCCCTCCGTTCTTCAGGCGGTCAACGACGCGGTCCACAACTACGCCGACTTGAGGCAGCACTTTTTCAACGGCGAGGGCCACGGTTTTGTCCTCTTCATTGATCAGCCGCAAGGCTTCGAGCGTCGGCAGTTTGTCGATAAGCGACGTCTTAGGGTTTTCCTGTTCCGTTAAGGGAAGCATCGGGTCTTGGATGTGTCCTATTATCAAAGGCAAGTTCGCGGGTGTCAATTATTCTTATAGTTAATCTATTTGTATTAAGAAAATCGAATAGTAACTCGCACCGAAAAAGGGCGGCCGAAGCCGCCCCGTCTGTGGGAGACAACTGAATGCCATTTCTAGCCGGCCCTGTCTTTTTTGAGCAGTGAATAAGTGATGCCCGCTCCGATCGCAAGTGCCGCTCCGGTCAACAGAGGGTGAAGCGAGGCCCTTGTATATAGGCTGCTCTCCGCTACGTGGCCGCCATATGTTCCGCGTTCGTGCAGGCGAGAATCGCGGCCTTCGTAAAGACTCTCGAGCGGTTTCGGCTGCGGAGGTTTGCCCGTGCGAGTCTGGCCGAGAAATGTAGTTTCCATGATCGCGTCGGCCACGCGTGGTGCGTAGGCTCCGAGCATCGAGTGGGCCTTCGCCGCCGCGCCGACGAAAACATCTCTGACTGGGTTCTCGGCACAGTAAAGGATCGTTTCCGCGACGGTGTCCGGAGAGTAGACCGGCGGGGGATTCAGCGGTTCCACGTCGAGATAATTCGGAGCGTGTTCGATATAGGGAGTATCGATCGCAGCAGGCTTGATCAGCGTGACTGAAATGGGAGCGTGATCGGACTCGAGTTCCATTCTCAAAGCGTCGGTGAATCCCTTAACCGCGGCCTTCGAAGCGGAATACATCCCCTGCAGCGGAATGGCCCGGTCACCAAGCGTGCTTCCGACGTTTATGATCGCTCCGCCGCTCGTCTTCAGATGGCGGGAAGCGACGAGGGAACCGTAAACGACGCCCCAGAAATTCGTTTCGAACAGCCGGTGAAAATCCTTGATCGGGACGTCCTCGAGCTTGCCGTATATCGACCCGGCGGCGTTGTTGACCCACGTGTCGAAGCTGCCGAATTTGTCTATGGCTTCGGCCGCGATCTTTTCGATATCCGCTTCGTTGCCGACGTCTGCCACAACATACGCAGCTCCGCCGCCGGACTCGTTGATCTCGCTCGCAAGTCGCCGAAGAGCTTCGGCATTGCGCGCCGCAAGTACAAGCCGAGCACCGCGTCTGGCGGCCATTCGAGCAGTGCAGAGGCCGATACCGCTCGACGCGCCGGTGATGATGATCACTTGTTCCTCGACGGGCTTAAGACTGACCGTCATGATCTAGCTCCTCGCCATGTTCTTTGAGTACGACGCGTCTGAAGGACCAGCCGTCGATGTTGTCAGCGAGTTTGGAGCGTTCAGGTGCGCTCCCTCATCCACGCCAACGCCGAGGCGTTCCACGAGTTCACCGCCGAGCCAGCCACCAAGCATCGAGAGGCCGAATCCAGCAAAGGCCAGAATGCTAGCCATCGTCGGCGGAAACTCCGGGAGGTCGTAGCGCATGGCCCAGCTCGCCACAAAAAGCAGCAGCACGAGCGTGTTTGTCAGACCGTGCATCAGTCCGACCGTCTTTGCCCGCGTCCCCGATGGAATCTTGGCCCAGTCGATCCAGCCGAACGGAGCAGCAATGAGACCGCCCACAATGCCGGCGATGATCATCCAGTACGCCACCACGGCCATGGTCTGGTTGCCCCAGATCAAATAGATCGCGTCGAAAACAACCGCGGTTGACAGCAGACCAAGCGGAAATACGATCAGAATTGGGTGGATCGCATGTCCGAGTAACTTTGCCCTTGCTTCCATTTGAATGACCTCCCAGTAATTGCCGGCCGGGAAAAATGTTTCGATTCGAAACACAGGTCGGCCTGTCGAGGTCGAATGGCAAGAGGTGTGCCGGGTGAAGCTCAGATCGTTTCGCGGTCAGACGCGCGGTTTTACGGATGCATTTTTGAGAGACATGTACGCGGCGGCCTGCGCGGGTGACATCTGAGGGTCGGTTAGGACGGCCTTCGGCGCAACGCTGCGGATCGTTTCGGCCATCGGCCGGGTTACAAGTTCGCCGGCCTTAAAAATGCTCCCGACGCATCCGATCGGGATCTTGCGCCGATTAAGGCCTAACTTATTTATCACGGCACAAGCCGCTACACCCAACTCGCGGCCGGCATCATTAAGGATCTCGAGTGCGACCGTATCGCCTTCGCGTGCGGCGTCGACGACATACTTCGCGAAGCCTGCGATGCGACTGTTGTCGACATGTGGGGAATAGATGGCGACTATCAGATTCTCCGGGGTCGAAGCTCGGAAGTATTCCGATGCTCTCTCGCTCAGACTCGTCGGGGTGCCCCGGCCGTCCGAGGCTTTCGCGATCTGATGCAGAGCAGCTTGAGCAATGCTGACACCACCGCCCTCGTCGCCCGCGAGCGGGCCCCATCCACCGGAGATCGCCAGATCGCCATCGTCATTTTTCCCCAAGCAAACTGAACCGGTACCGGCGATCACGACTATTCCGGCCTTGCCAAGTGTGGTTCCATACAGGGCGATCTCCGCGTCCGTCAACACCGTTGTTTTTCGGATTCCGAGCCGGCGAACAAAGCTGTCCCGCACGCGCTCGCGGATGTCCTCCCTACGTACCCCCGCCAGTCCGAGCGTGGCCGAAACGATGTCCAGCCTTGACGCGCCGCTCTCGTCGCACGCCAATTCGATCGCTTTTGCGATATTGGAAACAGCCGATTCGACGCCGACACGCAGCGGATTAGACGGGCCGGCGGTCCCCTCGCCGATCGGTTCGCGCGCGGCGTTGATCAGACAAGCGGTCGTCTTGGTGCCGCCGCCGTCTACGCCAAGATAAATGTAGGGCAATCTTCGCCGATCTTTTTTGTTTCCGTTTTCCGAAGACATCGTAAGCGCCGCGGTAAAAAGTCATTCTTGACTACGCTTGACATATAATCAAATTTACTTGATTTTATGTTGTCAATAAGGCGTCGTGATACGCATAAGCGGAATCACACTTCCCGATCACGCAAGCTTATATGGAAATTAGACAGCTCAGGGCCTTCGTCGCCATCGCGGAGGCAAAGACCTTCACGGCGGGCGCTCGCCACGTGAATGTGACCCAAGCGGCGATTTCGATGCAGATCCGCCAGCTGGAAGATGAACTCGGTGTGCCGATCTTTACGCGAACTCCCCGGCGGGTGATCCTAACCGAGGCCGGCGAGCGTTTGCTCAATCGCGCCCGAAACATCCTCCGCGAGCATGACTCGGCCGTGGCTGAGATTGCGGAACTGGCGGGAGCGGAATTCGGCCGTCTGCGTATCGGTTCTGCGTCCGCGATGTTCACGACGCAGCAACTGCCTTTGATCATGCAGAAGCTTCGCACGAGGTTCCCGAACGCCGAGCTCACCGTCACGTCCGCGACAAGTGAGAAGCTCGTAGACAAGATCATGCACGGCGAGATTGACGTCGCGTTTGTGTCTCTGCCGGTTGAAAATTCCAGCATCACAACGGATCGTCTGTTCAGCGACGAAATTGTCGCGATTGCTCACCCTTCACATTCTCTCGCGAAGGAAAAGTACATCAGTGCGGCAACGCTCGCCGGCGAAAAACTGATTCTCGGCGAACGGGGCGGCAACACACGGCGCATGATCGACGAGTTTTTTGCCGCGGCGAATGTGCGTCCCAATGTCGTTATGGAACTCTCCCGCCAGGAGGCCATCAACCAGATGGTTGAGGCGAACATGGGCGTCGGCATCGCCGGAGCCAAGGCGGTCGCACACGAGATCCGCGAGGGTAAACTCGTCTCCTGGCTCGTCGAAGGTGCCGAGATACAATGGGAGCTCGGCCTCGCTCGCCTGCGCGGCGGTTATTACTCGCCGATCGCGAGGGAATTTGTGAAACTGTGTAAGGACAGCTTTGTCGAGCGGGAGAAAGAGCTGAAGGCACGTAGGTAGTTTCCCGCAGAGTCGCAAAGACGCAGAGTCAGTAATCCAGAATCCTCATGTCTAAGATCGTAAACGCTGTGTTTGGCCGAATTTCAATTTCAACCAATCTCTTATTCTTCTCTCTGCGTCTCTGCGTCTTGGCGGGAGCCCTTTCATTATTCTCCTCCGCCCAAGGCCTGCCGCTCGCACCGCCGCACACCGTCGGAATGAACGCGGCGAAGCTCAACCAGATCGACGCGCTGGTCGAGCAGGACATCAAGGACAAAAAGCTCCCCGGCGCGGTCGTCATCGTCGGACACAAAGGCAAGATCGTTTTCCGCAAAGCCTACGGCAACCGCTCGCTTGTCCCCACGGTCGAGAAAATGACCATCGACACGATCTTCGACGTCGCCTCGCTGACCAAGCCTGTCGCCACCGCGACGAGCATCATGATCCTCGTCGAGCAGGGCAAGCTTCGTCTCAACGACACCGTCGGCCGATTCATCCCCGAGATCCAGGACGAACAGGCTAAACGCGCCACCGTCCAACAACTCCTCACCCACACCTCCGGCTACCGCCCCGATTTCGACCTCGGCGAAAAATGGACGGGCAGGGAAGGGATGCTCCAAGCTTTGTATAAAGAGAAGCTGCGCAACCCGCCAGGGACGAGATTTGTTTACTCAGATATTGGGTTTATCGTTTTGGGGGAGATTATTGAACGAATATCAAGAACATCACTTTTTTTTGCTACTCAAAAACTATCCGGACAAGCGCTCGAAAGCGCTAGCTACTTTAACGCATTTCGTGACTTTGATTCGACGACGAATCCACTAAGAACGTTATTCGCTCCGACAGAGGACGTGCGTGGACAAAATAGTTATTTAGGATCGAAATTCGAAGGTAGTGTCACGGACGGCAATGCGATCTTGCGGGGACAGGTACACGATCCGACGGCTTTCCGTATGGGCGGGGTTGCCGGACACGCCGGACTGTTTTCAAACGCAGATGATCTCGCTCGTTACTGCCAGATGCTTTTGAACGGCGGCATTGCGCCTGAGGGGAGCGATGGATATAAAGCAGCCATCAAGATGCTCGGCGTTTCCGTCAAAGCTCCAGCCCGAATCCTTTCCGCCCAGACCATCGCGAAGATGACGGCGCCTTACGTGGTTTCCGAGACCGGTGAAACGCGCGGACTCGGGTGGGACATGAATACATCGTTCTCGCAAAATCGCGGTGAGCTTTTCCCGCTCGGCTCATTTGGTCACACAGGTTTTACGGGCACGAGCCTTTGGATCGACCGGGTCTCGCAGACCTTTGTCGTCTTTCTTTCGAACCGCGTTCACCCGGACGGCAAAGGTGACGTCACCCCGCTTCGCGCGAAGGTGGCGACCGTCGTCGCTTCCGCGATCGAGGACACACCGATCGAGAAATACAAAGAAGCCGAGGCCGCCTATAACGCGGCCGTCGCCACACAGATCCCCGCCTTCATAGAACGAGTCGAGCGGGCAAAAAGAGAACAGCTATCAGCTAACAGCTCTCAGCTATCAGCTATTCCGAAAAATGCAACCGTGCTCAACGGCATCGACGTGCTCGAACGCGACAGCTTCAAACAGCTGGCTGGCCTGCGCATCGGCCTCGTCACCAATCACACCGGCCGCAACTTCGCAGGCAAGCCGACAATTGACGTGCTTCACCAGGCGCCGGGTGTCAAGCTGGTCGCCCTCTTCTCACCCGAGCACGGCATCCGCGGCGAGCTCGACACCGAGAAGATCAGCGACTCGAAGGACGAAAAAACGGGCCTGCCGATCTACTCGCTCTACGGCGAGACGCGCCGGCCAAAACCCGAGCAGCTCAAAGATCTCGACGCGATCGTTTACGACATCCAGGACATCGGCGCCCGCTTCTACACCTACACCGCCACGCTCCGGAACGTGATGGAAGAAGCGGCGAAGCTCAACAAACCGGTCTTCGTCCTCGACCGCCCGAACCCGATCAACGGCTTGAGCGTAGAAGGCCCGCTCGCCGAGGAAGACAAGCTCTCATTCATCGCCGCCCACACGATCCCGGTCCGCTACGGCCTGACGATCGGCGAGCTCGGCCAGATGATGAACACCGAACGCAAGATCGGCGCCGACCTCCGAGTGATTAAGATGGACGGCTGGTCGCGCTCGATGTGGTTCGACGAGACCGGCCAGACCTGGGTCAACCCTTCGCCGAATATGCGTTCGCTCACCGAAGCGACGCTCTACCCAGGCATCGGCCTCCTCGAAACCACAAACCTCAGCGTCGGCCGCGGCACCGACACACCGTTCGAAGTGATCGGAGCTCCATGGCTCGACGGCCAAAAACTGGCGAGATATCTTAACGAGCGCAATCTTAAAGGTGTCCGGTTCGTCCCGATCAGATTCAAACCCAAGGCGTCGGTCTTCAAAGACGAAGACCTCGGCGGCATCAACATCATCATCACTGACCGCTCCGCCTTTAATTCTGTTCGCACCGGTATCGAGATCGCCGTTGCGCTGCGAAAGCTGTACCCAACGGATTGGCAAGTAGACCGTTATGCACGTCTACTCGTGAACGCTGAAATGCTTGAATTGTTGAAACGAGGGGAGGCGCCCGAGGCCGTAGAAAAGGCTTGGCTTTCTAGCTTGAATGAGTTCCAGCAACGGCGTTCAGCGTTTCTGCTGTACAAATAGGCCATCACTCTCCGGCTTCAGTTCTGGAAAAAAGCAGGTGCGCCGGATTTGAAGCCAGACGCACCTATAAGGAAGGAATTAGCTGTAGAGCGTTTATACTTTACAATTTCCAGCTTTTGGGTTTATAAACGTCTGAACGTTCGCACTTAATCAACAAACCCTAATTTGTTTATTCCTTCCACGACCGATTTAGTGTGCAGGTAGCGATAATTAAAACGTGGGAAATTCTCCGAAACATTAAGCGATCGTTATAGTAATTTTGCCATTTTACCGAATTCTCAATTCTCAAGAGGACGAACATGAATAAGACGACCAGAATCTTGTCGCAAATAGCGGCTTGCGTAGTACTTTCACTAGCGCTGTTTAGTCTCGACGCGGCGGCCCAGACCGTAAGCGGAACACTTAGGGGGACGATTACGGACTCCAACGGTGCCGCTATACCAAATACAACAGTTAGGGTAAGAAATACGGAAACCGGGCTTGAGCGGACGGTTGTGACCTCGGGCGAGGGCCTATTTAACGTTCCCTTCCTGCCTATCGGAACCTACACGGTCGAGGCCTCACGCACCGATTTCAACAAGGTGACCCGCGAGAATGTAACTGTCAGTCTCAATGAGACTACCGTTATTAACATCCGACTCGATCCTACTGTTTCGGGCGAGGTCACCGTTACAGATGAAGCGGCTCCGATAAATACCACCAATGCTCAAATCGCTCAATCACTGACCAGTGCTCAGATTCTCGAACGCCCGGTTGCAAACCAGACGAACTTTCTGACTCTTGCTGAGACATTCACGGGCTTTCAAGAAAACCCGACATCGGGGCAGAACAATCCGACTTCATCATCAGGTTCGTCCATCAACTTCAACGGCACCGGTACACGTGGCGCGACCTTTCAGATAAACGGCGTGAACAACGATGACTCGTCCGAAAACCAGAATCGTCAGGGAGCGTCGCTTGCAACCATCAAGGAGTTTCAGGTTATTTCCAACAACTTTACCGCTGAATTCGGTCGCGGGTATGGAGCTGTCGTTCTGGTTCAGACGCTTTCTGGGACGAATGATATTAAGGGAAGTGTGTACTGGTATCACAATAACCACGCGTTGAATGCAAAGTCATTCTTCTCGCATGGCAAGAAACCGGTAACCCGTCGCAACCAGATGGGCGGCGTGCTGGGCTTTCCGATTCTGCGCAATAAACTCTTTGGCTTTCTGAGTGTTGATGAATTGAGAAACTCGGGGGCCAACACATATACGCGCGATCTCCCATTGCCCTTCGAACGGAATCCGGCCAACTGGTTTCAGACAAGCCCTGCCAACAATACGCCAGCAAATCGGGCTTTCATTCAGTCAGTATTCGACCGGTTCCCGACATCACTTGTGCCGAATGACTCTCGCTCGCCGCGCGTATACGTCGGTTCGCAGCCCTTCAGTTTCCCGGCAAATGACTATTCAGCTCGGTTCGATTGGAATGCAGGCCCGAAAGACACGTTATTCGCCCGTTGGCAATATACACGGCAAATATTCCAGGCCGATGACATCATCATTGGCGAGCGAGCCGATCAGAATAATAAGCAACAGAATTTTGGGCTGACCTGGACGCACAACTTTACGCCAAATGCAGTCGGCGAATTCCGCTACGGGCTCGGACTCCGAACGACGCTTGTAAATATCACGGCCGGTAATGACACACCGATCATGCGTTTTCAGAATCCGCATACAGTTACTGTTGGGTCGATCATCGGCAATGCCGGAGCATTTCCGATCCAGCGCTACCAGACTGACAACCAGTTTGTTTACAACTTGTCTGTGATCTTTGGCGGGAATCACTTCTTTAAGACGGGCATAGACATGCGGATGCAAAAGCTCGATGACCTTGCTGATAACTTTTCGCGAGGCTTCTACACGTTCAACGGAGCTTGCGGCGGTACCGTTTATCGCGATCCTACAACGGCCACGCCCTCAAATCCTGGCGGAAACCCATCAGGGTGGCACGCGCTCATCAATGGCTGCGTCTCAACCTTTCAGAAGGGATATGGTCCTTTCTTCCTCGAGAATCGGATCGGGGAGAGCAATTTGTACGCTGAGGATAACTGGAAGATCACTCCAAATCTGACCCTGAATCTTGGCGTTCGTTATGAATACGTCAACGCCCCGCGTGAAAGGCAGGGGAGGATCGAGTACGGATTTAGTGACGACAAGGACAATATCGAACCTCGGGTCGGTTTTGCCTACAGCCCGGATTTTGAAAACTCGTGGCTTCGAATGCTGTTTGGTCAAACTGGTGACAGTTCTATCCGTGGAGGGTACGGTATTTACCATGGGCGGATATTCCAGTCCGTGTTCTCACAGCCGGGTGCCACGGTCCGATTCAACCCCCCGACCGCCTTCTTCTACAGTCAGACCGGCGTCCCGACATCGGTCTTCAATCCGTTCAACCTTGCGGACCCGACAAACGGATTCGTTTTTGTTCCTGGTCCGCAGACTACGCGGCACTCGATCGCGATTATCGATCCAAATCTGCAGATGCCGTACACCCAGCAATGGAACCTGACATACGAACGCCAAATGCCCTGGACGTCGGCCCTACGCGTCAGCTACACGGGTAACCGCGGTATCGGGCTTTTGAAATATACACTGGGGAATTTACCGATACATGATCCGAACGGCGTCCTGGTCGTCGATCATCCGAATAACCCGGCAATCCTTCGCGGACAGATTATACGGCCGGCGGCTGACTTGTTCTGTGCAGGCACGACCGCGGCGACTGTCACTACGGCTTGTCCCGTTGCGGTGCCGATCGGCGCATTCGAATATAGCCGCCTTGTGCCTCGAGTAAACGAGAGAAGGCCCGACCCGCGCTACGGTACGAATGTCATCACCAGTAACGCTTCCTGGAGCTACTACAATGGACTTCAGGTAGAGTGGAACAAGCGTCTAAGTCACAATGTGAACTTCCAGGCCGCCTATACCTGGAGCAAGTCGATCGACACGACCTCGGAAGCAACCTTTGTTGGTTCTGGCGATAGTAACCAAAATGGTAACGACGCGAGGGCGTCCCGTGCGTTGTCGCGGTTTCACACTCCGCACCGCTTTACGTTCTTCGGAACGTATCGGAATCCATTTTTCAACAAGGACAATGGTCTGCTGGGCCAGATCCTCGGGGGATGGCAAACGTCGGTTGTCTTCAAGTGGGCGCACGGGACTCCATTTACCGTAACCGGCGGCGGGATCGATTTGAACCTTGACGGTTTTGCGGAAACTCGCCCCGTGCTCGTCGACCCCTCCGTTCTCGGGCGCAGCATTTCGAATCCGGCCACATCGCAGCAGCGATTGCCTCAAACGGCATTTCGAGCCCCCACATCCGCTTCGGATTATGGCTGCTGTATCTTGGGTCGAAACACCTTTTTCCTTGATGGTGTGAAGAACGTCGATCTTGCGTTCAGCAAGATCTTCAAGATGCCGTGGGAACGACAACGCCTCTCCTTGAGAGCAGACCTTTTCAATGCTTTCAACAAGGTTCAGTACGGCTTCCCGAACGCAACCTACACGAGCTCGACCCTCGGGGTGATCAGCACCACCGCTACGCAGTACTCTCCAAGAACCATTCAGGTGGCGCTGAAATACATGTTTTAGCGACGCTAAAGAAGGCAACAAATATCGCAGCGTTGGTCGCCGGTCCGATCAACGCTGCATTTACTTTTAAAGGGCCCTTTCTGAACAAGAGGGAAAATGATCGCCAATCGCGGCCGTTTCAACCGTTTAATATAATCGTAATATACTCACCCGCAGCTAAGGCACTCGTTTTGCTTTAAGAACTTCAAGTTTAAGCGCTATTGACCCGTTCACGATTATAGCTTTACGAAAAGTCTAATATCTTCAAAGTTTTCCATGCCCGTAGAGGAAAGCTGCGTGTGACGGTCGATAACGAAATTTTGAATAAAATTCCAGAAACCTAAATTATCCTTATGGTTTCGGATTCCGATTCCGCAAGCAATTTCGAAAGAGGAAAGAAGATTATGAGCAAAAAGACATGGACCTCGATCCTAATGTCAATAGCCGTGATGTTGTCGCTCTCTGCTGTGATCATCGGACAGGAAGTTACCGGTTCGATCGTCGGAACAGTTCGCGATGCATCAGGAGCGGCCATCCCGGGAGCGACCGTAACCGTTTCGATCCCGAGCCAGAACAACGTAGTGATCCGTACTGTGACCACTAGCGACGACGGGAACTTCTCTGTTCCCAACGTGCCCGTCAATATTTACTCCGTCACGATAGAGGCCGCAAATTTTAAGAGAAAGGTGACAACCGACGTCAAGGTTGACGTAGGTCAGCGGCGGCCGGTCGAGGTCACCCTTGAGGCCGGCAGTATTTCAGAAACCGTTACCGTCGAAGCAGATCGCGTCGCAGTCGAAGCCAATACTCCGACCGCATCGACGACCATCAATGGCGATCAGATCCGCGAGTTGTCGATCAACAACCGCAACTTCGTTCAGCTGGTTACGCTTGCACCTGGTGTTTCGGCCGATCTCGCTGATCAGGTATACGTCGGAACGACGAACCCCGAGGGTCAAGCCAACATAGTCAGCATATCTGTGAACGGCGCTCGTTCGAGCCAGAACACTTTCACGGTCGACGGGGCGGATATCACCGACCGTGGCTCCAATCTCACTATCCAGGCGTATCCGAGCGTGGACTCGATCGGTGAATTCCGTGTTCTTCGTTCGCTTTACCCTGCCGAGTCGGGACGCTCGGGCGGCGGACAGGTAAACATCGTTACCCGCAGCGGAACGGAAAGGTTCCGCGGCAGTGCGTATTATTTCTTCCGCAATGAAAGTCTCAATGCTAACGACCCGCTCACCAATTCGACTCCGGCCCTCCGCCAGACGCTCGGCGTCGACCCGGACACCAATAAGGTGAAGCGCCGTCCATTCCGTTACAAGAACTATGGCTGGACGCTTGGGGGGCCTATCTACTTTTTCAAGTTTGGCGATCGCGATCCGGACCAATCTCCTTTTGGACGCTGGAGCCGAACGTTCTTCTTCTTCTCACAGGAGTGGCGTGACGATAAGCGATTTCCGACTCTCGTTTCATCGGTGCCGACGGCTCTTCAGCGGGCAGGACAGTTTACTGTACCGATCTGTTTGCAGGCGACGGGAACGACCTGTACGCAGGTACTCGCTGGATCGTCTACGACGCCTGGCCAGTTGACGAATATCAACCCGGTTGCGCAGCAGTATATTCAGCACATTTATAACAACCTGCCGCTGCCCAATAACGGTGTGAACGGGCTGAACTTTCCGACCGAGGCCATTGCGGAGTTTCGTCAGGAAGTGCTGAAGATCGATCACTCGTTCAACGACAAGCTGTCAGGATATTACCGCTACCAGCGCGACAGCATCCCGACGCTCGACGCAAACGCTCTGTTCTCGTCAGGTTCGGGATTACCGGGCGTCTCAACGACATCGACCAATTCGCCCGGTCGCACGCACACTTTGCAGATGGTCTACTCGCCGACCTCGAATCTGATCTTCGAGGGACGTTACACCTTCGGATACGGCGCGATTTTGAGCCAGAACGTTGGCCTCTTGGCTCTTACCCGCTCGCCAATTCAGCCGCCACTTGCCTACCAGGTTACGCGTGACCGGGTTCCGACGATCAGCGGAAACGGTTTCAGCGCCCTCCAGGGGTTTGGTCCCTACGACAACTTCTCTTGGAAGAGCAACACGTCTGGCAGTGTCACGTGGATCGTCGGTAATCACACGACGAAGTACGGTGTGATGTACTCGAAATACCGCAAGAACGAAAATGCTCTTGCGGGCAACAACGAAGGTATTTTTAGTGGATTTAATACTCCGGGCACTGGGGTGACCACAAACGTTATCGCCCCCGGAGGCAATGCCACGCAGCAGTTGTGGGCAAACTTCCTGATGGGGACCAACGTCTCGTTCACGCAGGCAAGTTTCGATTACACTGCCGATCTGAGGCAGGAGGCAATCGAGGCCTTCGCTCAGGATGAGTGGAAGGCGCGACGTAATCTGACGCTCTATATGGGCGTTCGTTATTCGTATTTCGGTTCGCCGTGGGACAAGAACGGCCGTCTGACAAACTTTGTTCCTGAGTTGTGGAACCCGGCAGCGGCACCGCTGGTAACAGGCCAGGGAAATCGCGTCGTTGGCAGCGGTAATTTCTGCAACGGCCTTATCGTCAATACCCAGAACACGGTTCCGTTCCCGAATTGCACTCCGACACCGTCGCCGTATGGTAAGTATGTGGTAGACGCCCCTACGACCGACTTCGCTCCCCGCGTTGGTCTTGCCTGGGATCCGTTCGGCGACGGCCGAACGGCGATCCGCACGGGATATGGGATCTATCACGAGCAGATCCTGAGCGGCGTGTTCTTGCAGCACATCGGTCTGAATCCGCCGTTCCAACAAACATGTGCGGTGACCGGCGTGCGTCTCGACAACCCGGTCCCGAACGGATGTGCCGTGCAGGCAGTCGCCACCGCGGCAAACCTCCGTTCGATCCAAGCCGACTGGAAGACGCCGTACATGCAACACTGGTCGCTCGATGTGCAACGTCAATTGACCAGCAAGACGCTCGTGACGGCAGGATATTTCGGCTCAAAAGGAACCAACCTGATCGGCGGATTCGAACTCAACCTCCTTCGTCCGGGACAGGCATTGAATTCACTTTGCGCGACCGGAACGTCAACTACGCCGACCGTCCCGTGTCAACTTCCGAACCAAGCCTTCTTCAGCGCGGCGCAGGAAGCGATCCTCGATCAGATCAGGCCGTTTCGAGGGTACCGGTCGATCACAATGATTCAGCCGCGGTACAACTCTAACTATCATAGTTTGCAGGTCTCGGGTCAGCATCGGTTCTCGGGAGCGTCGCAGGTCAATGTCGCTTATACGTGGGCGAAGAACCTGACCGACAACCCGAACGACCGAAGTGCCGCTCCGCAGAACTCATTCAATACCGCCCTTGAAAAATCGCGTGCCGCACTTGATCGGCGGCATATCTTTACGCTCAACTACGTTTACGAGTTGCCGTTCTACCAAAGCCAGCAGGGCTTCCTTGGAAAGGTGCTCGGTGGATGGCAGGCATCTGGTATTGTTACCTATCAGACGGGATTGCCCTTCACGGCGACCGTTGCGGGATACGATCCGGCCGGCCTCGGTCTGCTTCCGCCGCCGCTGACGGTTGCTCGTCCTCGTTTGCTGTGTGACCCAAATCAGGGTGGTGCGAGATCGCCGCAGCAGTGGTTCAACACGTCGTGCTTCGCAGTCACGCCAATTAATAATACTGACCCGAACTACCCCGTCATTAACGAAGTGGGTAACGCAGGGCGAGGTATTATTTTTGGACCGCCGACGAAGCGAGTTGACTTCACACTCACGAAGAACCTCCGGTTCTCGGAGCGTTTCCGACTTCAGCTCAGAGGCGAGGCGTTCAATGTCTTCAACTGGACCAACCCGCGTGGGTTGAGCACCATTGTCTGGAGCGCCACGACGCAGCCGGTTGCCCAGGGCGGTAACGGCAGTTCGACGTTTGGTCAGGTCACGAGCTATCGTGATCCGCGTGTTCTTCAGCTTGGGGCCAAGCTTTATTTCTAAAGCACAGGCACCCATCTAATCCGCCCGCGTTCCTTTAACAGGGAGCGCGGGCTTTTTGATTTTCTATCCTGTGTGGAAAAATCTCGCCATGACTACCTTGATACGCAACGCGCAGATCGTAACAGCGGATAGTGCGGCCAACCGCGCTTCATTGTTGGTGAAGGAAGGTTTTATCGTTCAGATTGGAGCCGAAGCATTCGACGGCAAAGTCGATCAGACGATCGATGCTGACGGAAGCGTTGTTTATCCAGGTTTCATAGACGTGCATAATCATGGAGCTGTCGGTGTCGATGTGAACAATGCCGATGCCGATAGCCTGCTCCGCGTTGGGGAGTTTCTAGTAAGCAAGGGCGTTACCGCCTGGCTCCCGACGCTTGTACCGGATTCAGACGATAATTACCGGCGTGTGATATCCCAGCTCGATCGTTTAATAGAAATGCAGAAAGGTTATCCGGTCGCCCAGGCCCTCGGGGTGCATTTTGAGGGCGTTTTCGCGAATGAAAAGATGTGCGGAGCTTTGCGGCCGCAGTATTTCAAGAAGTTTACCGGTCCCGAAGTGCGCGAGCTTCCGAGGCCTGCGTCGGGTGTCTGCATGACCACATTCGCACCCGAGGTGGAGAATGGCATCGAGCTCGTCAAAGAACTAGTCCACGAAGGTTGGATCGCGTCGATCGGGCACACTCGGGCCGATGTGGACACGCTGGATGCTGCGTATGAAGCCGGAGCCCGGCACATGACACACTTCTTCAATGCGATGACCGGCGTGCATCACCGCGATGTCGGCGTTGCGGGCTGGGGGCTCTCGAAGCAGGGCGTGACGTTCGACATCATAGCGGACGGGGTGCATGTCGATCCCCGCATGGTCGCGCTAGCCTGCAAGAGCAAAGGCTCGGGCAGTGTGTCGCTGATCAGCGATTCGGTTGCACCGACAGGTTTGGGCGATGGTGACTTCGAACTTTGGAATGAAACCATAACGGTTAAAAATGCCCGGACGCGAAACGAGCGGGGAAGTATCGCGGGGTCGGTCGCGACAATGCTCGACTGTGTGAAAAATATGCGATCGCTTG
>Ga0247718_1000115_pt1 | contig 18308 bp, 16 predicted proteins | sample 21E_DmetaG_FD_189045 | JGI IMG/M metagenome (GOLD analysis project Ga0247718, IMG submission 189045) | Soil microbial communities from hillslope of Landscape Evolution Observatory, University of Arizona, Oracle, AZ, United States - 2-1-E_D | ecosystem: Engineered > Artificial ecosystem >...
GATCGAGGGGGCAAGTGTTGGGGTGGGGGCCTGCGGACTCCGAACTCATCCGGGACTCGCTGTAGCACATCCACGAGACGAACCATGCGCATAGAGCAGCTCATCCGGGAAAAGCGTGGGGAGATCCAGCAGATCGCAGCCAGGCACGGCGCGCGCAACGTCCGCGTGTTCGGCTCCGTCGCGCGCGGCGAGGCAGGCCCCGAAAGTGACCTGGATTTCCTGATCGAGGACGTGGGGGCGACGTCTCCGTGGTTTCCCGCCGGGCTGATCCTCGACCTGGAGGAGCTGCTCGGGCGCCGGGTTGACGTCGTATCGGAGGAAGCCCTGCGGCCGGAGCTGCGTCCGTACGTGCTGCGGGAGGCGAAGCCCCTGTGAGGGACGATACGGTCCACCTCGCCCACGTCCTGGAATGCATTCGCCGGATCGAGGAGAACACCTCCCCGGGCCGGGATGCGTTTCTGGCCTCCCACACCCTCCAGGATGCCGTTCTGCGCAACCTGCAGACGATGTGTGCGATGCGACCGTGTCTGCGCCGGTGACCGCCTACTCCGAGCTCGACCGCCCGGTCCAGTTCCTCAAGGGGGTGGGGCCCCGTCGCGCCGGGCTCCTCCAGAAGATGGGGCTGCTCACCGCGCGCGACGTGCTCTACCACGTCCCGCACCGGTACGAGGACGCCTCCACGGTGCAGCGGATCGGGGCGCTGGAGCCGGGGATGGAGGCGACGGTCATCGGGCGCGTGGTCTCCAAGGGGGTGATCCCCACCCGCAAGGGGCTCCGCATCTTCCAGGCGGTGGTGCGCGACGCCAGCGGGCTCATCGAGTGCTCCTGGCCCGGGCAGCCCTTCCTGGACCGGGTGATCCGCAAGGGCGACCTCCTCCTCCTCTCCGGGACGGTGAAGTTCTTCCACGGGCGGCAGCTCCACCCGCGCGAGTACACCCACCTGGCGCGCGAGGGGGAGGAGGCGCCGGAGGAGGGCGGTGGCACCGTCTTCCCCGTCTACCCCGCCACCGAGGGGCTCTCTCACCGCTACTTCCGCGCGCTCCTGGCCGACAACCTGGACGGAATGGTCGAGGCGGTGGCCGAGGAGGAGGTGTTCGGCGCCGACGTGCTGGAGCGCGCGGGCGTCCCCCCGCTCCCGAAGGCGCTGGAGCTGGTACACCGCCCCGAGTCGCTGGCCGACGCCGAGAAGGGGCGCCGCCGGCTGGCCTTCGAAGAGCTCTTCTTTCTCCAGGTCCTGCACGCGCAGGCCCGGCACCGCGCCACGGTGGAGCGCCCGGGGATCGTCTTCGAGCGGCGCGACACGCTGGTCCGCCCCTTCTATCAGTCGCTCCCCTTCCAGCTCACCGGCGCCCAGAAGCGCGTGCTGAAGGAGATCGGGGAGGACATGGCCTCATCCCGGCGCATGAACCGCCTCCTGCAGGGCGACGTGGGATCGGGGAAGACGGTGGTTGCGCTCTTCGCCATGCTGCGCGCGGTGGAGAATGGGTACCAGGCGGCCATCATGGCGCCCACCGAGATCCTGGCCGAGCAGCACGCCCGCACCCTGATGAAGCTCCTGGACGGCCTCCCCGTGCGGGTGGCGCTCCTCACCGGGAGGCTGGGGACGAAGGCGTGGCGCGAGACGGTGTACGGGATCGCCTCGGGCGACGCGGGGATCGTGGTGGGGACGCACGCCCTCATCCAGGAGGGGGTGGCGTTCGACCGGCTGGGGCTGGTGGTGATCGACGAGCAGCACCGCTTCGGCGTCCGCCAGCGGCTGGCGCTCTCCGAGATGGGGACCAATCCCGACGTGCTGGTGATGTCCGCCACCCCCATCCCCCGCTCGCTGGCGCTCACCCTCTACGGGGACCTGGACGTCTCCATCCTGGACGAGCGCCCTCCGGGCCGGCAGCCCGTCCGCACCGCGCTCCGCCACCAGTCTGCGCACCCCAAGGTGATGCAGTTCATCCGCGAGCAGGTGGACGAGGGGCGGCAGGCGTACCTGGTGTACCCGCTGGTGGAGGAATCGGAGAAGGTGGACCTGAAGTCGGCGGTGGAGGAGTACGAGCGGCTCCGCGCCGAGGTCTTCCCCGACCTGCGGCTGGGTCTGGTCCACGGGCAGATGCCCGGCGAGGAGAAGGATCGCGTGATGCAGGCCTTCGCCGCGGGCGAGGTGGACGTGCTGGTCTCCACCACGGTGATCGAGGTGGGGATCGACGTTCCCAATGCGTCGGTGATGGTGATCGAGCACGCCGAGCGCTTCGGTCTCTCGCAGCTCCACCAGCTCCGCGGGCGGGTGGGGCGCGGGGCGGCGGAGAGCTTCTGCATATTGCTGAGCGACGCGGCGGACGCCGTGGAGCGGCTGAAGATCTTCAGCTCCACCGAGGACGGCTTCGCCATCGCGGAGGCGGACATGCGGCTCCGCGGGCAGGGCGACCTGTTCGGGGCGCGGCAGTCGGGGATGGCGAGCTTCCGCTTCGCCCGGCTGGAGGACGACGAGGCGCTCCTGTCGCGAGCCCGCGCCGAGGCACGCCGCGTGGTGGACGAGGACCCGGAGCTGGAGCGGCACCCGCGGCTCCGCGAGGCGCTGGAGTCGCGCTACGGGGAGCGGGCGCGCCTCTTCCACGTGGGGTGAGCGGAGATCCCCTCTCTTACAGGCCCTCACCCGGCTCGCCGAGGCTCGCCACCCTCTCCCGATTCTGGGAGAGGGGGCCGGGGGGTGAGGGCCCGCCCTAACCTCGTTTGACCGGCACCCCGCCTCGCGCTATGTTGAGTTAGGCGCCTGGAACATGCGGCGCCCGCGGCAGGATCATTGCATTGGTGCGGCGGGTACGGACGGAGCGGGACGGCGCCGCGGCCGCGGCGATGGCGAACCCCCTCGGAAAGGACGGCGCATGACAGGATCCCTGGTCTGGCAGGGCGGAACGGGCTTCCGAACTATCCCGGAGGGGGGTGCCGCATGAAGAAGATCCGCACCCTCCTCCTGAACGCCAACTTCCAGCCCCGGGCGGTCATCCCCGTGGAGCGCGCCTTCGCGCTGATGTTCGAGGATGACGACGTCGGGGGCGGGATGGGCAAGGTCGACGTGGTCCTCACCGCGCGCGACGTCCGCACCGGAGAGATCCCCGAGGGGATGCAGGTGTGGCGGAGCGTCCACGCGGAGTTCCCCGTCCCGCTGGTGGTGGCCCTCCGGCGGATGCGCAGCCCCCTCTTCGACCTGCACAACGTCCCCACGGGGACCCCGAACCTCCCGGCGCTGGTCAAGCGCGACAACGGGCGCTGCCTGTACTGCCTGCGCACCGCCGAGGAGCTGGAGCCGTGGAACCACTTCACCATGGACCACATCGTCCCGCGGTGGAAGTTCCGGCAGCCCAGGGACGCACACCGGTACGAGAACCTGGCGCTGGCGTGCCTGGAGTGCAACAACCGTAAGGGTGGACGCACCCCCGAGGAGGCCGGGATGACGCTGCACGGCATCCCCCTGGAGCCCTCCCGGTGGGAGCTGGTGGCCCCCGACCTGCTGGAGTGCCAGCGCGTCTTCGTGCGCTGGTGCCGCGAGGGCGGCCCCATTCCCGAGGGGCTCAACGTGCAGGCCGCCTGACGGCGCCGCTCCGGAGCCCGCAGCTCTTCCGCCCCGCCGTGGACCGGTCCACGGCGGGGCGGTTCGTTTTCCTCCTCCCCCGCCGCGGCACGCTCCCTGCCGCCCGTCCGCGCCCGGAGGCGGCCCGCCGACCGCGCGGCCGCCGCGCACACCCACCCGGAGGGGGCCCTTGCACCACGAGTTCATCGTCTTCGCGGGGACCGCCAACCCCGCCCTCGCACAGGCCGTCGCGCGGGAGCTGGGCGTGCGGCTCGGCGACTGCAGCGTGGAGCGCTTCCCCGACGGCGAGATCTCGGTGCGGCTCCTGGAATCGGTGCGCGGCAAGCAGGTCTTCGTGGTCCAGCCCACCTCCCCGCCCGTCAACGACAACCTGGTGGAGCTGCTGGCCTTCGCGGACGTCTGCCGGCGGTCGTCGGCGGGGCAGCTCACCGCCGTCGTCCCCTACTTCGGCTACGCCCGCGCCGACAAGCGGAACCGCCGCCGCGAGCCCATCACCGCCTCCATGGTGGCGGGGCTCATGCAGACCGCGGGGGTGGACCACGTGGTCGCGGTGGACCTCCACACGGAGCAGATCGAGGGGTTCTTCGCCATCCCGGTGGACACCCTGAGCGCCGTCCCCATCCTCTGCAGCGACCTGCGCGACCGTCTCCCCCGCGACGTGGTAGTGGTCTCGCCCGACGCGGGGCGGGTGCGGCTCGCCACCGAATACGCGCAGCGGCTCGACGCGGAGCTCGCCGTGCTCCACAAGCGCCGCGACAGCGGGAGCGAGACCACGGTGACGCACCTGGTGGGCGAGGTGGACGGGCGCCCGTGCCTGATCGTGGACGACATGATCTCGACCGGGGGAACGCTGGTGCAGAGCGTCCACGCCCTGCGCGATGCGGGCGCGCGGGATCTCTACGTCTCCGCCACGCACGGCCTCCTGCTGGGGAACGCGCGCGAGCGTCTGGCCGCGGCCGGGGTGCGCGAAGTGCTGCTGTCCGACACCGTGCCCTGCGGCCCGTGCCGGGAGCCCCCGGTGCGGGTGGCGTCCATCGCGCGCCTGCTCGCCGCGGCCATCGCGCGCTTCGCGGTGGACGGGTCCATCCACGACCTGGCGTAGCCTCTCGCGCGCTTCTTGCGCGAGGCGCCGCGTTCGGCCAGGGGAGAGCACCGGGAACAGGGAGGAGCCAGGTGGAGGAGACGCAGGGGATCGGGGAGGCCATCCGCCGCGCGGCCGTTCCGCTCGGCGGGCACGCGGAGGACTACGACGCGCTGATGGAGCTGGTGGGGGACGCCCGCGTGGTCCTCCTGGGCGAGGCGACGCACGGCACCCACGAGTTCTACCACGAGCGCGCCCGCATCACCCAGCGGCTCATCACCGAGAAGGGGTTCACCACCGTGGCGGTGGAGGCCGACTGGCCGGACGCCTACCGCGTGAACCGCTACGTGCGCGGGCAGAGCGACGACGCCAGCCCCGCCGAGGCGCTCGGCGACTTCCGCCGCTTCCCCACCTGGATGTGGCGCAACACCGACGTGCTGAACCTGGTGGGGTGGCTTCGGGAGTACAACGACTCCCTGGGCGCGGACGCCACGAAGGTGGGGTTCTACGGGCTCGACCTCTACTCCCTCTACTCCTCCATGGAGGCGGTGATCCGCTACCTGGAGGAGGTGGACCCCGAAGGGGCCAAGCGGGCGCGCCACCGCTACTCGTGCTTCGAGCACTTCGGGGAGGACACGCAGGCATACGGCTACGCGGCGGAGCTCGGGATTGCCGAGAGCTGCGAGGAGGAGGCGGTCCGGCAGCTCCGCGAGATGCGGGACCGCGCCGCGGAGCTGGCGCGGCAGGACGGCGGCCTCCCCGAGGACGAGCACTTCTACGCCGAGCAGAACGCGCGGCTGGTGAAGAACGCGGAGGAGTACTACCGGAGCATGTTCCGCGGCCGGGTCTCGTCGTGGAACCTCCGCGACTGCCACATGGCCGACACGCTGGAGGCGCTGCTGCGCTACTTCGACTCGCGCGGACAGAACACCAAGGTGGTGGTCTGGGAGCACAACTCCCACATCGGCGACGCGCGCGCCACCGAGATGGGGGACGACGGGGAGTGGAACGTGGGGCAGCTCGCGCGCGAGCGCTGGGGACGCGACGCGGTGCTGGTGGGGTTCACCACGCACCACGGCACGGTGACCGCCGCCTCCGACTGGGACGCGCCGGCGGAGAGGAAGCGGGTGCGCCCCGCGCTCCCCGGGAGCTTCGAGGCGCTCCTGCACGCGGTGGGAATCCCGCGCTTCCTCCTCCCGCTCCGCGACAACGCGGAGCTGTCGCGGGCGCTGGACGCGTCGCGGCTGGAGCGCGCCATCGGGGTGATCTACCTCCCGCGGAGCGAGCGGGTGAGCCACTACTTCCACGCCCGGCTCCCGGAGCAGTTCGACGCGGTGGTCCACGTGGACGAGACCCGTGCCGTGGAGCCGCTGGAGCCCACCGCGCAGTGGCACACGGGGGAGGCGCCGGAGACCTTTCCCACCGGAATCTGATCCGCGGGGGCGCCGTTGCGCGCCCCCATGGCCCGCCGTACCTTCGGTGGCGGGCACCGGTCCCGCCCGTTCACCGTCTCTCCCGCAGGAAGCCCGTGATCCGTATCCCGACCGCCGTCGCCGCATCGTCGCTCCTCGCGCTCGCCGCCGTCGCCCCGGCGCTGGAGGCGCAGCGGGGACAGCTCCCCGTCCCCTCGCGCCACCCCCGGGTGCGCGAGGCGCTGGCCTACGCGGCGCGCACCGAGCCGCAGACCATCGAGGAGCAGATCTCCCTCTGCGAGATCCCCGCGCCCCCCTTCAAGGAGGCGGTCCGCGCCGCGGAGTACCGCCGCCGGATGGAGGCGCTCGGCCTGAAGAACGTGCGGATCGACGCCGAGGGGAACGTCATCGGGGAGCGCCCGGGGGAGCCCGGCGGGCCGGTGGTGGTCATCTCGGGGCACCTGGACACCGTCTTCCCCGAGGGAACGGACGTCACCGTGAAGCGCGAGGGGACGATGCTGCGCGGCCCCGGGATCGGGGACGACTGCCGCGGGCTGGCGGTGATCCTCGCCGTGGCCGAGGCGCTCGACGCGGCGAAGGTGCGGACCCGCGGCACCATCCTCTTCGTCGGGACGGTGGGCGAGGAGGGGCAGGGGAACCTGCGCGGGGTGCGCCACCTCTTCGGCAAGGAGCTGGCGGGGAAGGTGGACTACTTCATCTCCGTGGACGGGACGGGGCTCGGCATCACCAAGGACGCCGTGGGGAGCAACCGCTACCGCGTCTCCTTCCAGGGGCCGGGCGGGCACAGCTACGGCGCGTTCGGGATGCCCAACCCCATCCACGCCATGGGGCGCGCCATCTCCAAGGTGGCCGACTTCCAGGTCCCCACCGACCCCAAGGTCACCTTCAACGTGGGAGTGGTGGAGGGCGGCACCTCGGTGAACTCCATCCCCTCCACGGGGACGCTGCAGGTGGACATGCGCTCGGTGGACACCACCGCGCTGGCGCGCCTCGACGCGCAGTTCCGCCGCGCGGTGCAGGAGGCGCTCGCCGAGGAGAACGCCCGCTGGCGGAGCGAGGTGAAGCTCACGGTGAAGTGGGACACCGTCGGGATCCGTCCCGCCGGACACCAGCCCGACGACGCGCCGGTGGTGCGCGCGGCGGTGGCCGCCGGGAAGGCGCTGGGGTTCGACGCGGAGACGGGCGCCTCCAGCACCGATGCCAACATCCCCATCAACCTCGGCATCCCCGCGGTGACCATCGACGGCGGAGGTGAGGGCGGCGGCGCGCACTCGCTGGAGGAGTGGTTCGACACGCGCGACAGCCACCTGGGAACGCAGTGGGCGCTCCTGTACGTGGTGACGCTCGCCGGGGTGAGGTGAGCCTCGCTCAGACGCTCGTTGACACCCGTACCTGCGCGCGCTACCCTGTTCTACGTCCCGTCGGTCCCCACCCGGTTGCCGCCGTCGCGACCGTGAGCTGAGCCTGTCCCGGGGCGGCCCGCCCCTCCGCAACATCCCACTCCCCGCCGGGCGGACGCAGCGCTCCGCCCCTCGCCCGGCCCGTCCGCCCACCCTTTGCCGGAGGATCTCTGCTCCCCTATGTGTGGTCAGAAGCGGTCGACTCCCTCGGTAAGTTCGTGGCAGGTCCCCACCTCAGGAGGAATCAGATGGGCATTCACACACGCGTGAAGCTCGGCCTCGCCATTGCCGCGCTCGCGGCGGTGCTCGGAGCCGGGGCCTCACCGCTCGGCGCGCAGGGCACCGGCACGGTGCGCGGCCGCGTCACCGCCTCCGGCACCCAGGCGCCCCTCGCCGGCGTCCAGGTGACGGTGGCCGGGACGGGACGCCGCGCGGTCACCGGCAGCACGGGCGAGTACACCCTCTCCGACGTTCCCGCGGGCGCGCGCGCGGTCCGCGCGGAGCTCCTCGGCTACGCCACGGCCGAGGAGCGCGCGGAGGTCGCCGCCGGCGGCGTCGCCACGGTCAACTTCCAGCTCGGGCAGTCGGCGGTTGCCATCGACGCGCTCGTCGTCACCGGCACCCCCGGCGAGACGCGCCAGCGCGCGCTCGGCACCACCGTCTCCCGCCTGCAGGCCGTGGAGGTCGTGGAGAAGGCGCCGGTCACGAACCTCTCGGAGCTGCTGAACGGGCGGGTCGCGGGGGTGGCCATCATCAACACCACCGGCCAGCTCGGCGGAGGGAACCGGGTGCGGATCCGCGGCGCCAAGAGCTTCTCCCTCTCCAACGAGCCGCTGGTGTACATCGACGGGGTGCGCGTCAACAACGACCAGGCGACCGGCCCCGCGAACCAGGCGTTCGGGTCGCGGAGCCTCTCGCGCTGGAACGACATCAACCCCGAGGACATCGAGTCCATCGAGATCATCAAGGGACCGGCCGCGGCGACGCTGTACGGCACCGAGGCCTCGGCGGGGGTGATCCAGATCATCACCAAGCGCGGGCGCACCGGGGCGCCGCGGATCAGCGCGACCCTCAAGCAGGGGAGCAACTGGTTCGCCAACCCCGAGGGGCGGCTCTGGACCAACTACTTCGACGTGGGGAACGACGGGAACGTCGAGTCCATCGACATCGTCGAGCTGGAGAAGTCCCGCGGGAACGCCATCTGGCAGCGGGGGCACATCCAGGAGTACGACGTGAGCGTGGGGGGCGGCTCGGACGCGGCCCGCTACTACGTCGGGAGCACCTTCGAGAACAGCACGGGCGTGGACCCCGACAACCGGCTGCGGATGTGGGGCGGGCGGGCGAACGTGACCATCACCCCCAGCCCGACGTGGGACGTCAACGCGAGCGTCGCCTACCGCACCGGCCGCACCAACATCGGGCTGGACGCCGGGGGCGGCGGGCTGACGTGGACCACCTTCTTCGCCCGGCCCGACCGCCTGGTGAACAACGACCCGCGGCGCGGCTTCTACAGCGGCACGCCCGAGTCGTACATCGGCGCGTTCGACAGCTGGCAGGACTTGGCCCGCACCACCATCTCCCTCACCGTCAACCACCGCCCGTTCACCGGGCTCTCCCAGCGGCTGACGCTCGGGCAGGACCTCACCCGCGAGCAGGACACCGAGATCCAGTACCACGACCGGCAGTGGGTCCCCTTCTTCTCCTTCTCGGACCGCGGGTACAAGGAGCAGCGGGAGCGGAACGTGGACTACGCCACGGCCGACTACGCGGCCACGCTGCAGCTCCCGGTGGGCGAGGGGCTGATCTCCAGCACTTCCGTCGGCGGGCAGCTCTACCGGCGCATGACCGAGCTCCTGTACGCGTACGGCGAGAACTTCCCGGTGCCGGGGCTCACGAGCATCGCGGCCACCACGCAGAACCGCACGAACAGCGAGTCCGCGGTCGAGAACGTGACGGTGGGCGTGTTCGCGCAGCAGCAGTTCTCCTGGCAGGACCGGCTCTTCCTGACGGCGGCTCTGCGGGCGGACGACAACAGCGCCTTCGGCGAGGAGTTCGACCTGGTCCGCTACCCGAAGGTGAGCGCCGCGTGGGTGGTGAGCGAGGAGCCCTTCTGGAACTTCGGCTTCGTGAACACGCTCAAGCTGCGCGGTGCCTACGGTGAATCGGGCCAGCAGCCGGAGGCGTTCACGGCCATCCGCACCTTCGCGCCGGTGACCGGCCCCGGCGACGTCGGCACGGTGACCCCGCAGAACCTCGGCAACCCGAAGCTGGGCCCGGAGCGCGGGAAGGAGGTGGAGATGGGCTTCGACGCGAGCCTGTTGAACGAGCGGCTCAACGTGGAGTTCACCTACTACAACCAGCGGACGACGGACGCCATCCTGGAGCGCGAGATCGCCCCCTCCAGCGGGTTCTCCGGCCTGCAGTTCGTGAACGCGGGCGAGATCCGCAACCGCGGCGTCGAGCTGCTGGTCCGCGGCGAGCCGTGGCGCACGGAGCGGCACGGGCTGGAGCTGGCGCTCAACCTCTCCACCAACGACAACGAGGTGGTGAGCCTGGGTGACATCACCACCCAGAACTTCATCAATGCGGGCACGTACCTGCGGCACCAGATCGGGTACCCCGTGGGCTCCTGGTTCAGCCGGCGGGTGGTCAGCGCCGAGCTGGACAGCCGGGGGGTCGCCCGCAACCTGATGTGCGACGACGACAAGGGGGGCGCCGTCGCGTGCGCCAATGCCCCGTTCATCTACCTGGGCCGCACCACGCCCGACTTCGAGGGAGGCTTCAACTCCACGCTCCGCCTCTTCGGCAACGTCGAGATCTTCGGACAGCTCGACTTCAAGACGGGGTTCTCCAAGCTGGACGGCAACCTGCGCGTCCGCTGCTACTTCTTCTCGGAGTGCCGGGAGAACTGGTTCCCGAGGGAGTTCGAGCCGGCCCGCATCGCTGAGATCCAGGCGGCCGGGCCGTACGGCGGCACGCTGATCGACCGGGCGGACTTCCTCAAGTTCCGCGAGCTCTCGCTGGGGTATCAGATCCCCGGCGCCTGGGCGCAGCGCTTCGGCGCGGGGAACGCGTCCATCCGGGTGGCGGGGCGGAACCTCTACACCTGGACCAAGTTCGGCGGGCTCGAGCCCGAATCGGCGTTCAACGGCGGCACCCGCGGCGGCCAGCACTCGCTCTGGGAGCAGAACGTCCTTCCGCAGCTCCAGCAGATGGTCGTCAGCCTCAACGTGAGCTTCTGAGGAGGGCGAGATGCGAGAACACCGAAACCGGGCCATCCACCACCGGAAGCGAGACATGAACCGAATCGAATCCCTGTGCCGGAGCGCCCGGGACGTGCTGCTGCGCGCGTTGCTCCTGGCGGGAGTGGTGACTGGCGCCGCGGCGTGCAACCTGGACGACCTCCTGAACGTGGACGCCCCGGACCGCATTCCCGCGGAAGGGCTGGCGGTGCCGTCGAACGCGCAGCTCCTGGTGAACGGGGCGGTGGCCGACTTCGAGTGCGCCCTCGGGTCGTACATCGCGCTCTCGGGCGTGATGGCGGGGGAGCTGACCGATGCCACCCAGACGGCGGCGCGCTGGCCGTACGACCGCCGGAACGTCCAGTCGAGCGATGCGCTGTACGCCACCTCCGACTGCGCGGCGCTGGGGATCTACACCCCGCTCTCCCGCGCCCGCTGGTCGGCGGACAACGTCCTGGGGCACCTGCAGCGCTGGTCCGACGCCGAGGTCCCCAACCGGCAGGCACTGATCGCCCGGGCCGCCGCCATGGCGGGGTACTCGTTCCTCCTCCTGGCGGAGGGCTTCTGCACCGCGGCGGTGAACCAGGGGCCGGAGCTCCAGACGGCGCAGCTCCTCGATTCCGCCATCGCGCGCTTCAGCACGGCGCTCACCGCGGCGCAGGCGGCGAACGCGGCCGACCTGGTGAACCTGGCGCTCGTGGGCCGCGCCCGCGCGAACCTGGACGCGGGACGGGGGCAGCAGGCGGTGGCGGACGCGCAGCGGGTCCCGGCGAGCTTCGAGTACACCGTGTCCGCGTCGGCCGCGAACGCGCGCCGGAACAACCGGATCTTCGCGCAGAACGGACAGGGCTCCACCGGCGGGACCGCGCTCTCGGTGGGACCGGCCTACCGGAACGTCACCTACGCGGGGGTGGCCGACCCGCGCGTGGCGGTGGTCAACGCCAACCGCAACTCCACGGACGGGACGCCGCTCTTCTTCCAGACCAAGTACGCCTCGCTGTCGGCTCCCATTCCGCTGGCCACGGGGGACGAGGCGCAGCTCATCGTCGCCGAGGTGCAGGGCGGCCAGACGGCGGTGGACATCATCAACGCCTTCCACGCGCGGGCGCGGATCCCCGCCTTCGCGGGCGGCACCGCGGACCAGATCCGGGCGCAGGTGATCGAGGAGCGCCGCCGGGAGCTCTTCCTGGAGGGGCACCGGTTCTTCGACATCCGGCGGCTCAACCTCCCGCTCGATCCGGCGCCGGGGACGGCGTACCGCAAGGGCGGCCTCTACGGCGAGAACCGCTGCTTCCCGCTCCCGGACGTGGAGCGGCTGAACAACCCCAGCATGTAGCGGCGGCAGGGCACGAAAAGGCGGGGGCGGCTCCAGGGCCGCCCCCGCCTCCTCCTTTCCGGATTCCGGCTCCGCGCTACGCCGCCGTGGACTGCCTCCCCTCCCGGAGCCACGTCTCCACCTTCACCAGAAAGGAGCGCACGTCGATGGGCTTGGCGATGTAGTCGTTGCACCCCGCCTCCAGCACCCGCTCCCGCGCCCCCTCCATGGCGGTGAGCGCGAGGATGGGGACCTGGCGGAACCCGTGGGTGGAGCGGAGCGTCTGCGTGGCCTGGAAGCCGTCCACTTCGGGCATCATCACGTCCATCAGCACCAGGTCCGGCTGCCGCGAGAGTGCCACCTCCACGGCCTCACGGCCGTTGCGCGCGAGCTCCACGCGGTAGCCGAACGCGTCCAGCAGGGTGCGGAGCGCTTCGCGGCTGTCCTCGTGGTCCTCGGCAATGAGGATCGTGGCCCTCGATTCCTCCTCCGGGCCGGGAAGAGCGGAGTTCGGGTACATGGAGCTGGAATCCTCGGTCACACTCCCCGAACCACAGGGAGCGGCATGATGCGTGTACCGGAGGACGATCCTCGGGCAGGCCCGGGGATCGCGCGTCAGAGAACGGCTGCGGCTCTCGTCCGGGGGATGCAATTCGTGTGCCCCATACGGATCCCGACTGGTCGTGCGCGTCTTGTGAGGCCCCCCGGAGGCGGATAGCTTCCCGGCGCGAGCTGCCGGCCGCACTCCTCCACCCCGACGGTGCCATGCCCACCTGCTTCCTGACGCGCAGGCTCCGCTTCTCCGCGGCCCACCGCTACCACCGCCCCGAGTGGAGCGAGGAGCGGAACCGCGCGGTGTTCGGCCCGTGCAGCAACCCGCACGGGCACGGCCACAACTACCTGCTGGAGGTGACGGTCGCCGGAGAGCCCGACCCCCTCACCGGCTTTTCGGTGGACCTGGGCGTGCTGGACCGGGTGCTGCGGGAGGAGGTGACCGAGCGGCTGGACCACCAGCACCTGAACCACGTGGTCCCGGAGTTCGCGCCGGGGGGGCGGGTCCCCACCACGGAGAACCTCCTGCTCCTGCTCTGGGAGTGGATCGCGCCGCGGCTGGAGGGGGTGCGGCTGGTGCGGCTGCGGTTGCACGAGGACTCCACCTTCTACGTGGACTACCTGGGGCCCGAAAGCGGAGCGGGGGGGGACCGGTACCGGTCCCCCCCCGAGTAGGCGCCGCTCAGGCGTCCGCCGCGAGCGCTCCCCGTGGAGCGCGGCGCCCCGTCATTCCCCGTTCCAGACTCCGCACCCTTCGTTCACGTCCACGGGAATCTCGGGTACCTGCACCTGGTAGGAGCCCCGGGCCTGCACCCGGCTCAGGTCGTAGAGGTAGGCCGAGGCCCCCTTCGCGACCCGGGTGTCGAGCTTCACGCCCACGTGGTCCAGGTATCCCAGGACGAACTCCTTCTCCCGGAACCTGTGCGCGCCCACCCCGGCGCCGAATACGATCCACACGCGGGGCCGGCCCTGGTAGCGGCTCAGCTCCACTAGGTAGCGCTCCGGCTGGAAGCGCGAGCACTCTCCCACGGCGTAGCTTCCCGCCCCGAACCCGAAGCGGCCGGCGTACAGGGCAAAGATGGGAGCGGCGTCGTATTGAACGTGGACCACGTCGCCGGGAGCCCGCTGGCGGGCCACGTACTCCACCACCGGCCTCATCTCGGCCCTTCCGTAGGGAATCCAGCGGACGTCCTCCACGAATGGCGGCACCACGAGGAGGAGGAGCACCGCCGCCGCTACCACGCGCAGCGGCCGGCCCAGCGCGCGGCGGAGCTGTTCCCCCCCTTCCCCCATCAGGAGGAAGAACACGGGAGCCAGGTAGAGGACGGAGCGCCCGCCGGTCACCCAGACCGCCCCGAACGGATAGACGCGGAGTCCCGAGAGGAGGAGCGCCACCGCGACCGGACCCAGGAGGAGGAAGAGGAGGCCGCGGCGTGCGGTCCACAGCCAGGCCACCCCACAGGCGAACGCCAGCATCCCGGCCGCGGGCTGGTAGAAGGCGGTGCGGACCGCGTCGTCGTCCAAGGCCCCCAGCGGATCGCGGAAGAGCTGCGCGAAGGTGTCCGGGAACCAGCGCAGCTCCGCGGCGGAGAGAGGGGGGAAGGGCATGAAGCCGCTCTCCCAGAACGCGAATCCGACCTCGGCCCGCGACCGGACGACCAGCACCAGCGCCGTGGCGGCCAGGAGCACTCCCACGCCGGCCAGGGCGGCGACGGGGCGGAAGCTGCGCCAGTCCTTCGCGCGGGCGAACGCCGCGAGGAGCCCCAGCGTGGTCCCGGCCAGCACGATGACCGTGGTGAGAGCGAAGAAGGTCGCCACGATCCCCACCGCCACGAAGACGGCCAGCCGGCGCGCGGTGGCCCCCCTGTCGTGGAGGCCCACGGCGAGGTGGAGGACCACCAGGCTGGCCGCCACGTCGGTGGCGTAGCGCTTCGCCTCGGAAGAGTAGTAGACCAGGAACGGAGAGACCGCGAAGAGGGCCAGCGCGAGGAGGGCCGCGTTCGGGGAGAGCGTCCGCCGGGCCAGGGCATGGAAGAGGAAGAGGGAGGCGATCCCCGCGAGCAGGGGGACGAGGCGCAGGGAGAGCTCGTTGACTCCCAGCGTCAGCGCCGCCGCCCTCTCCAGGATGTAGAACCCGGGCGCGACCCCACCGAAGACGGAGGGCTGGAGCAGCTCGGCGAAGGAGTGGCCGAGGTACTTGGAGGCGGCGAACGCCTCGTCCATCCAGAAGGAGCGGGCCCCCAGGTACTGCAGGAGCCGGAACCCGATCCCCACCGCGAAGATCGCGGCCAGAAGCCGGCGCTCCCGGCCCCCCATTCCCGGCGGGCCGTCGCCGGCTTCAGGATAGGGGGGTCCGGGAGCGTCGGACGGGGATACCCGCGGGGGGGATGCACTGGTCACGGAGCAGTCGTCACGGTTCTGGAGCGGGGCCGGCCGTTCCGGTCAGTTGCAGCTGGCGGCCGGCGTGATGACGCGCTGCTCGTTGATGGTGAAGTGGCGGATGTCCACCACCCCGTTCGGGCGGGCGCAGGCCAGGTACGCGGCCTCGTCGCCGTCGCTGATCTCGAACTGGTAGTACTTCGCGCTCGCGAAGGAGGCGGCCGCCCCCTCCAGCTCCGCGATGTCGGTGGCGAACACCTCGTACCGCTGCTTGTACCGCTCCTGCAGCGTGTAGAGCTGCTTCAGGATGGGCATGGCCTCGGCCTCCTTGGAGGCCTTGGAGACCTCGTTGAACTTCGGGATGGCGATGGCGGCGAGGATGCCGATGATGACCACCACGATCATCAGCTCGATGAGGGTGAAGCCGTCGTGGTGACTGGGGGAGGTGCTCGTACGCATGTCGCGTAGCTCCGACTCTCGATTGCCGGAAATGAAAGGGGAGCCGAAGGTGGTCTCCGGCTCCCGTACAGCCTGTCGGGGAAGATCCGGATCAGGAGGCGGTGCAGGTGCCGATCTCGATGTTGCGGCTCTTCGTGATCTTCTTGGTCCGCGTGACGTTCGCGTCCTTGGTGGTGGCCTGGATGCAGAAGTTGCTGGCGTCGCCGCTGGACACGGTGAAGTTGTAGTACTTGGCGTCGTGCGAGGTGGTCCAGCCGACCGCGCTGAGGAAGGCGTCGCTGCCCGCGTAGGTGTCGTTCCGCTGGTAGTAGGACTCCTGCAGCGAGTACGCCTGCTTCAGGATCGGATCGGCCTCGGCCTCCTTGGAGCTCTTGGAGACCTCGCTGAACTTCGGGATGGCGATGGCGGCGAGGATGCCGATGATGACCACCACGATCATCAGCTCGATGAGGGTGAAGCCCTTGCTGTTCCGGATGTTCCGCATGACTGTGCTCCGTACTGGAGTGGAATGGGGGAGGTGCCGCCGTCAGCACCGCTCGTGCTGCTGGCCCGGAGAAAGGCAACGCGTGTACCAGCGGGGTGGTGCATGCGTAAATTATCTCTCTACAATAACTTGAAAGGGGGTGTAAAGTTTCCTGACACTGCCTGCCCGTGCTGATCCTGCACGATCCCTTGCACTGTGCAAGGCTCCGGGGCGTGGCATTCACCGCCAGTCTTGCGCCCCCTCCCCCCGCGCGTCTATATGGAAGCCGCGCGTCCGGGGACGGCCCCGGGACGGAGCCAGAGCCTCTGCAGGGAGAGAACGCGTGAGCGACGCGGACATCAAGGACGTGACCATCATCGGCGGGGGCCCCACGGGGCTCTTCGCCGCCTTTTATGCGGGACTTCGCGGCGTCTCGTGCCGCATCGTGGACGCCCTTCCCCAGCTCGGGGGGCAGCTCATGGCGCTCTACCCCGAGAAGTACATCTTCGACGTGGGCGGACTGCCGAAGATCCTGGCCAAGGACCTGGCCCGGAACATGATCGAGCAGGGGACGCAGTTCGGGCCCGAGGTGGTGCTGGAGGCCGAGGTGCAGACCCTCGTCCGCGAGGACGGCGTCATCCGCCTGGGGACGCCCCGCGGCGACTTCCTCACGCGGACGGTGATCATCACCGCGGGGAAGGGCGCGCTGAACCCGCGGGTGCTGGAGTGCCCGGGGTGGGAGGAGCTGTACGCCGCCCGCTCCGGGGTCTACACGCACGTCCACCAGCCGGAGGAGTTCCGCGGGAAGCGGGTGCTTCTGGTGGGGGGCGGCGACTCGGCGGTGGACTGGGCGCTGGGGCTCCAGGGGATCGCCACCGAGATCACCCTCATCCACCGCCGCAGCGAGTTCCGGGCGCACAGCTCCAGCGTGAAGGAGATGCGCCTCCTCGCGGAGCAGGGGAAGCTCAACATCCGCACCCCCTACGAGGTCCGCTCGCTGGAGGGGGACGGGGCGTGCGTTCGGCGGGCGGTGATCTACAACAACGACACGGGCGAGGACCTTCCGCTGGAGGTGGAGGCGGTGGTGGCGCTCCTGGGCTTCAAGCCCGACCTGGGGCCCATCGGCACCTGGGGACTGGAGCTGGAGAAGAACTCCATCAAGGTCTCGCAGGTCATGGAGACCAACCTCCCGGGCGTCTACGCCGCGGGGGACGTGGTGCACTACCCCGGGAAGCTGGAGCTGATTGCCCTGGGGTACGGCGAGGCCGCCATCGCGGTGAACAACGCGGTGCACTACATCAACCCCAAGGCACGCGTGAGCCCCGGGCACTCCACGAACCTGAAGATCTTCAAGCAGGAAGACGGGGAGACGGCTTGATAAATCGCGCAGCTCTGCGTTGGGCTGCGGGCGGCTCGCTGCGGCGTACAGGAAGTACGCCTCGGTCGCCGTCCTCGCCCGCCTTGATCTGCACGATTTCTCCGCGCCGGATGATCCTTGCTTCTAGGAGGACCGGGTGGAGCTGAGCGGTAAGGCGGCGCTCGTCACCGGAGGCGCGGTCCGCGTGGGCCGCGCCCTCTCGCTCGCGCTGGCGCGGGAGGGGATGCGCGTGGTGGTCGGCTACGGGCGGTCGGACGCGGCGGCGCGCGCCCTGGTGGCGGAGATCCGCGCGGAAGGGGGGGAGGCCGTCGCGCTGGGGGCCGACCTGGCCCGCACGGAGGAGGTGGAGCGGCTGGCGCGCGAGGCGGAGGCCGCTTTCGGGGGCGTGGACGTGCTGGTCAACAACGCCTCCGTTTTCCCCGCGGAGGGGGTGGAGGAGACCGATCCCGCCCTCTGGGACCACACCCTGGCCGTGAACCTCCGCGCCCCCTTCTTCCTGACGCAGCACCTTGCCCCGGGGATGCGTGCCCGCGGAGGCGGCGCGGTGGTGAACCTGGCCGACCTGGCGGGGCTCCAGCCGTGGCGCGGCTACGCGGCGCACGCCGTCTCCAAGGCGGGGCTCGTGCACCTCACGAAGGTGGCCGCCCGCTCGCTTGCCCCCGAGGTCCGCGTCAACGCCATCGCGCCGGGGACGGTGCTCCCCCCGGAGGACTTCCCCGAGGAGGAGGTCCGCAGGCTCGCGGAGCGCGCACCGCTGCGGCGCAACGGCTCTCCCGGCGACGTGGTGGAGGCGCTCCTCTACCTCCTCCGCGCCGACTTCGTCACCGGCGAGGTCCTGGTGGTGGACGGCGGGCGGATGCTCCGCGCCTGATCCCCCGCGGGAACCTCGCCCCCCGCCCTCGGTACCACACCCCTGGCACCACCGCCGCGCGCGCGCGGCTCCTCGCTCCCCGCAGTCCTCCCACGGATGTCCCCCAAGCGCAAGCCACGCCGCCGCCGCTCCCCGTCCGGGCGTTCCCTGGCCGC